>FWPU01001202.1_pt1 | contig 79713 bp, 70 predicted proteins | sample 2228361 | NCBI WGS metagenome assembly FWPU01 (sample SAMEA103939777, study PRJEB20133) | metagenome | reverse complement strand
TTCATGCTGTGAATAATCTTGATGGCATCTGGAAAAACACAGTGAGCAAGGAGTTTAATTTTTGCTTCATCTTCTACTTTCACTCTCATTTCAATTTCCTGTAATCCCTGCTCAGGGATAATACCAAAACAAAGATGGACAGGATATTGGATGGTTTTACCTCTTTCTACAATCAGTTCTATTTTAGCTCCCTTATCCGTTTCCATGGGATGGACTATTATTCCATCCACTAAATGCGTGCCGTAAATCTTATTTTTGTGAACCACAATGTGGGCAATGCTCGAATCTTTAAAGATTTCTGGCTTGCCCCCTGCTTGCGAGTAAGCTTTTAGCATATTTTCGTAATCTTTGGATATATTCATTTTCTTGAGTTTTTGTCACTTTCTTCTGGATATATATGGGTGGGGCAAGGGATACATTTTTTCCTGAAGTAGTCGCATACTTCCTCTGTTCTACCCTCTTTAATAATAAAACCAGAACACATGAGAGACGCCTTATCAGCTATTATAGCCACATCTTCCCTGTGGGTTATGAGAAGCACTGTGGAGCCTCTTCTTTTAAGTTCCTTAATAAGCTCAATTATGTTTTCAAGAGCAAGAATATCTATGCCAGAGTCAGGTTCATCGAGTATAGCAAGTTTTGGTTTCATGGCGAATACACTCGCAAGTTCAATTCTTTTCCTCTCGCCTCCGCTAAGGGTCTTATCCACATATCTATTCATATACTCTTTTGGATCCAGCATTACAAGTTCGAGCACTTCTTTTATTAAATTTTCATCTTTCTCTTTCATTCCTACAGCGATGTAATCTCTTACAGTTATTCCTTCGAATCTCGCTGGCTCCTGCCACGCAAGAGTTAGCCCCATCTTTGCTCTCTTGTGAACAGAATAATCTGTGATATCCTCTCCCATAAATATTATTCTCCCTTTTTGGGGTCTAAAACCACCAAGTCCCATTATTACATTTGCCAGGGTGGATTTTCCCGCTGCGTTTGAGCCAAGGATAGAGTTAATTATTCCGTCCTCAATGGCAAGAGAGAGATTCTTGAGGATGTCCCTTCCGTTGAGGCTCAGAGAAAGATTTTCTATTATTAAAATTTCCATGTTTCTTTTAAATACCAATTTTAATTCATTCCCTCAGGATTTTAAAGATTTTTGTTTTTGAGAAAGGTATCGGGGAGAAAGTAATTAAATCACTCGTATCTTAGCGCATCTATAGGGTTAAGAAGAGAGGCTTTCCTCGCAGGATAGAAACCAAAAAATATCCCCACAGAAGCGGAAAAGAGAAATGCGAGAAGGATGGAATTAATGGAAATAAAAGTTCTCCACCCTGCAAAGCGAGCTATTAACTGAGAGGCGACACCTCCCACTAATATTCCTATTATCCCTCCCACAAAACTTAATACCACTGCCTCTGTAAGAAATTGTATTAAAATATCCCTGGATTTTGCACCCACAGCCATTCTTATACCTATCTCCCTCGTTCTTTCTGTAACTGATACCAGCATTATGTTCATTATCCCTATTCCCCCTACGATTAAGGAAATAGAGGCGATACTTCCAAGGAGAATGGTCATTATCCTTGTTGTTTCTGTGGCTGCGGAAGCAATGTCCATCTGATTTCTTACTGAAAAATCGTCATCTTCTCCTGGCTGAATTTTATGACGTCTTCTCAAAAGCTGTGTTATCTCTTCTTGTGCCTGTGCCATTGATGCGCTATTTACAGCAGAAGCATATATAATATTTATTCTCATAATATCTCCTGTGAGCCTCCTCTGGACTGTGGTGTATGGAGCGAGAATAAGATCATCCTGGTCGAATCCCACCGCAGAATAGCCACGAGCAGAAAGCACACCGATCACTGTAAAAGGAAATTTCCTTATTCTTATAACTTTACCTGTGGGATCAAAATTTTCGTCTCCGAAGAGATTTTTAACCACCGTCTTTCCGAGGATCGCAACTTTTGTGGCTCCCCTTACATCTGAGTCAGTAAAATTCGATCCTTTTTCAAGACTCCATCCTCTTATTCGGAGGAATTCAGGACTAACTCCCTGGATTGAGGTAAACCAATTTTGATTCTCATAAACCACCTGAGTACTCGTTCTTACCATGGGACTTACAGCTGAAACAGATGGGCATTCTCTCTTTATGGCAAGATAATCTTCTTCTGTAAGAGATTGTCTTGAGCCAATTCCACCATGAACTCCTCTTGTTCTCATAGACCATGGAAATATCTGTATGAGATTAGAGCCAAGACTCTTTATATTGTCCTCTACCATTACTCTTGCTCCCTCTCCCACAGATACCATAGCAATGACTGCTCCCACTCCTATAATTATGCCTAACATGGTAAGGAAGGCTCTCAATTTGTGCCTTCCTATTGACCTGAAAGCAACTCTAAAGGTTTCTATCCAGTTCATTTTTTCCTCACTTTTATTCGCTCCCTATAGGAGGCAAAGATTGGAACTCACTTTTCGCATTTTTCCTATTTTCAATTTTCCCATCATGGACCACATACCCATCTTTCAAACGCACAATTCTTTTTGCATATAGAGCTATGTCGTTTTCATGGGTTACTATGATTATTGTTCTTCCTTGTTCATTTAATTTCTGGAATATGGACATTATTTCAATTGAGGATTTTGTATCCAGGTTTCCTGTAGGTTCGTCAGCAAGGATTATGGAAGGATTTGTTATGAGAGCTCTTGCAATTGCCACTCTCTGTTGTTCTCCTCCTGAGAGTTGAGCAGAAGTATGTTTTTCTCTTCCTTCAAGACCCACATTCCTGAGAACCTCAAGAGCTTTTCTCTTTCTTTCCTTGGCAGATGTATTATTATAAAAAAGAGGCAGTTCTACATTCTCTATGGCGCTTGTTCTGGGAAGAAGATTAAATGTCTGAAAGACAAAGCCTATTTTTCTATTTCTTATTTTTGCAAGTTCGTTTCGAGAAAGAGAGGAAACCTCAATTCCCTCGAGGTAATATTTACCTTTGGTAGGAGTATCAAGACAACCGATGATGTTCATTAGAGTGGATTTTCCAGAGCCTGATGGTCCCATAATCGCCACAAACTCCCCTTCTTCTATCATCAAAGAGACTCCTCTCAGAGCATGAACCTCCACTTCTCCAAGCCTGTATATCTTTACAGTGTTTTCTAAACTTATTAAGTTCCTCATCTTCTGAACATCATAAACGGACTAGATCTAGGAACAGAGGTGCTCTGAGGAGAAGAGGTTGGGCTTGCATAACCTATCGCAATCTCAGCTCCTTCTTTTAATTCTCCATCCACCACTTCGATAAAACTTCCGTCTGAAAGACCTTTTTTGATTTTTACTGGGACAAGTTTTTTATCAGCACCTATGATATAAACAGTGGCTTCCTGAATTTGACCTCTTCCTCTCATCCTCATGAAAAATTCTGGATTTCTACCTTCTCCCATACCGAAAAATGGTCTTCTTTCGCCTCCTTCTGGATTGAATCTCCTCTCCTGCCCAGAAAAGCCCTGAGCATGCCTTTCTGTCTGGGACGTTTGAGAGAGACCTTCCTCATTTTTCTTTGCTAAAGGTGAAATATCCTCTTCCTTCGGTCTGAATTGAGTTGCTGAAGCTGGGATTCTTAAAACATTGTTTCTTCTGTCAATTAAAATGGATACATTGGCAGTCATGCCTGGTCTAAGCTTCAATTCTGGATTAGGAACATCTATGATCACTGTGTAAGTAACCACATTTTGAACTGTGATAGGTTCAAGCCTTATCTGGGAAACCCTTCCCGCAAATCTCTCCTCAGGGAAAGCATCCACAGTAAAAGTCACAAATTGATTTTCTTTTATTTTCCCAATGTCTGCCTCGTCTATAGAAGCTTCGAGTCGCATCTGTCTAAGGTCTTGAGCAATGGTAAAAAGGGTGGGTGCCTGCAAGGAGGCAGCAACTGTCTGTCCAATATCTACATTTCTTGATATCACGATTCCATCTATTGGAGCAGTTATAGTTGTATACTGCAAGTTTGTCTTAGCCCTTTCCAGAGTAGCCTGCATTTGCCTTACTGTAGCTTTTGCGGATTCGTAGTTTGCCTCTGCCTGATTCAATTCAGCTTCAGAGATGAATCCCTGTGAAAATAATTCTTTAGCTCTGTTATAATTCCTCTCAGTTTCTTTAAGGGACACATTAGCCTTATAAAGATTAGCCTCTGCTTCTGCTACCTGAGCTTTCAGAAAAGTGTCATCAAGTTTTGCAATCACATCTCCTTTTTTCACTTCTGAATTGTAATCCGCAAATAGCTGAGAGATGATACCAGAGACCTGAGTGCCCACCTGGACAGCGGTTAGAGCGTTTAACGTTCCTGTTGCTGATACCATTAAGGCAATATTGCCTCTCTCCACTTTTGCAGTCCTGAATTTTGGCTCGGAGCTCTTTTTATGGATAAAAAAATAAAAGATCGCTATCCCTATCAGGGTTGCTATTCCGCCGATTACCAGAATCCTCTTCATGTATTGCCTCCATAAAATTTATACCTTTTAAAAAAGCTCAAAGTTTCATTGATTCAATTTTTTTAAATAGTTTTGAAAGATGAGATCTTCATTTATAAAGAAATCATGGAAGGAGGGGGTGATTCTTATGAAGTCTATAATGGAGTTGCAACCATTCTCTATTTTAAAATTAATTTTCATGGAACACGCTTTTTTAATTTCTGTTTTTATTTCCACTTCGGCATTTTTCCCTGAAAGCTTTAATTCTGAGTTTTTAATTTCAAGATCCTCTCTTTCTCCATCTTTAATTAATGTTATGGTCATTTTCATATCCTCAGTTTTATTCAGGATAAAGAAATTTGGATTTATTTTGTAAAATCCAGGGTAAAGGAAGATATCGGAAAAGGAAATTTCAATTATTTCTTTCTCTTTCAGGAATATCCCTCTGCCATTAGAAAGAGCTTGCGATTCAATGAGATAGCCACGCTCCCAAAAACCATCTTCAGCTTGAATTTTTATTGTCTTGCTTTCCTCAAGAAAATCAATATCCAGACCCGTAACTTTTCTAAATGCTCTCTTCCATTCAACTAAATCTTTTTCATTATATATCTTCTTCAAAGATTTTATTTCCCTTCCATCCAAAGATTTTATGAGATCATTTATTTCTCCGAGATAGAGGGAAATTTCAGGGTAATGCTTCTTATTCTCAGCATTTCTCCAGCATTCCAAAGCTTCTTTGTAATTACCTAACTGGAGAAACTGTAATCCTGCCTCAATATCATCGTAAATAATTCTAACAAATGTTTTCTTCAATCCCCCAAGAGCCTTTATTCTGATGCTATATCTGTATTTTGTAAAAGGGAAGGATAGGGAAGGTTTGAGAATGTAAAAAGAATCTTTACCTTTTTCCACCTTCACTTTTTTTGATTTCAAAAAATTGTTAATTTTAATAAAACCATTAGAGTCATTGCTTAAAAAGAAAATGTAGAATTTCTTTATGGGCTTCCTGGAAATAAAGATCCTTTCTATTTCTTCGCCTTCCTGAAGGAAGAAACTTTTTGTCTCCTTTCCATAAGGAAATTTGTCCACCATCTCGAATTCTCTTTTTAATTTCTCGCTGTAAGGAACATTGGGGATCATAATTTTGAGATGCCTTCTTTTTTTGTTCCTTCCGTTATAAATTTTTATCACAGGATTTTTATATTCTATATCTTTAATGAAGAATTCTTTTATCAATTCATGCTTTTCAAGTTTCTCATAAAAAGATAGTTCATAGGAATAAAATTTTTTATTTTTGAAGAAATGTGAGTAGCAGAGACTTGAAGAAAGGATCAGATCAAAATTTTCAAATGAGGGAAATTCTCTCCTGAAAATATAAGGAGTTGAGTGAAGTCTGAAAGGAGTTTTCCCTTCCTCAAGCGGTAGGGTAAACCACTCAGCTCCAATATACTTTCCTTCTTCCACATTTCTGAGAAGCCATCTGTAAGCGACTTGAGAAGAATCATCATCCCATATTAAATAGACTTTTGAGAAAACGTGGGAAAAAGAGGAGAAGAGAAAGATGATAAGAATTCCAAAGAAAAGTTTTTTAATTATTTCTTTTTTTATCTTCTCAAAAATTAACCAAATACCTATAGCAGGTATTGCAGAATAAAAGGGAGAAATAAAAGTTAAATCTCTCCATCTCGAAAACCCGAGAAGAGGGATTATAAAAAAGTAATAAGTTAAAGGAAAGGAAAGAAAGAGAAGATGTTCTCTTTTTCTTATTTTTAGAATTAAAAAAAGCCCAAGGATTATCATGGAAAAAAACAGAAGACCTTCGGCAGAGAGGGTATTAGTAATAGCTTGAAAATAACGGGAATATTTTATATTTTCTATAATCCCCTTGGGTTTTATGGGAACGAGATGCCATTCTGTTTTGTGAACCACGTTAAATAAGAGCTCGGTCGATTTTAAAAATTGTTTGAATCTCAGAACTGAGAAGGGATGTCCAGCAATAAATCCCAGCAATGAGAATATACCGCTAATTATTAATTTATAATTAAAAATACTTGATATGGAGATTTTTCCTGTCCTTAGAAGATGAGCAGTTATTATTATGAATACAGCTACCAACCCATTGTATTTTGACGATGTTGCTAATCCTGCACAAATCCCTGCTAATATGTAATGCAAAATTTTACCCGATTTGAAAATCAACACAGAGAAGTAAAAACAAAGCACAACAAAAAAAGTTGAAAGGATATCCATGACAAGTTGATGGCTGTGGATTACATGAATAAGAGAAATGGAGAAGAAAAATGCACCTGTTAGAGCTACTCTCTCAGAATAAAGTTTTTTAAGAGAAAGATAAAGTAAGGGGATGGTTAAGAAGCCAAAAAAAGCCGAGACAAGGCGAGAAATAAACAAAACATGGGAGAGCGTGAACGGGTAAAATCCCGGTTCTTTGTAGTAAAAGATAAGGGAAAGGAAAAGAGATATTCCTTTCAGAACAATAGCACATATGTAATACAGCAGAGGGGGATAATAAAATATGGGATCAGCAACCCAGTAGCCTCTGTAGACATCTATTATTGTTTTGGCTACCGTTACATCATCTATCCTTATGTAAACAGAGGAGATTCCCCAGAATCTGAGGAAAAAGCCCATTGCTAAAATTAAAATCAGGATATATTTCGTTTTTTCTGATCTCATTTTTTCTCTGCCTCAATGAGAAAGGAGGTAGAAATAATTTTAATTAATGTATTTCCCTTGTTTTTCCATGCTTTTTTTATGGGAAGGGAAAGAAAATAGAAATTTTTAATTTGGAAGCCTTTTCTTTTAAGATAGGATGCTATTTCTCCAATAGAGTAAAGCCGCATTTTCTGGTATTTTTTTCTTTCGAGGAATGAAAATATTCTGTTAAGAATCCCATCCCTGTTTGAGGTGACTATAAATACCTTTCCTCCTTTTGCAGAGATTCTTTCTATTTCGTCCATCACCGATTCTCCTTCGGAAACTGTTTGAAGGAGATTGTTACAAATTATAACCTCAAAAGAGTTAGATCTAAAAGGTAATTTCGTAGCAGAAGACTGAACTGGTAAGAGTCCTTTCTCCTTTGCAAGGTAGAGGATTTTAAGAGAGATGTCCACGCCTAAAATAATATTTTTTTCTGAGAAACAGGATGTAGCATGTCCTGTCCCGCATCCAATGTCCACTATTTTTTTATCTTCTATCTCACCTATCGCTTTAAGAAGAACAGATTTTGTAAATTCAAAGCTTTTTTTGTTAAAATAAGCATTTGCCTCTTCAGAATCCCCTATTTTCTCAGATAGATCATTGAAAAATTCCTTCCAGAAAGCCTCACTCTCTCTGAAACCAAAAATTGGAACACCATCCTTTACATGAAATACTTCTTTACAATGGAAACATTTTAGCTCGTCCATTTCAAGAGAGAGTTCACCTTTACAATCCGGACAAGCTAACAATGATAGAAATTCTTTTTCCATCATAATCCGAGCTCCTTTCTTAAAAACTTTCCAGTTCGTTTTGCAAAATAGCAAGGAACATACTTCCATATCCTTCTTGCCAATTCTACATAAAATGGAGGTTTGTAAGCGATGGAGCTAATAGGGAAAGGATAATGGTATATAGAGTATTCCAGAGCCTCAAGATTCCATTTCTTTTTATAAAACTCCTGTCCTTCGTATCTCATTGGACCAAGATCAAAGATCTCATAATTGTTTTCCAGAGCCCATTCTATCAATTTGTAAAATAGTAAATCATTAGCTCTCAGATGAAAAAATCTTCTATCCGATGGATTATCTGTAACATGAACACTTTTTCCCACTTTCCATCCCAAAAGAGCAGATATAATTTTGTCTTGATATACAGCATAAATAATTTCAATCTTTTTCATAAGTTCATGCTTTAAGGAAAGAAAATAAGAAAGAGGATGAGGAGGGGAACCAAGTCTTTTCATAGATATAAGATGAAGTCTGTAAAAATCTTTTATTTTGTCGAAATTTTCATCTTTAACTATGGAAACACCCTCTCTTTTTGCCTTATTTACGGCTTTTCTGACCATGTAATCCACGGAGTTCCAGAGATCCATCTCACTTTTTAGCCTTTTTATTCCATATTTTCCCAGAGGAATTTTATGTGAAAACTTTTCAAGCAATTCGCTAACTTTACCCCTTATCTCCATTCCCTTAATTCCTTCATCTTTCATTAAAGAACGAAGCCTTTCAAATAAATTCTCCAAAATTTCGATTTTTTCTTTTTCTTCAAGCCATTTAGAGAAAATTAACCCTCCGTATTCAGAGAAAGGCTGAGAGATAATTCTTTTCCCTGATAGAATGGAGTTTTGGATAAAGGAAGAAAATGTAGCCAAAATCTCGTTTCCTCTTTTAAAATAAAGATAAACAGGCTTAAATTTATAAGTATTTTCAACCACCTTTTTAAAACCGGTCAAATGAATAAATCTTGAATCTTCTTGCATCTCCACAAAATGATCCCATTTTTTTCTCTCTTCTTCCTTCAAAAAATTCCAGCTCATTTTGGTTCTTTATATTTTTCAAAGATTTCAAGGATACCTTTTACATCTTTTCTTTTCTCCTCAAGAAATCTCTTTAAATCAGGTATTATTCTTAAATCATCAAGAATAAGAAAGGGCTCATTTAGTTTTATTCTTAAAAATGCTTTTTCATATATATTAGTTTTTTCAAAAGGAATCTCGATCTTAAAAAATTTTTCAGGAAGAGGAGTTACTTTTGAGGGCGAATAAGAGCCTCCATCTGAGACTATTTCTATGGAGGAAAATAGTTTTTCATAAGGAGATTTGACTGTTAGGATAGCTATGTAATTCTGAGGTAGAATAAAGGGAAGTTCCATATGGAGATCCCTGCATACTAAAGAGCCTTTTCTGTTAAGGAATTCAAGGGAATTTAATGTAAAGGAATCTCTGGTAAAATCTTCTGTTTCCAAATAGAGGGTCTTGGAGTCAAGTAAATATTGGGTATCTATGGATGCATATCTTTCTACCCATTTCATCCACTTCTCCATATCATTACTCCTAAAATAAGTATCTACTCTTTTTAAGACATGAGTTTTTGGTAGTTCAATTTTTAAACCTTTTCTCCTTCTTGCTTCCTGGAGATAAAGAAAAGCATCGAGATTCTCTGGTTCTTTTTCTATTTGATTCAAAAAATAAAAAATGGATCTTTCATACTGATTATTTTTGAAAAGCTCAAAGCCAATTTTTAAGGGATCAAAAATAATCTTAACAAGAACAGGAGCAGAATTAAGATAATTTGCTTCAATTTCAAAAAGGTAAAAATTATTTGGTGAGGGATAAATCGCTCTTTTAGCTTCCACCTCTTTAAAGACGAATCCTTCTTTAGAAACTTTAAGCATCACATCATAATTTTTTAATAGAATAGAGTCTCCTTCTTTACCATAAAGAAATATAGAAAAGTGTTCAATTTCTTTTTCTTTTACAATACATCTTTCTATTTTTTCTCCAGGATAGAGAAGTTTTATGAGATTTGTTTTTCCATAATCACCTGCACCAGCGAAATTTACATCCCTTTCTCTTTGATGAAGAGATAACTGGTTAGGGAAGATAATCGATAGCTCACGAGGAGCGAGCTTTTTAATGCTGTAGATTGAAATTTCTGGGTTTTTAGATTCGATCTCTCTTAATGAAAATCTTTTGAGAATTTTAAATTCCTTTTGGATTGTGGTATAAAATTTGTGCTCTTTTGGATAAAACTTCTCCACCCCCTTGAATCTATTGGAATTTACTGAGGATACATACACAAACCTCGAAATCTTTCTTAAGTGATCGAAAGGCTGCTCCCTCAGCCATCTTCCAAGTATGAAATAAAAATTGTGGTGATATCTGTAGGGAAAAATAAAACTATATTTCCACACAGAAGCAGGCATGTATATAAAAGGAGTGTAAAGTTCGTATGTATTCCAGCTCTTAGGGGGTATATTTTCATAAATCCAGTCTTCTGAGAACTCCAGAGTATCCCTTTCTCTGAAAAAGCAGAGGATTTCCCAGGTGGATTTAAGAGATGGATAAGAGAACAATGCTAAAAGGAGGATAGCGATAATTTGAGATAATGTTTTTGAGGGAAGCGTTTTCTTTATCAATTCATATATTAAAAAGAATCCCTTGGATGCCAAGATTATATAAAATGGTATGAGAACAAAATGATCTCTTGGTCTTGAGATTTCGTAGATTCCCAGACCTAAAATAATATAAAAAATAGGAAAGGAAAGAAAAAGGAAATAGCTTTTTTTTAGTTTAAAGATTAGATAAAAAAAGCCAATTAGAAGTAAGAATGATAGAGCTAACTTTATAGAATAGTTAATATTAATAAGGGCGAAGGTAAATTTGTTGTAACGAAGCCAATCCCAGAGACTCAAGCCTTTTATTTCTGCCATCCATGGATCCGGTTTTAATACAATCGGCAACACCTTGAAAGCTGAATACCACCTTCTAAAAGATAACCAAACAGGAGGATTTCCTATTAGAAAACCTAAGATTATAGCTATTCCTGCTAACATTATTTTGAAATTGAAAACTTTCCATGGTTTCTTAATTTCCTTTAAGCTAAAAATATGAGCAAGAAGAAGAGAAAAGCAAATAAAAATAGCATTGTATTTAGAAGCAATAGAGAGACCGGTGAATAAACCTGCAAAAATATAATGGGAATATTTTCTTGTTTCAAAAATTTTAAGAATGAAGTAAAATGCCACGAGAGATAAAAAGCCCATTTGGGGATCCAGGAGAGCAGTATGTCCGAGCAAGATATGGAAGAAAGTAAAGGTTAAAAAGAAGGAGGATAGAAGAGCTGTCTTTTCATCAAAAATTTTTCTCCCTATCAGATATGTTATATATACTGAAAAAGCTCCATAAAGAGCGGAGATAATTCTTAAAATGATTGCTATCTCATCATAGCTAAAATTCTTTTTTAAGTCCTTTTCCACAGCTCCGAAAAATTGAAAGAGAAGGTTTATTCCCTTTAGAAAAAATCCTCCCACATATTGATAAAATACAGGATAGCTTAAATAGTGTTGAAAATATTGGTTATAAGCAACCTTCGCATGACCTATCTGTTCATGGTCATCAGGCCTTGGATATACACCAGCTGTTCCCCATATTCTTAAAATAAATGCAAAAATAACAAGAAGGACGAGAATTATTTTCTTAACTTTTTCCTTCATAAAGAATTTTCTACTAAATATCTCCACATAGAGAGGTCAGATGGAATCTTGTATTATAAAATCAAACATAAGATTTCATCCTCTCATCGTCAAAACATTTTTCCCATCGGGCAACTACTGCTGAAGCAATACAATTCCCAACCACATTTACAGATGTTCTTGCCATATCAAGGATTCTATCAATCCCTAATAGCAAAAGGACAGCTTCAAGAGGATATCCAAAAGAGGCCAGAGTGGCTGTAAGAACTGTTATGGAAGCACCAGGAACCCCTGCAACTCCCTTGGAAGTTAGCATCAATGCGAGCATTATCAAGATTATTTTCTCCATACCTAAATCCATTCCATATACTTGAGTTACAAATATTGTGGACATGGAAAGATAGAGAGTGCTTCCATCGAGGTTGAAGCTGTAGCCTGTGGGTATAACAAAAGCAACAATTGTTCTTGGAACACCAAATTTTTCCATTATTTCCATAGCTTTTGGAAGAGCAGCCTCAGAACTTGCGGTGGAAAATGCTATGAGAAAAGGCTCCCAAACAGCCTTCATAAATTTAAAAAATGGAACTCTTATTATAATAGAGATAGCCCCCAGCACAAAGAATAAAAATACAGTGAGGGCAATATACATGGTGATAATGAGTTTTGCAAGGGGAAGGAGCATAGAAATTCCATATTTTCCTACTGTAGCTGCTATAGCAGCAAAAACACCTAAGGGAGCTAATTTCATTACATAAAGAGTAACTTTGAACATGGCATCAGAAACCGCTTGAGTAAACTGGATTATAATTTCTCCCTTCTTACCAAGAGCAGTGACCGCAATCCCAAAAAAACATGAAAAGAAAATTATCTGCAAAATGTCTCCTCTCGCAGCTCCTTCAATTATGTTTGTTGGAATGATATGGAGGAGAAGTTCTCCTATTTTTATCTGACTTTGTTCAGCTGCCTGTATCTTAGAAGGATCCACATCTGCAATAGAGACACCCACTCCAGGTTTTGTTATTGAAACAAACAAAAGACCGAGGAAAAGGGCTATTGTAGTAGCAATTTCGAAGTAAATTATTGCTTTTAATCCAATCTTTCCAAGCTTTTTAAAGTCTCCTGTCCCTGCTATCCCCACAAGGAGAGTGGAAAAAATGAGCGGAACAATAATCATTTTAATCATCCTCAAAAATGCATCCGCTATAGGTTTTATAGATTCGCCCCATTTTGGAAAAATCAAACCAAAAATTATTCCTAAGATCAACCCAATAAAAATTTGAGTGGTTAACTTGGGAGCTTTCATTTTTACTCCTTTATAAAGGATGATTTTAAAAAAAATGGTCTTTAAAGTCAAATTCGCAAATTGTTTTCTAAACTTTCTTTTTTAGATTTTTATAAAATTATAAGGAGGAACAAAACTCAGATAAAATAGCGCCCAGAAATTAAAGATTTATTTTAATTTTTTACTTCTCTTCTGTTCAAAAAGAGAATATATAACAGGAATTACTACAAGAGTTATGAAGGTGGAGCTTGTAAGTCCACCAATAACTGCCCTTGCAAGAGGAGTTCTAACTTCGCTTCCTTCTCCCATTCCCAGCGCTAAAGGAATCATGGCGATTATTGTGGTGGAGGCGGTCATCAAGATTGGCCTCAATCTTCTTCTACCCGCTTCTTTTATAGCTTCCATTAATTCCATACCATCCCTTCTTCTTAAAAGGTTAGTATAATCAACGAGCAGGATGGCATTGTTAACAACAATTCCGCCCAGCATTATTAAACCAATATAGGTTTGTAAGTTGAGGGTTGTATTTGTAAGTATAAGTATTATGACTACACCAATTATTGCAAGAGGAACAGAGAACATAACTATAAATGGATCCCTTAGAGATTCATATAACATGGCCATTACCATGTAAACAAGGAGAAGAGCAAGAATAATACTTAGAGTCAATTCACGATTTGCTTTCTTTTGTTCTTCATAATCTCCCGTGAAATCAATGGTGAAGTTCCTTGGAACAGGGATGGTTTTTAGAGCTTTTCGAGTATCAGCAATTACTGATCCCAGGTCCCTACCAGCTATTTCCGCAGAAACATTTATTATTCTTTCTCTATCCCTTCTTTCTATTTGTTGGGGTCCTCTTTGAGGTTTAACATCTATAACATTCCGCAGGCTTATCTGCTGACCATCTGAGTTGGTGATGGTAAGGTCAAGAAGATCATTAATGTCGAGTCTTTCAGAATCTTTAACTTTTACAAGAATTCGATATTCACGTCCTGCCTCCCTGAAATAACTTGCCTGAGAGCCCATAAGTATTGTCTGGATAAAGCTTGCTATATGGTTCACAGAAAGCTTCATGTCCGACGCTTTCTCCCTATTTATAACAAAATGTTGTTCAGGAGCTCCTTCAATTCTGCTTATTCTTACATCAGTTACACCTTTTATGTTTTCCACCACCCTTTTTACCTGTTGGGCTATATTCTGTGCCAAATCCATATCATAACCTCGAATCTCAATCTGCAACCTTTCTCCACCACCACCTCCTCTCATCCCAAACATCATTTGCCCACCAGAAGTTCTGACACGAATTATAACTCCAGAAATCTGGGAAAGTTTTCTACTTAAGTCAGCAGCTACTTCCATACTTGATCTTGTCCTCTGCGAGCGCGGAACCAACTTCAATCTTATATTTCCTTGGTTCGCTCCGCCTCTCCATCCACCGCTTCCAGCGCTTTCTTCCATGGTTTGAATTTCAGGAATAAGTTGTTTTACAAGAGAGCTTATCTCTTTGAGCTTCTGATCCATAACGGAAAGTCTTGTTCCAACTTCCATTTCCACAGTAATTGAAACCTCCCCTTCGTCAGTCTGAGGAAGATATTCACGCCCCACAAAACGAAGAAGAAAAATACTTATTACAAGAAGTATTACGGTTATAGTTAATATCTGGAATCTATGGCGAAGAGAATAATCGAGAATTCTTTTGTAATAATTTTCTATTTCTGAAAAGATTTGTTTTGCTTTGACAGCCCATCTGGAACCCGGGTTCTTTTTCCCTGCCACATCATCCTTAATAATCTTTGTGGAGAGCATAGGAACAAGAGTGAGAGCCACTGCCAGAGAACAGATGAGAGAAAAAGCGACAACATAAGCAAGCTGTTTGAACATTACACCAGCAGCCCCTCTCATAAATAACATGGGCATAAAAACAATAATGGTGGTAAGTGTGCTGGCAATAATTGCTGATGTGACTTCTTTGGTTCCTTCAACACCAGCCCTCATTATAGGGATTCCTCTTCCCCTCAATCTATATATGTTTTCCAAGACAACAATTGAGCTGTCTACCATCATTCCTATTCCTAAGGCAAGCCCTCCCAGGCTCATAACATTCAGTGTAAACCCATTGAAATAAATCAGAATAAATGTGGCAATAATAGAAATAGGAATGGAAAAAGCGATTACAAGAGTGCTTCTCAGATTAACAAGGAAAAACAAAAGGACAAAAATTGCAAGCAGCCCTCCGTAAAGAGCAGTGGAAGCTACATTATTTATTGCATCTCTTATATATTTAGCGCTATCCCTTATCGGGACAAATTTAAATTGAGGATAATCTTCTTCAAGTCTTCTTAGCTCTTTGTAAATGCTTTCCACTATCTTTACAGTGTTCTCTCCAGACTGTTTAAAAATAGCCATTCTTATCCCTGGCAAGTCATTGATCCTTGCCACCCTTGTAATTCTTCGATAAGTATCTTCAACACTCGCTATATCTCTTATTCTAATAGCAGCACCTTCCCTAATAGCTACAATTGTCTCTTTAATTTGCTCAATATTTGTATAGACTCCAGGGACTCGTATAACTATCTCATAATTTCCCTTTTCTATAGTTCCTGCTGGAAGATCTATGTTTTCCTGCCTAATTTTGCTTATAATTAAATCCAGGGGTAAACCAAGAGCCTTCACTTTATCAGGAAACAGATTTACCTGAATTTCCCTTTCAAGGCCTCCCCATATATCCACTGAAGCAACTCCTGGCACTCTTTCTAAACGATAAGAAATCTGCTCATCTATAATTTTCCTTACCTGAATGGGATCAAGCTCGCTGAGCACTCCAATCATCAAAACTGGCATTTGAGCAGGGTCAAATTTCCTCAATGTTGGTCTTTGAACCTCTTCTGGAAAACGGGAAATTATGCGGTCCAGCCTTTCTCTTATTTCGTTGGATGCTTCATCAAGATTTGTTCCCCAGAAAAACATCACTCTTACTACACTTGATCCCTGCGAGGAAATGGAAAATATTTCCTCCACTCCAGGAACCGAACTTAAAGCCTCCTCAATGGGTCTTGTTATAATCTGTTCTATTTCCTGGGGCGAAGTGTTAGGGTAAGAGGTGAAAACATTGAGGGTAGGATAAGTTATATCAGGCATAAGGTCTATGGGTAATCTTGTGAAAGAGATAAGACCTAAGACTATAACCACTAAAATTATCATAGTAATAAAAATGGGATGTTTTATTGAAAACTCGGAAATGTTCATTTTTTCCCCTCTTTTCTATCAGAAAATTTTCCAGTTCTCTGGGATGGTTCTTTCTTATCTCCCTTTTCAGGAAGGATGATTCCCATTCCATCCTGGAGTAAATGTTGACCAAGAACTACCACAAAACCAGAAATATCATTGGGCTCGCTAACCTCTGCTTTCTCTCCTTCAATTATACCCACTTTAATGGGCTTAAATATTGCCTTTCTTTTCTCAATTTCAGCAAGAAATATTCCCTGGAAATTTTGACGAGTAACAATGGAGTTAAAGGGAACAATTCTTGCGTTTTCTCTCCTACCAAATTCTATCTCAGCATGTATAAACATTCCTGGCTTGAGCTTTCCGTCTTTATTTTCAATCTCAATTTCCACTCTTGCCTGTCGAGATGTTTCTTTAAGAAGAGGAGCCAATCTAACCACTTTCCCGTAAAATTTCTCTCCTGAAAAAACACTAGAACTGACTGCTACATCCTGCCCAACTCTTATACGGAAATATTCTTTATCTGTCGCATAAATTACTGCTAAGATGGGTTGGATTTCAATTACAGAGATTATTGGAGTGTTTGCCGAAAGCAAAGCACCTTCATCCACAAATCTTTCTCCTACATATCGAAAATTGCTCCCTGTTTCCCATGTAGCATTTATCCTTGTGTAAGAGAGTCGCACCTTTGCTGTTTCAAGCGCGGCTTCCCGATTAGCCACCTGAGCTTCAGCCACTTTAAACCTGGCTTCTTGTGCCTGAAACTGGGCTTTAGCTGAATCGAACTGAGCATCAGAAAGAATACCTTTCTTATGCAAAGTTTCTGCTCTTTCCATCTCCTTTCTTGCGAGTTCGAGCGCACTTCTTGATTCTTCAAAATTTGCTCTGGCAACTTTTAGATCTGCTTCTGCCTGAGCTACCTGCTGGAGATATTCTTCATCGTCCAGCTGTGCTACCAACTGTCCTCTCTCCACCTTATCTCCAATGTTTACATAAAGCTTCTTCAATTTGCCAGAAACTTTAGGTGCCACCACAAACTGAGATTTTGGAATGAGAGTTCCTGAGAATTGTCCCACATCTCTTATTAAACCTGTTTGGATAGGAGCTATTTCCACAGCAACAGCTGCTTGTCTAAAACTATTGAAATTGGATTTTTTAAAAACTGCCTGTCCAACTTTCCAAATTATCAGAACCGCCAGAAGAACACTTAAAATTAGAAAAGCTTTCTGAGCCAAACTCATTCTTTTAATTTTTTCTATTATTTTCATTTTCCCATCCATCTTATATTCATGATTTACAAAATGAAAAATTATTCATTGCTTATAATTGATACTCCATGACGTTCCCTACCAGTTCCCATTGCTCGGTCAAGATTGGCAAGCGATATATTATAATCGATCATTGCTTTTATTTCCATGGTCTGAGCATTTGCTAAATCTCTCTGATACTGAAGGACAAGATAATTGGTGCTCTTTCCTACCTTAAATTTTTCCAATTCAGCTTCAAGTTTTTTCTCGGCAAGTTCTCTTGCTGCTCTGTAGGCTATTACCCTTTGATAATTGGTCTCAACTGCCCTGGAAGCAGTGCTTATCTCAAGATCCACTTGTTGTTCCTGATTTTTTAGCTTCAACATGGACTGATCAAGACTAAGTCTCGCCTGTGCATAGTTGGCTCTTGTTATGAAACTGCTGATGGGCAAATTTAGAACCAGCCCAGCGGTCCAGTTCTTGAATTTAAAGTTGAGAGCATCTTTAAGAGCATCTGACTTTTTGCCAGGGATCTTGCCAACCTGAATGCGAGTATATGGATCATTATCTAGATAAATAATCTGGTCTCCTGATATTCCAGGACTCCAATAAGAGAGTTGAAAACTAAGATCAGGAAGAAGCTGATTTTTTGCGTATCTTAAATTAAATTCTTTGTTTTTTAAGTCAACTTTTAAAGCTCGAAGATCAGGTCTTTTCTGGAAAGCTATACGAAGAGCCTCTTCATAGCTTATATCTCTTTTTTCAATGGTGGGAGAATCCACGGGTAAGATTCGAATATTTTTTATATTTTCCATCTCCGCTGAAAGATTAATTATAGTTTTAAGTTGATCTTCGTAGTTTTTAACCATAGCCTCAGCTTCAAGAATATCTGCTTGGCGAATGCTTACCTCGCTTTCTGCTGTGAGGAGTTCAATTCGAGGAAGTGTTCCTGCCTCGACCTCAGCCTTGTTGTTCTCGAGCAACTCCTGTGCTAAACGTAAAGATTGTTGACGAACTTTAAGATTCTCTCTGCTATAAACAAGATTCCAATATGTGACCTCCACATTATATATAATATCCTCAATCATTTTCTGGAAATTCTCCTCAGCAATTTGTCTGTTGTTGCTGGCTATTATTATCTCTCTCCGACCTATCCTAAAGCCGAAATCTTTCAGCAATGGCTGAGTATAATTCATGCGAATTGTCGAGCCATAACTGGGGTTAATGGTGATAAACGCTCTGTTTGTATCAATTATATTGTTATAAAGAGATAGAGAGAAAGAGCCTCCAAAAGGAATATTTTGAGAAAGCTGGAAGGTATAATCATTTTGCTTTTTTGTCACGACATCTTTCGCTTCAAGGAAAGAATAAGAAGCGCTGCGTTGATTATCGTCTCTAAAATTAATACTAAAAGATGGGAGAAACTTTTCCTTGGCCAGAAGAACATTTCCCTCCGCAATTTCAGGAGTGAGCATCTCGGCTCTGAGTCCAAGATTGTTATTGATTGCTCTGAGAATGCAATCATCCAGGTAGAGCTCGAGTATCTGCTCTGAGCCAGAAGCCTTTTCTTGAGCCATGGCAAAAGTTCGAAAGGGAGATTCCATAATCAGGAAGAAAAGAACGGAAAGAATTGTTGTAGATATAAAAAAAATTTTTTCCTTCTTCATATCCATCTTCCTTATATATTTAATACCCTAAAAAAAGCAAAAATGTTTCAATTTTTGAAAATTCCTGAAAAATCTCTCAACTCAAAATTCATTACAAAACCTCAGATAAATCGATTAAATGATTCTTTGACACCCATGGGAGAAAATTTTGTAAAACCGGGAATCTAATTCTGATTTGGCATTTCAATTTATAAATAAAAAGGGTCTTTACAAAAGGTTTTTGAGGGAAAGAAATTAAAAATGAACTTAAATTATCGAAGGAGATTTTAGCTATTCCAGAGCAGAGAATACGGCGTCGTGGAGTTTTTGCCTTACTTCTCTTATCTTGTTATTCTCCCTTGTGGGATGGACTCTGTTAGTGAGAAATACTACAAAGATATCCTTTTTGGGGTCAATCCAGATAGAAGTTCCAGTGAATCCAGTATGTCCGAAAGCCTCTGGGGAAACAAATCTCCCAGCGCTACTTCCTTCCTTTGAGGGAGTATCCCATCCGAGAGCCCTTGTACTCTCTGGAATATCAACTCTCTTTGTGAACTTCTCTATGGTGCTTCTCTTTAAAATTCTTTTTCCATCATATATACCTCCATTGAGAAGGAGCTGGCAGAATTTCGCAAGATCATGAGCTGTGCTGAATAACCCTGCATGACCGGATACTCCTCCCATAGCAAAAGCATTCTCATCATGAACCTCTCCATTAACTACTCTCTTTCTCCATGGGTCATCCTCAGTGGGAGCAATTCTTGGGAGCAAGTTTTTTGGGGGGTTAAACATGGTATCCTTCATTTCAAGAGGATCAAAGAGTATTCTTTTCAAATAATTTTCAAGTCTTTCACCGGTTAATTTTTCTACTATGGCTCCCATAAGTATAAGCCCAAGATCTGAATAAACAGATTTTGTTCCTGGCTCGTATTCCAATTCTTCTTCGCAAATTCTTTTAATAATATTTTCTTTCCCTTTAACTTCCAGAAAATATCTCTTGTATGCAGGAAGACCTGAAGAATGTGTGAGGAGATGCCAAATGGTGATTTTCTCCTTTCCTTTTTTTCCGAACTCGGGGAAGAAAGAGGAGACTTTAAAATTTAGTTTTAAAATACCATCTTCGTAAAGCTTCATACAAGCTGTGGTGGTAGCTACCACCTTTGTCAGGGATGCAAGGTCATAGATGGTATCAATTTTTACTGGTGCTGAGTTTTCATTATATGTCAATTTTCCAAATCCTTTTAGCATGAATAAGCCATTCTTCCTTCCCACTGCAATTGTAGCGCCTGGAAAAGCATTATCTTTTATTGAAATTTCAATAATTTTACTCGCATTTTCGAGCAACTCTTGGGATACACCCACTTCTTCAGGTTCAACAATTTTGAGACCGGTTTCTATTTTAGGAGAGTAAATCCCTTCTCCCACCTTAAAAATCCCAGGAACAGAGACAGGTAATTTCCCTTTTATATCAGTAAAACCGAATATTGCTTTAGCTCCTGCTCTCTGTAAAATTTCTGAATACCCATATGCGCATATATAATTTTTTATTTCTGGGAATTGTCTCACTATATAAGGATTTGAAAAAGAAATTGCAACAAAGGGTTTTTTCATTTTGCAAAGAATATTTATGAAATTTGCAAGTTTATCAGGTAATGCCACAGTATTTTTCAATGCCACTGTCCTCACATAAATTCCTGCTACAGTGGCATAGCAATTGTCCGATTTTTCCAGGATGGATAACAAAGTTTTTTCATCTGTCTCGTTATTGATAATTGCAGTTTCAATCTTTTCATATCCAACTTTTGCCTCGTTAATAAATGGTAATGGAAGGGTGGGATTGTTCTCGTCTGTGATGGCAAGAAGGAGAACCTTTTCGTTTTTCTTTGGATCAATAGGAATTATTTTGTCCTGATTCCTGAGAAGGGTTATGGAATCGCTGGCTATTTTATCAGCTTTTTCAAGGTTTGCAGGTTCAGCAAGGTTTCTTTTTATGCTTTCAAGGTGTGCGAATCTATTTTTGTGAATGCCCAGCCAAGCTTTTGCAGAAAGAATCCTCCTCACCGATTCATCGATTCTCTTTTCACTTATTACTCCGCTTTTCAACGCACTTTTGATAGTCTCAAAAGCTGAAGTTATAACAGGAGGCATAAGAACCATGTCTGCTCCAGCAATTATCGCTTTCAATGCGGCCTCTCCCACCCAGTAATTATTTGATACTCCTCCCATGTCCATGGCATCTGTTACCACAAGTCCTTTAAAGCCCAGCTCAGTCCTTAAAATTCCCTTTATAATTTTTTCAGATAGAGTGGAGGGAATATCACCGTCAATTTTTGGAACTGATACATGGGCTGTCATTATGGATTTCACACCATTTTTAATAGCCAGCTTAAAGGGATAAAGTTCTACCTGGTTGAGCCTTTCGCTGTCAGCATCTATAAAAGCAAGGGTTGTATGAGAGTCAAGAGATGTATCTCCATGCCCTGGAAAATGCTTGGCAGTTGCAATTAATTTATTATCCTGACAACCTTTTATAAATGCGATTCCTAATCTGGCAACAAGTTCTGGATTTTCGCCGAAAGCTCTTATATTAATTATGGGATTGTCGGGATTGGAATTTACATCCACAACAGGAGCGAATGTCCAGTTAATTCCCACAGACCTGGCTTCAAGAGCAGTGATCTTTCCTTGGAAATAAGCGTAATCTTCTGAGCCAGTTGCTCCTATTGCCATCAGGAAAGGGAAAGAAACAGCTCTTGTAAGTTGGTTTCCTGTTCCTCTCTCCAGATCAGAGGCTATAAATAGAGGAATTTTTGAAATCTTCTGAAGCTCGTTAATTAAAATGCTTGCCTCGTAAATCTCTCCACCAAAAAGTATGAAACCTCCCACATTATAAGTTCTAATCAAATTAGAAAGCCTCTTAAAATAATCACTTTTAATATTCACAAATCTCCCTGAAAATGGTGCCATTATGAGCTGTCCAATTTTCTCGTCCAGACTCATTCCCTTCAAAGTTTTATCCACCCATTCTCTGTCTTGGTTGTTGAGATTGAAATACTTGTCCTGTCCATGAATGGAAAAGATGAAAGAAACACAGATAATTAGAAGTATTGAGCCCTTTTTAAATATCATTTATATACCTCCAGAAATTTAAGATAATTTTCTGTAGCTTTTAAACCGTGCCCTGTTAAAGGCACCACCACTATTTTTTCCCCCTTGAAATTGTATTTCTTAAGAGCAGAAATAGAAGTAGCAGAGGTAGGTTCACAATATATCCCTCTTCTTGCAAGCTCAAAAGCTCCCTCTAAGATCTCCTCATCATTTACTTTTATAACATCTCCATCGGTTTCCCTAATTATTTTTATTATCTGACGCCATCTTGGAGGTTTTGCTACTGATATTCCCTCTGCAAGAGTTTCCCCTGATTCCATCTCAGGAAGTTCATTTAAATTCTCCTTAAAAATTTTATAAACGGGAGAACAGGAATCAGCCTGAACTGCTAAAAAACTGGGAATTTTCTTCGCCATACCCGAGTCGTAAAGCTCTTTGAAACCTTTGTAAGCTCCGATAAGAAGCGTTCCATTTCCCAAAGGCAATATTATCAGGTCGGGAATACGGAAATCGAGCTGTTCCCACATTTCATAAGAGAAGGTCTTTGTTCCCTGAAAGAAAAATGGGTTCCACACATGACTTGCATAGTATGAATTTTCAGCAGAAAGAAGGGCAGATTTAGCTACATCCTCCCTTTTACCCTTAACCAAGTTAACATTAGCCCCATACATCTTAATCTGAGCAAGCTTCGATAGAGAGACTCTTTCAGGAACGAAAATTTCACAAGAAACACCTGCTTTAGCACAGTATGCAGATATGGAGCAACCAGCGTTTCCAGAAGAATCTTCTACTACTCTTTTTATTCTAAGTTCCCTCAACTTACTTACGAGAACGGATGCTCCCCTATCTTTAAAGGAACCCGTGGGAAAAAGAAAATCAAGCTTTAGAAAAATGTTTTTCTTAAAAATTTCCATCTTTAAAAGAGGAGTGAATCCCTCTTCCAAGGAAACAATATTATCGTCGCTTTCCACAGGTAAGACATCCCTGTATCTCCATATGGAAAATCTTTTTTTATGGATTTTTTTGAGTTTTACTTTTTTTTCAAATTCAATATCGAGAGTGGAACCGCACTCACACTTCCAAATAGGTAAATTAAGAGGATATTCTGAGCCACATTCCAAGCAAATAAATTTAGCTTTAAATCTATTCCTCATCAGGTATCCAAGCTATGGCTTCAATTTCCACCTGGAAGCCATAATGGAGTTCCTTTGTGGGAACCACGGAGCGAGCAGGGCGGTGCTCTTCGAAGAATTCAGAATATACTTTGTTAAATCTATCCCAAAGCCCGATGTCAGAAATATAAACTGTTGTTTTCAAAACATGCTTAATGTCAGTTCCACCAGCAACAAGTATTTCTTTAATATTTTTAAGCACTTGCCATGCCTGCTCCTCTATAGAACCTGTTTTCTTCTCACCAGTTAATGGATCAATGGGAAGCTGTCCTGAAATGAAAAGGAGATTTCCGAGAACCAAACCCTGGGAGTAATGACCCGCGGGTTTTGGAGCTTTATCAGTAAAGATTTCCTTTATTTTCATAGCAATATTTTACTTTAAAATCGAGAAAATAGAAATAGAGACTATGAACGAGATTTTCGAAAAGCAATTTTTTAGAATGAATTGACTTTTTTCAAGAATTTAAGAACTAAATCTGGATGAATTTCCGAATTCTTTTAATTGATTTTTAGAGTTATCTTAGAAAAATCCATCAAAAGTGTAGAAATGTGGATATGAATAATTCAAAATTCCAACGTGTTCTGGAAAAAAGTTTTGGAAGCATTAAGTAAAGAAGAGGAAAAATTAATAAATTATCCCTACTCCCTCAGTTTCAATTTCTCTTAATCCCACGAAAATCCGGAAAAGAAAAAATCTATGCTAGGGATTTATACCAGATATTTGAAAGGAGAATTCTTTCATGAGTAAGTTCAAAGTCCCTTAGAAGTGTTAAAAATCTTGTAAAAGTAAAAGGCAAGTTTTTCCAAAAATTCATTGCACCTAATAGTCCATACTTGTTTTTCCGTCATCCTCGGGATGAAAGTATTTCTTCATGGTCCTCTTCCTCATGATCACATTTAGTCTTAGCTGTCTCTCTCGAGGATTGTTTTTGGGTTCTATCTTCAAGTCATCTAACCCCTCCTTGAAATTTCCCTATTCTCACTCCTCTTTATGTTGGGCTTAAAGAATTTTCTTGATAACCTCTTTATCCTGTGAAGAAGATTATCCTTCTCATCTTTAAGTTCCTTGTTCTCCTCTTCAAACTCCCTTATCTTAGCATCTGCTAAATTCATAAGAATTTCCATCTCAGAGACCCTCTCCAAAAGATAAAGATAATAAGTCTTTGCTCTGTTCCACATCCCCCTTTGCCTTCTGTGATACCGAGTAGCCAGTTCAATGCCTTATAAACCTTTCCCTTAAACCTCTCCGTATCCACAAAGGTCTCAAAGGCAATAGATCTTACCCCGTTAAGTTAGAATAATATTTTTTTAAAAATACAAGGTAATGTCATATTTGATGGACTTCTAAGGAAGAAGCCAAATAATCCTTCATCTTTAACCTCAAAGAGGAAATTGTCAATTTAAGAAAATCTCTCTATTGGGATTTCAACATTCTTCACTTTAAAGAGACACTCGAAGAAGCTCATGGAATAAGTTTGAGTTATGAGAGTACAAGGAAGATTTTAATGGATGAGGGTTTCCATGAGCGGAAAAAGAGTGAGTCGTAGTAGGAGGAGGATGCCGAAGGCGGAGATGCTTGTTCAGATGGACTTATCCCAGCATCGCTGGATTGAGGGGTGGAGGAGAGCTGGAGGCGTATCACTATGATAGATGATGGAGATGGTTCTCTGTATGCAGAATTTCATCCCTCTGAGACAGTGTAGGCAAACATGTCAGTGATAAGGGCATATATAGAGCGAAGAGGGTTTTTATGGCTTTATACACTGATAAAGCCTCTCATTTCAGGACTAATAGGCATGGAGGAGTTCCCTATGAGGTGGAAGTGGAGCAGAAAGAGAGACAGATAGAAAGAGCAGATGAATGAGTTGGTAATTACTCTAATCAATGCATTCAGTCCACAGGCAAAGGGGAGAGGGGAACAGGAGTTTATATTTTTTTTAAGACAGGCTCCTTAAGGAGATGGGGCTGAGGGGGATAGACAACTACGATAATGCGAACAAATTTTTGAAGAAGGAGTATCTACGGTGGTGCAACAGTAGATACACCCTATCTGTAGAAAGTGTATATAAGCATGTGCCAAATACTAAAGTACTTGATCTTATCTTTTCAATAAAACTTCTTAGGAAAGCAAACAAAGACAATACAGTGAGATGCTATAGAGGAGTTTATCCATTACTTTCTTTAGATGGGGTGAGAAGTTTTGCAGGGAAATGGGGAGAGAAAGCTAAAAGTAAAGGATGAGATTTTGGATTTGAGGATTAATGCTGAAGAGGAGAGGAGAAGATACAATCGCCAGCTTATCATCCCTGGAGGAAGGTTAGGAGGTGGAATGTATAATTTTCTCGTAGTAATAAGTGTGACTTGACTTTAGGAGTAAAAATGGATTAGGAATCGCTCATATCTGGTCAAAAATGCTGCGGAGCTTAAAGGCGTCAGGAATTACTCAGATCTTTCCCTTCAGGGAAGAGAAAAATTGTAAGAAATATGTGGCGGATGACTCAGCGGTCAGAAAGATTTATTAATATGCGACCAGATAAGGTGGCATCTTTCCGCATCGAAGGCGAGCTTGATGATTATATCAACCACTGCATAGCGGGTAAAGAAGATGAGGATTTTTATTTCTTATCCTTATTGGAGCAGGCTTACGGAGCGAACTCGAATAGGTTTGTAAATGATTTGGTCTAACCAGCGCTGAGGATTTTCAGGCACTCCTCCTTATCGTTGTGAAGAGAGCTTTTCCGACTGTGCCTTGCACTCCTTTCCTCGGTTTCTTTGTAGTGGCTTCTTACAGCTCGGCTTTCTTTTCATCCATGAAAAGGCTCTCCAGAGGGAGAAACTACAGAGAATATATGTTAAACAAAACGAATAAATGAAGACTTGTTTTGCTTGACGAATCAATTGGATGTTATGCCCGGGAATTTCTAAAATATTTCTGTCGGGTTGGTGATAAGAATGACTAACTCACTCAACATTATTTTTCTGCCAGCCATCTCCTTTTTCTTCAACGGTTTAAACAGCCGAAGTCTGAACTGCCTGACCAATGACCGTGGTCAATTGAAGGGCATCTTCATCAGAAAAATACTTTAACAACGATAATTCCGGGCAGATGGTTAAAAATTCTGTTTCTTTTTTCCGAGAGTGGACAAAGCCTTTTTGAGAGATTTTATTTTTATTTCAAAGCTTGCCAGCTTTTCCTCCATACTTTCTGAGTTATCCAGAATAATCGCAATCATAATATTTTCACCAGCAAAAGATTGTAATTTGGAGGGGAAGAAGCCTTAGAAAAGTCATAACATGGCAAATTACACAAATATAATTTTTACTTGTTTAAAAGAAAAAAGGAATATCACGCCTCATTTTTTATTCCACCTTTATAATCATATACCTTTAAATTCCTTTATTGCATCGAGCAAGCAGTCGATGTCGGAGAAATTATTAAAAATATTAACCGAAACTCTGATATTGTGGTTCCTTAAAGTGATGAAAATTTTCTTTTCAGCGCACTTCTTGACAAACTCATCATTTCCCTCGTCCAGAGTGAAACAAACAATTGCGGAACGCTCCTCCTTTTTTGCAACAGGGGAGATGATCTTTACTTTAAATTCTTTTAGCGCCTGGATGAGATAGTCGGTAAGTTCAAAAATTCTCTTCTGGATGTTCTCTATCCCAATAGAGAAGATAAAATCCAAAGCTTTATCAAAAGCTAAAAGTGGTTGAAGATTAAATGTGCCGAATTCATATCGCCGAGCAGACCGAAGCAGACGAAAAGGGATGTTTTTACCTGCGTGGATAAAGTTTCCACCTTCGGTGTCGATGGAGAGCCAGCCAGCGATGGGCGATGGAAACTTTTCGCGAAACTTGGAAGAGGTATAGAACATTGAGCCAATGTGGCCAGTGAGACCCCATTTATGGAGAGAAGTCATCAAAACGTCTACTGAACAGTCATTCACATCTACAGGAAAATAAGGAAATGCCTGAGTGGAGTTGACTACAAAGAGAATTCCCAGGCGCCTAAGCTCTTTGCCGAGGGTTTTTAAATCCTGACGAAACCCAGTGGAGTATTGAACATGGGAAGTGACCACAGCAAGTGTCTCTTCATTTACGTTCTTGAGAATGGTTTCTATGGGATAGCGTGCTTCTACAGGTTCTACATAACGCATTTCTATATTTTGATATTCAAATCCCACTGTTGAAGCAGGGAACTCGTCCCTCATGGAGACAATGTTAAAAGGTCTTTTAATCTGATTCTTAAAACTGAGCGCCAGAAGAGAAGTCGCTGTGGAAGTATTCTGGACAAAGGTCACCCCTCCAGGCTCAGCATTGAGGAATCCAGCGAGTCTGGCACAAAGATTTTCAAATTTTGCCATATCTTTCATCCAATAAATATCACCATACATGGAGAGCTTTCGGTATTCCTCTATTATAGCCTCAAGAACAGGTGCGGGCATGGGCGACATAGCTGCGCTCTGAAAGTAGATACAATTTTCAGTTATAGGAAAGGCTTCTCTAACTTCATTCCAGTTGATCATAGCATGCAGTATATCATAATTATCCTGAAAAAACTATTAGCGGTATCTTAGATAGGCTGAAAACATTGACCTTTATTTATGCCGAGCATTAATTTTAGACGGAGATTCCCATCGAGGTTCATTGGTTCTGAAGAATTGAATCGGAATAAAGACAATTGGAAACCTTTCTACGCCGTGAGGTTTCCGTGAGCTGAGGAGTTTTTTTATTTGAAATTCAAGAATTTTTTTGTTTGGGAAAGAACGGTTCTGATTAATTCTCTGCTCTTCCAGTATTTTCAATTCTTATGGGCAGAGGGTCTGATTTTCCTGATTTATCCTTACCCACAAACATGGTCACATGCGGGAAAGGCATAGATATCCCCTCACGGTCAAATGCCTTTTTCAGTCTTCGGTTGAACTCCCGGGCTACCTGCCACTGTTTGAGAGGTTTTGTGGTAATTCTGGCTCTGATTATCATTGCTGATTCGTCAAACCTTTCCAAACCTAAAACCTCCAGGGGCTTAAGAATATCATCAGCCATACTGGGAACAGCTCGCATCTCTTCATCCACTTTTTTCATGGTTTCAATGACATGGTCTACACACTCAAAATAGCTGACTCCCACATCGAATACATAACATGAATAGTCTTGGGTCATATTAGTAACCACATCAATCAAGCCATTGGGAATGTAATGGACATTCCCGGACAGGTCACGAATAACTGTCATCTTGATGCTTACTGCCTCTACTAACCCAGATTTACCAGCCACTGAGACCACATCTCCCACTCTTATCTGATCCCAGAGAACGATGAAAAACCCATTTATAACATCTCTTATTAAGGACTGAGCAGCGAAACCTAAAGCCAGGCCGGCCACTCCAGCGGTAGCCAAAAGAGGTGCTATCTGAATATCAAGAGCGGACAGAATAGTTATAACTGTAATTATTAAAATAGCTACCCTTATAGATTGATTCACCAGATTTGCCAGAGTATGAGCTCTTTTTTTGGACTCTTCATCTTCCCGATCTCTAAGAAAGATCTTCTCCATATGCCTGCTAAAGACTCTGGAGAACCTGAACAGAATCATCACAATAATGATAACCAGCAGGATTTTCATTCCTGTGGCTATGAGCCAGGTTAATGCTTTCTGGATTATCTCTTGTGTTAGCATTTCAGCCTCCTTTGCTTTCATTCTTAATAAATATTTTAATCGATCAAAGCGAATTGTCATATAGGGATATCATGCGGAGGGTAAGGATTTAGAAAGGATAGGATTAGAGTATAGCTTCCTCAATTTAAATTCCTTAACCCTCTGAAAAAAAAGGAGGTCTTTCTGTTATAAGTTTAGAAGTAAATTCAGTAGACAAATCCAATGTCTGCCGAGAGCGAATCATTTCTCTTAGCAAGTGGAATTTCCCTGATACTGCTGAAAACCCCACAATTAAAATAGGTTAAAGATCAACAGAGGGAATAGAATATCATCTTATATCTGGCAGTTATATTATTGGCGATAAAGATTTATGTGGATATAGTTGGAATGAATTGGATTAAAGCAGAGAGGGAGAAAAAGTGAAGGTTTTAGAAGAACTTGCATTCCGGAAGTTTTTGTTAATAATTTAATCTGTTAATTAATAAGGATATCAGGAGGTAATGATGAAGGAGAGAGTAAAATTAATTGGAGGATTACTTCTTTTTGGGTTGCTCCTCAGTCCGTTCCTCATAATTGCAGATGAAGGAATGTGGATGCCCCACCAGATACGCCTTCTGAATCTCAAGGAGCTTGGACTTAAAATGAATCCTGATGACCTCTACAAGACCGACGGCACAGGCTTAATGAGTGCTGTGGTGAATCTCGGTGGTGGAACTGGAGAATTCGTAAGCCCCGAAGGACTTATCCTTACCAATCATCATGTGGCTTTTGGCGCTATTCAAAGGGCTTCCAGCAAAGAAAAAGATTATATTACCCATGGCTTTCTGGCTCGAACCCGAGAGGAGGAAATCCCTGCTCAGGGTTATACCGTGGATATACTTCTTGGGTATGAGGAAGTTACTGTTAGGGTTCTTTCTAAGGTAAAACCGCGTATGACTCCTCGCCAGAAATACGATGCTATTGATAAGACTATTAAAGAAATTGTTGCAGAAGCAGAAAAAGAAGGGCCAGACATCAGAGCTAACGTGGTCTCCATGTTCAGCGGAAATCAGTATTATCTTCACCGCTTCAAAAGAATAAAAGATGTTCGTCTGGTCTACGCTCCGCCTCAGGATTTAGGCAATTTTGGCGGTGAAATCGACAACTGGATGTGGCCGCGTCACACTTGCGACTTTGCCTTCCTGAGAGCCTATGTCTCAAAAGATGGGGTTGGAGTTAACTACAGTCCAGATAACGTTCCATACAAACCGAAAGTCTGGCTGAAGATTTCCACCGAGGGAGTAAAGGAAGGAGATTTTACCTTTGTCATGGGTTATCCGGGAAGAACATACCGTAATAATCTGAGTGTGGAAGTAGAATATGATTTCAATGCTATGGTCAAACGTATGCAAGATTTCAAGGACATCATCAACTTCATTGAATCAGCCAGCAAAGGAGACAAAGAAACAGAAATCCGCTACGCTTCCATGCTTAAAGGCCTCTACAATTCGCTCAAGAATATGCGAGGCAAAGTAGAGGGTATGGGAAAAGTGAGTCTCATAACCAGAAAGAAGGAACAGGAAAAAGAAGTTCTAACCTGGATTAAAGCTACACCTGATCGGCAGGAAAAATACGGTCGAGTTTTTGATCTTATGACTGACTACATGAAACGTTACGAGATTTTTGATTCCAGGAATGAACTGCTTAGAAATATCATCAGCCCTTATTATGGATCCACCATCCTGTCCCTCGCTTACACCATCTACCGCACAGTCGAGGAACGTCGGAAGTCGGATAAAGATCGTGAACCTGCCTACCAAGATAGAAACCTCCCTTATATCAAACAGAGGGTTCAACTTGCTGAACGCAGTTATGTTTTTGCAACCGACCGGGAATTTCTCAAATATCAGCTCAAAAAACTGATGAACTTGCCATTAGAAAAAATACCCTCTGCCTTAAGACCCCTCCTTTCCCAGAAGTCTGAAAAGGCTATAGATGAATATGTCAATAATCTTTACAAAAATACCATTCTTGGAGATCCGAAAAAACGGCCGGAGCTTCTGGACTTAAAACCAACGGAGTTGATGAAATTGAATGATCCCTTTATTAACTTGGCAGTTGAGCTGGAAAAAGAAATTAAGGTGGTTCGTGAAGAAAGCAAAGCATGGGCTCAGGAAAGAGCTGATATTAGAAAGATTTACGAAGCTGCTCTCTTAGAGATGAAAGAAGGCAAACTGGCTCCTGATGCCAATGGAACCATCCGTTTTACCTATGGGATAGTGGAAAGTTACACCCCGAAAGATGCAGTGGTCTATAAGCCGATTACCACTCTGAAAGGCGTTATGGAAAAGGAGACAGGTGAGTTCCCCTTTCGTGTTCCCGATAAACTCAAGGAGCTCTATAAGCGGAGAAATTTCGGACGATTTGAAGACCCTATTCTAAAAGATATTCCTGCCTGTTTTCTCAATACCTCCAATGTTACTGGTGGAAATTCAGGTTCGCCCACTCTGAATGCTAAGGGTGAGCAGGTGGGAATAATTTTTGACATGACCTATGAGAGCGTAATTGGTGATTATTACATCATTCCTGAGTGGCAACGGTCAATTTCGGTGGATATTCGTTATGTTCTGTTTATAACTGAAAAATTCTCCGGCGCCCACCATCTGATGAAGGAGATGGGTTTGTGCCTTGAAGAGTCCGAGAAGGAGCATTAATAGTTGATTTACTCTGATTCCTAAAAATCAGCTCACCATTAGAAGCTCAAATAAAAACTAAGGAGAAAATAGAAGTTATTTTTCAGTTTCATCGAAGAATTATTGACTTCTTTTTAAGTATACACTGTGAGGGCTTTACTTTTGACATTTCTTCATAATATTTCACTATCATACCTTGTGCTTATAAATATATTAAAGAACCCATGCTGTTGAATACGGTGCGAAGGATACATAAAACAGAATTAAAAGTAAGATGTAGACAACGCAGAGGATATCCATTTCTCAGGAATTTAGATAAAAAAGAAGCACCGGATTTCTAACCTCTATAAACTTAGTTTTATTTTTCTCGATTTTAAAATAAAGGGTGATTTATAAAAAAGCGATTTACTCAATTAAATCCCTTCACACCTGCCAAGGGAAAAGATTATCCCTATCATGAGACTTTTGGGTTCTTTTTGTGTTGTAAAGAGTTGTTACTCCGTATTTCAGAAATATAAGGAAGGAGATAAACAAATCTCCTGCGGTGTATTTTATTAACTTGTGACTGAGGAGCTTTGCAGTTTGTCGATTCGGAAAGGTAGTGATGCCTGAGGAGGTGAAGTGCAGGGAAATTAAGAGGGCAGAAGTCAGCAGGTCGATGAGAATTTTTATCAAAAGGTATGAGCCAGATGAGACATGGATTGCGAATCTTACCCTTAAGTTCGATGAGAAGATGGGTGAAAAAGAATTTTATTTATGCCATTTTTTGAAATGGTATGAAATTTATTCCCCCTTTTATAAGAAAGAAATATTGGAATTTTTTTAAACAGATAAAAGCTCAGGGAGCCTCAGAGGTAAACGGATATTCAGCTTTTCTAAGACTTCATTTTATCTCTTGCCCAAATAAATTTATGTCTTCAAAAAATGGAAATGGGATCCAGATCAAGCTCTGCTCCGTGTTTTTCAATAACGGTGATATTTTCTTTTAGCCATTTTTTTACACTATCCCCATCTCCTTTTATCAGAATCTGGACAGCTCTTTTTTTACCTCCATGAGGTGTGACATAGGGACCTAAGATTTCAATATTTGTTATTTTTTCCCTTATTTCTTTAAATAGCGACCGGGATATTCTACCCACTCCTTTCAGAGTTTTTCTTGAAAGGATTATTTTTACCACTCTTCCGAAAGGAGGATATCTCATCATTTCTCTTATTTTAATCTCCTCTTTGTAGAATATTTCAGTGTTTCTTTCCTCGAGCCATTTTATTGAGTGATGCTCTGGAAATTCTGTGTTAACAAATACTTTTCCTCCATCCTCCACCATTTCAATTGCACTGTTCAGAAGATGGAAGGTTTCCTCTGAGAAGTTCATATCAGGTAAAGAAAGATTTACTTCTGGTTTTATTAATGCGAGAAATTTTGTTCTTTCGTAAGGTTTTTCAGAAGAAGTGAAGAGAAGCTGAGTTCCTATAAGGATATCGATTTTCTTAGAAGAAAAATTTCCCCATACTCTTTTTTGAAATTTTCTTGTTCTTGCTTTTTCTAGGTCTAAAATTCCTACCTTTACTTTCGGGAAAAATTCTCTTACAACCTGTGATATTCTTTCTGTTCCTACTCCACCTATGAAGGAAAGTTTATGGTTACATTTAGGGCAGAATAGCTTGAGTGGTTCTTTCAAACCACAAATATGACAGACCTGCTCACCTTCTTCGTGGGTTTTTAATGGAATTTTGCATTTCGGACAAAGGGAAAACCAAGAGCACTTTTTGCAAAGAAGAATGCCTCCCATTCCTTTTCTTACGGTGAGGATAAAGGAAGGATTTCCCTCTTTAAGATTTCTTTTGAGCTCTTTTGTCAATTCCTGAGGGAACAACGATTTTTCCTTTACCATCTTTAGATCTACTCTTTTCCTTTCAGGTATTTTTAAAAAATCATACTCTTTTTTTGAAATTTTCAGGTAGGTTTCTACTGAAGGAGATAGGACTCCAAGAATAAGATTGCTGTTTTCTATCTCTGCTCTCTTTTTACCCACTAATATTCCATGCAATCTTGGATTTTCTTCCATCTTGTAATATCTGCTTTCTTCCTCATCCATAATTACAAGGCTGAGATCTTTAACAGGGAGAAAAAGAACAGTCATGGTTCCAATTATAAGATCCGCTTCACCGGCGATAACTCTCTCTATTTCTTTTACCCTTTTCGCTTTGGAAACCTCGGAATGAATTAAAGCCTGAGATAGATCACCCTTTTCAATTTTATGAAAAAAGTTTGCTTTGAGTATCTCAGGAAAAACTATTATTACTCTTTTCCCTTTTTCTTTCATCTTTTTTGCAAGCTCTATGTAAATTAAATACCTCGTCTTCCTTTCCGCTGATATGACAAATGGCTTTTTCCTTTTTAATCTCTTCAGTATTTCCATAGAAAAATTCCCATCTATTTCGGGAATGGTGATTCTTTCGGATATTTCTCTTCTTACTCTTCGAGTCTTACCTATTTCAAGAGATGGGCTTAATGCAATTCTTAGAATCTGACCTATGGGAAGAAAATATTCTTCTGATAGAAAATGGCATAGATTTAAAATATTCTCATTAATAATTGCTTTCTCATCAATAATTCTATTTATTTCTTTTATCTCTGCTCTAAGTTCACCTTCGTAAAAGTCCACTATAAATCCCTTCAATTCATAGTTTTTGAAAGGAACAGAGACCCTTTTCCCTTTTTCTATTTTTTCCTTCATCTCTTCTGGAACTCTATAATCAAAGATTTTTCTTAAGGGAAGAGGAAGGGCTACTTTTATGTAAAGTTCACTCATCGTGTAAAATTATCCTTTCCCTTTCCACTAAAGAGAAAATTTGGGGAGAAAAGATTTTTGCAAGTTCTCTTATAGAGCCTCCGCCTTTTTGAGGTTCATATTTCATTTTGAAAACTATTTTTCTTGGCTCATGAATTAGAACACAATTCTCAACATCTTTCATGGATTTAATTGTTTCCAATAATTTGTCCTCTTCAATTTTTTCAAGAAGAGATGAGCCTATTTCTTCTGATTCAAGGTTAATGGAATAAACAAATCCTTTTATATCTTTTGATAAGGATGGTTTTCCAATTTTTTCGAGACGGAAAAAGCTCAATCCCTCTGGAAGAACTCTGGAAAGTGCTCTCAAGAAATCCTTTTCCTCAATAAGATAATCTGATTTGAACTCGCAAATTTCTTCAAAGCCAGCCACTCCTAATGGAAGGGAAGGAGCGAAGGAAATCTGCATATGAGGATGGAAACCCTTGGTGATCCAGACAGGTATTTTTGCTCTTCTGAATGCTCTTTCAATGGCTTTTATCATTTCAAGATGAGAAAGATATCTGGCATTTCCGATCTTAGAAAAATAAGCTCTGTAGAAATTAAGATCTTTCTGCTTTTCTCCTATGTAATTTGATGGTCTTATAATATCAATATTTTTTGTTTTTTCTTCGAATTTTCCTAAAAAAATGCAATCTTTACATTCAGAGCATTTTCTTTTAAGACAGCTTTCTGTGTTTATCCCTTTTAATGAGAGTTCGAACTCTTTTAGAAGGGTATTTTTAGGGAAACCTGAATCTATAAAATCCCAAGGAAGAGCCTCCTCAAAGGGAATAGCGGAAAGGTATTTTCTTTTGATTTCTTGGGTAAGGAGGGCGTCCCAGATCTGATATCTGAAAAAGTCCTTCCAGCTCTCAAGTTTTGCGCCCTTTCTAAAGACTTTTTCAATCAAGATGGATAAATCCTGGTCTCCTCTTGAGAGGATCCCTTCAATCTCTGACATTTCAGGTTCATGAGCTTTAATGTTAATTGCCCTGAATTTCGAAAGGGATTCTTTTATTTTTTTAATTTTCTCTTTCAAAGAATCCACGGATTCCATTCCGCACCACTGGAATGGAGTATGGGGTTTTGGAACAAAAGGAGAGAGGGTGAGATTTATTTCGAGATTTCCCTTCCTGAACTTCTCTCCTATCTCCAAAATCTTTTTTGCCATTCCCACTATTCCATTTACATCCTCTTCCTCTTCGCTGGGTAACCCTATCATGAAATAAAGTTTTATCAGTCGCCACCCTTTAAAGAAAAGGGTCTCAACTCCTCTGTAAATCTCATCATCCGAGATATTCTTGTTAATGACTTTTCTTAGCCTTTCTGTCCCTGCTTCTGGAGCTATGGTGAAACCTGTCTTTCTAATTTTTTTTATCTCCTCCAAGATCTTTTCTCTCACGCCCGATGGTCTGAGAGAAGGAATGGAGATAGAGATTTTGTCTTTATCTAGGATATCTGTCAGATGGCTTAAAAGCTTCTCTATATATGGATAATCCGAAACGCTAAGAGCACTTAAAGAGACATCTTCATAACCCGAGAGTTCTAACAATTGTAAAGTTTCCTTTATTACAGATTTTGGGTCTTTAATTCTGTAAGGAGAATAAATAGAAAGAGCCTGACAGAATCTGCACCTTTGAGGGCATCCCCTTGCTATCTCCACCATAACCCTGTCAAAAACAATTTCACTGAAAGGAACCATGGGAGATGGAAGGCATGATTCATTAATATTTTTCAAAACCCTTTTCCCTAACCTTTTCTCCCCTTCCACTGGAACAGGTATTATAAATCTTCCCTTACTTTCCCTTTTCCATTGCGCTGGCACATAGACTCCCTCTATTTCTGAGAGTCTTTTTAGAATTTTCTCTCTTGCATCTCCTTTCATTTCTTTATATATTTCAATGATTTCAAGGATTCCTTCCTCTCCATCCCCAATTAAGAAAAGGTCTATAAAATCCGAAACAGGTTCTGGATTAAAAACGCAAGGACCTCCTGCAATGACAAGGGGATGAGAGTTTTTCCTATCTTCGGATTTTAAGGGTATTTTCCCGAGATCCAGAACATTTAAGATATTTGTGTAGTTCATTTCATATGATAAAGAGAAGCCGATTATATCGAAATTGAATAGAGGAATTCTATTTTCAAGGGAAAAAATGGGTAAATGGTTTTTTCTAAGAAATTCTTCCATGTCAGGGTTAGGAGCAAAGAATCTCTCCGCAGAAGCCCATGGCAGGGAGTTTATAAGGGAATATATTATACGGAAACCGAGGGAGGACATTCCGATTTCGTAAAGGTCAGGGAAAATGAGGGCAAATTTCACCTTCACACTATCAGGGTTTTTTTTAATTGCATTCCATTCTTTTCCTAAATATCTTGAAGGTTTTGAAAGGGAAAAAAGAGCATGAGCAAGATTCATCATTTTTCGATTCCCATTATATTATTTTACCTTATGAAAGAGCAATTAAAGAAATATTCAAGTGTCAGAATTTTTTAGAAAATTTTCAGAGTTCTTGACAATTTTTAAAAATTGATAAAGAATATAATATGACGCGGGGTGGAGCAGTCAGGTAGCTCGTCGGGCTCATAACCCGGAGGTCGTTGGTTCAAATCCAACCCCCGCTACCATTTTTATTATGAAAATCTTTTTGATTTCTTTGACTTCCATCTTAGTAATAATTGCTGTGGTTCTTATTCTTGTATTAGGCTCCTCTCCTAAATTTGACTCTGAGTATTTTGATTCAGCTTATTTGCAAAAGTATAGTTCTCCTGTAGATCTTTATCAAACTTATTTATCCTTTCTTAAGAGCGGAGACAGGCATCTCTGGGAAGAGATGATAGGAAGAAAGCTCAAAGAAAATGAGGAGTCGCCGAAGCTCGTATACAGAGGGCTGCCTCCCAGCATTCAGGAATACAGGGTGGAGAGAGGACAGGCAGTAATAGTTACATCTGATGGTATGAAAATAGAGATGGAATTTATAAAGGATAGATGGGTTCTCTCTCAAAAGACACCCGGCTTCTATTTTCGTAAACTAATCACCAATATCAAAGCCTTTTTTGGGAATATCTTTAAAAAATTTCAGGAAGAGAAACCTGAAAAGATCACAGTCCCTTCGCAATAGGATTTAGTTTGGAGTCAGTGGTATATACAAAATTAACTTCATTTTAGCAAGTTCGGTCAGAACCTAAGAGGTCTCCTGGCTGTCTTGAGAAATTTCCTTTCTATCATTTCTTCTAAAAGTTCCATGATATACTGCCCTATTATACTCTATCTTTAATAGTCTTGCCATAAATTAGATTTCCAATAAAAAGAATTCGAAAATGCAAAACCTGACCCCTGTTGCCGTCTATTGCTGAAAAGAAAATCATTCAACTTTCTCCCTATTTTCATTTTGAGGGGGTGAGCTTTCATAAGCAGAGATTTCCATTTTTTTCTTTTCTCTAACATTTATTAATTTACCCCAGCACCATAAGAGCACACCAATGAAAGCTAAGAGAGTTCCTTCATATCTTGCGAAATAATGAAAAATTACAAGGCTTAAGGCGATTATTAAAATTCCTAAACCCTGTTTTTTCTTGCCCGCTCTAAGATTTATGTTGGTTCGCTTATCCTTTTCTGAAATGGGAGAACCGCATTTTGAACAATAAGGATGATCAGGATTCCATTTCTGGATGTGCCCGCAAAATTTGCAAAGGACATCCATTAATAAAAAATGGTGCCGAGGAGGGGACTCGAACCCCTACGAGCTTTCGCCCACTGACACCTCAAATCAGCGTGTCTACCTATTCCACCACCTCGGCACATGTTCTATTTCTGGGAAGTTTTGTTCGCAGGGTTAGTAGTCTGAGTGGTATTAGCTTTTGTTTTTGCCACAACAGAAGAAGGACCTTTAGCAGAGAATATCCATAGGGAAAGAGAGGTGACCATGAAGAGAATGGCAAGAGCAGTAGTGATTTTTGAGAGAAGAGTAGCTGTTCCTCTTGGTCCGAAAAGGGTTTGCGTGCTGAAACCACCGAAAGCTGAGAGATCAGCCTTTCTTCCTGATTGAAGAAGAACAGATATTATTAAGAATATGCATATAATAACATGTAAAGCTACCAGAAGGCTTAACAAATTTTTCCTCCTTTCTTTATCCAAGCTTCATGTCCATTTCTAATTATTCCTTGAAAGAATTCACTTTTCAAAGATGCGCCACCTACAAGGAAACCATCCACATTTCTCATTTCTAAAAGTGAAAATGCATTTTCCATAGTTACAGAACCGCCATAAATTATTATAGCACAATTTGATATTTCATTGCCATATATAGATTCCAGATATTTCCTAATAAAGAGATGAACCTCCTCTGCTTGGGAAGGTGTGGCATTTTTTCCTGTCCCAATTGCCCACACTGGTTCGTAAGCAATCACAATTTTTGAGATCTCTTCCTTTCTGAGCCCCTCCGTGGCTGTCTTCAGCTGTTGCTCTATTATTTTAAAAGTTATGCCCTTCTCTCTTTCTTCAATGGTTTCTCCAATGCAGATAATAGGAATTAAATCATGAACAATGGCTGATCTGGCTTTTGAATTTACAGTTTTGTCTGTTTCACCAAAATATCTTCTTCTTTCAGAATGGCCAATAATTACATAAGAACAGCCAATCTCTTTCAACATCAAGGGAGATATTTCGCCAGTATAAGCCCCCGATTTTTCCCAGTGCATATTTTGAGCGCCCAATTTTATATTTGCTCCCTCAATTTCTTTTTTTACAAGGGAAAGATGAGTGAAAGGTGGAATTACAATCACTTCTCCATCCTTGAAATCCTTCAGAGATTCTTTCAGTTCTTGGACGAGTTTGATCCCTTCTGAGATAGTGGGGTTCATTTTCCAGTTGCCTGCTATGAAAGGTTTCTTCATTTTTTTGAAAGAACCTCTATTCCCGGAAGAGTTCCCATTGCCACATACTCAAGGGATGCTCCTCCTCCTGTGGAAATGTGGGTGATCTTGTTTTCTACGCCAGCTTTTTTTAAAGCTAATACAGAATCTCCTCCTCCCACAACGGAAATTGCTCCAGAATCAGCTATTGCTTTTGCAATTTCAAATGTACCTTTAGAGTAATTTTCTTTCTCAAAAACACCAAGAGGACCATTCCAGAAAATAGTCTTTGCACTTTTTATTGTATTGGAGAATATTTCCACTGTTTCCTCTCCAATGTCATATCCGCAAAGATTTTCAGGTATGGGAGTCTTGACTGTTCCTGCTGGAATTTCATCCATACTTTCTGAAACAATGTGGTCAACAGGAAGAAGTATTGCCACATTCTTTTTTTGAGCATCTTCCAGAAGTTTTTTTGTCTCTTCCATGCTCTCTTCATCCACTAAAGATTTACCCACACTCTCTCCTTTTACTTTAAGAAAGGTGTATGCCATGGCTCCGCCTATCAAAATTTTATCGGCTTTTTTAATGAGACTTCTTAGCACAGGAATTTTATCAGAAACTTTAGCACCTCCAATTATTGCAATGAAGGGTTTTTCAGGGTTTGATATGGTGAGACCAAGATATTTTATCTCTTTTTCCATTAGAAATCCCGCTACTGAGAGAGGAACAAATTTTGAGATGCCTACTACTGAAGCATGAGCTCTGTGGGAAACAGCAAAAGCATCGTTTACAAAAATATCAATTTTTGAAGCAAGGTTTTTAGCAAATTCAGGTTTGTTGTCTGTTTCTTCTTTGTAAAACCTGATGTTTTCGAGAACAATTATCTCTCCCTCTTTAAGATTCGCCTTTTCAGCTTCGATTCTGTCTCCAATGCAGTCATCCATCTGTCTTACCTTAAAACCAGAAAGCTCACTCAGTCTTTCTGAGACAGGTTTCATGGAAAATTTGAGATCAAAGCCTTTGGGTCTGCCGAGATGAGAAACGCAGACAATTTTTGCTTTATTCTCCACAAGATACTGGATTGTAGGCAGAGCTTCCCTTATTCTCGTATCATCAGTGATCTCTCCTTCTTCATCCTGAGGAACATTGAAATCCACTCTCAGAAAGACATTTTTTCCCTTTAACATAATATCTCTTATAGTTAACCTGTCTATCATCAGAGTCTCTCCCCGATATACTTTATCATGTCCAGAAGCCTCATCGAATATCCCCATTCATTATCATACCAAGCCATCACCTTAACAAGATTTCCTCCGATAACAAATGTGGAAAGGGAATCAAAAATTGCTGAGTAAGGATTCTTCATAAAATCCACAGAAACCAGGGGCTCTTCGCAATACTGAAGAATCCCTTTTAGTTCATTTTCAGAGGCATTTTTGAAGAATTCGTTCACCTCCTCCTTTTTGGTTTCTTTCTCTACTAAACAGACAAGGTCAATTAAAGAGACATTTGGAACCGGAACTCTTATAGCTATTCCATCCAGCTTGCCTTTGAGTTCGGGAAGAACCAACCCTACAGCTTTTGCAGCTCCTGTGGTGGTAGGTATCATGGAGACAGCAGCAGCTCTCGCACGCCTGAGGTCTTTATGTGGTAGGTCTAATATCCTCTGATCATTGGTGTAGGCGTGGATGGTGGTCATATTGCCTTTCAAGATTTTAAGATTCTTATGAATAATATAAGCAACAGGTGCAACGCAGTTGGTGGTGCAGGAAGCATTGGAGATAATGTGGTGCTTCTGAGGGTCATAATCCTTGTGATTTACTCCGAAGACCACAGTGATGTCAGGCTCAGTTGCTGGAGCAGAGATAATAACCTTCTTGGCTCCATTCTTAAGATGTTTCTCTGCATCCTCTCTTTTTGTAAATAAACCTGTGGACTCCACGACAATGTCTACTCCCAGATCTTTCCATGGAAGATTCGACGGATCCTTCTGGGAAAGAACCTTTATCTCTTTTTCATTCACAATTATTCTGTCATCCTGAGCTTTTACATTCCCCTCAAATGGACCGAGAACAGAATCGTATTTTAAAAGGTGAGCAAGAGTTTTTGCATCTGTTATATCATTGACTGCAACAATATCAAGCTCCTTGTAAGATGCTCTGAAAAGATTTCTTCCTATTCTTCCGAATCCATTAATACCCAGTTTGTATCCCATTTTTCCTCCTTTCATTACCTTATTATCTGGCTTTTTAAAGCCAAATCCCTTTAGAATAAAATTTAATTAATTATTTTGTAAAGGTCAAATTTTGTTTTAAAAATTCACAAAAAATTATTTTTTTTCTATAATTATTTTTTAAAATGACTCCTAAGACACTACTCATTGCTACCTTTAACCAGGGAAAATTAAAGGAAATTAAAGAAATTCTTAAAGGAATACCCTGCGAGATTCTAAGTTTATGCGATATCACAAATGAGGATATTTATGAGGAGAAGGGTGCTTCATTTATAGAGATTGCAAAAAACAAAGCAATTTTTTGGTCAAAGATTTCCAATTTGCCCACCCTGGGGGAGGACTCTGGTCTTGAGGTTGAGATAATAGGCGGAGAGCCAGGAATATATTCCGCAAGATATGCAGGAGCTGAAAAAGATTCAAATAAAAACATAGAGAAACTTTTAAAAGCCCTTAAAGGAGTTCCTTTTGAGAAGAGGAGAGCCTTCTTTAAATGCGCAGTATCAATTTCTTATAATGAGAGAGTCCTTTTTGAGACAGTGGAAGAAGTTGAGGGATTTATTTTAGAAGAAAAAAGAGGGAAGGGAGGGTTCGGGTACGATCCTCTCTTTTATTTTCCATTCTTGAGAAAGACTTTCGCAGAGTTATCAGTGGAAGAGAAAAATGAATTTAGCCACAGAGGAAAAGCCTTCAGAAAAGTTAAAGAGTTTTTATTAAGCTGGAATTTCAAATATTGAATATAAAATTATTTGGCAGGAGGAACAATCTTTTCAGGCTCAGGATACTCTTTTCCTTTCAGGTCTAATTTTATTGCTTTTATAACAGGAGGATTCCGAGGTCTGTCTTTATTATCTCTTGGGAGAGATGCTATTTTATATGCGATTTCCATTCCTTTTATAACCCTTCCGAATGCGCTGTATTTTCCATCAAGATGTTTTGCCCTTCCAAGAGTTATGAAAAATTGACTTCCAGCACTATCAGGATTTGGAGTCCTTGCCATTCCCACTACACCCTCTTCAAAGGGTATGTCGTTGAATTCACCCTTTATACTGTAAGAGGGGCCGCCTTCTCCAGTTCCAAGAGGATCTCCTCCCTGAATAACAAATCCTGGTATAATTCTGTGGAATATTACTCCGTTGTAGAAACCACTCTTTGCAAGAGAGATAAAGTTGTTCACTGTATTGGGAGCTTTTTCAGGATAAAGCTCAATTACTATCTCACTCTGATCCTCAAGAACAATTGTGGCTATTGGGTTTTCTGATTTCTCATCAGCAAAAGTCAGGAGTGTTAGAGCTGATAAGAGAATTCCGAATTTTCTCATTTTTACCTCCGCTTTTTAGAAATCTATTTTATTATATGATACTCGATCTGCCTTCCAAGAGCCCATCTTATCTTACCCTGAGAGTCTAAAATAGCGTCCTCTTCCTGACCTATCCATAATTCCTGATCACCCCATTCTTTAACAGGATTCGTAACAGAAAGTTCTATGGAAAACCATGTGTTTGGAAGGATGAGTAAATCTCCTTTTCCAGGTATTTTTTCCTGTCTATCCCACAATCCAATTATGGGTCCTGCTCCATGACCGTGATCTCCCACAGTATGACAGTAAATCGAGCCTTTAATTCCTTCCTTCTTCATTTGACTTAGGACTTCTTCCAGAATCTCATTCCCCGTCTTTCCTGGCATTATTCTTTCCATAACAATATCCTGAAGTCTGTTAGAAATTAAGAGGGCTCTTTTAATTCCCTCAGGAACATCTTTCTCATTGTCTCTGAGAACATATCCCATGTGTTGAGTATCTGTGTGAAGACCTATGGCGGAAAGTCCAAAATCCACATGAAGCACATCTCCGTTTTGAATAACCACTCCATTCCTTTCTGAGAGGAAACTCTCTCTTTTTACTTCTTTCCTCTGAACAGATACACTCGGTCGAAACCATACTTTGACCCCTAACTCTTCCGCACTCTCTCTAAGCCACCATTCCACATCGAGAGTGGTGGTCTTCCCAGGTTTTATAACCTCTGAAGAAAATGCTCTCTTTATTAATGAATGAACCACCATCATTAAATTCTTGTAATAAGGTTCCATTTCAGGGATTCTTATTTGCAAATATTCAATGGGAAGCAATTCAGCTCTGACAATTCTTCTTAGCCATTTCTCGCCCAGTATGTCCTGAAGAGCCTCCCATTCTCCAGCAGAAAGGCCATCTGAGAAAGCATGGGTTTTTGAAATATTTACTGCAATAGTGGAAGGTTTTCTCTCCTCAATTACTTTCTTAAGCAGGAGCCACTGACTCTCACCAAAAAGCTCTCTTTCCTGAATTTCAGGGTCTCTAAAAACTTTGTAAAGTCCACCATGGGAACCTCCTCCAAGAGCGAGGCGTTCCACTCCCTTTTCAGACCCTCTATCAAAAAACACAAGAATGGTCCTTCTTCTTGCGGAGAAAGTATTTGGAGAAGTGAGAGAGAAAAACACAGGGTCTTCGTTGTATTCCCTTGATATCACAAGCCACATGGAGACTCCATGTCTTCTCATTAAACCTGGTAAAACTCTTTCCAGACGGATTTTTAGCCATTCTTGCTGAATCTCCACTTGTTTGCGAAGAGGAGGAATTAGTTCTTTCTCGGAGATTTTCTCCGTAAGAGCGGAAAAAGGGATTAATACAAAAAGGAATAAAAGAGATACCTTAAACTTCCACATTTTAATTCTCCTCTAAATTCAATTTATCATTTTTAAGCTATACCAATTCATCTATGGAAAGTCAATTTTGTTTGATAGAGAACATGGTTTTATTTTTTAAATATCCTCAGATTTTTCAGAAAAATTCGGAATGAACTGCGTTAATTACTTTTTCAATACAATCCTCTTTAACAATGAAATAATAGGCAACATCTGAAGCTCCTCCTGACATCATCTCAATGTTTACCCCCTCTCTTGCCACAGCGGAGAAGACCCTTCCTGCAATACCCTTTCTCTTGGAAATTCCTTCTCCTACAACTGCTATCAGAGCCATTCCTTCCTCTTTTTCTATTTTTTCTATCACTCCCCCTTCCAGAGGTTTCAGACATCTGTAGCTTCTATCAGAGTCATTCCTATCAATTATTAGATTTATACAGGTTTGAGAGGTGATGATCGAGTATATGTTGATTTTTTTATCGGATAGCTTTCCGCCTATCTCTGAAATTATGCCAGGTTTGTATCCCACGCCAGCTCCATATATTCTGAGAATGGAAATTTGCTTGTTATATGTTACGCTCTTAATAACATTCTCCCATTCCTCTTTTTCATGGATAACAAGGGTTCCTCTCTTTTCAGGCTCCTTAAGATTTTTAATCAAGATGGGGATTTTTTTCGCTGAAATAGGCTCAACTGTTCTTGGATGTAGAATTTTTGCCCCAAAATATGAGAGTTCAGCTGCCTCGTTGTAAGAGAGCTTATTGAGCATTCGAGCACTATTTACAATCTTAGGGTCAGCTGTCATAAATCCGTCCACATCCTTCCATATCTCAAGAGAGGAGACATTCAAAGCATAGGCAACCACAGAAGCACTGTAATCAGAACCATTTCTTCCGAATAGACTTATCTTTCCTGAGGGAGTGCATCCAAAATATCCACATATTACAGGAGTGATCTCCTTTTTTAAATATGGGAGGAGTTTTTTTCTTAAATTCTCTTTTACCTTTGGAAGAACTGCTGTGGCATTGTCATAAGATTCGTCAGTTAAAATCCCTAATTTGTCTGATTCGAATGCTCTGGAAGGGATCCCCTGATCATTAAGGACACCCGCCAGGAGAAAAGCTGAGAGCCTTTCTCCATAACTCAGTATCATAGCCTTTAGAGAATCCGTTATTTCAGATGTGAAGCTGACACCATAAAGGTTCTTCCTCAATCTTTCTACTCTTTGTTCGATTTCTCTTTGAACCCTTTTCCTTGTCTCTTCATTTTTTATACTTTCCTTGCATATTTGAAAATGGATTTTTTGAACTCTACCCACTGTTTCATTAATTTTCTTTTCGGAAATCAAAGCGTTATGGATGGCTTCGTTGAGAAGGTCTGTAACTCCAAAAACTGCGGATAACACCACTGCCAGCCTCTCTTTTTCCGATTTGATTATCTTACAAACATTTAAAAAATCTTCTGAGTTCTTGAGGCATCCTCCGCCGAATTTCATTACCTTCATTTTTTAACCTCCTGGAATTCCTTTGAAAAATAGAGCTCTGCATTGAGGATACTTCCTCCAGCAGAGCCTCGAATCAAATTGTTGACAAGAAGATAGAATCTGATAAATTTTTCTTTCTTTTTTATTCTTCCAATTGTTACTGACATGCCTTTTGCTCTTTCAGGAAACCCTGATAAAGAATCATGCTCAGGTTGGGGTCTATCTTCTTCCCTTCTTACAATCAATGGTTTTTCTGGAGCTGAAGGAAGTTTCAGTTCCTGAGGCAATCCTCTGAACCCCTCAAAAGTTTCTATAATCTCATGAAAGGAGACATCCTTTTCCAGCTCCACCACCACACTCTCCAGATGCCCTATTCTCACAGGGACTCTACAGCAACTCGAAATTATTTCTAAATTTAAATCCTTTATTCCCTCTCCATCGAGAGGACCAAGAATTTTTCTTGTTTCCCTTTCGACTTTCTCTTCCTCTTCTTTTATATAGGGAATTAGATTTCCAAGAATGTCAAGAGAGGCAAGACCTCTTCTACCAGCGCCTGATATGGATTGATAAGAACTCATGATTATTCTTTTTATTCCAAATCTCAAAAGGGGTTTCAGAGAAAGAGCAAGCCCTGAGGTGGTGCAGTTGGAGTTAGTGATAATAAAGCCTCCGAATTTTTTCTTTTGAATTTGAGCAAGATAGAGATGCTCTGGGTTTATTTCAGGTATTAAGATGGGAACAAGAGGATCCATTCTGTGGGAAGAAGAATTGGAAAAGACCATTATCCCTCTTTTTCTGAGAGAGTCTTCAAGAGGACCTGCAAGGGATGACGGAAGCGCAGAGAAGGCCACTTTAACCTTTGATTTTAATACCTCCTCTTCAGATGTAATTTTTACTTCCATATCAAAAAATTCCTTAGAATTACCTCCGGCAACCCAATGAACTGATTCTCCGTAAGATTTTCTTGCGGAGTTTTCCGAAGCAGTAAGAAGCTTTAAATCGAAAAAAGGATGATTTTCGAGCAATCTTACGAAGTATTGACCCACTATTCCTGTACAACCCAATACAGCGCATGGAATTTTTCCCATTTTTTCGTTCCCTCCTAAATTGCATTTAAGGCATCTGAAATATCTTCTATTAAATCCTCCACATCTTCTATACCAACAGAGAGTCTTATCAATTGGTCTGTAATACCTCTTTTCAACCTTGTTTCTGGTTCAACAGAAGCATGAGTCATAGTGGCAGGATGACAAATAAGCGATTTTACCGCTCCCAGACTTTCTGCAAGAGTAATAATTTTAATAGAAGAGAAGAATCTTTTTATTCCTTTTAAATCTGTATCAATCTCAAAGGAGATCATTCCACCAAAATCCCTCATCTGTTTCTTTGCGACCTCATGTCCTTCATGTTCCTCTAAACCTGGGTAATAAACTTTCTTGACTTTTGAATTTGATTGAAGGAACTCAGCTATTTTTCTTGCGTTTTTGCAATGTCTATCCATTCTTAAGGACAATGTTTTCAGTCCCCTTAATATAAGAAAGCAATCCATAGGAGACGGAACCCCACCAACAGCATTCTGATAGAACTTTAAATCTTGATATAGGGAATCGGAATTACAAACAAGTGCTCCTCCTATAACATCTGCATGTCCGTTGATATATTTTGTAGTACTGTGAAGTACAATATCAGCTCCCAGCTCTAAAGGTTTCTGAAGATATGGGGTTGCAAAAGTATTGTCAACAACTACTATTAGGTTATGCTCTTTTGCAATTCTTGCGCACTTCTCAATATCAATTATCTTTAGCAAAGGATTAGTAGGAGACTCAAGCCAGAGCAATTTTGTGTTTTTCTTTATGTTCTTTTCGATACTCTCCGGTTTTGTTAAATCAACAAAAGAGAACTCAACTCCAAACTTGATGTAAAGCTTTGTGAAGATTCTATATGTCCCACCATATAAGTCGTTGACAGCGATAACATGGCTATCCTCTGATAGAAGATTCATGATGGTGTTGACAGCTGATAATCCGCTTGAGAAGCAGAGCCCGAATTGCCCTTCCTCAAGTGATGCTAAGACTCTTTCAAGAGCTGACCTGGTTGGATTGTCAGTTCTGCCGTAGCTGAAACCTTTTGTTATCCCAGGCTCTATCTGTGCGTATGTAGAGGTCTGATAGATGGGAAAACTTACAGCTCCTGTTAAAGGGTCATTCGGTTGTCCTTCATGAATTGCTTTTGTTTCAAATTTCATAATTTACCTCCGTAAATTTTTTAAATCATTATTTAATATGCCTTTGTAATGAGCTCTGAAGGAATTGGAGAGAAGAAAATCTCAGGAAGTTCTCCGCCCAGACCTACAAGCTTACCCATTACTACAATTATTGCTTCAACTTGGGGTATTAGCAGAAATTTTCTTATAGATTCCTCGATCATTTTTGGGCTCTCCTCTTTTATGGAGTTGCAAAGAGCGGTGGCTACTGCATCCGCCAGAAGGGGATCTTCTGAGATTACAGTGGCAGAGTCTGCATTGCCGAAGCTCAAAGAATGTCCCATCTTTCCTGAAGATGTGCAGATTCCAATAATGGATTTCCTTGGTTTTATTTTAAGGGTGAGACCCCTTTCTGTTGTTCCTGAATAAATTCCTACATTTACGGGTTCATTTATGAACATGGCTATATCGCCTCCATTTTCAAAAATTGCATGCTTTGCTCCTCGATTAATCATAGCCCTTACCGCATAATCCGCAATTGCTCCAGCTACACATGCCATTGGTCCCACCTCTGCTTTTAAGGAAGCTTCGGACATTCTCTTCACTATCTCTGGAGAATCCTCTTTAACCTTATAGGGCTTCAGAGAATGAAGAAAAAGAGAATCTTTTGAAATATAATTCTTAAGAACAGATCTCTGAAAAAGAACTTCCTGTTCTGCATATTTGATAAAGCCTTCTTCGCATATTACAGTGGCTATGGTTTCTTTTATTCTCAATCTGTATCTTTTGACAATCATTTTCAAATTCTCACATTTATGGCACCTGCAGGACATGCATCCAGACAAATACCGCAAACTGTGCAAGAATCCTGCTTTGCAATTATTCTCTCCATTTCGTCCTTGTAAAAGACATCAAAAGGGCAAAGCGAGATACATTGACCACAATGAATGCAGATAGAGTCATCCTTAACCATTGGTTTTCCTTCAGGGATCCAGGGCTTTTCTCTTTTTTTGATCTCAAAAATTTCCATCCTCTCTGTAAGAGGCTTTAAATGACCTTTTGGACTGATTCTCTCCACTGGTTCTGTCAAAAAGAACTCGCCTTTCTCAATCCTTTCTTTCAGAATTTTCGTAATTCTCTTTGCCATAAAAATACTGGATAAAGAAGATGTTTTTATCTTTTTGCCGTTTATTTCTACATATCCTGATTTGAGCTCTTCATAGCTAACTCTTTTAATAACAGATCTGCTCCTTGAGGAGATTCCATAATCAATAATGTTTGTAAAAATCTCCCCGTCCAGTATACCAGTGTTTTTTGCTATCTTGGGGTTGAGGATAGGTATGGGAACCCCTATTCCCACATAAAGAGTGCATCCATAACCTTCAAAAACCACTGCTTTCAAGAATTCCTCAGACATCTCTTTGAGTTCTCCTTTTACCATCAGTGTGGCAAAACCTGTTTCAGGGGAGTGCTGGGTTCCGCTTCCTATAATGAAGCCATTCCCTCCGCAAAGGAATATTCTGGTTCCTACTCCTATGGTATCAAAATCCGGGTCATTCAGTAATGGAGAAATTTCTCCTGAGCCAGAAAAGGTGATGTTGCCAAATTCTGGTAGAAGTTTTCCCATGTAGGTATAAAGGGTTCTTCTGGTTGAATTTGTTCCTGCATTGTATCTCTGATATGCATTTCGAGGATTGAGCATAATGGCTTGATTCAAATCATCAAGAGTTATTACAGTTTCAATTGACTTTCTCGGATAGCAATCAGTTCCGTAAGCTTCTGCTCTTAAAAAAATTTTCTTTTTCGATACCAAATCCTCGATTACATGAGCTCCACCATAATTTATATGAAGTTTCTCCGAGGGTTCTGTTGCTCCAATATATGCATCTACTGCTGCTATTCCTGTGTAAGCAGGAACATCATTTAACCAGACTTTGGTCATTTTAATAGGAGGCTCTGAATGTCCAAAATTGAGGAAAACTCCTGATGAGCACATAGCACCAAATGTGGCTGTGGTGACTACATCCACTTCTTCAAAAGCTCTTTCTGGTCCTATTTCTTTAACTGTTTTCTTCATCTCCTCTGCAGTGACCACCACTGCTTTTTTCTTTTTTATTCTTTCGTTTATTTCTTTAATTGTTTTATTCTTCATAAACCCTCCTGTAAATTTTTGATTTAATGGATTTTTGAATTAACAGAGGTTTCCGAGCACAGGGTATTTGAATTGAGGGCGAGCCCGGCACAAGAGCTTAAATCTAAAGCCCTGTGCTCGGGTTCACATTATCATAGAAGTGGTTATCTCGGTGAATTTGAATAAAAGGAAGGATCTTATTTTGAATTTAAAATTTTCTTCACTCTTCAATAATTCCAAATTCATATCAATTTTAAATTTTACCAGAGTAATTGAATATGTCAAGTTTCTTTGGGAGTCTCGTTTAAAAAATGAGTTTATATTTTATACGCGCTAATTTTCAGAGCTGAAAACATTGTTAAGTCTTATTCTGAATTTTGTCAGGAGAAAAGATGTGGAAAGATTCAATTTTTACTCTAATGTCATGCGTGAGCCAGGAAGTTGTCTGATCACCATCCACTATCAGAGTGGGCTCTTCAATATAACTGGATTCATCGCTTGCAAAAAGAGCACAGCATAGGCAATCTCTTCCTGTTTTCCAGGTTTTTTCAATGGGAGCTGATCTCATGAAACCGAGCATTCCAGGTTTAGTGGCTCCATAATAAGACCATCTGGGATAACCAGTTATTGGTCCAGTGATGGACGATGTCCATATAATACGCCCGTTCGGTTCTTTTTTCAGGAGAGGCAAAAAAGATTTTACAGTAAAAAATTCCTTTCAGATTTTCCTGGTGAACTCTATCCCGATCATTTTCTGTCAGATCTTCCAGCAGAGCAGATGAATAGATGCCAGCATTACAGCAAAGAACATCAACTTTCTGCCACATAGTTCAGTTCTTCTATTTTAGTTATGTCTGTATTAAAGAGCAGACCCGCTACCCCCTGTCCGGCTTTCTCATCTATATCGACTATAGCAATTTTAGTTCCCTCAACTGCAAATGTATTCCTTTTGCTCCTCCCCTGATAACAGCCACCATATTTTTTAAACGTTCCGTATACCTTCCCCTTTGTTTTCATAATAATTTAGATTTCTAAGCACTTCAATTATTTGAATTTACGAAATAATTGATTTATTCGAAAATTATTATTATAATTAATTATAATCTGGAGGATTAAATGAAAAAGGATATTCATCCTGAATATGTGGAAGCTATTGTTCACTGTGCATGCGGAAATACTTTTAAGACTCGTTCCACAAAGAAGGAGATAAGAGTGGAGATTTGCTCCCAGTGTCATCCTTTCTTTACAGGAAAACAGAAGATGGTGGATACAGCTAAGAGAGTGGAGAAGTTTAAGAGAAAATACAAAATGAAATAAACTCTCCTCTTTGATCTGTTAAAAAATGATAGAACATCTTTCCTCTTTAGAGCAGAAATATGAAAAGATACTCTCTCTTCTATCAAACCCTTCTAACGAAACTGATTATATAAAATTATCCAAGGAGATTTCCACGCTTGAGCCAATTATAAAAAAATATAGAGAACTCAAAGATATAGCAGGAAAGATAGAGGAAGCCAGGGAGATTTTGAGAGACCCAAGGGATGAAGATCTGAGAGTCCTTGCAGAGGAAGAAATAAAAGAGCTTACTAAAAAAGAGGAAAAATTGATGGGGGAGCTTAAGATGCTTCTTATCCCAAAGGATCCAAATGATGAGAAGGATATATTCCTTGAGATAAGAGCTGGAGCAGGAGGACAGGAAGCCACTCTTTTTGCCCAGGACCTTTTCAGAATGTATTATCGCTTTGCAGAAAGAAATGGATGGAAAGTGGAGATAATGGATCAGAGCATTTCAGATATTGGTGGATTTAAAGAAGTCATAATGAGTATAAAAGGTAAAAGAGTGTGGAGCTACTTAAAATGGGAAAGAGGAGTTCATAGAGTTCAAAGAGTTCCAAAAACAGAAAGTTCAGGAAGAATTCATACTTCTACTGCTACTGTTGCTGTTCTCCCTGAGGTGGATGATATTGAGGTTCATATAGAGCCTAAAGATTTGAAAATAGAGGCTTTCGGAGCTTCAGGGCCTGGGGGGCAGAATGTTAACAGAAATTATACAGCGATAAGAATTACCCACATCCCCACAGGAATTGTTGTGAGCTGTCAGGACGAGAAATCCCAACACAGGAATCGAGATAAGGCAATGAGGATTTTAAGGGCTCGACTTTATGAAATAGCAGAAAAAGAACAGAGGGAGAAGCTTTCCGAGGACAGAAAAAGACAGGTGGGAACAGGAGAAAGGGCTGAGAAGATAAGGACTTACAATTTTATTCAGGGAAGAGTTACAGACCACAGAATCAACTTAACTTTTTACAGATTGGAAGCCATTCTTGACGGCGAGCTGGATGAGTTAATAGATGCTCTCTCCACCTATTACAATTCCAAGGCGCTGGAAGAGAGTCTTAAAGTTCCAGCATAAAATATCACTTTCTCTTTCCATGAAATTATATCATTTAATTCAAAAAGGGTTAGAGTTGCTGGGAAAGGAAAAATTTCTTGAGGTTCTTCTTATTCTTGAGAAGATTTCTAAGATGAGAAAGGAGGAAATTCTGTCCTCACCAGAATTTTCTCCAACCCCCTCCATGGAGAAGGAGTTCTTTAAGCTCATATCCAAAAGACTTAAGAATTTTCCTCTTCAATATATCTTAGAGAAAACTGAATTTTGGTCTATGGAGTTTAAAATAAAAAGGGGTGTTTTTATTCCAAGGCAGGAGACAGAACTTCTGATTGAGAAGATAGTGGAGTTTGCTACAGGCAAAAAAGTTTTAATTGCAGACATTGGGACAGGGTGCGGAAATATTGCCATTGCGCTTTCAAAAGAACTTCCTGGGGCTGATATTATCGCTACAGATATTTCCTCCAAAGCTATTGAGCTGGCAGAGGAAAATGCAAGAATTCATGGTGTGGAGAAGAGAATAAAGTTTTTGAAGGGAAACTTATTCGAGCCCTTAGAAAGACTTGGATTAAGTAAATCTTTTGATGTAATATGTTCGAATCCACCTTACATTTCTCTGAGGGAGAAGAACAACATTTCTAAAGAGGTTCTGAATTATGAACCTAAAAAAGCTCTTTTCTCAGGATGGGATGGGATGAGTTTTATCAGGAAATTCATGAAATTTTCCCCCTCTTTTCTTAAAAATAGGGGAAGAGTTTATTTTGAAATTGGTGAGACCATGGAAGATAATGTGAGGGCTCTCCTTGAAAAATGGCGAAAAAAAGAAGTTTACACAGACCTTTTTATGAAACCAAGAATTGCGATGGCTGAACTTTAGATTTTTGAGATAAATCTTTAAGTAAAGGAGAATTTATTATGGAGGAGAAAAGATTAAAGGATTTGCTGGAAGTATTAAATTCCATGAAAGAACTTGAACTGCTTATGGCAGAATTTTATAGGGTAGTGGGTGCGAACTGGAAAGATGAAGCGGAGTTCTTTGAGAGGTTGCAATTTGAAGAAATAAAACATTCCAAAAATATTGATACTCTTATAGAGATAGTTTCGAAAAACCCGGGAATTTTTACAGTGGGGAGGAGCTTCAGTAAAATTGCAGTTAATACAGTCTCTTCAGGAATAAACGAGAGTATTCAAAAAGTTAAAGAAGGAATAGTAAATAAAGAAAAAATGCTTTTTATTGCTCGAGACCTCGAAAATTCCCTTATCGAAAGCAGGTTCTTTGAGATCGTCAGGACAGATAATTTAGATTATCTTAATCTAATTGGAAATATCGCCACAGAAACAAAGGCACATAGAGAATTCATTGAGAATAAAATTAGAGAAATCAAGAGAAGCAGATAGGATAAAAAAATTGTTGCTAAAGTTCTTTTGGGATATCTTGTCAATTTATTTCTAACTCCATAAATAATAAATTATACGGGAGAGATTCAATATTTTTTGTGTAGAGCCTTTACATTCACCATGGATTTATTTTATGAAAAAACAAGTAGGTAAAAATTGTAAGACTTGACATTCTACATTTTGTAGAATAAAATAGAAAACTATGAAGTTAAGATTTAAATTGGATGCGAGTGAAAGAGGCTTACAAGCTGTATTTGGAGAGCTTGAGGCTCAAATATTACAGATTCTATGGGAGAGAGGGGCTCTTAAAGGGAAAGAAATCCACGAAGAGATGGGAAGGAAGAAAAAAATTGCATATACAACAGTTCTTACTGTTCTTGATCGTCTCTCAAAAAAGGGCTTTTTAAAGAAGAGAAAGGAATTTCATTTCACTGTGTTTGAGCCTACAATTTCCCGACAGGATTTTCAGACTTTAGTGACACGTCAGCTTATAACAAGCGCGTTAAACATATCGGAGGAGTTAGCAATTTCAGCTTTTCTTGATATTTTCTCTAATTTGAATCCTGAAGAACTTGAAAAACTTTCAAAGTTCATTGAGGAGAAATTGAATGAAAAAAATAAAAATTATTAAGGCTATATCCCTTTCCATACTTTTTATTGTTTTCTTTTTCCTCTTTTTGTCTTCCTTTTTTCTTATAAAGAATACCCATTTTCAACCTCTAAAATTTGCATTTTTCAATTTTTTTTCAACTCTATGCTCCTTGAAATGCTTGGGTAAAGAAATATCTATTCCTTTCTTTTTTGAAACTCTAAAACTTCTTGCAATTTTTCTTTTTATTTCCTCTCTCTCCTTTGCAACCTTCAAAATTTTCAAAAAAGTTTTCCGAACAATGGAATTTGTTAAAGAAATAAAAAAGGAGGCAAAGCATGTTTTAAAATTTGGAATCAAAACAAATATTTTCGACCATGAATTTCCCCTTGCTTTCACAGCGGGTTTCTTTAAACCTGAGATTTTTCTTTCCAGTTCACTTGTCAAGACCCTCGAGGAAAATGAATTAAAAAGTATTATACTTCATGAAGACCAGCACAGAAAATCCTTAGATCCATTGAAGAATCTTATTGTATCCTTTGTTTCTGATTTTCTTTTCTTTTTTCCCATTATCCAATTTTTTAAAAATCTTTACTTATTCAGCACAGAAATCATAGCGGATATGAGCTGTATTTCCAGGGGAATGAAAAAGGAGGAGCTGGCTTTAGCCTTTTTAAAGGTCTGTAAAATAAGAAACACGGAAAACTCATGGTTTTTCAATAAACCCTTAGAAAGGATAAAATTCATTTTTGAAAGAAAAATAGAATTTGTTCCCTCCTTAAAAAAAATAATTTTATCTTTTATCCTCCTCCTCTTAATTATGGGACTATTCTTTACTCCTCAGGATAAAGAAAGGTTTAATCAGTTTTTAAATCATCACAATACTTGCACCTATCATAATGAAAATGATTAAACGGAGGGCATTATGAAAAAGATTTTCCTTTCTCTTTTTATACTCGTATTTCCAATTTTTACCTTTGCTGATGAGGAAGCGTTGAGAGTTGAAAGTCTCATAAAGCTTGCTCTTGAGAGAAATCCGGGACTCAGAGCTCTCAGGGAAAAGGTGGGGGCTCAAAGATTTATTATAACTCCTGAAAAAACCCTCCCTGATCCTGTTATTGGTTTTAATGTAAAAAACATGGGCATTGATAGATTTTCCTTGGGAGAAGAAATGATGAGTGGAATTGGATTTTCATTTTCCCAGATAATTCCATTTCCAGGAAAGCTAAAATTAAAGGGTGAAATTGCCGAAAAGAGAGCCCTTCGAGCTGAACAAACTCTTAAGGCTGAAACTTTATCTCTTATAAGAGAAATAAAGGAATTATATTCAAGATTTTTTTATTACCATAGAGCTGTTGAAATATTGGTAAAGAAAAAAGGGATTCTGGAAAAGGCTCTCAAATTAGCAGAGGTAAAATACGCAGTGGGTAAAGGTATTCAATCAGATGTATTTAAAGCTCAGGTGGAGATTTCGAGGATTGAAGAGATGATAATTCCCATGAAACAGATGATAGAAACTCTTAAAGCTAATCTTAATTCTCTTCTTGACTTCCCTCCGGAAAAAAACATGGGCATCCCGGAAGAAATTCAATTTTATGAGTTCAAAATTGAATTGGATCAACTTTATGAAAAAGCGATGAAAAAATCCCCTATTTTAAGGGAAGCTGAGTTAATGATTGATGAAAATTTTAATGAGGTGGAGCTAGCAAAAAAAGAATTTTATCCAAATTTTATGGTTCAGGCAGGAAAAGATTTTAAAGGTCCACTTAAAGATATGTACGAAATAATGGTGGGAGTGGAGGTTCCCCTTTATTATAAAAAAAGACAGGCAAATCTTTTAAGGGGATCTCTTTCAAAACTTAGCAGTTCAAAAAATAGTTATATTTCCATGAAAAATGAAATTTATTTCATGTTAAACGAAAATTTCTTAATGGCAAAAACCTCAGAGAATTTAATAAAACTTTATAAGGACAGAATCATTCCTCAGGCTACTTTAGCCTTTGAATCCTCCCTTGCTAATTATCAGGTCGATAAAGTTGATTTTTTAACCCTTCTTTCTGACATAAACAATTTATTTTCATATGAAATGGATTATTTCAAGGAATTAAGCAATTTATGGATATCCACAGCAAAAATTGAAGAATTAACCTCATTAGAAATCATTAAATGATAAGGAGCTGATTATGGGGAAAATGTATAAAATAGCGAAATTAAGTATGATCTTTTCTCTTCTATTTTTGTTTATAATATTTTTAAATTCTTGCAAAAGAACAGAAAAGGTTGAAAAAATTGAATCCAAAGAAACTTCTATGGAACATGCTAAGCATAAGCATTCAGAAGATAAAAGAGAAGCCGAAAAGAAGACTCTTTACCACTGTCCGATGCATCCCAACTACATATCTGATAAACCAGGAGAATGTCCTATCTGTGGGATGAATTTGGTTCCTATAGAGGAAGAAGAACACGCAAAAATGGAAATGCCAGAGGGAACAGTTAAAATAACCCCTGAAAAGCAGCAGTTGATAGGAGTTACATTTGGAAAAGTGGAATACAGAAATTTAGAAAAAGTTATCAGAACAGTAGCAAGAGTAACTTATGATGAAACAAAATTAACCTATATAACTACAAAATTTCCAGGGTGGGTAGAAAAATTATATGCGGATTACACGGGTAAGCTTTTAAAAAAAGGACAGCCCCTTTTTTCAATCTACAGTCCAGAGCTTGTATCAGCCCAGGAAGAATATCTCTTAGCATTAAAGGCTAAAGGATATTTTGTGGGCAAGGTTTACGATGAGGTAAAGAGTAGCACAGATAATCTCCTCGATTCAGCCAGAAGAAGGTTAATTTACTGGGATATAACTGAAGAGCAAATCAAAGAGCTGGAAAAATCCAGAAAGCCTCTAAAAACAATGGAATTTTATGCTCCTTGCACCGGATTTGTAATCGAAAAAAATGTTCTTCAGGGGAAATATGTAATGCCCGGAGAGACTTTATACACTATTGCTGATATATCGAACATCTGGGTTCTAGCAGATATATATGAGTATGAGCTACCTTTTGTTTCAATAGGACAAACCACAACAGTTGAGCTTCCTTATTTTCCTGGAGAGCAATTCACAGGAAAAATAACTTATATCTATCCGTACTTAGAAACCGAGACAAGAACAGTCAAGGTAAGGATTGAGCTTCCAAATAAAGATTTTAAACTAAAGCCAGATATGTATGGAAACATTAATTTAAAAGTAAATTTAGGAGTGAAACTTACAATTCCTGAAAGCGCAGTGCTCGATTCAGGAATGAGAAAATTAATTTTTATCGATAGAGGAGAAGGATATTTTGAGCCAAGAGAAGTAAAATTAGGTTCGAAAATAGATGATTATTATGAAGTTATTGAAGGAGTTAGAGAGGGAGAAAAAGTTGTTACCTCAGCAAATTTCCTTATCGATTCTGAAAGCAAATTAAAATCAGCGATAAAAAAGCTCCATGAACATTGAATAGAGAGGATTTGAAATGATAGAAAAAATAATTGAATGGTCAGCAAAAAATAGATTCTTTATCTTCATTGGAATGGTTTTTGCTATATTTTATTCTATCTGGTGTATCAGAAACATCCCCCTCGATGCTATTCCTGATCTATCTGATACTCAGGTAATTGTCTTTTCTAGGTGGGACAGACCTCCTGATATAATCGAAGACCAGGTAACTTATCCCGTAGTTACTTCCCTCCTTGGCGCTCCAAAGGTAAAAGACATTAGAGCATTCTCAGATTATGGTTTTTCTTACGTATACATAATTTTTGAAGATGGAACAGATGTTTATTGGGCAAGGACAAGGGTTCTTGAATATTTAAGCAAAGTAATTCCCACACTCCCACCAGATGTTAGAGTGGAATTAGGACCTGATGCCACTGGGGTTGGATGGGTATTTCAGTATGCTCTTGTTGATAAATCAGGGCGACATTCTATTGAGGATTTGAGAGCCTTTCAGGACTGGCATCTTAGATATTCCCTTCAATCTGTTAAAGGAGTAGCAGAAGTGGCAACGATTGGAGGGTTTGTAAGGCAGTATCAAGTAGTTATAAATCCCGAATCTCTTCTATCTTACAACATTCCCCTTCATGAAGTTATCATGGTGATAAGAAGAGCGAACAATGACATTGGCGCAAGGTTGATCGAAATTTCTGGCACTGAGTATATGGTTACTGGAAGGGGATATATAAAATCAAAAAAGGATATTGAAGAAATAGTTCTTAAGTATAATGCCAGTGGAGTTCCTGTAAGAATAAAGAATGTGGCAAATGTTGTTTTAGGACCTGATATTAGAAGAGGTGCGGCTGAACTTGATGGTAAAGGAGAAGTGGTGGGTGGAATTGTGGTTATGAGGTATGGAGAAAATGCCCTGGAAGTTATTAAAAGAGTTAAACAGAGGCTGAAAGAAATCAAACTTCCAGAAGGTGTTGAGGTAATTACAACTTATGATAGGTCTGATTTGATTCATCGCTCCATCAACACTTTAAAAACAAAACTTTTAGAGGAAATTTTAGTTGTATGTTTAGTAATACTTATTTTCCTCTGGCATATAAGGTCTGCGTTGATTCCGATTGTTACCCTTCCCTTTGCGGTCCTCCTTGCGTTTATTCCCATGTATTACATGAAAATTACATCAAACATCATGTCTCTTGGTGGCATAGCTATTGCAATTGGAGCCATGGTTGATGCATCGATTGTCCTTGTAGAGAATGCCCACAAGAGACTTGAACATTATAATGAATCATCTGGAATCTCCAGGTTTGAGACATTAATATCTGCTGCAAAAGAAGTGGGAAGACCCATATTCTTCAGTCTTCTTGTAATTGCAATTTCTTTTATGCCTATATTTACCCTTGAAGCTTTTGAAGGAAGACTTTTCAAACCTCTTGCCTTTACAAAAAATTTTGCCATGGCTTTTGCTGCTATTGTTGCTATAACAGTTGCTCCAGCGCTTATGGGTCTTCTTATAAGAGGAAAGATTCATTCGGAAGAGAATCATCCTGTAAGCAGAATTTTATTTAGGGTGTATGAGCCTGTAATAAATTTTATTTTAAAAAGGCCTGTTAAAATTATAATCCTAGCTATTTTGATTGTTTTAACCACCATCCCTGTTTATTTTAAACTTGGTTCAGAATTTATGCCTCCTTTAAATGAAAGTTCGATTTTATACATGCCAACAACCCTTCCTGGAATTTCTGTCACAGAAGCAACACGAGTTCTTCAAATTCAGGATAAACTTTTGAGGTCATTTCCAGAAGTGGAAAGAGTTTTTGGAAAAGTAGGAAGAGCAGAAACTTCTACTGACCCTGCACCATTTTCAATGATGGAAACCACGGTAATTTTGAAACCCCAGAATGAATGGAGAAAAAAGGAAAGGTGGTATTCAAAAATTATTCCCGAGTTTCTCCAGGGACCATTTAGAGTTTTCTGGCCTGATAGGATTTCATGGGAAGAATTGATATACGGAGAAAATGGGATGGATAAAGCTTTGAAATTGCCAGGAGTTGTCAATGCCTGGACAATGCCAATTAAAGGAAGAATTGATATGTTGACCACAGGAGTGAGAACCCCTGTGGGAATAAAGATTTACGGCGATGACTTGAAAAAAATTGAACAGATTGGAATTGAAATAGAAAAGCTCGTTTCAGGAATAGAAGGAACACAGAGTGTTATCGCAGAAAGAACCTCTGGAGGATATTTTTTGGATTTTAAGATAAATAGAGAAGAAATTGCAAGATATGGATTATCGATGGAGGATGTTGAAATGGTATTAATGGCTGCTGTAGGAGGAGAAAACATTACCCAAACAATCGAGGGGAGAGAGAGATACCCGGTTAATCTGAGATATCCGAGAGAGTTAAGAGATGATATAGAAAAATTGAGAAAAATATATGTTCCCACCTCTTCAGGAGCTCAAATTCCTATCACCCAACTTGCGGACATAGAGGTTAGACTCGGACCCTCTATGGTAAGGGATGAAAACGGAAGGCTTGCAGGATATGTTTATATAGATATGGCAGGAAGGGATATCGGCAGCTATGTTAAAGAAGTCAAACAAACTTTGAAAGAAAATTTGAAATTACCAGAAGGATACACGCTTGTTTTCTCTGGTCAATATGAATACATGATGAGAGTAAAGCAAAGGTTAATGGTGGTTGTTCCTTTAACTATTTTTATCATAATTTTGCTTCTTTATATTAACACTGGCTCATTTACAAAAACTTTTATAGTTTTGTTAGCAGTTCCCTTCTCCCTTGTTGGAGCAGTGTGGTTAATGTATTTGCTTGGTTACAACATAAGTATTGCAATCTGGGCTGGGATAATTGCTCTTCTTGGAGTTGATGCTGAAACAGGGGTTATAATGCTTCTATATCTTGATATTTCTTATAATGATATGAAAAAGAAAGGGTTAATGAAGACTATGGAGAATTTAAAAGAAGCAGTTGTTCATGGAGCTGTGAAAAGAGTGAGACCAAAGATGATGACCGTTATGACCACATTCATGGGTTTACTTCCCATAATGTGGTCTCAGAGTCATGAAACTGGTGCGGATGTTATGAAGAGAATAGCTGCTCCTATGGTAGGTGGAATATTTACCTCCTTTGTCATGGAATTATTAGTTTATCCAGCCATATTTTTCCTTTGGAAATGGCACACAGAGGTAAAAAAGGATTTGAAAGCATTATGAGTAGTCCTTATAATTTAAAATTAAAAAATTTTTAGGAGGTTAAAACATGAAAGATTTTTTTCTGTGGGTTCTAACCATCTTACTGGCTCTTGGATTATCCGCAGTTTATGTTTTAGCACAGGACGAGGTGAAGGATCCGGTTTGTGGTATGAAGCTCAAATTGTCTGAGGCAAAATTCAAGTCCATCTACAAGAATAACACTTATTATTTTTGTTCAGCTGATTGCAAAGCAAAATTCGATAAGGAACCTGAAAAGTTCGCTCTCAAGGAAACACCTCTAAAAATATTTTGTTGCAGACTGGATGAGACTTTAGCAAAGGATGTGAATATAGAGAAGAAGGAGACTGAGAAAGGGATTATTGTCACCATGAGCTCCTCAAAGCCCGAAGTGGTCAAGAAGCTTCAAGATACTGTAGGGAAATGTAAAAATGAGATGATGCACAAGGAACACACTGAACATGGAGGAGAGTGCTGTTTGATGCACATGAAGGATGTCAAAAGCGTTGTTACAAATATTGAAAATGGCATTAAAATAGAATTTACCACTGAGAATCCCAAAGCCTTAGAGAGTCTTAAAATGAAGTGCAAGGAAAGTTCCTGCTGTAAAAAAGAACATAAGCATTAATCTTTAATCCGAAAAGGAGGAGCTTTTCTCATATATTACAAATCTTTAGTAGATTCCTGTTGTAGCACTTTTAAGTGACTTGACAAATAAATTTGATAGCTTTAAAAAATAAAGTTATGGAAAGGAGGAAAGTTCTCGATTATATTATAGGAGGAAGTTTCATAGCTGTTTTGAGTTCAATTTTTTATCCCATCATTAAATTCATTTTCCCTCCTAAATTACACGAATCTTCTCAGATAACTGTGATGGTAGGGAAAGTGGATGAAGTTCCTTTGAATTCAGGAAAAATATTTAAATTTGGTGCAAAACCAGGGATAATTGTGAGAAAGGATGACGGAAGCTTCGCTGCTTTATCAGCCACTTGCACCCACCTCGGTTGCATTGTGCAGTATAGAGCAGATGTTGGTCATATATGGTGTGCATGTCACAATGCTCATTTCGATTTAACTGGAAAAGTTCTTTCAGGTCCCCCTCCTTCTCCCCTCGAAGAGTTTAAGGTAAAAATAATAGATAAAATTATATATGTGGTTAAAGAATAAAGATGAAAAAGATTAAGGAATCAATTTACAAATGGCTTAGTGAGAGAATTCCTCTGAAAGAGCTCATTGATTTCATTAGTAAGAAAGGAGTTCCAGTCCACAGGCATTCCCATTGGTATTTTTTTGGTGGAATTTGCCTTTTTCTTTATATTGTTCAAGTTATAACTGGTATTCTTCTCATGTTCTATTACAAACCAACTGTTGAATCCGCATATGAGAGCGTCCATTTTATTGTGGCAAATGTTCCCTTTGGTTGGTTGATTAGATCCATCCACAGCTGGTCAGCTAACCTATTTATTGGATTTATATTTATTCACATGTTTTCCACATTCTTGTTGAAAGCTTACAGACCACCAAGGGAACTCACTTGGATAACAGGAGTTCTTCTGCTTTTTACATTCCTTTCTTTCGGTTTCAGCGGTTATTTGCTTCCGTGGAATGAGCTCGCATTCTTCGCAACCAAAGTGGGAACTGAAATAGTAGGAGCTTTACCTTTAATCGGACGATCCTTGAAGTTATTTTTAAGAGGGGGTGAAGAAGTTACAGGAGCCACTCTCACAAGGTTTTTCGTGCTTCATGTTGCTGTTCTACCGGGAATTACATTTATCATCTTGGGCATCCATATTCTTTTAGTTCAGATCCATGGAATGTCTGTTCCCATAGGAGTTAATGAGAAGGAATTGAAGAAAGAACCATTTTTCCCAGAATTTGCATTGAAAGACTTTATGGTCTGGCTTGGGATTGTTATAGTTCTTCTGTTTTTAAGTGTTTTTCTCCCATGGCCTTTGGGAGAGAAAGCCGATCCTTTTGCTCCCGCACCAGCAGGAATTAAACCAGAATGGTACTTCACTTTTATGTTCCTTACTTTGAAGTTTATACCCCAGAAGGTTCTCTTTATCGAAGGTGAGGTTCTTGGAATTGTTGCTTTCTTTTTCGCCGCAATTTTCTGGATGTTCATTCCCTTTTTCGATGTAAAATCAGCAAGGGAGGAAAAAGGCAAGTTTTTCACTTGGGTGGGGATTGTGGCTCTTGTTTATATTGTAACAATGACAATTCTTACATATATTTTGCCAGGAAAATGAAAGGGCTTATCATACATCTCTCATGTTTTTTATTAGTATTTCAGTGGGCTTTTGCAAAAAAAGATAGTTGCTATGATTGTCACAATGAACTGGAAGATAATTTGAAAACCCCTGTGGAGATGATGGAAAGGGATGTTCATTACCAATTTGGATTGAGTTGTTCCAGTTGTCATGGTGGAGACCCTCTAATTTTTGATGAAAGGGCAATGGATAAAAAATACGGATTTATTGGAGTTCCTGATAAAAAAGGAATTGTAGAGCTTTGCTCCGGATGCCATAGCAACCCTGAGTATATGAGGAAATTCAATCCAGGCATAAGAGTTGACCAATTTGATCTCTACAAAACAAGCCAGCATGGCATATTGCTTGAGAAAGGAGACAGGAAAGTCGCTGTGTGCTCTGATTGCCATGGCTCCCATGGAGTTCTTCCTCCCATGGATTCCCGCTCTACTGTCTTCCCCCAAAGAGTGCCTCAGACATGCGGAAAATGTCATCAGGACAAGGAATATATGAAAGATTACACAATACCAATTGATCAGCTGGAAGGTTTCACAAAGAGTGTTCACGGAGAAGCTCTAAAAAAAGGTCAACTCTCGGCACCCGCATGTAATGACTGCCATGGCAATCATGGCTCCATTCCTCCGGGAGTGGAAAACATTGCCTATGTGTGTAGACAATGCCATTCATCGGCTGCTGAGTTATTCATAAAAAGTCCTCACAAGGAAGCTTTTGACCAAATGGGGGTTTCAGAATGCGAGGTTTGCCATGGAAATCACAGGATTGAAAGACCCTCTGATGAAATGATAAATCCTTCAAAAGGGTTGTGCTCCACCTGTCATGAAAGTAATTCCAAGGGTTTTTTAGCTTCTCAAAAAATCTATTCAGATATTAAGAACCTAAAAGAAAAAATAAAAAATTCAGAGACGATTTTGAGAAAAGTCTACAAAATGGGAGTAGATGTGAGCGACTCTATGCTCATTATTCAGGAAGCAAAAGCTTCCCTGACAACAGCAAGAAATCTTATTCATTCTCTGGACACAGAGAAGATAGAGAAGGCTGTAAAGGATGGAATCAAAAGCGCCGACACTGCATTTAATGATGGGAAAATGGGAGAAAGAGAGGCACTTAGAAGAAGATTGGGTTTTGGAATATCGCTGTTTTTCTTTCTAATCCTTATAATTACTCTTTATGTAAGATTAAGCCTAAGAAAAAAAGAGAAAATTTGAAGATATAGTCAGAAAATATTTTGAAGAACTAATATTTTCTATTTTGCTATTTTGAAATATCCTTCCATGTTATTCAAAATGCGGAAGCTTGATATTGAGTACCAAATTTTTTAAAATAAATATTGTGCCAATTGTATTTTTCAGGATATCGAATCTCAAAGAATGAAAAGATGGAAAAATTAATTAAGAAAATAAAAGAGGAAATAGAAAGATTAGAAAAAGAGTTGATGGTGGACATACCTCGGGAGCTTCAGAAAGCAGCCTCTCAAGGTGATATTTCCGATAATGCTGAATATCAGTCAGCTAAGGATAGACAATTCTATTTGAGTGCAAGAGTTGCCCAGTTGAAGGAGAGACTTGCTACCCTTTCCATGATGAATCTGAATGATATTCCTAGGGATAAAGTGGCTTACGGTTCCAAGGTGTATCTGAAAGATATGAAGAGCGGAGAAGAATTGGTTTATAAGCTGGTTTTTCCTGAGGAAGTAGACATATCAAAAGGGTTAATTTCTATTACATCTCCTATTGGTAAGAAATTATTGGGAAAGGAGGAAGGGATGGAGGTGGAGATTCCTGTTCCCTCAGGGATTAAAAAATTTGAAATACTAAAATTAATAACCATCCATGAAGATGAAGGAGAAGAAAATGAGTAAAAAGGAAAAGAAGAAAAGAGAGGGTTCAATTTTTAGAGAATATTTTGAGCTTTTTGCGGAAACCGCGGTTTTTGTTTTTTTTGTTATGACATTTGTGGTTCAGGCTTTTCAGATCCCTACAGGTTCGATGGAGAACACCCTTCTTATAGGCGACCATCTTTTAGTGAACAAGTTTGTATATGCCTTCTATTATTTTGACTGGGAGAAAAAAATTCTCCCCATAAAAGATATTAAGAGAGGAGACATTGTAGTTTTCAGATATCCAGAGGATCCCACAAAAGATTTTGTTAAGCGAGTGATTGCTCTGGGTGGTGATACCATAGAAATAAGGGACAAAAAAGTTTATATTAATGGTAATCCTATTCAAGAGCCTTACAAAGTTCATAAAGACAGATCAATTTTCAAAGCAAATGAGTATATACCAGAAAACGCTATACTGAGGGATAATTTTGGACCTGTAGCTGTCCCGGACAACTATTTTTTTGTAATGGGAGACAATAGAGATAACAGCTCTGATAGCAGGTATTGGGGTTTTCTCCCCAGGGAACTTATAAAAGGAAAACCCTGGATCATATACTGGTCATACAAAGCTAGGAGAGGAGAATATCTTGAGAGAGGCTTTCTGAGAAAGTTATGGAATATAGTAGAAACCATCGTTACATTTATTCCAAAGACTCGCTGGGAAAGATTTTTTAAGGTTATAAAATAATTTTTGAGCATCATCATTGAATGACCTTTGATTCGTAATCTTTCGAAAAATTAAGAGAAGAAGCCCGAAATTTTCATAAATGGAGGAGAACAATGAAAAGATTTGGCTTTTTTCTTGCAATTTTTGCTATTCCCTTATGTGTTTTCTCCCAAGAAGGGGTTATCTCATCTGATTGTGAAATAGCAACAAGAATAGGGATAGAAATAATGAAAAAGGGTGGCAATGCAGTGGATGCTGCTGTAGCTGTGGGGTTTGCTATGGCAGTTACTTTCCCTACAGCAGGTAATATTGGAGGCGGAGGCTTTATGTTAATTAAAATGGCAGATGGTAGAGAAGAGGTGATAGATTATAGAGAAATGGCCCCTCTTAGGGCACACAGGGATATGTACCTCGATGAAAAAGGAGAGGTGACAAAAGGGCTGAGTGAGGAGGGATATTTAGCTTCAGGAATTCCTGGCACTGTAGCTGGACTCTCTCTTGCCCTTAAGAAATTTGGAACTCTCTCTCTTAGAGATGTTTTGAAACCAGCAATAGAACTGGCAGAGAAAGGTTTTCCTTTGAACAATTATTTAAAAAGCTCCATTGATTCTCACTGGGAACTTCTCTCCAAATTTCCTGAGACAAAGCGGATACTTTTGAACAATGGTAGAGGTTGGAAAATAGGAGATATAATTGTTCAGAAGGATCTTGCTAAAACCTTAAAAGATATAGCGAAGTTTGGACCGGATGCTTTCTATAAAGGGAGTATTGCAGAGTTGATAGAAAAGGATATGAGGAGATTTGGCGGGATGGTGGATAAGAAATCCCTCTCCTCTTACAGGGTGGTTTCAAGAAAACCAATAAGAACTTTTTACAGAGGATACGAAATAATCACCGTTCCTCCACCATCCTCAGGGGTTATTCTCCTTCAAATATTGAATATACTTGAAAACTTTAGATTGTATAACATGGATTGGAAATCCGACGATTATATTCATATAGTGGCAGAAGCCATGAAACTCGCATTTAGAGATAGAGCAAGATTTCTCGGAGATCCTGATTTTGTAAAGATTCCTATGGTAACATTAATTTCAAAAGATTATGCCATTAAGAAAGCAAGAATGATAAGATATTTGACCACATTAACTGATAAAGAGACTGATTCTTTTAATCCCTTCTCTGAAAAGGAAGAGACAACCCATTTTTCAGTAGTTGATAGATTCGGAAACATTGTTTCAAATACTTATACTCTTAATGGTAGTTTTGGCTCAGGAGTAATAATAAAAGGAACAGGAATTCTTATGAACAATGAAATGGATGATTTTTCAATTAAGCCTGGTTATCCCAACATTTATGGTTTGATAGGGGGTGAGGAGAATTCCATTCAACCTTCCAAAAGGATGCTCAGTTCTATGACTCCCACCATTGTTTTGAAAGATGGAGAGCCTGTTCTTATAATAGGTTCTCCAGGAGGCCCAACAATAATAAATACTGTTTTGCATAATATTCTTTACAAAATTGACTTTGGAATGGGGTTAAAAGAGGCAATTTCAGCTCCAAGATTCCATCACCAGTGGATTCCTGACATTCTTTATCTGGAAGAAGGGAAGTATCCAGAAAATGTGGTAGAGGAGTTAAAGAAAAGAGGGCATGATGTTAAATTCAGAAAAAGGATAGGAAACGCTCATGGAATAGAGGTTAAGAATGGAATAAAAGTAGGGCAACCAGATCCAAGGGGTCCTGGTAAAGCTATGAGAACAGATGAAATTTAGGGAGGCACCATGCATTGGAGGATTGGTCTTGTGGGTTTTGGAAATGTAGGTAAAGCATTTGTTTCTCTTTACAGAGAAATGAGAGAATCATGGGCGGAAAGCGTAGGGCTCACTTCAAGTTTCCATTTTATTTTAAATTCCAAGGGTGGGATATCGGATTTCCATGGAATATCAGACGAAATTCTTAGAGAAGCTGTTGAGTCAAAGAGCTTTGATAACATTAAAGGATGGAGAGAAGGTTTAAATTTTGAAGAGGCTCTTAACTCCAGTGAAATCAATCTTCTTGTCGAAGTTACTCCTACTAATATTAAAAATGGAGAGCCTGCTCTTTCCTACATCAGATCCGCACTAAGAAAAGGAATTTCAGTGGCTACAGGAAACAAAGGTCCATTTCTCCATAATTACAGGGAACTTTTTGATTTGGCAAAAGATAAGGGAGCCTTCCTTGGCATAGGCTGTACTGCTGGTGCAGCGCTTCCCGGTTTAAATTTCGGAGTTTATTCCCTTTCAGGTTCGAGAATAGAAAAAATTGAAGGTGTTTTGAATGGTGTTTGCAATTTCATTCTTACTTCTATGGAGGAACAGGAGATTTCTTTTGAACAAGCGCTCTCTTTAGCGCAAAAAATGGGGATTGCGGAGACAGATCCCTCCCTGGACATTGATGGATGGGATACTGCCTCAAAAATACTTATTATAGCTAACTATTTAATGGGTTCTTCTCTTACATTGAAGGAGATCTCAGTAGAAGGTATAAGAGGAATAGATTTAAATATAATTAGCCATGCAAGAGAGAGAGGGAAAAGATTAAAGCTTGTGGGAGTAGCTTCAAGAAAAGAAGGAAAGGTCAAAGCCGAGGTAAAATTAATAGAGGTGGGACCTGAGCATTTTCTCTATGAGTTGAGAGGGACAAATAAAGGAATTCTTTATAGTTGTTATCCTGCGGGAGAGTTTATTGTGAAAGGCGGAGCCTCGTCACCAAAAGGTGCTGCATACTCCCTCTGGAGAGATGTAATTAATTTTGCTTATAAATAATTTTACTCTATATCAAGTAGAGAGCTTGTCTTTTTCTCTTTGATGGAAGAGACAATTTCAGGGTTATAAAGCTCCATGTAAGCAATCAATCCTTTTACAAAATTGTTCGAATGAATCCTTTCTCCTTTATATTTTTTAACCTGTCTTATTAGCCTGTCCAAAATACTTGCCACCCTGCTCTGTTTAGCGTATCCTTCTTTAATTTCTCTTTCCAGGAATGCAAATATTTCTCTTCCAAAGAAATTTGGAATCTCTTGAGGGAAAGTTATGGGGCTCAACCTCCTTCTTGCATACTCAAGTCCAGATAAAATCTCCATGTCAAGGGTTTCCATGGATCCACACACATAGGAATAAACAAGAATTAAAATATTAGTCAAAATTTTAAGGGACTCCTCATCCAGTATACCGAAATTATCTCTTAATTCTGAAGCAAATTTTTCTCCGTTTCTATCCTTCTCATAACCTAAATGAGGAGTTAGATAAGGGCAGTTTTCAGGGCATGGGATATTTTTTATTCTTTTCTCTCCACAACAGAGGGAGCAAATCATATCTTCGAAAACAGGGCATTTCCTTTTTCCTTTCCTTTTCTTGCAATAAACGCAAATACTCATTATTTATTCGATTCTCCAAATGCTATGATCTTTTCCAGCATAAAAAGAATGGGGTCCAAGAGATAGCTCTATTCTTAGAAGACGATTATACTTTGCTATTCTTTCTCCTCTCGAAAGAGAGCCTGTTTTTATAAAGCCTGTGTTCATTCCCACAGCTAAATCAGCTATAAAGGTATCCTCTGTTTCTCCTGATCTGTGAGAAACAATGGCTTTATATCCCGCTTTTTTAGCCATCTTAATAGTTTTTACTGTTTCTGTAACCGAGCCTATCTGATTTAGCTTTATTAAAATTGAGTTTGCCACTTTTTCCTCAATTCCTTTTCTTAATCTCTCAGGGTTTGTAACAAAAATATCATCTCCTACAATCATTATTTTTCTTCCAAGAACTGATGTTATATTATTCCAACCCTTCCAATCTTCCTCTGACAAAGGATCTTCGAGGATGAGAATAGGATAACTCTCCACCCATTTCTCCCAGAACTTAACCATCTCATCCGAATTCCTTTTAGTTCCATCCGATTTTTTAAATACATACATTCCATCCTCGTAAAACTCTGAAGCAGCGGCATCAATTGCAAGAAAGATATCTTCTCCTGCTTTATAATTTGCTTTTTCTATGCTTAACAAAATCAACTCTAAAGCTTCTTCATTGGATTTGAGGTTGGGTGCGAATCCTCCCTCATCTCCTACTGCTGTGGAATATCTTTTGTTTTTTAAAATCTCCTTCAAAGAATGAAAAGTTTCCGTCCCCATTCTCAAAGCTTCGTGGAAAGAGGAAGCTTTAACTGGAACTATCATGAATTCCTGGATGTCTACACTGTTATCAGCGTGAGCTCCACCATTCAATATATTCATCAAGGGAATAGGTAGTAGATTTGTAAATGCGCCACCCAAAAATTCGTAAAGGGGAATATCTCTTTCTTTTGCGAAAGCCCTTGCAAATGCCATGGATACAGGAAGAATGGCATTGGCTCCCACGGAGCTTTTGTTAGGAGTTCCATCAAGCTCGATAAGTAGATGGTCAACTTCTTCTTGAGAGTGGAATTCTCTTCCTATAATTTTTGGGCTAATTTTTTTGATTATGTTCTCGCAAGCTTTTAAAACACCTTTCCCTCCATATCTCCACTTCTCTCCATCTCTCAACTCCAGAGCCTCATAGGTTCCTGTGGAGGCACCAGAAGGAACAGAGGCTATGTAAGAGTTTCCATTCTTATCAATCAATTCTACCTCCACTGTGGGATTTCCTCTTGAATCAAGTATCTCCCTTGCTTTAATATCAGTTATAATCATAAGAACCTCCTTTAAAGGTATTATTTATTATATATTATCTATCAAAATTCTACTAAAGCAAAATGATATTTTGAGAAAAATGTTTTAATGAAGAGATTTTTTCTGATAAAATAAAAAATCGATTGCTGGAGGTAAATATGGGATTCTATAAGTATATGATTTTGTTTCTTATCCCCTTCTTCATTTTTTCAAAACAAAGGGAAGAAAGAGCTGACCTGGTTTTTTTAAACGGTAATATTTACACCCTTGATGAGAGAAATCCCTTTGCTGAAGCTATAGCTGTAAAGGATGGAAGGATACTGACAGTAGGTTCGAACGAAAGAGTTAAAGAGAAAATCGGGGAGAAAACAGTTGTCGTGGATCTTAAAGGAAAGACCGTAGTGCCAGGCTTTATAGATGCTCATGTTCATTTCTATTCATATGGTTCCACTCTAAAAGAATTGAATTTTGTTGGAACAAGAAGTATTGCTGAAATAGTGGAGATTGTCAAAAAGAATCTCCCTAATTTTAAGGAAGGGGAGTGGATAACCGGTCATGGATGGGATCATGAGGACTGGCAAAGAAAAGAGTTTCCTACATATAAAGAAATCTCTGAGATAACTCAGAACAATCCAGTTTATTTCACAAGGGTTGATGGACATGCGGGTTGGGCTAACAAGAAGGCTATGGAAATTGCAGGCATCTCTAGAGAGACTTTAGATCCACCTGGAGGGAAAATAATAAGGGACGAAAAGGGAGAGCCTACAGGTGTGTTTATTGACACCGCTCAGAATCTTATTGAAAAACACATACCAGAAAAGTCTTACGAATGGAAAAAGGATGCAATTCTTCGTGCTCAGGAGGAGTGTTTAAAACTTGGTCTCACAGAGGTTCATGAGGCTGGAAGTTCTGAAGAGATAATTAATATTTATAGAGAGTTGGCAAAGGAGGGAAAATTAAAAATAAAAATTTACGCAATGCTGAGCGGATCTGAGCATTTTCAAAAGTATCAAAACAGAATTCCAGTCATAAGAGAGGGTGGAAAACTCACAATAAGAGCAATTAAACTTTTTATGGACGGTGCTTTAGGTTCAAAAGGAGCAGCTCTTTTTGAACCCTATTCGGACGATCCTGGGAATTCAGGCCTTCTTTTAATGGACGAAAATAAACTTTTTGAAATTACAAAATCGGCTCTGAAAAGGGGATATCAGGTTTGTGTGCATGCAATAGGAGACAGAGCGAATTTTTTGACCTTGAATGCATTTGAGAGAGCTGTAAAAGAGGCTGGAGTAGAAGATCATAGACTCAGGATTGAGCATGCTCAGGTAATAAGACTTGAGGACATGAATAGATTTGCTGAACTGGGAGTGATTCCATCTATGCAGCCCACTCATGCCACTTCAGATATGTACTGGGCAGAAAAAAGACTCGGTTTCGAAAGAGCGAAAGGTGCGTATGCTTGGAAATCCCTAATGAAAAAGAGCTGTAAAATTGCTGGTGGCTCAGATTTTCCTGTCGAAAATCCTAACCCTCTATGGGGCTTTTTCTCAGCGGTAACAAGATATAATCATGAGGGTTGGCCTGAGGGAGGTTGGCATCCTGAAGAGAAAATGACAAGGGAGGAAGCTTTAAAATGTTTTACCATTAACGCTGCTTACGCTGGTTTTGAAGAAAAAATAAAGGGTTCCCTGGAGCAAGGTAAAGTTGCTGACTTTGTAGTCCTTTCCAAAGATATTATGACAATTCCAGAAATGGAAATTATAAAAACTGAGGTCTTGATGACAGTTATTGACGGAGAAATTGTTTTTTCAAAATTGAAGTATTAAATTTTTGCTGAAATTTTCAGCTTTTAGACAGACAGTCCTTTCAATTTTTTCCATTCTATGGAATCTAAGGGAACATGTAGCTTTCTTTTTCTCATTCTCCATTTAAAATAAGGATAAGCAAAGAGCCTCAACAATTTAATTTCCCATTCATAGAGATAATATTTAAAATCATGTTTAACCAGGTATTTTGCATCTACAGGAAGAACAACAAGGCTCACCTCAATGTTTGGAACAACTCCTATGGGAATGTTATTTTTTCTACAGGCTTCATATACATGTTGGAAAACAACATACATATCTTCATAAGATGGAGATGGAAAATCTTCCATGTCTGCTCCTAAGAGAGGACGGAAGATACAGACAGTGGGGAATGCTCCGAGGGATGTAATATAATCAATCGCTTTTAGTGTATCCTCAATAGGTTCCACTCCAGCGATTATCTCTCCTGAAACCTTCCCTTTCATCATTTTCTTCGAAGCGTATTGGAGATTGTCAAAGAAAGTTTTTTGACCTACAAATTTGTATTTTCCAGGCAAATATTTTTTGAAATACTCGGGATTGTGGAATTCGTAGCAGAAGGAGAAGTGGTCAGCGCCAAGGTCAATCAGCCAGTCAATTTTCCAGAGATCCTCTGTAGGAATAAACTGGAGTCCCACGAGCACTCCCACCTCTTCCTTCAATGCTTTTAAATATGGAGCCATTATGTCAGGGTCTTTTCCGCTACTATAACCTGTGTTCAGATGAACAAAGGTTATTCCTGATTCCTCTTTTGCTCTCCGGGCTGTTTCCACAACATCTTCCACTTTTTTATCAGCAACCTCATTAACTCCCACATTTAGTCCTGTTGTGCAGAATCTGCAATTGAGAGGAGGATCATGATACCAGAATCCACATGAATTCGAAACATATATTCCAAGATATGTTCCCTGTAGAACACCAATTTTTGACATGGGTATTCCTGAAGATGTCTTTTCCTGATACCATTTGGGTTCCTCAGGGATTTTTACCGGATATTCAAAATTGTTTCTCTCATCTACTACAATGTAATTGTTTCCTCTTTTCTTAATAATATAAGGAGAATTTTGAGCGAAGTCCTCTTCCACAGGAACATTAGTCCAGATGTCCTTCAGCTTTCCATGTATAATAAGCTCCAATCCACTTCCGAGCCCAGCTCTTGTTCTTGCAAATAGTCTGGCATCCTTTTCAAGGGTGCAACTTTCATCTATTCTTATGCCTTTACAAAAAAGATCAAGTTGAAGCTCACCAGGATTTAGCTTTTTCATGGATTCCTCCTATTCAGGGATGTCGAACGGGAATGACCTTCTCAAGTTTGAAGGTCTTTTTTCAGGAGATAGTCCAGAAACAAGAAAATCAAGCCATTCCTTCATCTCTTCAATTTTCATGTTTATAGAAGGTAAAACCACCCCATAACTGAACCTGTCAATACTGTGAGGGACAGAACTGACTTTGTAGAAGAAGACTACAGGTTTATCCTCTGAATGGAAAAATATTTTTATTCTTCCTCTGTTAGGTTTCTCTTTTATCATGTTCTTCACTCCGAATTCAAGATCCCTTTTCTGGATATCAATCCAGAAATCTTCTTTGGAATTTTCCATTAATTCAAGCAATTTTCTTATAAAATCACCTCTTTTCTCCCAGATTTCGATTTTCTCCTTTACTTCTTTTTTGTCCTTATCAATTATCATAGAGTAATTTTATTAAATTTTTATTATTCGTTCAAACCTTCTTGCATTAAAGAGCAATTTTTTACAAAATTTTTCTTCTGAAAATTATGAGTTTCTTCAGTTTTGATTCCTAAAATTCTCAGAAAGAAGGGGCTTTCTGCCATGAATTTAGAATCGGAGACGGAGAGCAAATCCAATATATGTTAAAAGAGAATCATTTTAGTTCGTAAGTGGAATTTCTAAATTCAATAGATGACCTTCACCTAAAGCTTGATTTCTGGTAAAAACACAGGAAAACTTTAGAAAGATCGAGGTCGTTAGTTAATGTATTTAAACCTGGCAGTGAGGGATTTGGTGTTTCAAGGAAGAGGCGATGTAAGCATGAAATTCTATCCAGCTCCGTTAAAGAAAATAAACATACCCGCTCTGATGTCCGTGGTAGATATTTCTTTAAATTCTAAAAAGGTTTGCTTCCCATCCCAGAATGTTCTCTCTTGCTTTATAATACCACTCCCATCTTTGTGCTCTCTAGAAAACTCCTCTTTGTCTTTGCAAAGAGCAAGTTGTGATATAAAGAATTCAGTATCATCTCTCTATTGAGAAATTCGAGCTTATCCAGGACTTTCCTCCAAAACTCCTCTCCTTTATCTGTTTGAAAGGTAATGGTCCAGTTCATTCCCATACCCCTTAGAAGATACAAAATAGAAAGCAAAATGCAGGACCTTTGGCAAATGTCTTCTCATTGGGATAACAGATGAATCTCCATCTCCTCTTCAAATCAATAGCAGTCCATGGATAGGGAGGAAGAGAAATCCTTATGGCATGGACGATTGAAGATCGACAAAGGGTTTTTCCATCCAATATCTTTTTTAAATCCACCTCAAAATGCCGAAAGAGGATAAAGAGAATCAAAATTATAAGATCTCTGTCTCTTCCACGGGCAGTTCTCTAAAGCCTCGGAAATTATCAGAGCTTCTATTGCAAGGGGTTTCTTTTGGAGAGTTTTTGTCTTATTGAGAAGGCAGAAGTCCTTTCTTTCCTTCCCCTGCCTTTTCTTTATCCTTCTGAGAATAGAATTAGAACAATATTTTTTGATTTTGGAGCATCTCATAGACCAATGATAAAGGAGGTAGCCCTGAGAGGTCTTTTTTTCCGGAGCTTATCATCTCTGGATTGGGTATTCTCCCCATCCTCATTCTTCTTTCTTATATCTGGTTTTCCATCTCTTAACCTGTTCAATCTTGCTGGAAACAATTTAAAGAAAAAGGATTAATATAAATGAACCTGAGGGAGTAGGGGCAGATGAAAAAGATTTCAGACGTTGGTCAAAACAGAATGGAGGTATCATTTTCCTTCAATCCTAATCTTGTGCAAAAAGTTAAATCCATTAATGGGTATAACTGGCATTCTGAAGGAAAGTGATTGGAGTTTTCAAAATACTGTTGGCAATTTAGAAAAAATTTTAAAGATATTTGAAGGTGAATGAATTCATATTGACTCTTCATTACAGATTCGGAAAATTCTCTTGCCCTATATGGATAAGAGAAAGGATGATGGATATAATTTTGAAGCCCTCAAAAAAGAACTCCTTTCAAGAAAATACAGCTATAAAACAGTCAAAGCTTATATTTACTTTAACAGAGATTTTCTAAGATTTACCAGCAAGAATCATGATGAAATAACTGACAGCGACATAAAGAATTATCCCCTCTATCTTGCTGAAAAAAAAATTTGCTACTTCAACACTAAATCAGGCAATTAATGCTTTGAAATTTTATTACGGTTCATTGCTAAAAAAAGAAATTTGTATATGAACTTAAAAGACCTTGCAAGGACAAGAAGTTGCCTGTAGTTTTGAGCAAAGAAGAAGTTGCAAAAATTCTTTTAGCACTTTATAATTTAAAGCATAAAGCAATACTTATGCTTATATATTCTGCTGGATTAAGGGTTGGTGAAGTGGTAAGATTGAAAATAGAAGATATTGATGGCAAGAGAATGCTGATTCATGTGAAGGGGTCTAAGGGAAGAAAGGACATGCATACAATCCTTTCATTAAAAGCGCTTGAAATCTTAAGACAGTATTGGGAAAAATATAAACCAGTAAAGTGGCTCTTTAAAGGGGCAAAGAAAGGCAGACACCTTTCCATAAGGTCTGTGGATAAGATTTTCAGAAATGCCTGCAACAAAGCTGGAATAAAGAAAGATGCATCGGTGCACACATTAAGACATAGTTTTGCAACCCATCTTCTTGAAGGAGGAACAGATTTACGCTATATCCAAGAACTTTTAGGCCACGCTCATAGTAGGACAACTGAAATATATACTCATGTAAGCACTAAGAGTTTGGGAAAGATAATGAGTCCTTTAGATACTATTAAATTAACGAGGAGGTAATAAGTGAAAAGGGGAATCCGGCAATTCTGCCAGAATGAAAATATCTGCACCAGGTGCAACTATATACTTGAGCATAATGGCACTCGGTGCTATTATGAACGAGTTAGGCGAAAGGGCGATTTCAAGAGATTGGAAACATAAACAATGAATTATAAACTGAGCCCATCCGATTTTACGTTTCTATATGAGGAATGTAAACGGTGTTATTATTTAAAGACTATTCATGGAATCTCTCAGCCATCAATTCCCTTACCCTCGATCTTCAGTAGAATTGCGAGTCTCTTGAAAAGTCATTATGATGGCAAGCATACAAGAGAACTGCACCCCCATCTTCCACCTGGAACTGTGAAATATGGTGAAAAGTATGTAAAATCAAAATATATCGAGTTGCCTGGTCACCAACATAAATATTTTATTAGTGGAAGATTTGACATTGTTATTGAATTTGAGGATAATACTTATGGTGTCGTAGATTTTAAAACTGGTAACCCGAACAAAGAATATCATGGTCTTTATAGCCGTCAGCTACACGCCTATGCCTATGCTTTGGAAAATCCTGCTTCAGATGCATTGAAACTATTTCCTGTTACAAAGATGGGTTTGTTATATTTTTACCCTTCGAAAGTTAATCAGGGGATTGTTGAGAGGCTTTTCTACGAATTTGAAATCCAGTGGATTGAAATAAACAAGGAGGAACCAAGATTTTTAGAATTCGTAGGGGAAGTATTAAGTGTGCTTGAGCTCCCTACTCCTCCTGATTCTTCCCCAGATTGTCAATGGTGTAACTATATCAGTACACTAAAACTAAAAAATTTTGAGGTGTAAAAAATGAGAAGACCGCAACTTCATATAACACAGCATAAAAGGTTCGTCCCGCTATTCAGCGGGACTCACCCAAACCCAGCACTTTTCAGGGTTGAGAAATTAAGAGCAGTTGAAAGAGTAATGACAAAGCTTTATTGGAATGCTGAGATAAGTATAATAAAAAAGTGCTGGACTTCTTTTATGCAGGGAACGTTATACGCCATTAGTCGGCAAAATAAAAGGGAGATATTATGACGCACCACAAGTTGATAGTTGGGAATTGCATGAGTATGCGAGAAATTCCTGATGAAAGTGTTCATTTAATGTTAACATCACCGCCCTATTTTAATGCTCCTTTTGATTATAAAGGGTTATTTAAAAATTATGACCAATACTTAGGTGTCTTAAAAAGGGTTGCTCGAGAAGTATTTAGAGTGCTTCGAGAAGGCAGAATTGCTGTATTAAACATTGATGATATGCTTGTAAATGGCGAAAAATTCCCAATTGTCGCTGATGCTACAAAGATATTCCAAAATGCTGGTTTTAGATATAGAGATAGGATTATCTGGAAAAAGCCTGATGGCTATTTAAGGATAAGTAGAAGAAGTGGCGTTCTTTTACAGAACCCTTATCCGATGTATTTTTATCCTGATAATCTTTTAGAGAGTATAATAATATTTCAAAAAGGCAAGTTTGATTATCGTTCAATCCCAAAAGAGGTAAGGGAAGCATCAAAAATAGATATAAAAGAATTCTCTGATAATAAATGGTATATGACACTTTGGGATATGGTTAATGTCTTGCCTAATTCACTATTAGAAAAAGAGATTGCCGCCTTCCCTGAGGAATTACCTTACAGAATTATAAAGCTATTTTCTTACAAAGGAGAGACAGTTTTAGACCCGTTTGCAGGAAGCGGAACTACCATGAAGGTAGCCAGACAACTTGAAAGAAACAGCATTGGTATAGAAATCAAAAAATCTTTAATTCCCATAATTAAGAAAAAATTGGGTTTTGAAGGTCAATTATCTATTGATGGCCAGAATGATACTTTTGAAGTAATAATAAGGGAAGGTGTTAAATATGGATGTATCAGCTAAAATAACGGGTGTAAAATATACTCCATTTTTATGTCGTTCAATGGATCAATATAATTTATCCGAGATTGACTCTGCTTTTGATAAGGATGCCTCATTTATTTTAAATATTCAGGGGAACAAACAAGTTGCTTTAAGCTGGTGGGTGTCTCCAAAGAGAACAAGATCGTATCCCTATGCACGAGTTTATGACACTTTAAATTTTCAGGGTAAAAAATCAACAATAATTCCTATCCTAAAAGATGAGGGAAAGGAAGGAGATAGAGATTTTCTACAGTGGGATACTGTTTCTTTAATGAGTTTATTGGGTGTTTATGTGATTATTTGTTATTATAAAAGCGCTGAAAGAAGTTTAAGATACAGGCATAAAATAACAAATCAAAGATTTGATATTCAATATATTGAAGAGGAACTAAATAATATTTTATCTTACCAATCGGATGCTTTACATTGGAATCTTGCACAGATTGAGAAAGTTGGTAAGATTGGTCAGAGAGCCTTGAACTCGTACAAAAAAATTTCAAAAAAGCTTGGTGTTGAAATGCATTCAGAAGAGTCAGCCAGAAAAAGAATTGATGAACTCCTCAAGGGGAAAGAGGTTTTTATGACGCTTTCAAGAAAGTTAGCCAAGAAAGCGCAGGATAGGGAATCTATAACAATCCAACCTAAAGAAAGGTTATCCGGTATTAAAGCTACTCTTACAATTAAAAATTACTTAGGAGGGTATTATTTCTTTACTTGTGATGAGGTTAGCATTGAAAAAAGAATTATCTATTTAATCGAGGGTAAACATAGTAAGCAGAGTGCTATTCCATCATTAGAAGATATAAAGGATGGTTTAGTAAAAATGATTTTATTCACAAATTTAAAAGAAGTAAAAATTGGGACTACTGAATACACTCCTGTGCCAATATTAAAACTTACAACAGGCTTAAGGTTTTCAGGCAACAGGTTAAGAAAATCTCAAATTGATGTTTTACGCCTTCTCAAAAAAGAAGCAAAAGAAAATGGTTTTCAAGTAATGATTAATGATACAAATTTAAAGGCGATTAGTCTATGACCAAAAGCTACCAACTTTATATAACACAGCATAAAAGGTTCGTGCCTTGCGGCACTCATCCAAATCCTTCGCCATCTATCACGCGGGACTTCTTTTATGCTGGAGTCGTTAGGCGAAACGGCGGGCTTAATAGAAAGAGGATATAATGACTAGCCAAAAAATAAATTTCAAGACTGAG
>FWPU01001074.1_pt1 | contig 79749 bp, 60 predicted proteins | sample 2228361 | NCBI WGS metagenome assembly FWPU01 (sample SAMEA103939777, study PRJEB20133) | metagenome | reverse complement strand
CTCCCAAAAGGCCGGGGGTTTCGGAAAGCTCGTAGCCGCGTGGTCGAGGTAGATCAAGGCGAATTCCCTGCCGGGCAGGTCCTGTGCGCTCCCATGATGCAACCCGATCATGAACATACATAACAAACACCGGGCCGAAAACGCAAAGGAGGGCCGGAAAGAGCCTTGCCGCGACCCGGCTCCGTCCTGTGCCGGGAGACCGGCCGGAGGCGGGCTTGCCCGGGCCTCGGCCCCTGTGCTAATGGTGGAGGCCGAGGAACCTGCCAAGACAAGGAGCGGTCATGTTTGTCCGGCATGAACGGGACGCTGTGCCGGCGGATCTCGCCGGCGAAGAAGGAATCCGCGGGGTCGAACTTCTGCCGCTCATCACGAGCAAGGACGGGGCCAGAACCTTTGCGATGCGGCTGTTCCGGCTCGAGCCCGGCGGCCACACGCCCTACCATGTCCATCCTTGGGAGCACGAGGTGTTCGTGGTTCGGGGCTCGGGGGAGCTGATTGGGGAAGGGAGGATCCTGCCTCTGGAAGAAGGATCCGCGGCCTATGTCGATCCCGGCGAAAAGCACAGGTTTCGCGCAGGGGAGCGGGGCATGGTGTTCATCTGCTGCGTGCCGAATCCGCCTCCCTAGCCGGAAAGCAGGGTCGGCGGGATTTCGAACTTCGCGGGTGGAGGAGGCGATGAAGGCTCTCGTTTTCGACGGTCGTCTGGCTCTGCGCGGCGACTATCCGATGCCGGTCCGGCCGCCGGGAGAGGCTCTGGTGCGCGTCCGGCTTGCCGGGATTTGCAACACCGATCTGGAGATCGTGCGCGGATACATGGGCTTCACCGGCGTGCTGGGCCATGAATTCGTGGGAGAGGTCGTCGAGGCGGACGATCCGCACTGGCACGGCAGACGGGTTGTGGGCGAGATCAATTGCCCCTGCGGCGCGTGCGACCTGTGCCGGCGGGGGCTCCCGAGGCACTGCCCGAACAGAACGGTCCTGGGTATTCAGGGCCGCGACGGCGCTTTCGCGGAATTCCTCCTCCTGCCCGTGGAGAACCTTCACGCCGTTGCGGATTCGGTCCCGGACGAGGACGCGGTGTTTGCCGAGCTTCTGGCCGCTGCCTTCGAAATCCCGGAGCAGGTCTCCCTCCGTCCTTCCGACAGGGTTGCGGTTCTCGGTGACGGCAAGCTGGGCTCGCTGGTGGCGCAGGTCCTGGCCCAGTCGGGGTGCGATCTCGTTGTGGTGGGCCTCGACGAGGGCAAGCTCGCCAGGCTTCGGGCCATGGGGCTCCGGACGGCCCGTCTTGGGCAGATCCCTGACAGGTCCATGGATCTCGTTGTCGACGCGACCGGAAGCTCCAGGGGATTTGAGAGTGCTCTGCAAATGCTCAGGCCCAGGGGGACGCTCGTCCTTAAGAGTACAGTCGCCGAGAAATCCCAGTTGCACCTGGCCCCGCTCGTGGTCGACGAGATAACGGTTGTCGGATCCCGCTGCGGGCCCTTCGAGCCCGCCTTGCGGGCTTTGGAGAAGGGAACGGCCCGGGTGCGGCAGCTCATCGAGGATTGCATTCCCTTCGACCGGGCCGCCGAGGCGTTCGAAAAGGCCTCGAAGGCAGGCTCTCTCAAAGTTCTTCTGGACATGCGGCCGTCCTGATATCCCTGTTCGGAACGGAACCCATCGGTCATGGGCAAGCTCCGGGCCGGAAAACTCTCGATCGGATCCCTCCGGAGGCTCCTTCGTCGCCTGCCTGCTCGGGATTCCAGGGTCATCCTGGGGCCCCGGGTGGGCGAGGATGCGACCGTGATCGACTTCGGGGATCGGCTTCTGGTCGCCAAGACCGACCCCATTACGTTTGCCACGGACCGCATCGGCTGGTACCTGGTGCACGTCAACGCCAACGATCTGGCCTGCATGGGGGCCAGACCTCTCTGGCTGCTTGTGACCTGCCTGCTCCCCGAGGGTCGGATCGATTCCCGCCAAGTCGAATCCCTGTTCGAAGAAATCTCCCGAGCGTGCTCCGGGGTGGGTGTCACCGTATGCGGGGGCCATACCGAGGTCACGGTGGGGCTCGACAGGCCGATCCTCGTGGGGCAGATGCTCGGAGAGGTTTCCCGGGACCGCCTCGTGGACAAGAGGAGCATTCGCCCGGGCGACGTCCTGCTCCTGACCAAGGGGGTTGCGATCGAGGGAACGGCCGTCATCGCCCGGGAACGGGCGGAAATCGTCCGGCGCCGCCTGGGCCGGCGATGGGTCGAGAGGTGCGCAGGCCTGCTGTTCGACCCCGGTATCAGTGTTGTCCGGGACGCCGAAATCGTTTGCGCGGCCGGCGCAGGGTTCGTGCATGGACTGCATGACCCGACCGAGGGCGGCGTGATCCAGGCCTTGCGCGAGCTGGCCGGATGCGCCCGGGTAGGGCTGAAAGTGAGCCTGGAAGACATACCCGTCTATCCGGAAACAAGGGCGGTGTGCGATCTGTTCGGCCTGAACCCTCTCGGGCTTCTGGCCTCGGGCAGCCTGCTGGTGGCTGCGGACCCGGCCGGGGCAGCGCCGATCGAAGAGGCTCTGCGGAAAGCGGGCGTTCCCTGTTCGCGGATCGGGGAGGTGTGCCGTCGAGGCGAGGGGCTGAGATGGATCGGCCAGGGGGAGCCGGCTGCTGTGCCCAGGACCGGCAGGGACGAACTGGTCAGGGTCTTGGAAGGGCAGGCTCCAAGAAGTCAAGGAAAAGGCCTGAAATGACGAAAGGAGATAGGAAGGAGAGAGCGGTGTTCCGCTGCTGCAGGACGCCGCTGGCGCAGAAGAAGGCCGGCTGCCATGACGGACCGAGTCTACACGACCATGGATCTCGCCCGGGTGTGCCGGGTTTCCCTCCGGACCGTGATCCGCTGGATTGACGACGGCAGGCTGCCTTCCTTCCGAACGCCCGGAGGCCACAGGCGCGTCCGGGAGGAAGATTTCAGACAATTCCTGGACCGATATCACATTCCCTTCGCAGACACGATTCATCTCCACCGCCGCAGCACGATCGTCGTAGGGCCGTGCAAGGCCCTTTCGGATCCGTGGGCGCGGAGCCTGCGTCAGGGGCTCGGGAGGCTTCTCAGGAGAGCTTCGGACGCCTGTGAGGTTCTGCTGGCGGACACCCTGCTCGAGGCCGCACTCCTGGCGGGCCTTCACAGGCCGGATCTTCTCATCCTCGACGCGGGAAAGTCGGGCTCGGATATCGCCAAGCTCTGCCGGGCCGTGCGGAAGTTTCCCGAGACCCGGCAGATCCGGATTCTCCTGCTGGACGGGGGTATCCCGCCCGCCAGAAGGCGGGAACTGCGGGAGCTGGCCGTACAGGACATCGTGCCCAGGCCCTGCGCGATCGAAGACCTGAGGGCGCACCTAATTCCCTTGCTGGGTTTCGGCCCCGCCCCCCGGTCCACGGCGTGACGCCCGGCCGTGTCTGAAAAAGACTTCCGGTCGTTCTCTACAGACTGTCCCGGACGCTCGCGGCGGGCCCCGGGGTTTCCAGGAGGCTCTCTTCGGCCCGCCGCACGCCGGACGGATCCTGCAAGGCTCTGGCCATGCGTTCGAGAAGGGGCGCAAGGGTGGAAGGGTCCAGGGCCGACACCGCCAGGCCCTCGTACCGGCGGCACAGGTGGACGAGCTGGCCGGGATCCGCGATGTCGGCCTTGTTGAAGACGCTGATGCGGGGCACCGAAGCCAGTTCGAGTTCTTCCAGGAGGGTTTCCACGGCCTGGATCTGTTTTTCGCACGACCTGCTCGAGCCGTCGATGACGTGGAGCAGAAGGTGGGCTTCGCGAAGTTCCTCGAGAGTGGCCCGAAACGCGGCGATGAGGTCAGGCGGCAAATCCCGTATGAACCCCACTGTGTCCGTGATGAGGACCTCCCGGCCGGGCGACAGGCGAAGCCGGCGCGTGCAGGGATCCAGTGTGGCGAACATTCGGTCGGCGGTGTAGACCCGGCTTCGGGTCAGGCTGTTCAACAGGGTGGATTTTCCGGCATTCGTGTATCCGACGATGCACACGAGGGGCAGGCCGCTGCGGGCCCGCTGCGCCCGGCGGACCCCTCTTTCCTTTCTGAGTCGTTCGATCTCCTTTTCCAGCCGATGGATCCGCTCGCGCACGCGGCGGCGGTCGATTTCCAGTTTCGTCTCCCCTGGCCCCAGCCCGCCGATGCCGCCCGCGAGTCGCGAGAGTCCGGTGTTCCGGTGAACGAGCCGGGGCAGCCGGTACCGGAGCTGGGCAAGCTCCACCTGCAGCTTCCCGTCCCGCGTCCTGGCCCGCTGGGCAAAGATGTGCAGGATGAGCTGGGTGCGGTCCAGGATCTTGAGGTTGGTTAGATCCGTTACATGCCGGACCTGGGCCGCGGTCAGGTCCCGGTCGAACACGATCGTGTCTGCACCGGCCTGGAGGGCCTGAATGGCCAGGTCCTGGATCTTGCCGGCGCCGACCACGAACTGGGGGTGGACGGCCGGCCTTCTCTGAAGAACCGAATCCACCACCACTGCTCCGGAGGAGGCCGCAAGGGTTTTCAGCTCGTTCATGGACTCTTCGGCCTCGGAGACGCTCCCTGTGCAGATTCCCACGAGGAGCACCTTTTGTCCTGCCTGGGCGACCCCCGGGCCGGCCGACGCCGGGGAGCCTCGGGACAGTTCCTTTTCGATGGCGCGGACGGTTTCGGCGAAAGGGTGGTGGAGCAGGGCGTTCACGGGCAGGGGCTTCCAGACTTGCCAGGGCTTGTCCGGGCTGCCGCCGGGAGAGAGGTTTGCCAGTTGGACGGTTCGGGGCAGCCCGTGCGGGTCCACGTCGATCGCTGCAACGCAGTCGAACCGGGCCAGGGCAAGTTCTGCCAGGTCCTCTTGGCTCAGGGGCTCGCCGTCGAGGTGAGTGTGAATATATCGCAGGCCGCAGAGGCGCTCGGGCGAAGTGCGAATCTGCTTCTGCTCGGGCAGAACGATCCTTCGGGCTTCTCCGACCACCACTTGCTGAATGTAACCCCTTCGGTCGACAAGAAGTCCGACTTGTCTGCCGATCTCATGGGAAACCTGAGCGAGGTACCGTGTCAGTTCAGGGGTTGCGATGACGTCAAGGGGGAGGCGCCTGCGGTAGATCCGCTCCAGGCTCTTGAACTGGCTGGGTTTGAGGCCGAGCGTGTTGCCGAAGATCTTCTGGATCTGTTCAACCCTCGTCGTGAAGAAGCCTACTATACATTTTCATGATAAGAGGGAAGCAGGAAAAAGTAAAGATTCGAGGCTTGCTTGGCTCTCGCCGGCCCGGGCTCGCCCCGGCGCGTTTTTCTCCACGGGCGTTTCTGGTAAAGTATCTTGAACCGTGCCGTTGTGGCTGCGGGAAAGACCGGCAAAGCCCCCTGGATAGAGAAACCTTCTTGTTCATCTGGCTTCTCGCGTCAGGAAATCATCATGCTGCGAAAGACCGCCGCGATCGTTCTTCTCGCTGCCGGGCTGGGCCTTCTTGCCAACGCGGTTTCGCCCAGAGGGATCCCCCTATTCGGGCCCTTGCCTCTGCCCGAAATCGAAGGAGTCGGCTGGATCGGGCTGGAAGATGCCCGGCAAGCCTATGACAAGGGCCAAGGGATCTTTGTGGATGCCCGTTCGCCCGAGCAATACCGGGCAGGCCACATCCCGGGGGCGATTTCCATGGATGCAGGCAGGTTCGAGGAGAGGCTTTCCTCCTTTCTTGCCCTGGTTCCCCAGGACGCACCCCTGGTCGTCTATTGTGACGGCATGGGGTGCGGCTCCAGTCGCGAGGTGGCTGAACTCCTGAAGGATGCCGGGTACCGGAACATCCGGCTGTTCGCCGGCGGCTGGGAGGAGTGGGTCCGCTCGGGGTATCCGAAGGAAACCGAACCGTCCGAGGGCATGGTCGATGCCGGGGGACCGGACAATCTTTCCTCCACCGATCATTGAGAGGGCAGCCGTGGAACGTTGCGGGTCTCATCGAAGCAAGGGGCCTCCCCGCTGGGAACCCTGGGTTCTTCTGGGCTGCCGGCTGGCCCTGGCCGTTGTTTTCCTCGCGGCGAGCCTGGAGAAGATCGCCAACCCCGCCGAGTTCGCGCAGGCCGTTTCGAATTACCGGATCCTTCCGCCGACTGCGGTGAATTTCTTCTCCGTGGTCCTGCCCTGGGTGGAACTGCTTTGCGGCCTTCTGCTCCTTGCGGGGCAATGGACGCGCTCGGCCGCTTTGGTGGCGGCCCTGCTCTTTTGCCTGTTCTTTGCCGCCGTGTCGGCGAGTCTCGTCCGAGGGCTCGACATTCACTGCGGCTGTTTCGACGTGACCGCGGGCAGAAAGGTGGGCGTGCGGCTTCTGCTGGAGGACTCTTTCTGGCTGCTGCTGTCCTGCCTGCTTGTCTTTCGGGCTGGCGATGGGGTGGGGTGGCGGCAGGCTTTCTGGCCCTTGGTTCTTCCCGGCATGGAGAGGAACCCCGAACCTGGGGCCCGGCCCGTTCAGAAACCCGAATCCTGAGACCCGCCGGCCAGGTCGATCTCGACGATCGTGACGCCGTCTCCACCCTCTTCCGGCGAGCCTGGTCTGAACGAAACCGGGTACGGACACCGGGCCAGGTATTCCCGGAGGGCCTTTCGAAGCGCTCCGGTTCCGAGTCCGTGGATCAGCAGGATTCTGGAGACGCTCTCCCGGAAAGCCGCGTCGAGGTGCTGCCCGGCCCGTTCCAGCGCTTCGGCCGCCGTCAGGCCCCGAAGATCGCAGCGGTCCAGAGCCGATCCGCGCTCGGCTGCGTGGCGCGGCTGGACCTGAATGCGGCTGTCAGGTCGATCGGGCCGATGCGAGCGCAAACGGGAATCGGCGGGAGGGTGCTTCGGCCCGGCCCTGGGCATGCGGACCTGGTCCCGGGAGACCCGCATCCGGAATCCCTCGCTCTCCACAACGACATACCCCTTTCGGTCCGGCATCTTGAGAATTCTGGCCTCTGTCCGCAAGGCAGGCAGGTAGACGGGATCTCCACAGGCAAGCTCGGTCCAGACCGGTTCCGGCCCGGCTTCGTCCTCGGGCTCCTCGGGGAAGGGGCCTTCCTCCGAGAGGGCCCGGCGCCTGGCTTCGGCGAGTTCCCGGCGGAGTCTCGATGGGGAAGCTGCGGACGCGGTTTCCCTGTGGCGCTTCTTGAGGGAGTCCAGTTCGCGAAGGGCATCCTGATAGGCGGCTTCGAGTTTCTTCCGGTACTTGCCCCGCAGCTCTTTTTCCCGACTTCTGATCTCCTCCCGGCTCTTTTCCAGGCCCTCCTTGAGAGCCTCTGCTTCGGCCTGCAGGGCCAGGCACTTCCGCCTTTCTTCCTCCAAGGCGACCCGAATCGTCTCGACCTGGAGCAGGAGGGGCTCGAGGCCTTGTGCGCCCGAGGGTGCGCTCAGCCGGCGGGCCCTGTCCAGGACGGCCTCGGGCACTCCGAGCCGGGCAGCCATGTGCAGGGCATGGCTGCCCCCTGGCTGTCCGATGGATAGCCGGTACGTGGGTTCCAGGGTACGGGGGTCGAACCCCATCGATGCGTTCTGAAACCGCGGATCCTCGGCGGCGAGCGCTTTCAAGGAGAGAAAGTGGGTGGTCGCAAGGGTGATGCCGCCTCCTTCCGCGATCCTTTCGAGAATCGCTTGGGCCAGGCACGCCCCTTCGCCGGGGTCGGTCGAGATCAGGATCTCGTCGAGCAGGGCCAGGCTGGACGGGCCGGGACAGGAAGCCAGAAACTGGACGATCCGCTGGATGTGCCCGGCAAAGCTCGAGCGGTCCTCTTGGAGGCTCTGGTCGTCTCCGATATCCGAGAACACGGATTCGAAAAAAGGGATGTTGGAGCCGGACCGGACCGGAAGAGGGCAGGCTGCCCTGGCCATGAGGGCGAACAGGCCCACCATTTTCAGGACGCAGGTCTTGCCGCCCGTGTTCGGGCCCGTGATGAGAAGGGTCCGGGTAGGGGGGGCGACCACGATGTCGTTGGCGACAACGGTTCTCCTGGTCTTCAGCAGGATCGGGTGACGGGCTCCGAGAAGCCTGAGCCCTTCGTCGCAGGAAAGGCCGGGGACCGTGGCCTCCATTTCTTCGGCCAGGATGGCCCGGGCTTGGATCAGATCCAGCTCGGTGAGAAAGGATTCGCCCCGGGTCAGCTCGTCCGCCTCTGCCAGGAGGTTGTCGCAGATTTCGCGGAGGATTCTGCGGACTTCGCTGTCGATCTCCAGCAGGGCCAGCTTGTGGACGTTGTTGAGTTCCACGACTTCCCGGGGTTCCACGAAGAGGGTTGCCCCGCTGTTGGAGCTGCCGAGCACGATCCCATCGACCCGGCTCCGCAGATGCGTCTTGACCGGCAGGACGTATCGATCCTCCTTGAGCGTGTAAAAGCGGTCCTGCAACAGATCCTCGTACTCGGGGGCGTGTAGATACGCCTGGAGCTTTTCGTGAATCTGCCGGTGGAGCCGCCGGGCCTTCTGCCGGAGAGAGCCGAGAATCGGACTGGCTTCGTCGCGGATTTCGCCTTCCGGCGAGACGGCGCTGCGGATGTCGTACACGATATGGGACAGGGAGGGGGCCTGTTCCGCGTGGCGGTAGAGAAGCGGAGCCGCCTGGCGGTGGACGACCAGGAACCTGCGCATGGCCTCCACGCTCTCGATCCAGGAGGCCACTTGCGCGAGTTCGGCAGGCTCCAGGATCGCTCCCTTGCGGATCCGCAGCCCGTGGGGCCGGATGTCCGGGGGTGTTCCGAGGGGGAACGGGTTGCCTCGTCGCAGCAGGGTCCTGGCTTCCTCCACTTCGGCCAGGATCCGTTTCGCCTCGTCGGCGCCGCGGGCCCAGACCAGGCTCTCGAGGCGCTCTCGGGCAGGGGCCGTTCTGAGCCGGCTGCGGAGTTCTTCCACAAACCAGGGCCAGTCGAGCTGTTCCAGCGTTTCCCGGCTCGCAAATGGGGGTGCTGCCGGGAAGTCGGCGGGGCGATGTTCCATGTTCGAAAAATGCCGCCTGTCCAGCCGCGGCCGGGCTGGAGAGCGTCGTGGCCCGGGCCGAACAAGGCTGCTCGGCGCCCCTGCCCGAGCCCGGGATCAACGGCCGCCCGGCCTTCCCACGAGTTCCTCGGCGATCTGAACGGCGTTCAAGGCGGCTCCTTTCCTGAGCTGGTCTCCGACAACCCAGAGCCACATGCCGTTCGGCACGGTCTCGTCCTTGCGGATTCTTCCCACCAGGCAGTCGTCCTTTCCAGTCACGAGGAACGGCATGGGATATTTCTTCTTTTCGGGGTCGTCGAAGACCTTTACGCCCTTGGCCTTCCGAAGGAGGGCGCGCGCCCTGTCAGGCGAGAGAGGGCGGTGGGTCTCCAGGTTCACCGAGACCGAGTGGGAGCGGAAGACAGGGACGCGGACCGTGGTGGCCGTCACCAGGACATGCGGATCGTCGAGGATCTTGCGCGTTTCCTGGACGCACTTGATTTCTTCCTTGGTGTAGCCGTTCGGCTGGAACTGGTCGATGTGGGGGATCAGGTTGAACGCGATCGGATGGGGGAACTTCTCCGGCCTGAGAACCAGGGGCTCATCGGCGCCCAGCAGAGCCTTGCGAATCTCCCGGGTGCTCCACTCCAGGACCTGCCGGCGGAGTTCCTCGATGGCCCAGGCTCCGGCGCCCGAAACCGCCTGATAGCTCGAGACCACGATTCTCTTGAGCCCATAGGCTCTCAGAGGATAGATCCCCATGAGCATGATGATGGTCGTGCAGTTGGGATTGGCGATGATTCCGCGGTGGCGTCGGATCTCCTGGGGGTTGATCTCGGGTACGACCAGGGGTACGTCCGGGTCCATCCGGAAGGCCGAGCTGTTGTCCACGACAACCGCTCCCGCCTTGGCAGCCACGGGGGCGAAGGTCTTGCTCCTCTCGGCGCCGGCGGAGAACAGGGCGATTTCAACCCCCTTGAAAGCCTTTTCGGTGAGCTCCTCGACCTCGACCTGCTCGCCGGCAAAGGGGATCCGCTTTCCCGCAGACCTGCCTGAGGCGAGCAGCCGGAGGCGCTCGATCGGGAAAGCTCTCTCCTGAAGGATCGAGAGCATTTCTTGTCCGACTGCTCCTGTGGCACCGACGACCGCAACGTGATATCCAGGCATGTTTCACTGCTCCTGTTGAAAGCCCGTTTCGGGCGCTGCCCAAGAATTTCACGATACCTTTGACAGTGGACAGGTGTCAATGCATGCTGCCAAGATGCATGCAGGAATCCACCGTCGGGCACCAGCCGTCGGCGCAGCCTGGACACAACGGGCAGTCATGGCCGGCAGACAAATCGAGCCGGGCCCTCTGGCCACCGGACCCCTGACATGGGAAAGTCGGATGTCACCGAATTTTCAGGGAGGCCAGCCCGACAAGGGCCAGAATTCCGGAGACGATCCAGAAACGAATGGTGATCTTCGTTTCCGACAGGCCCATGTACTGGAAACAGTCGTGGATCGGGGCGCGGTAGAGAAATCTTCTTCCGATCCGCTGGATGCCGAGCCAGTCCTGAAGAGCGACCGAGAGGATCTCAGCGAGAAAAATCCCTCCCACGATGAGGAAGAGAATCTCCTGCTTGAGGAGCACGATCAGGGTGCCCACGGCGCCTCCGAGAAACAGGGAGCCCGTATCGCCCATGAACACCTCGGCAGGGTAACTGTTGTACCAGAGAAAGCCGACGCACGCCCCGACCAGGACCGCACAGAAGATCATGACCTCTCCGGCGCCGGGAAAGTAGTCGAACATGAGGTATCGGCTGTAGTTGGCGTTCCCCAGCACGTAGGCGAAGGCGCCGTAAACGGCGATCACGTATGCCGAGGGCATGATGGCCAGGCCGTCCATGCCGTCCGCGAAGTTGATGGCGTTGGCGGCGTAGACGACGGAGAGGACGATGACCACGCTGTATCCCCACGAGAGGTCAAGCACGGGGTATTTCCAGAACGGAACAAACAGCTTCGGTGCGATCTCGGCCGGGACCGGCGAAAGGTCCGGATGAAGGAAGACGAGGCTCAGCACGAGACCGAACAGGATCTGGCCGGCATACTTCTTTCCCCGGGACAGCCCCTTGCTGCTGTCCTGATGTCGAATCTTGCCGGAATCGTCCAGGAAGCCGAGCCCGGCGAACCAGATCGACGCGAACAGGAGGATCTGGATGAACCGGTTCGAGAGATCGCACCAGAGGAGGCATGACAGCAGGGTCGCCAGGAGCAGAATGAGCCCGCCCATGGTCGGCGGGCCCGCCTTTTTCGGATCGCCGGAGGTCAGGAGTTCGAGCCGGGCCGTGTCCCGCAGGCCTCTCTCGTAAAGTGCCCGGATCATGGGCCGGCCGGCCATGAGCACGAAGAAGAAGGATGTGATGACCGCAAAGATGGCCCGGCTCGTCAGGTAGTTGAAGAGCCTCAAGAAGGAGAAGAACCCATCGGGGTCGTACAGCCAGACGTAAAGGGCGTGAAACATGTCCGGGTCCCGCCTCGCGGCTACAGGCGCTGTTTTTCTAGTTCTTGCACGTCTTCGTCCTTCCGGTCCGGGAGCGCGCTTTTCTGGGAGAGGACCTTTTGGAAAGCCTCCCAGGTCGATTTGAGCGGGAACTGGGGCGAAAAATCCACGCCCCGCATGGGGATCCGGTTCATCCAGCGCCGGGTCTCGGACGACAGACGCACAACGTCCCTTTCGATCAGATGCATGAGGCACCGGAGGGCGGCATGCTGGACCCTGCCGTTCTTGCTCTCCAGGAGGCTCTCGACCTCCGGAAGCACGGCAGGATCTTTCGCGACACGGCCCAGTGCATCCAGCGACGAGGCCGCCACCTCGAACCATCGGTCCCGGAGATTTTTCCGGAGGAGGCTTTCGATCTCGGGGTCCGGACCGATCTGTTCAGCCATGGCCTCGATCGTTCGCGCCGCCCAGGATCTCACCTCATAATAGGGGTCTGTCAAGGCTGTGAGAAGGGCCCTTCGTACCTCGGCGTCGTACTTGCGGATTCTCCGGATCGCCTGGACCGAGTTGCGGCGGATGAACCCGACCTGGACGAAGTCTCCGCCCAGAAGGCGCTGGAGCCGGGGAGCGGGGGTGCGGTCGGTAATGAACTGCAGGAGAATCGGCAAGCGTTTTTCAAACCGGACCAGACCCGCCAGCTTCACGCCCGCGTTTCGCTCCTGCCACCGGCGCGCGCACAGGAGGCGATCGGCCAGGTATTCCACGTACCGCCTGTCCTCATCGGTCAGCGGAATCGATTTTGACCACTGTCGTTCGAGGAAAAGGAGCAGTTTCTGCAGGTTCCACCATTCGAGCCGGAAGAGGCCGCGCTGGGCGGCGGCAGCCTCGAGCCCTGAAGGAGGGCGGGGAGGCGCAATCTCGGAGCTGCGGGCCCTCTGCCGAAAGTGGACCAGGATTTCGTAGAAACGCTGGCTGCCGTCTGGGATCTCCAGTTTCCCTCTGCTCCGTTCGCGGGCTTCGGCAGGAGCTCGCTCGATCAGGGCGGCCAGGAGCCGGTTGAAGTCTTCCGTGTCGACTTTCTCAGGGTCTGTGGCAGGCGAGAGGGGATCCCTTCGCTCATAAACAATGCGGGCGAGCCCGCTCCTTTCCAGAAACCGCGCGTTCTTGACCTGGTGATCACCCGGCAGACCGGCTTTCGGAACCAGCAGGGCCGGGATTCCGAGGGTGGCCACTTCAAAGATGGATCCGGCGCCGGCCCTGCACACGACGAAGTCCGCCATGGAATAGAACTTTTGAATGTCGTGGAAATAGCGCCTCCACCGGTAGCGACGGGCAAGGTCGTCGCGGCCCGGCAGATGAGAGAGGGCATCGAGGATTTCCCTTTCGGGGTCGTAGTCTCCCTGGGGATGTCCCGTGGCATGGAAGACGTACAAGTCCTTGTGCCGTACGAGCAGCGGAAGGGCCCCCAAAACGGCGCGGTTGATGGTCCTGGCCCCTGTGCTTCCCCCAAAGACCAGAACCACTCTTGCGCCAGCCGGGATATCGAATTCCTTCCTGGCCTGCTCCCGCAACCGGCCTTGCTCCGGGATGGAGCGGATGGCGTTTCGGACCGGGTAGCCGGTCCAGAAAACGTTGTCCCCCCTCAGGAACTGGGCCGTATCCGGGAAGGCGGCTCCGGTGAAATCCGCCCACCGGGACATCCACCGGTTGAAACGGCCAGGCAAAATGTTTTGTTCGTGAAGGGCGAGAACGCCTTTCCAGAGCCTGACAGAACGAAGGACGAGAGCGGCCAGAAGCACGGGCGAACTCGCGTAGCCTCCGCTGCCGACAATGACGTCTGGCCTGAACCTCCACAGAATGCGAAAGGATCGAAGGACCGATTGGGCCAATCGCAGCATCACCCCGGCCAGCCGCAGGATGGAACGACCCGTGGGCAGGCCGCGGACGGGAAGCGTTTCCAGGGCGTAACCAGCCGGGGGGACGACCCTTTCCTCTGCTCCGCCTTTGGCGCCCACATACAAGAAGCAGGCTTCGGGCTCCTTCTGTCGGATGTGTTCCGCCAGGGCCAGGGCAGGGTAGACATGCCCGGCGGTGCCTCCTCCGGTGAGCAGGTAGCGGCAGGGGCGCTCCATCTCCCTCTCCGCACGTTCCGGCGCGCTTGTCCAGGGTTTGGGTCCATGGAACATCATAGGAAAAGAGCTCCCAGGGTGCAACAGGAGCATGAAATGGCGTGACGCGGCTGGGGACGGGCACAGATATTTCATAATCAGATTATCGAAAGCCTCAATTTTGGCCGGCCGAGGCTGAAATTCTTGTTGACAAGCCCCTTGAAAGCCCCTTAAGATTTTCCTCAGTAAAAGACAGTTAGCCTTGCAGCGCGGATCTTGAAGGCGAGAGCGGGGTTTTGCTCGGCGCGGCAAGCCGGTCCGGAGGGAGGACAGGGGCGGTCCGGCGCTCCTTGGGTTTGGAGAGGAAGACTTTTACCCTCTCGGGCAACTCTGTGGGCATTGACGGCTGAAAGCCTTTGAGATGAGGCGCAAGGATGAGAGAGCCGTTTCAGCAAGGAAGCGACAAGAACAGGGAAGCGAGGGGGCCGAGACATGAAGATCACAGAAGTCAGGGTTTTCCCGGTCAGTGAGGAGCGGCTGAAGGCATACGCCACGATCACCTTTGACGACTGCTTCGTGGTCCGGGACCTGAAGATCATTCACGGAAACACGGGTCTCTTCGTGGCCATGCCCAGCAAGAAGCGCAAGGACGGCACATTCAAGGACACGGCCCATCCCTTGAACAACGCCACGAGAAGAATGATCGAAGAGAAGGTTCTCCTGGAATACAGGAAAGAACTGGAAAAACTCCGCGATCACCCTCCGGCTTCCGAGGCTTGACCCTTTTGCGCGGTTGGTATATTCGAACTACAAGGGTCGAAGCGCGGCCGATGGGGTGTCGACAAGCGGTAAGTCACAGGACTTTGGATCCTGCATTCGGAGGTTCGAATCCTCCCACCCCAGCCAGACCGAAATCCGCTGCCGAACGCGGCCCCTTTTTCCCTTTGGTCGCCTTTCCGGTTCGAGATGGTTCCATCCTTTACTTTTGACCCCTTCTCTGTTAAATTGCATCTTTCTTCCATCCCGGGTTCAAGCTGAGGAGTGCGATGAGGAAGCTCCGGATCTTCTCCGGCAACTCGAATCCCGTCCTCCATCAAGAAATTTGCGCCGAGCTGGGCATCGAGCCCGGACATGCCGAAGTGCGCAAGTTTAGCGACGGGGAAATCTCTGTAGAGATCAAGGAAAACATCCGGGGACTGAACGTGTTCGTCTTGCAGTCCATCTGCAAGCCGAGCAACACGAACCTCATGGAACTCCTCATCATGATGGACGCCTTGAAGAGGGCCTCGGCCAACTCGGTGGCGGCCGTCATCCCGTACTACGGGTATGCCCGCCAGGACCGGAAGGTGGCGCCCCGGGCGCCGATCACGGCCAAGCTCGTGGCGGACCTGATCACCGTGGCCGGTGCGACCCGGGTTCTGTGCCTGGACCTCCACGCGGGCCAGATCCAGGGGTTCTTCAACATTCCTGTCGACAACCTCTTCGCGACGCCGGTCTTGCTGCCGTACATCCGGGACAAGATCGCCGACAACCTGGTCGTGGTTGCGCCCGACGCCGGGGGCGTCGAGAGGGCCAGCGCCTTCGCAAAGAGGCTCGATGCGCCCCTGGCCATCATCGACAAACGAAGGGACGCGCCCAATCAGTCCAGGAGCCTGAGTATCATCGGCAGCGTGAAAGGATGCCGGGCTGTCATCGTGGACGACATCGTGGACACGGCCGGGACCCTTGTGCAGGGTGCCCAGGCTGTCCAGAACGCGGGCGCCGCGGAGGTGTACGCCTGCTGCAGTCATGCGGTTCTGTCCGGACCGGCGCTGGAGAGGATCGAGTCGTCCTGCCTGAAAAAGCTCGTGGTGACGAACTCGATTCCCGTGAGCGAAGAGGTGGCCAAGTCGAGTAAAATCCAGGTCCTTTCCGTGGCCCGTTTGCTCGCCGAGGCGATCAAGAGGACCTATTTTGGTGAATCGGTGAGCGGTCTGTTCATCTGACGAGGCTGCGGTCCTGCACCCAGGTCTCCTATCCGTCGGGGGCGGGCCGACATCGTTTCGGGACGGATGCAAAGGGAACAGAGGAAACCATGCAGATTCACGAACTGGAAGCGCAGGTGAGGCCGTCAACGGGCAAGGGAGCCGCGAGAAAACTCAGGGCCCGGGGTCGCATTCCCGCCGTGTGCTACCGGAAGGGCAAAGAGGCTTTTTCTCTGAGCGTGGACGAGAAGAAGCTCGAGAAGGTGTTGCACACCGCTGCGGGACAGAACGTGCTCATCCAACTCGGCATTCAGGGTCTCGAAGCGGCCCAGAAGACCGTCATCCTCAAGGACATCCAGCGCCATCCCCTGGGCGGGGTTCTGCACGTGGACTTTCTTGAGGTTCTCCTGGACGAGGCCATTGTGGTGGAAGTTCCTTTGCGTCTCGTGGGCGAACCCCTGGAGGCCCTGCGAGCGGGAGGTCTCGTTCAGCAGCTTCGGAGAAGCCTGGAGGTCAAGTGCCTTCCCACCCGGATCCCGGAGCATCTGACGGTCGACATTTCGTCCCTCAAGCTCGGCGACTCTTTGCACGTGGAAGACCTTCCAGTCGGGGGCGAGATCCAGATCCTGACCGATCCGAAAGAGCCGGTTGTGGTCGTCTCCGCGCCTGAGCAGGAAAAGGCGGAGGCCCTGGAGGCCGCGGCCGAGGGCGCGGAAGAGGCCGAAGCGTCGGGACAGGGTGCAGCCCCTTCGGGCATGCGGGCGAAGAAGGAAGGCTGACGGGCAGTCTCAGCGATACAGTTCCCGGGCGCCTCCGGCCGGCAGACGGAACGACGACCGCTCCGTTCGTCCGAGGATGGAGGGTCTTGAAGGAGTGTGGATCATCGTCGGGCTCGGGAACCCCGGGGAACCGTACCGGCTGACGCGCCACAACGCGGGCTTTTGGGTCGTCGAGGCTTTCGCGCGGCAAGAGGGAATCGCGTGGAAGCCATACAGAAAGCGGGCCGAAATCGGGCGTGGCCGGGTAGCCGGGGAGGATGTCCTCGTGGTGAAGCCGCTGACCTTCATGAACCGCAGCGGCGAGGCGGTGGCCCCCATCTGGAGGTCCATGGGCGGCGCGGACGATCGCATGATCGTGGCCCATGACGACCTGGATTTGCCCTTTGGGCGGCTGAAGATCCGAAAGGGCGGGGGATCGGGCGGACACAGGGGGGTGGAGTCGATCCAGGAAGCGCTCGGCTGGGACGGATTCCTGCGTTTGAAGATCGGCATCGGCCGCCCTGCGCAAGGACAAACCCCCGAGGCGTACGTGCTCGACCGATTCCGGCCCGAGGAAATGGAAGCCGTGCCCCTGGTGGTTGCGGCAGCGGCGGAGGCTCTGGAGACCGTGGTTCGGGAGGGCCCTGAGCGGGCCATGAACCGTTTCAACATACAGAGGCAGTGGGACAAGAGGGAGGAATCGCAGCAGAAGGGAGGAGAAAAGAGAACGAGACAAGCGAAGACGGTGAAAGACAGAACCGTAACGGAGGAGAAGGAGGAAGCAGATGGTTGACATGGTGAACTATGCGGCTTGGCTTGGCGTCCTGGGTCTCTTGGTCGCCCTGGGTCTGTACTTCTACATCAAGAAACAGCCCGCTGGGAACGAGACCATGAGGGAGATCGCCCATCTCATCCAGACGGGCGCCATGGCGTTTCTGAAAAAACAGTATTCCACTCTGGCCGTTTTTGTGGCCGTGGTTTTTGTCTTGCTGCTCTGGAAGATCGGGTACCGGACCGCTTTTGCCTTCGTTGCCGGCGCCGTCAGCTCCATGCTGGCCGGGTTCATCGGCATGCGATCCGCAACCGAGGCGTCCGTGAGAACGAGCGAGGCCGCGCGGAGCAAGGGGCAGGAGCAGGCGCTCCTCGTTTCGTTTTACGGCGGATCGATCATGGGACTTGCCGTGGCCAGTCTGGGACTTGTCGGCCTGGGCGTGCTTTACGTCATGTTCGGCGGCAGCCCCGAGACCGCGGCCGTGATCAACGGCTTCTCCATGGGCGCAAGCTCCATTGCTCTTTTCGCCCGCATGGGAGGCGGCATTTACACCAAGGGCGCTGACGTGGGAAGCGATCTCGTGGGCAAGGTGGAAGCCGGCATTCCGGAAGACGACCCCCGCAACGCGGGCGTCATCGCGGACCTGGTCGGCGACAACGTGGGCGATATCGCGGGCATGGGCGCAGACATTTTCGAGTCTTACGTGGGAGCCGTCGTGGCCACCATCGCCGTTGCCGCCACCATGACCATGGGCGGGAAATACACGCCGGATTTCACGGAGGAGATGCGCTCGAGCCTCATGGCCATGCCCTTGCTCGTCGTCATGGCCGGTCTGATCTCGAGCTTCGCCGGCGTCTTTTCCATGAACGTGCTCAAGAGGATCAGCCCCCAGACGGCCCTCCGGTACTCCACCTTCGTGGCGGCCGGCCTCCTCGTGGTCTTCAGCTTCGTCATCTGTCTCGCTGTGCGTCTTCCCCTTGGCGTGTTCTGGGCGATTTTCTGGGGCCTTCTGGCCGGCATCGGCGTGGGCTTGTTCGCCGAATACTACACGTCCGGAAAACCGATTCAGAAGATCGCCGAATCTTCCAAGACCGGTCCTGCGACGGTCATCATCTCCGGCATGTCTTACGGCCTGGAGAGCGTGGCCCTTCCGATCTTCTGCATTTGCGCGGCTACGTACCTCGGCTACCTGTGCGCGGGCATTTACGGCGTGGCCATCACGGCGGTCGGCATGCTGGCAACGGTCGGCGTGACCATGTCCGTGGACGCCTACGGCCCTGCCGCGGACAACGCGGGCGGCATCACCGAGATGTCCGGCCTGGGCAAGGAAGTCCGGGAAATCACGGACCGGCTCGACGCACTCGGCAACACGACGGCCGCGATCGGCAAGGGCTTTGCCATCGGTTCGGCCGCGATGACGGGTCTTGCCTTCTTCGTCGCCTATTCCCAGGCGGCCAAGCTCTCCGCCATCGACATCACGAATCCCAAGGTCGTGGTCGGCATCCTGCTCGGGGGGATCGTTCCCTTTGTCGTGGCCGCGCTCACCATGAGGGCCGTGGGCGCCATTGCGTTCGACGTCGTGGAGGAGGTGCGGAGACAATGGCGTGAAATTCCCGGAATCATGGAAGGCAAGGCCAAGTGCGATCCGGCCAAGGTGGTGAGCATTACCACGGCGGGTGCGATCCGTCAGATGCTTCTGCCCGGGCTCATCGGCGTTTTCACGCCGCTTCTGATTGGATTCCTCCTGGGTCCGGAAGCGCTCGGCGGCATGCTGGTCGGCGTTCTGGTGAGCGGCGCTCTGCTGGCCCTGCTCATGGCGAACGGCGGAGGAGCCTGGGACAATGCCAAGAAGTGGATCGAGGCCGGAAACCTTGGCGGGAAGGGATCCGACTGCCACAAGGCGGCCGTGATCGGCGACACGGTGGGCGACCCCTTCAAGGACACCTCCGGGCCCAGCATGAACATCCTGATCAAGCTGATGTCCATTGTTTCTCTGATCATTGCGCCGCTTCTCATCTAGGGGCTCTCAGGAACCCGGCCGGCGCCGTCCAGGCGCCTCGCCGGGTTCCGGGATGGCCAGCGGCTGCCGCGTGGTGCGTTCGCCCGCGCCGGAAAGCCAAAGCGGGAGGGGGGCTGCCAAGGCCCCCCTTTCGCATTCTCCGTGACTCTCGGGTCCGCCTCCGGCGGAAATGGGGCCGGGAAGCGAGATGGGCTTTACCTGCGGGATCGTGGGCCTGCCGAACGTGGGCAAGTCCACGGTTTTCAACGCCCTGACAGGGCTTGACGCCGAATCGTCCAATTACCCTTTCTGCACTGTGGAGCCCAACCGGGGCAAGGTCCCGCTGCCGGACGAGCGCCTCGGCGAGCTGGGCAGGATCCTTCGGCCGGAAAAGGTGACGCCCGCGTGGCTGGAGTTTCTGGACGTGGCGGGCCTCGTGGAGGGGGCGAGCCGGGGCGAGGGACTGGGAAACGCGTTTCTGGGGCATCTGCGCACGGTGGACGCTCTGGTTCATGTGGTCCGGATCTTCGCTGCGGGCGAGATCGCTCACCTGCCGGGGCCGGTGGATCCGGTGCGGGACATACGGCTCATCGAGACCGAGCTGTTGCTGGCAGATTTGGCGATCGTGGAAAGAAGGCTCGAAAAGGCCAGGAAGACAGCCCGGGTGGGGCAGAAAGAGGCCTGCGAGGAGGTGGAGAGGCTCGAAAGGATGCGGGAGTCTCTGGGCAGGGGTGTTCCTCTCCTGCAGTGCCGGCCCTGGTGCCGGCAGGAGGAGTCGTTGAGCCGGGAACTCGGCCTGCTGACCGCTCGACCGGTCCTTTACGTGCTCAACATCGGCGAGGACCAGATCGCGAGCCGGGAACGGATCGTCGCGGATCTGAGCCGGGAGCTTGCCGTGGATGGCGATCTCTTCCTGCCTGTGTGCGCCCGGCTGGAACGGGAGCTGGCGGACTTCGAGGCCGACGAGAGGGAGAGCTTTCGCAGGGAGATGGGACTGGGCCTGCCCGTGCTCGACCGCCTGGTCCGGGCGGGCTACCGGCTTCTGGACCTCGTGACGTTCTATACGGTCGTGGGTACGGAAGTGCGGGCTTGGGCCGTGAAACGGCAGACGCCGGTCTGGGAGGCGGCCGGCAGAATCCATTCGGACATGCAGAAAGGTTTTATCCGAGCCGAGGTCGTGCGCTGCGAGGACTTTGTCCGGGCAGGCTCGGAAGAAGCTGCTCGCCAGATGGGATTTGTGCGCACCGAGGGCAGAGACTACCCGGTTCAGGACGGGGATGTGGTGAGGATTCGCTTCCATACCTGAGAAGCGGTTCGATCGCTTCGGCGGTCGGAGGCGGCTGCGTCCCTTGCGCGAAAGGAGCAAGACTGCTAAAGTTTTTTTTCGTGAAGGTCCGGGAGGGGGACATGGCCCCGCTCCCGCAAACTCCTTGCTCCAGCCCGATTGCGGCTGGGGCCTGAAGTCCACAAGGAGGTGCAGATGAGGATTCGCCGCTACGAGACTGTGTTCATTCTGGAGCCGGACATCGAAGATGCCCGCAGGCAGGAAATCCTGGGCAGGCTGGATGGGGTGATCCAGAAGGGAGAGGGGATTCTGATCAAGCGGGAGGACTGGGGAGTTCGGAAGCTCGCTTACGATATCCGCCGGTTCTCCAAGGGCCAGTACATCCTGTATGATTACGCCGGGTCGAGCCGCATCGTGTCCGAACTCGAGCGCAATTTGAAGATGTTCGAGCCGGTGCTGCGGTTCCTCACCGTAAGGCAGGAAGAGCGCGTCACCCTCGAGGCCATGGAAAAACTCCGGGCCGAGGAGCAGGCCAAGGAGGAGGCCCGAAAAGCCGCGATCCGGGAACGCCGCGAGGCGGCGGAGGCTTCGGCGGCGCTGAGGGCCGAAGAGGCCGCCGCCGGAACAGAGGATGCGGCCGGAATGCAGGCTGAAGACGAGGCCGCCGGAGAGGTGCCCGAGGAAGAGGCGGAGGAAGAAGATGGCGACTAAACCCAGAGATCAGAGAAGAAAGCGAAGAATCTACGTCCGGAAGAAGGTGTGCCGCTTCTGCGCCGACGCGACCGCCCAGATCGAGTACAAGGACCCCCGGAACCTGCGGTATTTCATCACGGAAAGGGGCAAGATCATCCCGCGCCGTATCTCCGGCAACTGCGCTCGGCACCAGAGGAAGATTACCCTTGCCATCAAGAGGGCCAGGCATCTTGCGCTGATGCCCTACACGAATCTGGAGATCTAAGTCCGGAACAGGCGGCAGGTATTCATGCCCGCCGGCCGGAAATCAGGCATGCCGGGGTCTGGATGCGCGGGCCTGTCCGAAGGGGGATTTTCCCTCTCAGGTCCGGCCAGGGGAATGGCGTCTCGCAGGGAGGATCACATCCGTGAAGGTGATTTTGAAGGAAGACTTACCGAAGCTGGGCAGGACCGGAGACATTGTGACGGTTTCGGACGGGTACGGGAGAAACTACCTTCTGCCCCGAGGTCTGGCCGATCTGGCCTCCTCCCGAAGCCTCAAGGAAGTCGAGCACCAGAAGAAGGTGATTCAGGCCCGGCTCGAGAGGCAGCGCCAGGAGTCGCAGGATCTCGCCCGCCGCCTGGAGACCGTCACGTGCACCCTCGCCCGCCGGGTGGGCGAAGAGGACAAGCTCTTTGGTTCCGTTACGGCCCGGGACATCGAAGGAGCCCTCCAGTCCCACGGGATCGTCGTCGACCGCAGGAAGATCTTGCTGGAGGAGCCGATCAAGAGGCTCGGTGAGTACACCGTGCCGGTGAAACTTCATCCGGAGGTGACCGGGATGGTGAAGGTCATCGTCGTGGCGGAATGACCTCCCCTTCCGACCTCCTGCGGCCGGTCCATGGCGTTTGTGGAACGCGTTCCTCCTCAGAACCTGGAGGCGGAGGCCTCGGTGCTCGGGGGCATTCTGCTCGAGAACCAGGCTGTTCTGAAGGTCCTCGAAGTGGTCCAGGAAAACGATTTCTACCGGGAGGCGCACCGAAAGATCTTCCGGGCCATGGTGGACCTGCAGGAAAGAGGGGAACCGGTGGATCTGATCACCCTCAATGACGAACTCACCGGCAGGGGGTGGCTCCAGGATGTGGGAGGAGCCAGCTATCTGGCGTCCCTGGTCGATCGGGTTCCCACGGCCGCCAACATCCTCTACCACGCCCGGATCGTCAAGGAGAAGTCGATTCTCCGCCAGGTCATCGAAGCGGCCACGGACATCGCTCGCCAGGGGTACGAAGAACCGGACAATGCCCTGGACTTTCTGGACAAGGCCGAGCAAACCCTTCTGGAGATCACCCGGCGCCAGCAGCGCAAGGGGTTTTACCCCCTGCGGGCCATCCTTCAGGACAGCTTCCAGACGCTGGAGAGCATGTACGGCAGCCAGGGGCTTATCACGGGGGTGCCCACCGGGTTCGTGGATTTTGACCATCTCACGTGCGGGCTCCAGCGTTCGGACCTGATCATTCTGGCGGGCCGGCCGAGCATGGGCAAGACCGCTCTGGCTCTCAACATCGCCCGCAACGCGGCCGTCAAGAGCGGGATCCCGGTCGCCATCTTTTCTCTGGAGATGTCCAAGGAGCAGCTCGCCTTCCGGCTCCTTTGCGCCGAGGCGCAGATCGACGGGTCGAAGCCCCGCGCCGGCTACATCAAGAAGTCCGACTGGAAGGAACTGACGGCCGCGGCCACGGTGCTGTCCCAGGCGCCGATCTTTATCGACGACTCGGCCGGAATCACGGTGCGGGAGATGCGGGCCAAGGCGCGGCAGATGAAGCTCGATCACAAGATCGGCCTCGTGATCGTGGACTATCTGCAGCTCATGCAGGCCGCCGACCGGGCCGAGAGCCGCGTGCAGGAGATCTCCGAGATCAGCCGCTCCCTGAAGCAGCTCGCCAAAGAGCTGGATCTGCCGGTCCTCGCTCTCTCCCAGCTCAACCGGGCCGTCGAGAGCCGCACGGACAAGAGGCCGATCCTGGCCGACCTGAGGGAGTCCGGCGCCATTGAGCAGGATGCGGACGTCATTGCCTTTGTCTACCGGGAGGAGTTCTACTTTCCGGATCGTCAGGAGTGCAAGGGGAAAGCGGAGCTCATCGTCGGAAAACAGCGCAACGGGCCCATAGGAAAGGTTCTCCTCCATTTCGCCCCGGAGTTTACCCTGTTTCGGACAGCCTCGGTCAGGGACGACGTGATGTGATAGGGCGTTTCGCGGATCGGATAAGCCCGGTACCTCGGACCCAGGGTGCGATGGGCCCGGCAAGAAGGGAGTCCAGAAGGACGATGGGAGCGACAAGCCTCGTCAGCACGGTTCGGGGGTGGGCGCTTTTGGCTCTGGCAGGGGCTGCGGTTCTGGCGGGCTGCGGAGACCCCCAGGACCCGGCCATCCACAACATCCGCCTGGCCTATCAGGACCCCGCCGACGGCTCCTGGGTGGAGCTGCAGGACGGGGACAGCGCGCCGGCTTCTCCGATCCGCATCACGGGAAACATCACGGACAATACGGCCGTCGTGGATCCGAGAGTGACGGTCGTGGGAAAGAGGCGGGACGCGGAGGACGCGGCCTTCTCCTGCGTGCCGGCCGGGGATTTCTATGCATGCGACCTTCCCCCCATTCCGGCAGAGGATCTCAAGCGGGGAGACCGGATCTTCGTGCAGGAGTCGGACGGGGACACCGTTCTGCAGGAAGTCCAGATCTGGGTGTCGGAGTTCGACGACGCTTCCTCGTCCGAATCCTTTCGGCTTTTGAAAATCTCGACCTCGGTCGAGGGATCGGGGGACCTTGCCCGCTCCCTCTACCGGGTGCCCGCCGAGAACGGCCGGCTCCGGTCCGGCGACGTCCTGCGCGCCGGCTCCCAGGGGGCGGACCTTCTCAGGTTGTATGTCCGGGCGCCGGACGGAAGAGCCTTCGCCTCTCTCGGCGGAACCTGGTACCGGAAAGACCTGTTCAAATGGAACCAGCGCTTCTCCCTGGACGTGAGCCCCAAGAGCGGCACCTTCACGACGATCCTTCAGCTTTTCGACCCGACCGAGGCCGGCCGTCTTCAGGATCTGGCGCCTGCCTATGATTTTGTGATTTCGGCTTACGACGCGCCGGACCAGAAGGAAGATGTGGGGCGGTATGCCGAGCGTACTCTGGGCCTGGTGTTTTGGCCCCCCAGGGGGGAAGATGCCGCCCCGGCCGGGATCCGCCAGGACCTTTATCCGCCGGTCGTGAAACTCGACGGCATCGAGGAAGGAACAGAACCGGTTTCCGAGGACACGCCCACGCAATTCGTGTCGGGGACCGTTCTGGACAATGCGGGCGAGATCCGTTCCCTCCAGATCCGGCTCTCGAACCGGCCGGGCGCCCAGGCCGGGGAGCCCGGCTACCGGGAGAAGGTCCTTTTCTACGATCCGGGATGGCTTTCCCTGGCCGGAACCTTTGCCGTCAACCTGAGCTTCTGTTCGGACTGGGATGAGAACGGCGTGATCGACGCACTGGAAGAAGGCAAGGGCGTGCCGAATTACGTGCAGGTCGTCGCCCGGGACATCAACGGGCTGGAGCAGGATTTCCCGACCGCGTTTTTCTACGAATTCATTCCGCCGGCAACGGACGCTGTGGCACCGGGCCTCGATTTCGCGGAGGCCGATCCCAAGTTCGACGCGAGCGGACAAACCTCCCTTCCTGCAGGTGAGGTCCTGCGGATCCGAGGTGTGGCTTCGGACAACTCAGGACAGCCCGCCGTGCAGTGGTGGGAATGTCCGAACTGCCCCGAGCCTCCGACCGGGGACTGGACGATCCTCAACGAGAACCTCTGCGGGTGCACCCTGAAGAAGTCCTTTTCCGGAGACCCGGCCGGCCAGTTTCCCGAGCGCCCCTGGGAATGGATCGAGATCTCTTCCGAGTCCCTTCTGTCGAACACGGTGCACGTTCTCCGGGCCGTGGAAAAGGTCCGGTCATCGGGCAGGACTGCCGGCGCACTGTTTTCCGGCAGGGAGGTGCGGCATTTTGAAGACGAGTCGGATCCGGCTGGAGTCGTCGTGCTGCCTCTGGAGACGATAGGCCCTCTCGTGAATCTCGTGGGGATCCAGACGGTGCCGGACGGAACGTTGCTCACCGAGGAGGATCCCGCAGTCGAGGGTGCCTTTGTCGCCGATTTCGGAAAGATCGAAGCCACGATCTCCCCGCACTATTCCAGACTCAACCAGGTCGTGGCGAGAGTCTACGGCGGCAGAATCCAGGAAGAGCCGGGCCGATGCAAGGTCCCCTCCTACAACGGGGGCACGGGCACCCTGGAGTGGGATCTCGGGCGGGTGTCGGTGCGGGAGGGAGACCGGGTCTGCCTGGGCGGAGTGTCGCTGACCGGGCACGCGATTCTGTAGCTGTGGCAGTTCGACCGGGTGGCCGAGGGTCTCCGCGTGATCTGGTCCATCTCATACCGCATCGAGGACTGCCCTCAGCAGGTCCAGGAGTTCCCGTGTGCGGCCGGGCTCGAAGGTCCCTAGGGCCTTTCGGAAAGCCGCGGCTCCGGGCAGCCCTTTGAGGTAGTGGGGGAACAGGAGCCGGACTCGCCCGGCCGCAGCAGCGGGTGCGTGCCGTTCGAAGAGCGCCGCGAGATGCTGCTCCATGACGGCGTAGCGCTCGCGGGGCAAGGGCCGCTCCGGCGATTGTCCTCGCAATAGAGCCCGGATCTGGGAGAAAAGCCACGGGTTGCCCCGAGAGGCGCGGCCGATCATGACCGCGTCGCACGCACCCTGAGCCAGGACTTCCAGGGCTCGGGGAGCGCTCGCCACGTCGCCGTTGCCCACGATCGGGATCCCCCTTTCCGCCTTGAGCCTGGCCACCCAGCTCCAGTCCGCGGAGCCGGCAAAACCCTGAGACCGGAAGCGCGGGTGAAGCGTGATGGCGTCGGCCCCGCAGGACTCGGCGACCCTGGCGATTTCCGGAGCGGTCGTGGTTGACGGGTCCCATCCGAGTCGCATCTTGACGGTGAGGGGGCAGGAGACCGCCCGCCGGACCGCACCGACGATTCGGGCGACTCGGTCAGGAAAACGCAGAAGGGACGCGCCGGCCCCGGTCCGGCAGACTTTCTGGACCGGGCAGCCCATGTTGAGATCGATCAGGGCCGCGCCGTGGTCCTGGGCGATTCGGGCAGCTTCGGACATCTCGCAGGGGTCTGCGCCGAAGATCTGGACGCCCAAGGGCTGCTCGCGTTTGTCGAAGGCGAGAAGCGCAAGGGTCTTGGGCGTGCGCCGGACCAGCCCGGCTGCGCTGATCATTTCGGTGAAAACGAGTCCGGCTCCGTGCTCTCTGGCGATCGCGCGGAAGCAAGAGTCGGTGTACCCGGCCATGGGAGCCAGAAGGACGGGATCCTCAATCCGCAATGAGCCGATCGAGAGGGGCTTTCGTACAGGGGGCATTTCAGATCTATTGCTCGATGAGCCGCGGCCCCTTGTGGACAAGAACGCCCGGCGAACTCTTGACACCCCGCAGGGCTTTTCCCTAGTATAGCGCCATCCTTCGCCGCCTTCGAGTTTGTGCCCGGGTTTCCGTTAGGGGTCGCCCAGATGAAGCTGCACGTCAAGCAGAACATGGACCACTACGTCAAGGACATGTTCGCGGCCATTCTGAGCGCCCAGAGCCGGATCCACTCCGAGATCGAATACGAAGGGCTCTTCCAGATCGTTGCGGCGGAACTGCGCGCGGCCAAGTACTGCTGGGACGAGCTTTTCAAGAAGGCCGAGGACGGCACGAGCCGGATTCTGGCCAACGAGCACGAAATCGAACTCCGCAGGGCGATCGCGTCTCTGATGCACTCGGCCAACATTCTCGTCGAGGCCGAGCACATGGTGGAGCAGGAGTATCCCTTCCCGAGCACCGAGTTCATCCTGGAAGTCACGCTGCGGGAGCTCCGGGAGGAGTTCGACCGGCTCACCGGCATCATCACAAGGACTCTCCATTCCCGCGACATGTACAAGCGCAACAAGATCCTCAAGGATTTCTTCCTGCTCTGGGACGGCGGCAGGCACATGCACGCCTTCGAGTGACCCTCCTGGTCGGCGATCTTCTCTGCGCCCGCTCTCAAGCCTGCTTTGCGAAACCGCCCGGGGAGCCTCTGAGAGCGGGCACTTAGAGTACGGGGGGAGGAGGGGGACGGCGGTTGCGCACGAACCCTTCGCCCTCGGCCAGCACGGCGAGCACTTTCTCGAAAACGTCCTGCGGTGAAATTTCCGCCAGGCAGTTGTACCGACTGCAGCGGGAGCCCCTGCAGCGGGGACAGATCGGCCCCTGGGGGACGAGGGCGTTTTCCTTCTGATGGTAGGGCGCCCAACGGTCGGGCGTGGCGCCCACGAACGGGCTGTAAAGGCCGACCACCTTTGTCCCGAGGGCGTCGGCCAAATGCAGGGGGCCTGTGGAGTTGCTCACCACGATGTCCGCCTGTTCCAGCAGCGCTGCGAGTTGAACCAGGTCCAGGCAGCCCGCCAGATCCAGAACGTTCTCGGGGGCAGCCTCCCGGACGATTCGGGCCAGGGGTTCTTCCTGCACGGACCCGGTCACGAGCACGGCGAACCCTTGCCGGGCAAGCAGGCGTGCCAGGCGGGCGAAGTGGCCCGGCGGCCAGGACAGGGAAGAACCGCCGGAACCGGGATGAAGAACCGCTGTCGGACGGCTCCGGTCCAGGCCTTTTTCGCAGAGGATTCGCAGGACTTCCTGCCTTCCATGGCCCGGCACCCGGATTCCCGCCTCGACTGCGGCCGTGGGAATGCCCGCTCCTTCGAGCAAGAGGAGATTCAGGTCTCTCTCGTGAAGCCCGGAGCGAGGTCGGTGAAGGGGGATGCGGCGGTTGAACAGGAGGGAGTAATACCGGTAGCGGGTTCCGACGCGGACCGGAATGCCGGCCAGAAAGGCGGCCAGGGCCAGCCGCGGGCGAGGGTAGAGGTGAAAGATCGCGTCGTATCCGGACTGTCTGAGTTTCCGCACGAGGGCGGCGAGTCCCTGCGGGCCCGGAAGATCGTCTGTCTCCACGGAGCGGGCCGAGCGCTGGAGCCGGGCCAGGGGCGCCGCGTAAGGCCGGACGAGAAGGTCCACGGCGGCCGATGGGTAGGCGCGGCACAGGGCCTCCACGGCCGGCAGGGAGAGCACGACGTCGCCCAGCCGGTCGGTTCTGGCCACGAGAAGCCTTCTGGGAGACCCAAGGCCCGTCGGGTCCGGCTTCCGGCCATGCGCCATTTGCCGGGTTTTCCTTCGGGAGATAAACTGGCTCTGCGTTGGAGGAGCGGTCCGTTCGGGTTCGATCGGTTCCGACGACATGGGGCCGAGCCCCTCGGGGGCGGATTGGACATGGGCAGACTGTCCGTGGTGATCGTATCCTACAATGAGGAGGCGAACCTGGGCAAATGCCTTTCTTCGGTCTCCTGGGCGGACGAGATCGTGGTGGTGGACTCCTTCTCGCAGGACCGAACGGTCGAGATCGCGCGGCGGTTCACGGACCGTGTTTTCCAGCACCCTTGGCTGGGATTCGGAAGACAGAAAAACCTGGCGCTCTCCTACGCCACGTTTCCCTGGGTGTTGAGCCTGGACGCCGACGAGGTCGTGAGCCCGGAACTGGCGCAGGAGATCCGGTCCGTTCTTGAACGGGAAAGTTCGATGGCGGGTTATGCCCTGCCTCGCATGACCTGGTATCTCGGGCGGTTTCTCCGGCACTGCTGGTACCCGGATTACAAGGTTCGGCTCTTCCGCAAGGACCGCGCACGCTGGAAGGAGCAGGAGATCCATGAGACCGTGCTCCTGGAGGGGCCTTGCGGGAGACTCAGGCAGCCTTTGCTCCATTATTCCTTTCCGACCGTCCATGCACACGTGGAGGTCATCCAGCGCTACACGTCCCTGGGCGCGCGTCAGACCGGGCTCGCGCGAAGGCGTTTTCCCCTTCACCGGCTCCTGGGAAGCCCCTGGGTCATGTTCTTCAAACTTTACGTGCTCAAGAGGGGGTTCCTGGACGGCGTGCCCGGGTTGATCGCCTCCGTGCTGTCGGCGTTTCACGAATTCGTCAAGTACGCCAAACTGTACGAACTGCACCAGGCGCCTGTGCACGAGCCGGAGGGGGAGAGCCCATCGCCCGGCGTCGAAAGCGGAAGCAGTGAGAATCGCCATTGACGCCAGCTCGGCCGCGGTGCCGCGGAAGACCGGAATCGCCCGGTACATCCATCGACTTATCGAGCACCTGGGGCGGATCGACCGGGAGAACGAATACCTTGTCTGCTACCGCCTCTCGCGCCTGAGGTCGTTTCGCCATTTCTACCGGCCGGGCCGGAAGAACATGCGGGTCAGGATCTTTCAGGAACCCTTTTTCTTCGGCCGGGGCGTCGACTTGTTCCACGGTCCGGACGCGCGCCTGCCCGGGTTTTCGGGGCCGCGGATGGTGGCGACAGTGCACGATGTCTCTTCCCTGGTTTCGGACGCGTTTGCGGGAGACAAGTTTCGCCGCGCGGTCATCGACCGGTACCGGGACATCGCGGGCCGTGCTGACCGGATCGTGTGCGTGTCGGAGTCCACCCGAAAAGACTTCCTTCGTTTCTTCCCGGAGGCGGAACCCAGGACCGCGGTGATTCCGGAAGGCGTGGACAGCCGGTTTTCCCCGAGTCCGGCCGGGGAGGTGTCGAGGGTGAGGCAGAAGTACGGGATCGGGCCGAACTACGTCCTTTACGTCGGCGACCTGTCCAGAAGAAAGAACGTCGTACGGCTGATCGGGGCCTTCCTCAGGTCCTGGCGGGACGCCGGCGGCAGTTTCCAGTTTGTCCTGGCGGGAAGGCTTTGCGAGGGGGACGAGGAGGTCGTGCAGTGCGTCCAGGCCCGCCGCGGAGACGACCGAATCCGGTTCCTGGGATACGTGGCCGACGAGGATCTGCCGGCCCTCTACTCCGGGGCGAAAGTCTTCTTCTTTGCCACCCTGTACGAAGGGTTTGGGCTTCCCATCTTGGAGGCCCTGGCCTGCGGCACGCCGGTTCTGACTTCGAACGTTTCCTCGTCGGCCGAGATCGCGGCGGAGGCCACGTGGAAGGTGAATCCTCACCGAGAGGAGGAAATGGCCGAGGCTCTGGCCGATCTTCTCGTCCGGCCGGACACGGACGCGGCAAGGGCCGCCCGGCGCGAGGCCGCCCGCAGGTACGACTGGCGCTTGACGGCGGAGCGGATGCTCAAACAAATTTACCTGCCCTTGGGCGCATCAAGAACGGACCTGTAGAGCCGCTCATAGGAGGCCACCATGTGGCGGGCGTTGAAATCCCGGGCCACGCGGCTTGCGCCGGCCGCGCCCATCTCCGTTCTGAGCTTGTCGTCGGTGAGGAGTCTGAAGAGGGCGTCTGCAAGGGCCTTCGGATCTTCGGCAGGGACGAGAAAGCCTGTTTCGCCGTGGCGGACCACTTCCTGCAGTCCGCCGACCGAACTGGCCACCACGGCGCGGCCGGCGGCCATGGCCTCGAGGGCCGAAACGCCGAGCCCTTCCCGGCGGGACGGAAGAACGAGAGCGTCGCAAGCGGCCAGCAGGTCGGCCTTGTCCGACCGGTGTCCGAGGAAGCGGACCTGACCGGCAAGTGCGAGTTCTTCAGCCTGTCGCTGGAGGACGGCCCGCTCGGGTCCCTCGCCGGCGATCCACAGCAGGGGCTGAAGGCCCCTGTCCCGGAGGTGGGCCAGGCTGCTCAGCAGGATGTCGATGCCTTTCCGCCGGGCCAGAACGGCCAGACTGAGGAGGACCCGTTCCCGGGGGCCAGCGCCGAGCAGAGCCCGAAGCTCGGAGGGGTCCCGACCGGCGGCGAGGCGGGAAGGATCCACGGAGCTGTGGATGATCTCGATCCTCTCCGGGGGAACGCCGCCCGAGATTAGTCGATCCGCAACGGCCTGGGAAATGGCTGCGACACCCTGAACGAGGTGTCTGTACACGAGCCAGGTCCGGATCCCTCTTCGAACCGGACGGTCCATCCTGCGGGTCGTGACCGCAGGAATGCCGGCAAGGCGCGACGCGATTGCGCCGAGCCAGGTGGCCCGGCCCGTGTGCAGATGGACGATGTCCGGTGCGAGCCGCCTGAAGGCTCGATAAAGAGAAAAGACCGCCGGGAGGTCCACGTCGTTGCGCATGCTGACCTGGAGGCAGGGGAGCCCGCGGCCGTGAGCCTCGGAGGCGCATCGGGAGCGGGGAGGGCACAAGAGAACGTTGCGGTGCCCCTGTGCGCGCAGTCCCTCCATGAGGAGGAAGACCTGGACCTCACCTCCGGAGAAACCGGTCTCGGCGTCGACGTGGGCGATGAATAGAGTTCTGTTGCTGCCTGTGGACATCCTTGCCGGACTCCTGGCAGAGGTAGGTTTCAACAAGCTTCCAGGAGAAATAGTTCGCTCCTCCCGTGGAGGCGACAGGATAGGGGAAAAAACGAGCCCTGTCGAGGCCGACGAATCTGCGCGTTCCAGCCTGCGAGGCTTGATCGGCTTTCGTCCCCTGTGGTAACGGTGTAACACTTCTTTGGGCGGCCGATGCACGAGGGCGGGAAGGAATCATGAGGCGCCTTCTGGACCTATATCTCCTGCGGGAACTTCTCCCGCCCTTCGGGCTGGGGCTGCTCATCTTCACGTTCGTGCTCCTCATGGACAAGATCATGCGGATCGTCGACTGGATCGTCCGGCAGGGGCTGCCCCTTTCGGACGTGGCTAAGATCTTCGCATGTCTGCTGCCGAATTTTCTCGTTCTCACCCTCCCCACGGCTCTCTTGCTGGCCATTCTCCTGGCCTTTAGCCGGCTGCAGGGCGACAACGAGCTCGATGCCCTGAAAGCGAGCGGGGTGAGCCTGTACCGCCTGCTGCCCGCCGTATTCTTTCTCGGCCTTGTTGTTTTCTCCTTGTGTCTGTTTCTGACCATCTGGGCCGCCCCCCGCTCCATGCAGACGTTCCAGCAGCTTGTTTTTTCAGCGGCAGGACGGAACCTCTTTCTGGGATTGAAGGAAAGGGTGTTTTTCGATGAATTCCCGGGGTTCGTGCTCTATGTCGAGCATGTCGATCCCGAGAGGGAAGAACTGGAAGGGGTTTTCCTCGCAGACGAGAATTTTCCAGAGGGCGCCATGTACTATCTGGCCAGACGGGGCCGGATCCGCAGCGATGCCGAAACGGGCATGCTCACGCTGGAATTGGCGGACGGGACCCTCCACAGGAACGTGCCGGGCCGGGACCTGTACCAGATCGCGACGTTCGACACGTACCGGGTGCGCATGGATCTCGCGGCCATGCTCGCTCCCCGGGAGGAACGATCGAGAAAAGTGGAGGAGCTCACCCTGGGAGAACTCCGCGACGAAGCCCGCAGGCGAGCCGAAGCGGGCCAGGACGCTTCCAAGTACTGGATTTCCTATCATCAGCGGCTGGCCCTTCCTTTCGGAGCCATCGTCTTTTGCGTCCTCGGCGTCCCTCTGGCTCTTCTCTCGCCTCGGGCGGCCAAGTACACGGGCTTCACCCTGAGCATCGCGGTCGTGCTCGCGTACTTCGTCCTGCTGAAAGGAGGAGGCGGCCTGGTCCGGGCGGTGGGCGTTCCGGCGAGCCTGGGGGCCTGGCTCCCCAATATCATTCTGGGAGCGCTGGGCGTGTATCTGTTCTGGCAGAAGTCGGAAGAGAAGCCGTTGCGGCGGATCGAGAGGTGGGGGGACAGACTCCTGGACTTTCAGGAGTGGGCGGCGCGAAGATTGTTCCGGCGGAATTCCTGACGATTCGGTGAGGGAGAGGCGGCCTTGTCCGTCCTGACTCGGTATCTGAGCCGAGAGTTCCTGCGCCTGTTCTTCCTCTGTTTGGGTGGAGGCGCGGCCCTATACCTGGTGGTGGACCTGTTCGATCACATCGATCAGTTTCTCCGCTATGACGCAGCGGCCGGCGAGATCGCGCTCTACCTCGTCTACAAGATCCCGCTGATCCTGTACCAGATTACGCCGGCCGTGATGCTCACGAGCGTCCTGCTCACGCTGGGCCTCATGGCGCGGAAGAACGAGATCATCGCCCTTCGGACGAGCGGAATCCCGGTGTGGCGAATTGCCGCGCCCCTGATCTGGGTTTCCCTGGCTGTCAGCGTGGGGGCCTTTTTTCTGAATGAATCTGTCGTCCCCCCGACCTTCCGGAAATCCGAATACGTTCGCAGGGTGCTCATCAAGGGCAAGACGCCTTCGGGCTTGGCGGTGCGCAACCGCATCTGGTTCAAAGGCGAGGAGGGGATCTTCAATGTCGCCTCTTTCCTGCCTGCACGGCACGAAATGCAGGGCTTCACGCTGCTCGAGATTGAGAAGCCCTTTCACCTGTCTCGCCGGCTGGATGCGGCCAGGGGGAACTGGGAGGCGGGGCGGTGGACGTTCTACGACGTGGTGGAAAGGTCCTTCGGAGCCGACGGCCAGATGCGGGTGGAGCGGTTCGCCCAGAAGGAAATCCACCTGGCCGAATCGCCGGCGGACTTCCAGGAGATCGTCAAGGAGGCCGAGGGAATGCCCTTCTCGGAGTTGAGAAGATACGTGAGGAAAATCGAATCCGAGGGATACGATCCCACGCCGTATCGGGTGGAGCTTCACAAGAAGATCGCCTTTCCCGTGCTCAATCTCATCACCGTCTTCCTGGGAATTCCCTTCTCCATGCGGCTTCCCCGTCACGGCGGCATGGCGGTCGGCATCGGGGCGAGCCTGGGCATCGGTTTTCTGTACTGGGTGCTGTTTGCGATTACGCTGTCCGTGGGCCAGATGGGCGTTCTGCCCCCGTTTGTGGCGGCCTGGGCAGCGAACGTTCTCTTTGCCGCCCTGGGTGTGTTTCTGCTGCTGCGGGTGGAAGAAAAGTCCGTCTTCTGAGCAAAGGGGTTGAGGGTTTCCCGCCCGTTTGCGGCACCTAGCGCTTGGGCAGATGCCGCTCCATTATTCTGGCCAGGGCAGGCAGGGAGGCCACGACTTCCTTGTGCGCGCGGGGCCTGAGCTTTTCGTAGGCGCTTCGGAGAGCCCGTTCTTTTGCCCGCTCTGCCCGGGCGTCCGTGATTTCCAGGAGTTCGTGGGCGATGGTCTCGTACCGGGGCCTGAGGAAGGCCTCCCAGGAGCCCGGCTCGTTCTGCCGGCAGTAGTCGAGGTAATAGGGGTCGAGCTTTTGCGCGAACTCCGGAAGAAGCGTTTCGACGGCCTTGCGCAGGACCCGGCCGTTCTGGACGCTCTTGAGGATCTTGTAAGCTCCCTTGATGGCCATGCCGCTCAGGCCGGACTTCCTGGACACCTCCTCGTCCAAAACCTGAAGGCAGTCCTCGACGACCCGGGGATAGACCCGCGGCTCTTCGAGTATCTCTTTGAGGCTCTTCATCTCTCTTCCTTTCCCCTTTTTCCGTCCGGGTCTTTCGTGCCGGGTCTGGACGCCGGCGCGGCGGGGGCAGGCGTGCCGGGCATGCGGCCGGGATTAAGGCCTTCCCACCCTTGAATCCGCACCGGATTCTCTCTTTGACTTTCTTCCGGTTCCGCTCCGGTCTGCCGGGTGTCTCCCGGCTCGGACTCGAGCAGGTATGCCCAGAAGCCGCATTCGGCTGCGGCTTTTGCGAGGGCAGGCTCCGCGGTGACGAGATAGGCGGGTTTCCGCCGGTCCTTCCAGAGCGACTCCAGGATGCGCACGTCCGCAGAAGGTCGGGGCGGGTCCTGTCGGAGCCCCTGAGGGGATTCGAACAGCAGGATCGGGGCTTCGGGGAACCGCCGGTCTTGCAGCCACTTGCGCACCCCGGCGTAGGCGGGCCGCGGAGCGCGGGTCAGGTAGGCAAGGTCGCAGGCGGCCCCGAGTCGGCTCAGGGCTTCTCGCGAACCCTGACGTTCATCCCCTTGTCCCCAGGAGGCGAGAAAAGAAGGCAGCCCGGCCGGATGCCGCGAGAGTCCGCCTTCCACGCACACCAGAAGGGGAGGCCGAGCATTGTGCCAGACAAAGACCCGTCCGGTCTCGGGCTCTGCTCTGAAGCGGGAGTTTTCGGCGAGTTCGACCCGGAACCTGGCCAAGCCCGAGGACGGCCCTCGAATGGCTGCCCTGGCCATGCCGGACGGATCCGTGAGCTTTTGGGCGAGCGGGGCGCCCGAGTCGTCCAGAAAAAGCAGAATCTCGCCCTGGATCCCGGCCGAGAACAACCCGAGAAGCCCCTTTCGAAGCAGGATGGCTTCGGCGAAAGTTTCCTTCCCCGGGTCGACCGTGCGGTCCGGGACAAAGAGCACGGCCCGGGTCTGGCCGGCCAGAACACGATCCGCCGCGAGCAGACAAAGCCCTGCGAGAAGCAAGGCCGGGATCATGCCCGGACAGGCTTTCGATCGCCCCGCCCGATTCATGTCAGAGCCGGACCGCCGCATCAGCCGTACAGGAACCGGGACACTTCCGCAAGCCCGAGAGCGTCAAGCCGGGCCTTCGTCGGCAGCCCGGTCTCCTCGTCCCAGCCCATGGCGCGGCAGAAATCCCTGTTGAGTCTTTGCCGGTCGAGGCTGACACCCTTCAGAGGGCCGTACGCCAGAGGCGGATGGCCTGCAGCTCTGGGGTTCATGGAGAAATCCCGAAGGGGCTTGATCCCCTCGCGCCCGTTGAAGCCCTGGCGCACAGCCTGGATTCGCTCGCCGATTTCGAGATAGTCCCGGGGCGCAAGGGTCCAGCCCGTCGCGGCGTTTGCGTATTCGAAAAGCGGCAGCCGCCCGGACAGGTAGAGGCCGAAAAGGCAGGCTCCGAGCCCGTTGGCCGCCTGGACGTACTTGCTGCCGGCCGCCATGAGAACCTCCTTGCCGGCAGGATTGTACTTCTCCCGGATCCGGTAGAACTGGGGTGGCTTGGGCAGACCCGGGAAGATCTTGTGCATGGCGAACAGTTCTGTCCACTGATAGCAGACGTTCGTGTGCCGCCCGGGCGTGGGTTCGAGTTCGTAGGCGACCAGAAGCCCAGGGTCGAACCGGGCATCGTGCATGGGCAGTTCCTGGCCTCCTGCGTGCATGGCGAACCGTTCGCTGCCCTTGCCGATTTTCCTTGAGGCTTCTTTCACGCCGTCGGCCAGCACGTCGCCGATGCCCTCACGGTCGATCATTTTCTGGACCAGCCGTACGACTCCCGATGCGTTGCCCCAGCTCAGGTCGATGCCGTCCAGCTCCTCGCGGCTCAGGATCCCGTTTTCGTAGCACTCCATCGCAAAAGCCACGGTAACACCGGCCGAGATCGTGTCCATGCCCGCGCGATTGAGCATGTCGTTGATCTTGAAGATGGCATCGAGGTCGCGGTTGAGAATCAGGGCGCCGAAGGAGCAGCAGGTTTCATATTCGGGCTTGTGGGTCTCCTCGAGCGGGTAGGGGCCTCCCTCCACCCGGCAAAGGCCGCCGCAGCCCATGGGACAGCTGAAACAGTGATATTTGCGGACCTGCCGGGCCACGATCCGCTTCGGGTCCAGGTTCCCCGAGTGGGTCTGGATCGGGAAGTCCCGATAACCGGCTCCCTTCCAGTTCTTGACGGGCGAGTCCCCGCTTTCGGACGACAGGACGTTTGTGACGATCGTGCCGAACTGGCGGAAGGCCATCTTCGCGAGGGCTCCGTCCTGCGCCATGCCGACCGGAGAGACCCGGAAAAACCTCCCCATGAGAGAGAAAAACCCGGAAGGCACGCGCCGTTCGAAGGACTCGCCCGCCTTGAACCACTTCATGAACGTCTCGTTGAGGGCCTTGATCCTTTCCGGGTCGCGGACCTCGATGGGCTCCTTTCCGCCCAGAACGACCGCCTTGAGGCGCTTGGATCCCATGACCGCGCCAAGCCCGGAGCGTGCCGCGATCCTTCCCCGGTCGTGAACAACCCCCGAGATCTTGCTCCCCTTCTCCCCGGCCTGACCGATCACGGCGGCCCGCACGCGTTTGCCGCCGTGCTCCTCGAGAATGAGCCGTTCGGCTTCCACGGCGTCCTTGCCCCAGAGATGAGCGGCGTCCGTGATTTCGGCCTTTCCGTCCAGAATGCGGAGGCAGACCGGTTTCGGACTCACGCCCCGGACAAAGATCGCGTCATAGCCCGACCGCTTGATCGCCGGGGAGAAGGCTCCCCCGCAGTTGGCTTCGCCGTAGCCGTGGGTCAGCGGGGACTTGGCGACCACCATCCACCTGCCGGTCATGAATGCGCCGGTTCCGGTGAGAAGGCCCGAGGCGAAGCCCAATACGTTGTCAGGACCCAGCGGATCGGCTCCGGGCGGAATGGTGTCGAAGAGGACTTTTGCTGCGAGGCCTGCACCCGACAGAAACTTCTCGTACGTTTCCGGAGCGATCCTTTCTTCGCGGCACGTTCCGCTCGAAAGGTCCACGTGCAAGACCTTGCCCATGTAACCATTGCCCATGGCTCCCCCCTTTGTTTCAGCAAACGATCCGGAAGAGAAATACGAAAAATGAAACCGGTTCAAGAAAATTGTAACCCGCCGGCCCGGGTACGTGCGAAAAATGCCCGGGGTCCGCCGTGAGAGAGTCCGCCAAACCGGGGCCGATAGAGCAATCTATGTAATCACAAGGGCTCGGCGGGGGTCAAACTCCTTGCCGGACCGGCCTTTCCGAAATTGTCCGCTCCCTGGGGCCCGTCGCCATCCGGATGGCCACGTCCTGTGGTATGGAGATTGCTTGACTCTGAGGGCGAGTACGCGGCAGAGCGACGCGGGAAGGCCTCAAGGACATGGAGTTCTGGAACGAGATGGAACTGAGCATTCCCTTAGGCCAGATGGTTCTCTTCATCGGCCTCATCACCTTCTGTCTTCTTTTCGGCAGGTTCAAGCTCGGGCTTTCCGTGACGTTTTGCTTCGTTTTCTATTGGGGCTTCATCTACAACAAGGACGTCTTCTTTTCTGACCTCGAGCTTTCGAGCCCCTATCTTCTGTTCTATTTCTTCAGCGGCTTCCTTCTGATCCTGTTCGCCCTGGTCGCCTTCATGACAGAGGACTAGCCGTTTGGGCGGCAGGGGCAACGCTCCGCGCGGCCTCTAGAGAACCTGAACAGGGTCCACATCCACTTCCAGCCCCACGTTTCGCGCAGGAAAGAGAGGCCTTGCCCGGCAAAGGAGCTCTCTCGTGAACTCGATCAGCGAGCGGACATCCGCGCTCTTGAGAAAGAGCTGATAGCGAAAGCGGCCCCGGAGCCGGGACAGGGGAGCCAGGGACGGGCCGAGGATCTCGACAGGATGAGACGCGCGGGGATGCTCGGGCAGCATGGATCTCGCCAGGGAGCCAACCTGCGCGGCGGCCTCGCGGGTCGTCTCCTCGTCCGGTCCGCTCACGCGGATGTTCACCATGCGGCAGAAGGGCGGGTAGGACAGGGCTTTTCGAAACGACAGCTCCTGCTCGAAGAACAAGCGGTAGTCTTGCGCCAGCAAGGCCTTCAGGCAGAAATGGTCCGGGTGTCGGGTCTGCACCAGCACCTGGCCCGGCCAGGGCCCCCGGCCCGCCCTGCCTGCCACTTGCAAAAGGAGCTGGAAGGTCCTTTCCGATGCCCTGAAATCAGGCAGATCCAGAGAGACATCGGCGAGGACCACCCCGACCAGCGTCACCTCGGGGATGTCGTGCCCCTTGGCGATCATCTGGGTGCCCACGAGAATGTCCAGCTCTTCGGAACGGAACTTTCTGAGGATTTCCGCCTGGGAGCCTTTCCTGCGGGTCGAGTCCCGGTCCATCCGGCTGATCCGGGCCTCGGGAAAAAGACGCTGGACCTCCTCCTCGATTTTTTCCGTCCCGTGTCCCAGCGGCCGGATCCGGCCGGTTTCGCACCGGGGACATCGGTCCGGCGTCCGCTGTTCGAAATCGCAGTAATGGCACGAGAGCGCTCGCCGGTCGAGATGGTAGGTGAGGGTGACGCTGCACCTGGGGCAGCGGAACAGATGGCCGCACTCCCGGCACACAAGCGTCTGGGCATATCCTCTCCGGTTGAGGAACAAAAGGCTCTTTCTGCCTTCTGCCAGCGTCCGCTCCAGGGCTCGTTCCAGCGGCAGGGAGAGGGCCGAGCCAGGGGTTCTCCGGACAGCCGGGTCCTTCAGGTCCACGAGCCGGATCTCCGGGGGAGGCCTCTTTTCGACCCGTTCCCTGAGTTCCACGAGAACGCTCTTGCCGGTGAGGGCGTTGTAGTACGATTCCAGGGAGGGGGTCGCCGAGCCCAGGATGACGAGAGCCTGTTCCAGCTTGCCCCTCACCAGAGCCAGGTCTCGGCCGTTGTACCGGACCCGGTCCTGCTGCTTGTAGGAAGGATCGTGCTCCTCGTCCACCACGATCACGCCCAGGTTTTGGAAAGGCGCGAACACGGCCGATCGGGATCCGATGGCGATCTTGATCTGGCCCCTTCGAATCTTCCACCAGAAGTCCAGCCGTTCGCTCTCGGCGAGTCCGGAGTGGAGGACGGCCAGTGGCGTGCGGAAGCGCGAGGCAAACCGAGCCACGGTCTGGGGGGTCAGGCCGATCTCAGGCACCAGGACAAGGGCGTCCCGGCCGGTCTGGAGGACATGCTCGATCACCCTGAGATAGACCTCGGTCTTTCCGCTTCCTGTTACCCCATGCAGCAGAAAGGCGCCGAAGGCCGGCTTTGCCCGCCGTCCGAGAATCTGACGAACGGCCTCAGCCTGCTCTCGGGTCAGGTTCAGCTTGGGTTCCGCCGAAGCGGGAAAGCGATGCTGCGCGAGCGCTCCCAGGGGCGAGGATCCCGCTTTCAGGAATCCTTGCTCCAGAAGGCTGGAGAGGCGCCTTGCAGCCTCGGGGTGGCTCTGCTCCAGTTCGGACCTCAGGCAGGGTCCGCGCCTGAGAAGATGCCGGCAGAGGCTTGCTTCCTTCGGATCGAGAAGCCCGATGAGATCGTCTGCGGCGGCCTCGTCGAGTTCGGGGGGAAACCAGATGAAGGAATCCTGAGCCTCGACCGGCTTCTGCTTGCCCCTGAAGGTTTGGCAGAACTCTGCGAATCCTTTTCTTTCCAGGGAGCGAACCCATCGCATGGAGAAGCCGGGCGTGCTGTTCCGGAGGGTCTTGAAAGGCGTTTTCCCGCTGCGCCTGAGGTTCTGCAGAATCGCCTGCTCCTGGCGGGTCAGGAAGGTTTCATTTTTCAGGGCCCAGAGCCCGAGGGGCAGGATTCTCAGGGCTTCGTAACTGCGCAGATGGAAAGAGGACGGCAGAGCCGTGCGCAGGACTTCGCCGAGAGGGCTGAAGTAGTATCGGCTGATCCACTGATACAGGGAAAGCTCCCTGGGGCCGAACAGGGGCTCCTCGTCAAGCTTCTCCAGGATTTCCTTCAGGACAAGGCCGGCTTGGCCGCCGGCCTTGGTTTCTGCTGCGGGGTCGTGACCGACGACGTACCCGGCGATGTTTCTTCTGCCGAGGGGGACCAGAACTCTCTGGCCGACCCGGGGCAGACCCCCTAACCGTTCCGGCCAGAGGTAGGTGAGCGGGTGCTCCAGAGGAAGGGGAACACAGATCTCAACGGGGCGGGCGGATTGGGTCATGGGGCACACGGACCAAAAGCCCGGCAGCCTTTCGACCAGAAGGACGGTTGCAAACGGAACGCGGACGCCGAATCGGGGTCAGCGCCCTGGCCTGAGAATCCTGCGTGGTGGAGATGAGCGGATTCGAACCGCCGACCCCCACGTTGCGAACGTGGTGCTCTCCCAGCTGAGCTACATCCCCACAAGAAGGCCGTCTTTGAAGTGTATATCCCAGGAACCCGAAAAACACAAGGGCGGGGAAGGGAGACGGCACGGCAGAGAACGGGTTGCCGAGCGCCAAGGAGCTCCTTCCGAGCCTGGCCGGGGCTCCTTCGAGAGGCCGTCACGCCCCCGCGAGCTTTTCCCTCCGCTCCTGGAGGCGCTTGCAGTCCACGCAGAGTGTTGCGACGGGTCTCGCCATGAGCCGGCTTTCGGAGATCTCCCCTCCGCACTGCTCGCAGATGCCGAATGTGCCGTCGTCGATCCGCTGGAGAGCTTCCCGGATCTTGAGAATGAGCTTTCGTTCCCTGTCACGAATTCGAAGAAGAAAATTTCGGTCTGCCTCCAGGGCGGCTCGATCGGTGGGGTCCGGGAAAAGCGCCTTTTCGTGGGTCATGCCGTTGAGCGTGAGCGAGGCGTCCTGGATCAGCCTCTCGAGTTCTTCGTGGAGGCGCTTTCGGAACTTTTCCTGCTTCTTCTTGTTCATAAGAAATTCCCCGGAACCTCAGGTCCGGCCGGATTTGGACTATTCATTATATCCGACCCGCCGTTCTCTGTAAAGGAACGCGGACTGCTCGAGTCTTTTTCTCGTCGTTGACACTGTTTCTCAGAGGTCGATAAACTCATTCAAAGGGCTTTTTTCGGAACTGCCAGGTTTGTCAGCCGCCAGTGGAGCCGGAGGTCGCTCGTGTCGTGCCGTAGCAGGGCCGGTGTATGCCTGGCCGGTGTCCGGCTTCTCTTTCTCATGTGTCCGATCCTGCTGGGATGCGGAGCTGCCTCCTGGCTCAGGCACAAAGTCGACTGCCAGGCTCCGGGCGCCGGGGCACACCCCGGTCCTGGGCCCCAGGGGTTCGAATCTCTTCTCCCCGAAGCCGCCGCTCTCGGGTGGGCGCCCTCCGGGCGGATCGAGGTCGCCCGAGATGTCCAGAGCATGACGAGCTTTGTGGACGGCGCAGCCGAGATTCTTTGGGAAAAGGGTGTCCGGAGGATGGCCGTCCAGTCCTATGGGGGGCCGGGGGCCGGAGATTCAGCAGACGCCTTCCGCTACGAGTTCGCTGGCCGCGACCTCGCTCTGGATTTCTGGAAAGAGAACTGCCCGGGCCCGGCCCCAGATCCCGGGAGCGATGGCACGCGCTCGCTTTCGTGCGAGAGGTCGGATCCTTCCCTGTCGCAGGCCTTTTTCTGGACGGACAGGCTCGTTCTGGAAGTGAGGCTTTACGGGGACGCGGCAGACCGCGAGGCTCTGCTGCGACTTCTCGACTCGGTTTTTCAGGACCCGGCCGGGGTTGCCGGCGGCCAAGGGGGCTTCTCGCCATGAACCGGTTCTCGAGACGGGATCTGCTGAAGGGCTCCCTGGCGTTCTGTGTTCCTGCCTTGTTCCCTGTTCAGGTTTTCGGCCGGCAGGACAAGACGGACGGCGGACGGCCGCTTGTGGTGGAGGTCCGTGGTTCCCCCGAAGCCGCGCTCGAGCCCCTTTTGAGGGAACTCGGCGGGATCGAGCGCTTCGTGAAAAAAGGAAGCACGGTTCTGCTCAAGCCCAACATGAGCTTCCCGAATCCGCCGGAGATGGCCACAACCACGGACCCGCGGCTTGTGCGGGCTGTGGCCACAAAATGCCTGGAAGCCGGGGCCAGGCGCGTGTTCGTCGCCGATCATCCCATGCGATCCGTGCCCCTGTGCCTCGACAGGACCGGCATGCGGGAGGCCTGCGCCGGGTTGAAAGACGTGCATCTGCTCGGCGCTTCCGAAGAGGGCATGTTCGAACCGGTCCGGCTCTCGGGCACCCGGGAGCTCAAGGAGGTCAGGGTGCTCAGGGCCTTGCTTCAGTCCGATCTTCTCATCAACCTGCCCCGCATGAAGTCTCACGGCGCGACGACGGTTTCCCTGGGGACCAAGGGCAACATGGGGCTCATCTGGGACCGGAAGAGTTTTCACGGTCGGATGGATTTGGACCAGGCCATCGGAGATCTCAACACCTTCATCCGCGCGGCCCTCACCATTCTGGACGGCTCGCGGGTTCTCACGGCAGGAGGGCCTCTCGGGCCCGGTCCTGTGGAAGATCTGGGGTGTCTGATCGGCGGGACCGACCCGGTCGCCGTGGACGCTGTGGGGGTTCACAGGGCCAAATGGTACGGCAGGGTCTTCTCCCCTGCGGAGGTCGGGCATCTGGCGGCCTGCCACGAGAGGGGACTCGGCGAGATCGATCTTGACCGGATCGATCTGGTCTCTCGCGAGGTGCCTCCATCGTGAAGGGCGGCGGGTCTTCTGCAGGGGCTGCCCGGTCACGGGCGGCCAAACTGAGAGGGCCTATCCAGGTTGCCTTCTTCTTTCTCTTCTCCCTTTTGTTCCTGGCGATGGCCTCTCCGCTGCGGCCTGCCGTCCCCTACCGTCTTTTTCTGGATCTGGATCCCCTTGTGGCTCTTTTTTCGGCCTTCGGCACCCGCCATGCCCTCGCGCTGGCGGGGATCACGCTGGTCGGCGCACTGGCCTTCGGAAGGCTTTTCTGCGGTTACGTGTGCCCCTTCGGGTTCCTGGTGGAGCTGTTCGGCCCGCAAAAAAGGCCCTCGGTGCTGGTCGGGCAAGGGCTGGGCTCGAAAGGCCCGGGCAGAAAGACGAGGCCGGTCGGAACCGAGGAGGCCGAGACAGCACCCGCGGCCCGGTCTCTGCCGGCCTGGGTGGATGGGATTCCATGGGCCGTGCTCGTCGTGTTTCTGGTGGGCTGGGCCCTTCGCAACGGGTTGCCGGCCCTCCTGGATCCGCTGCCCCATCTTTCCCGCCTGTTTGCCGTTGTGGTTTTCCCCGCCGCCGTATGGGCCGCAAACGGCCTTCTGGGCCTTTTCCGCCCCGTTGCGGAACAGGCCGGCTGGTACGGGGCCGCCTATCTGGCGTTCCCGCAGCCGGGCGCTGCGGCCGGCGCGGCAAGTCTCGTTCTCGTCGCAGCCTTTCTCGGACTCAACGGAATCGCACCGCGTTTTTGGTGCCGGTTTCTCTGCCCTCTGGGGGTCCTGCTCGGGATCCCGGCAAGGTTCTCCCGGTTCGGAAGGAGAGTGGCTCCGTCTTGCATACAGTGCGGCCGATGCGCCGATGTCTGCCCCATGGGCGCCGTGCCGGTCGAGCCGATCCAGACCCGCCTCGGCCTGTGCGTGCACTGCCGGTCCTGCCAAGACGTCTGCCCGGTCGGCGCGATTTCTTTCAGGTTCGGGGCCGGTCGTGCGCCGGCCAAGGCAGAGCTTCTCCGGGACGCTCGCAGGAGAGGATTTCTGCTGGCCGCCGGACTCGGGGGCCTGGCGCTCCTTTTGACAAGGCTCGACCCGCGTGTTATCAAGAAGTCCGACCGCCGGCTCCGGCCTCCGGGGGCGATCCCAGAGGCGGACTTCCTCGCGGCCTGCGTGCGCTGCGGGGCCTGTCTTCGGGTCTGTCCGACCCGCACGTTGCAGGCGTCAGGGGCCGAGGGAGGGCTGATCGCCTGGGGAACCCCGGTCCACCGGATGAGGACTGCCGGCTGCGAGCAGTCTTGCAATCTCTGCGGCAAGGTCTGTCCCACCGGAGCGATTCGCGACCTCCCGCTCGTCGAACGCCAGCACGCCAAGGTCGGCACCGCTGTCCTGGACAGGCAGCGGTGCGTGGCCTGGGCGGAAAACCGACTCTGTCTGCTGTGCGACGAGGCCTGCCCGTACAACGCCATCGTGTTCGAGGTCATCGAGGGGCACAAGCGGCCGGTCGTGGACGAGAGCCGGTGCAACGGGTGCGGGATGTGCGAAGCTGTCTGCCCCGTGGAAGGCGACGCGGCCGTCAACGTTTTTCCTGCCGGCGAAGTGAGGCTGAAACGCGGGTCCTACCGAGAGGCCTTGGCTGAACGACGTATTCACCTCGAACCCAGGCAAGACCGCTTCGGCACGGACGAATAGCAGGGCGCCTCGGACACTGCAGGCCAGGAAACCAACGGGAAGCATGAGAGGAGCCCCGCATGGTGGAGGTAAGACCCTTTCGGGGGGTCCGCTACAATCCGGCGCGGATCCAGGACCTTTCGCTGGTGGTGTGTCCGCCTTACGACGTCATCGATCCGGCCGATCAGGACTTCTATCACTCCCTGCATCCATGGAACGCGATCCGGCTCGACCTCGGCAAGTCCTCGCCGGACGACTCCGGGGGCGAGAGCCGGTACAGCCGGGCCGCCCGGCTCTGGCGCGAGTGGCTTCGGGAAGGGGTTCTGATCGAGGAAAAGGAGCCGGGATATTATCTGCTCGAGGAAGAATTTGAGGAGACGGGAGGGGCCCGCGTCGTGCGCCGCGGCATCATTGCGCTCCTTCGCCTCGAGGAAGGGTCAGGCCGAGGGCGCGGCGTTCAGCTTCACGAGGCGACCCATCCAGGCCCGAAAGAGGATCGTCTGGCCCTGATGAAGGCCACGGCCGCAAATTTCAGTCAGATTTTTGCTCTGTATCGGGATCCTTCAGGCGCCCTTCGGGAGATCCTGGAAGCGCCTCCCTCGAGCGGCGGTTGCGGGGAAGCTCTGGGCCGGGACCGCGTGAGGCGTCGGCTTTTCTTCCTGGGAGACCCGGTCGCCAACCGGAAAATCGAGGCCTTTTTTTCAGAAAAGGACCTTTTCATCGCCGACGGCCACCACAGGTATGAGACCGCTCTGGCCTATCGGGCGTGGCGGAGGAGTATCGAGCCGGGAGCGGGCGGGCCCCTGCCCTGGGATTACGTGCTGGTCTACCTGGCGGAATGCCAAGATCCGGGGTTGCGGGTCTATCCCACCCACAGGATTCTTTGGGGATACCCCCGCTGGGATTCCCGATCGTTCTTTTCCGCTGCCGAGAGATTCTTTGCTATCCGGTCGATTCCTTGGCCGGTGCCGGGCAGCCTCGGCTCCGGCTCCGGCTGCCGGGCGGCGGCAGGGCAGGCGGAGACGGCGGGCCGCGGGAACGGCGGGCCAAGAATCCGTTGTTTTCTGCCCGGGCTGCGCCAAGGCTGGGAGTTTGCCCTGAAGCCCGGCGGCGGGCCTGTAGAGACCTTTCCGCCCGACATGCATCCCCTGCTGCGTTCCCTGGACGTGACCATCCTTCACGAGGTTCTCCTGGGCAGGGTGCTCGGCATGAGCGCCCGGGATCAGGAGACAGGCGGATATCTGCGCTACGTGAAGGGAGAAGAAGCCGCGCTCGAGACTCTGGGGTCAGGGCCGGGCGCCCAGGCCGCCTTTCTGCTGGGGCCTCCGCCGATCGGCTCCATCATGGAACTGGCCTCTCTCGGCATCCGGATGCCGCAGAAAACCACCTTTTTCTATCCGAAGCTCCTTACCGGTCTTGTTTTCCGCCGCATGGCGGCGGTCGGGGAAGGTCTGGAATGAAACCGGGCCCGGAACCTGCGGACGAGAAAAGCGGATCCCGCGGCGGCTCGGATCCGGAGGCAGGCAGCAGCGGGAAGGCCGGCGAGGCGGACGAACCTGTTCTTGGCCGCACCCTCCGCAAGGATGACGAGACCCTTGAGCGCCTTCTTCTGAACCAGGGCTTCATCCTGCAGAAACGGCACGGGTATCGGTTCTCCATCGACGCGATTCTGCTTGCCTATCTGGCTGTGCTCAGGCGGGCCCGTGCGCGCGGCTCGGGCAGGGCCGGATACATGGACCTGGGATGCGGCTGCGGGGTCGTCCCGATTCTGCTCGCCCGGTGGGATCCGGGGCTGCGCGGATACGGGGTGGAGATCCAGGAGAGCCTGGCCGACCTGGCGGAACGGAACATGCGTCTGCACGGGCTGGAGGATCGGATCCGGATCCTGCACCAGGACCTCAAGGATCTGCCCAAGTCTTTTGCACCCGGTTCTTTCGACCGGATGACCTGCAACCCACCGTATCGGCCTCTGGCTGCGGGCAGAGTCAATTCCGACCCGCAGAAGGCTCTTGCACGGCACGAAATCGCAGCGTCACTGGCCGATGTCTGCGCTGCAATGTCCTACCTGTTGAAGGCCGGGGGCAAGGCCTTTCTCATCTATCCTGCGGCTCGCTCCGTGGAACTCCTGGCCCGGATGCGGGAAAACGCCCTCGAGCCAAAATACCTGCGCCCGGTCTACCCGAGGATCGGCGCAAAGGCCAAGTGGGTCCTGGTTGAAGGCGTGTGCAGGGGGAAGGAATCCCTCTTGGTCGACCGGCCGCTCTATCTGGAGGAAGAAACCGGCGGGTACACGGAAGAGGTCCGCAGAATGTTCCTCTGGTATCCTTGAGGGCCCTGCACAGGGTCCGCTCAGACGTCGGCCCCATCCCCGAGGCGGAAACGGATTCTTCGGATCAACGGGTGGCCGATCGCGCTGTTGATCCTTTCCCGCAGGGTTTCCTCCTGCATCTGCAGGTAGTGCATCCAGGCCGAATGCTCCACTTCCACGATCATCGTGCCCTGGTCGAGGACGACGGCCTGGGCTCTGCAGTGCCTGGACAGCTCCAGGCCGACCACGGACTCCCACACTTGCAGAGCCGCATGGGCCTGGCTCTGGCGGGCCATTTCGGGCTGTTCCAGGATGGATTCAAGGATGGTTCCGATGTGCTCGGGTTTTCCGCCCGGCTCCCGGTTTTTCATGTCGCGGGCCTTTGCCTCTGAGGGGGGAGTGGGATGGCTTCGGCTCGGCCGTCAGTCGGCCTCTCCTACCGGGCCGGGGCGTGGGCCGGGATGGTCAAGGTCTGACCGATCTGAAGACGGTTCGGATTGGCAATGGCCGTCCGATTGGCTTCATAAATTTTCACCCATTGCCGGGCGTCGCCGTAGAACTTGGCAGCCAGCCAGTGCAGGTCGTCTCCTCGCTGCACCTGGTACAGGAGCGGCTCCTTGACCTCGTAAGCGTTCTCCGGCAGGCGTACGATGCTTCCCTTCTCGGCTTCGGTGACCGGCGAGGAGCAGGCTGGTCCGGCGGGGAACAGCAAGAGAGGCAAGAGCGCCACGAGCGCTCCCGCTGCCAGAAGGGTTCGCAGTCCTGTTTTCTCCATGTTCATCCTCCAGGGTTGAGGAAAACGCACAAGAAGCATCCCTTCTGCCGAACTTGAATCAGGGCCCGATCGTGTCTCACAGGCCATAGCAAGGCCCGTGCCACGGAGATTCGGCGGCCGGGGCCGAGAAAGTGCGCAAGGCAGGAGACCGGCCACCCCCCCGCGGCATCCTCTGGCAGTCTAAAAGCGGCGGTGTTGATCCGTCAAGGTCTCTTTCTTGGCCCTCCCAGCCGGCTGCGGGCGCCGCTCGCCCGGCTGTGGCGTTGCCTTTGGCAGCCAAGACCTTCCTTGACAGGCCGGGGGGCATTCCAGTACCGTGACCGGCCGGTTACGAAATGGAAACCGGCCCGCCTTTCGTTCTCTGGCCGGCTTCCGGGGGGCCTGCCCGGCCGTCCCCCAGGGACAGGCCTCTGCTTTCAAGTCAGCGCCGCAGAAGATCGCTCGGACCGGACCTTTTATCCCGTGCGTTCGGTTGCCCCATGCCTGGATTTGTGTACGCCCTGGCAGCCGCCCTGTTTGCGTCGACCTCGGACGCTCTCTGCAAGAAGGCGCTCGAGAGGGACGCCGCCCTCATCGTTGCCTGGGCGCGGTTCGCCTGTGCCGCGCCCTTTCTCCTGGCTTCCTTGCTTTTCGTGGATCTTCCGGCCGTGGATCCGACTTTTTGGATGCTGCTGGCATGCCTGGTGCCCCTCGAGATTCTCGCCGTATGGCTCTACATGAGCGCTCTTCAGGCGTCTCCTTTGTCGCTGACCGTTCCGTTTCTTGCCCTCACGCCGGTTTTCACGACGGCAACTTCCTTCGTTCTTCTTGGCGAACAACCGGACGCGTCCGGCCTCGCCGGGATCCTTCTGATCGGCGCGGGCGCGTACCTGCTCAACGTGCACCTGTCGCGCCAGGGGATTCTGGAGCCTCTCAAGGCCGTATGGAGAGAGAAAGGCTCGCGCCTCATGATCGGCGTAGCCCTGCTTTACAGCGTGACCTCGAATCTCGGCAAGATGGCCGTTCAGCATTCGAGCGCCTCTTTCATGGCAGCAGTCTACCTTCCCCTTCTTTCGGTCGCCTTCGTGCCGCTTCTTCAATGGGGCGGCCTCCGCCAAAGGCAGATCCATTCCCGATGGGCCCTGTTTCTTCTCCTCGGCGCCAGCCAGGCCCTCATGGCCTTTTTTCACTTTCACGCCATCTCCCTCATCCTGGTCTCGTACATGATCTCCGTGAAACGGCTGAGCCTGGTTCTGAGCGTGCTTCTGGGATGGTTGTTTTTCCACGAGGTCCGCATCCGGCAAAGGCTTCTGGGCAGTCTCCTCATGCTGGCCGGGGTCGCTCTGATTCTCGCATGAATTGAAAAGGAACCGCCGAAGGGGTATCGTAAATGTCTTCGGCCCCCGGATGTTTCGAGTCCTTCGTGCGGCTCTCTTTCACCGGTTGCTCTCGAATGCCAGATTTTCTCTTCAACCCGGCCCGGCTCACCTTTCATGTGCCCGATCTTGTCTCGGGTCTTCTCCTGCGCGGGAAAAAGGGCGCACCCCGCGGTCTCGTGGGCAACGGCGACTGCATCCTGCTCGACGGGGCTCTGGGCCTTGTGGGAATCGCCGACGGCACGGACCGGAGCCCCCAGGCTTCCCGTCGGTTTCTGGCGACCCTGGCGCGTGAAGCGGCGGTGAGGTGCGCCGCGACGGGCCCCCCGGGGGCCTCGGAGTATCTCGATCTGGCCACGACGGTTCTGGAGCAGTTCGACTACAATGAAAGGACCACGTTTCTCTGCCTGATCCCGCTGGAGCGGGGGCGGTTCCTTTTCCTGGCAGGGGGGGACAGCCTGCTTCTCCAGGTGGACCCCAGGAGGAAAACGGTTTCGGTCCTGAACAAACCGAACATGGGGTTTACGGGCAGGTCCAGGGAGATTGTCGACTTCGGCGGTCTGGAAGTGGCCGACCACGAACTGCTGGTGCTGGCGACCGACGGGCTCTGGGATCTCCAAGGGGGCACCGGCCAGGAGACCATGGGTTTTCTGGCCGAAGCCCTGGGTGCCGGCTCTCTTCAGGGGGCTCCCCGGAGATTGGTCGAAGAGAGACACCCGGCCTTCTGCAGCGAGGCAGGAAAGCCTTACGACGACATGGCTCTCGTGTTGGTCCGTCCTTTCGAGAGAGGGGCCTTTCCCCATCGGGTTCTCTTGGGCGGGACCGACGATCGGATGGAAAGCCTTTACGAAAGGCGCCTCAAGCGAAAGGCCCTGCCGGATGCGGATCTGCCTCTTCCGGACGGCTCCCCCTCGTTCTGGATTTTGCCCGATGCCCTGGAGGACCTGCGGCTGTGGTAGAAATTCGCTGCAGCCGCGACACGAGGGGGTTTAGAGTTCAGTAGAGTCGGGGCTGCACAGAGCGAACTGCGCATGGAGGGAACAGGATGCTGCTGGAGAATTACCGCAAGGCTCACCTTCCCAGGACGGTCTTTCCGGATTTCAGAGTCGATCCGGAAAAGTGCACCCATTGCGGCCGCTGCGTGGAATCCTGCCCCACCATGGGGCTCGTCATGGGAGAAGACGATCTGCCCAGGCTGCGCGGCTACAAGGGAATCGAGAAGGCCTGCCTGGCCTGCCGGAACTGCGAGGTCGTTTGCCCTGTGGGCGCGTCTTCCCTGGCGGGTACTTACCGCGTCCTCGAGGGACGCTACCGGACTCTGCTGCCTGAGGAGGTCTGCGGGCCAAGGCCTTTCGGGCCTGCCCAGCGGGAGTCCTACGAAGAGATTTCCGATAAGCTCACGCCGGTCGAGCGGGTCATTCTCGCGCGAAGGAGCGTGCGACTGTTTCAGGACAAGCCCGTTCCCCGGGAGATGATCTGGCGGGTGCTGGAGGCGGGCCGTTTTGCCCCGAGCGCCGGGAACTGCCAGCCCTGGAAGTTCGTCGTGATCACGGACCGGAACAGGATCCGGGAGATCGAAACAGAGTGCATGAAGGTCCTGCGCCGGTTCCGGGATGTGTACATGGGGGGAAAAAGCTGGAACAAGAGCGTTTCTACCCTGCTGAGCTACCTGTACGTCAACAAAATGGACCAGCGGCCCATGACGGCCATCGAGAAGGCAGACCAGTGTGACAACGTCATCTACTGGAACGCTCCGGTCGTGATTTTCCTTCTCGTGGACAGCCGGGGGATCAGCAACCCGGATCTGGACGGAGGGATCTGCGCCCAGAACATGGTCCTGGCAGCCCACTCCATGGGCCTGGGCACCTGTTACATCGGTCTCACCATCGCGGCCCTGGACTACCTGCCCGACTTGCGCAAGGAGCTCGGGATCGTTCCTCCCTGGCGGGCTCTCACATCCCTCTGCCTGGGATACCCCAAGGGGAGGATCGACAAGCCCGTGGAGCGGAACGCGGTGCCCGTGGAGTGGATCGAGTAGGGGCCGGCCAAAACCTCCGAACGGCCGCCCCTATTGCCGGTCGCCAAGAGTGCCCCAAGGACAGGAAACCCAGCAATGAGACGTTGGTCCGGTTTGGGCCCTTGCAGGCTTTGGGCTTTTTGTAGGAACCCGCAACGGCACGGCAGCGGGGCCTCCAACGCAGACAGAAATTCCAGGAAGGATTTCCGTCCAGATGAAGCAGGGCGATCCCATCACAATTTTTTCTCATGACCTCTCTGGCAACTGCCTCGGCAGAGCGCTCGTTTTTGCCGACTGCCTGAAGCCGGAGTACAGCGTCAGGGTCGTCGGGCCCCTGAGGCGCGGGAGGGAGGTTTGGTCGGTGGTCCGTGATTCTTACAACGAGGTGATCCATCCTGTGGCGTTCCGGAAAATGCCCTTCCACGTGCTCACTCGGCGTGCTATGCTGAAATTTTTTCGAGGCCAGTGGATCATCGCAGTGAAACCGTATCCGTCCTCGTTTGGGGCGGCGCTTGAAGCGAAGAAACGCTTCGGTGCGAAAGTTCTTTTGGATGTCGACGACGATGAAATTGCGCTCTTATCCTGGGGGAAGAACTTCAGGAAGAAATATTTCCACCTGAACCCGGATAAGCTGCTGGGCGTTCAACGGCTCCTGCAACAGACTGCAATGGCGGACGCGGTAACGACGGCGAGCTTGACGCTGAGCCGACGATACGAGGGTGTTATTTTCCCCCACATGCGCGATCCGGACTTTTTCCGCGTGACAGCCGACCGGGAAGAATTGCGAGCTCGGTTCGGGTTGCCAATGGACAGGTTTATTATCTCTCATATAGGATCTTTCCGTCCTTACAAGGGGCTGGAGAGAGCTATCGAGGCGGTCAGGGCCTTGAAAGGCGTGCTGCTTGTCTATACCTCGGAGGAGGACAGATTCCCAGCCTGGCCCTTCGTCAAACGTCTGCCGGAATTTCCTTTTCGCGAACTGCCGGCTCTGCTTAAGGCATGCGATTTTGCGATATTTCCTTCCATCCGCCATCCGGTCGCTGAAGCCCAACTTCCAGCAAAAATCATTGACGCCATGATGGCTGGGGTTCCGTTCCTGGCTTCGCGAACCGAGAATATCGCTCACGTTGTACGGGATGAAGATCTGCTGATCAACTTGGACGCAACGGCAACGGAGATCGCAGAAAGGCTAGCTTATTTCCGGGACCGTCCCGATCTTCGGCAGCGAAAATCTGTTGCTCTCCGAGCCAGGGCTTCTACCGAGTTCAGCCTGTCAGCGGGTCTAAAGGTGCTGCAGCAGATCTTTGGGAAGCACGCGGAATCATGCGCACATGGCGAGTGAACCTGGTGCCTGCTGGGACGATTGGAGCTAGCGGTTGCATGGGCGCCGAGACGTCCGGTTGATCCGTCGGATTCCAATGCTGTTCTGGGCGAGGTGGGAGTCTGCCATTCCAACGAAACCCAAGATCCGAAGGTCGAATCTGCCGAGCTTTCGGAGTGCGGTGGAAAAGAGCGATGCTGAGCAATGTTCTCGATGCCGGGTTGAGAAGGGCTTGCAGAGAGTTCGAGATAGCCGATGGACCTCCATTCGCTATTATTGGCATGCATCGTTCTGGAACGAGCGTGGTCACCAGAATCCTTCGGGAAGCCGGTGGATATTTTGGCTATCGACTCGACCCGAACAGTGAAGCGGTTGTCTTTCTAAAATTCAACCACAGCTTCCTGGCCTATGCGAATGCATCATGGGACTGTTTTCCCAGTGACTTTCATGCAGACAAGCTTTCGAGGAAGTTGAAGGTCGTCCTGTGCTTCTTGTCGAACAAGAATCTACTGTGGTCTGAGTTCTTTGACTTTTATGGCGAGCGCGGCACTGAGGAGGACGGGCTCAGAGGGGATCAGTATCGACTTCCGATATGGAAGCTGAGGGATATTTTGGGCCCGAGAAAGCAAAGACGCACAATCGGAAAGAATTCGGTCCCTTTTTGGGGGTGGAAGGACCCCCGAACGACCATGACCCTTTCCGTTTGGCTGAAAATCTTTCCAAGTCTAAAGGTTATCCACGTGGTACGAAACGGTGTCGACGTTGCCTTGAGCTTGTGGCGCCGAAGCCAGAAGTCTGGAGAAGGGGCTCCACGTTGTTTGAACCTGCATTACTGCTTTGACTTGTGGGAGAAATATGTCCGAGAAGGCTGCAAATGGCGACTGCTGGGCGAGGACAGGTACATTGAGGTTCTTTACGAAGATCTGGTTGCTGAGCCCGTAGAGGCTATCAAGCGGCTTCTTTCGTTTGCTGGCGTTCCTGCTTGGAAAGCCACGGCCTTGAGCAAATGGATCGAGACCGACCGCCCGGGAAGGGGCGTTCTTAAGGAACGGAATGAGTTAATCGAACTTGGGAAATGCAGCAAAGTTTTTCAGGATCTTGGGTACGCGAGGTGGCTGCCAGGAGTGTAACAGGTGGGCGGGTTCGTGGTTGGAGTCTCTGGAGAAAATGAGACTCGCAAGGGGGATCACAAGACCAAGGGGACAAGCAGAAAGGATTCTCGGGTCCTTGTCACGAAGGCGGCCATGGCGGAACTGCAACGGGGCTGAAGTCTGGCGGAGCTCGGCGAGCCCTTCAAGGGCCCTATCAATCGGATACTTTGGAGGATCCGATCTTTGAGTTCAACGGTCGAGAGGTTTTAGAGCACCTCGAGTCTCAGCTTTATTACGGACTTCTCATCTTTGGAGAGGCTCATGAGGCAGGTGACCATCGGCATTGTGTCCTACAATCACCGTGACACCATAAGCCAAGCCATCCGGTCGGTCGCCGGACAGACCTTTTGTGATTTTCTTCTGGTTGTCTGGGATAACGCCTCGAGCGACGACACCCGGGAGGTTATTCAGAGGGAGCCGGCGGTACGCGAGTTCATTGCCAGCGAGCGGAACGTGGGCTTTTGCCACGCGCACAACGAAATCATTCGTCTTTTCCCCTCGGAGTACTATTTCTGTCTCAATCCCGACGTGGTCCTGCACGAGAAGTATCTTCAGCTCGTGCTCGAAAAAGCTGAACATGTTCACTCTGCAGGATCGCTTTCTGGCCGGCTCTATAGATTCGGGCCGTCCAACGAAAGGGTCATCGATACCGTTGGGCACAAGATGTCTTACGGGCTTCGGTGCGCAAATATCGGCTCCGGCAGTAAAGACTTCCACGATTTTGACGAGGAGGAGGATCGGTTTGGATTATGCGCTGCGGCGACGATCTATACGCGGAGGGCTATCGAGGCGCTTTCGACAAGCGGCGGGTTTTTCGATGAAAGGTATTTCGCCTATTGGGACGACGTGGACGTGGACTGGAGGCTGATTTGCGAAGGATTTCGAGCAGTTTATGTTCCGGAAGCGCTGGCGTACCATTTGAGGGGATCTGTCGCAAAATCGAGCGATTTCGTGCGCGATCTCGGGGAAAGAAACCGGTATGTATTCATTCGAAAGTACAGGCCCCAATTTCTTAGCCTAAGGATTTTCTTTTTCTATTACAGCGAGGAACTGTACGTCTTGATTAAGTGTCTTTGGAGTTCTGCTGCGAGACGTAGCCTGAGGGCGAAACTGGAAGCGTCGAAGATCGAGATTCCCCTCTATACCAGGAAGCCCAATCGGGCTTTTCTTCGCCCGCCGTATTTTTATCTCCATCGACGTGAGGCAAAACGGGCTGCGAAGATTTTGGCTTATCTCTGCGTATTGGCAGTCACTTTGCTCCTCCTGCTATAAGAACCCCCGGGGCCTATCCGAGGAAGAATCACCCCACAATAGCGGGGCAGACAGTCGCCAGTGGTCTATCAGACGAACTCGATCCGGAGCCGGTGGAGTTTGGAGGCCCGGTGCGTCCCGGGTTGTGGGCTCACGATAAAACATCATCGAGCACCGCTGGTACCGCTGAGAAGAATGCTCTCTTGCGGAAGCGGATGGTGCGCCTGTCAGGCCTCACGAGACGGGCGGGGGGCATTCCACCAAGTCTGCCTCTGAACGAACGCCACGGTCTTCTCGGCCCGCCGGATCCAGGAAAGCTCTTGTGCCAGCTGCCTCACATTGGACCGGATCTCAGCGTACCTGTTCGATTCTCGCAGGGATTCAAAGGCCTGGCGCACGGCGGCCGGATGAAAGTCAGACAGGAGAATCCCGTGCTTGCCGTCCTCGACGATGTTCTCCACGGTGGGCAACCGGCGAGCCACGACCGGAAGCCCGGCTGCAACGTAATCCATGAGCTTCAGGGGAAAGGTGAGATAGCGGTTGAAGAATGTGTCTCTGAGCGGCAGGATCCCCACGTGGGCACGGGCGAGCCATTGGGGCACGTCGGAGGGCTTCTGCCAGGGCACGACCTCCACGTCCCGTTCGGCGGCCGCCTCCCTGGCCCGCTTTTTCATCGACTCCACTTCCGAGGCTGTCCGCCCTCCGAGAAGGAGAAGCCTGGGGGCGTTCTGCCAGCCCCGCCAGATTTCCAGCACGTCTTCGACCCCCTTGTCCCGATCGAAGGAGCCGACATAGACCGCCGTGAACCGGTCTGGCTCCGCACCGGCCTGCCCGAAGGATCTGCATCCCGAGGGCAGGTAAAGGAGCCTGGCGCCTGGAAAGCAGCGGCGGTACAGGTCGATCTGCGTTTTCTGCAAACAGACGACCCCGTCGATCCTCGGGATCAGCAGGCGCTCCCGGACAAGGTTCTTCAGTCCCTGGAAGCCTTTCTGCCTGGCCCGCGCGAACACCGCGTAGCAGTCGTGGGACTCGAAGAGCACACGGGGGTTCCCGAGGGCGGCACGGAGGCGCAGCAGAAGCGGAAGGATCGAGAGGCTGCGGGTGATGACGACTTCCGCGCCGGCTGCAGATCTCCTCTGCCGGAGGAAGCCGTCGAGCTTCCTGTAGAAGTCCCGCCGGCGCGCGCCCGAGCTGCGGCCTCTCACCTCCAGCGCCGAAACGGTCCACATGGGGTTTGGCTCGAGGCCGAAGAAATCCCGCACGACCTCGGGGACCCGAGGGGAATCGGGCGACTTCTGGACCACCAACTCGGTTTCGGCGCCGATGCGGGACAGGGCCTCGGTGTAGTACGTGACGAAGTTCGCCCCGGGCGAGGCGGAGGGCCAGTCGGTCGTGTGGAGGTAGAGGATTTTCATGAGGAGGCCCGTGCGGTCACGGCGGCAGGGCGAAGGCCGGCCGTTCTCGCGCGATCGTCGCGAACATATCCCGAAACCGGTGCGCATACGTGTGATGCTCGAGGACCTTGGCCTGTCCGGCGGCGGCGATCCGCCTGCGCTCCTCCGGCCTGTCCCAATAGTAGCGGATTTTTTCCGTCATCTCTTCCCGGTTGGAGAAGGTCTCGAGCTCCATGCCCGTGCGAAAAATCTCTTCCTGCCCGGCCACCTTCTCTCCGAGGTAAAAACCGCCGCAGCCCAGAATCATCCAGATGCGGTTGCTGAAACCCATGCGGAGGTTGCGGTACTTGTGCAGGGCGAGCACGACCCGCGCCTGCGCGACAGCCCGCGCGAAGTCTTCGAGAAAGGCCTTGCCGCCCTGGTGCCTGCGGAGCAGATCCCGATAGCGCAGGTGAAATCCCAACGTACGAAAGGTGAGCGGAACCCTCTCTCCATACCATTTCAGGTCCACGCCGGTCTTGAGCACCGCCTTGAGCAGAGCGGCCCGGTACCGGTAGTCGGCGTCTATCCGGCCCGTAAAGAGAACGTGGTCCCCGCTGGCGGCAACCGCAGGAATCCCGTTGGGGAAATAAGCCTCGGGCTGAAAGCCCTGCATGAGGTGAAAGGCATTCCGGACCCCCTCGCCTTGGTAAACGGGGACCATGTCCGCGACGGTCGTAAAGAAAAAGTCGTGCGCCCTGGCCAGCGCGACGGTCTCGGGCTCGATCCGGGGCGCGATGTGCTCGATCCACATCGCCGTGGGTATCCCCCGTTCCGCGATCTTCCGGACGGCCCCGCTGGGCACGTGTCTTCCCCTGACGGTCAGATACAGGTCGGGCCTGAAACGGTCTACCTCTTCGAGGAGCGACTCTTCGGTCAGCCTCTCCGGCGGCAGACGCAGATCCAGGGCCTCCACGCCCAAGCTCTCCAGCCCGAGAAGCATTTCCCGGCGCGCAGGGTTGTCGAGGCGCTGCGTGTTGAGGACAAGGACTCTCACGATCTTCCCGCCCGAATTGAACAGACCGGCCGCCGTCAGGCCCACAGAGCATATCGGCCCGAGGGCGCAAGATCAACGTTGCCAGACTCCCCGGTGCCGGCGGGACCACGGCCCGGCCCGGTCGCCGACGGCCAGGCTGCCGGGTGCCTTCTGCCCTCCCGCCCAAAGAATCTTCCTTGACGGCCCGGCGGCCTTTGTTTAGGGTAATTCCCGGATCCTACCGGGGGGGCTCCCATGGGAAAATACACGTTCGAGCAGGACTTCGAAGGCTGGAAGGAATTCAGCGCCCTGCCCATCCACGAACGGCTGCCCCTGTTCTTCCGGGAGGGCAGGATCTACGACGTTCTGTTCTCCCAGCAGTTCGACAGGGCCTTCCTGGACGCCCTGTACGTTCTGACGAACCGCATCCGCAGGATCGCCAAGAGCCGGGAAGGCATGTTGTGGCTCCACGGACTCCATGCCCACCAGCGGGCCATGCTCTATTTTGTCCAGCCTTCGACCCGCACGTTTCTCTCCTTCCTTAACGCGTGCCACATTCTGGGGTTTCACACCAGCGAGATCCGTGACCCCCAGACCTCTTCGGAGATCAAGGGGGAATCCCCGGAGGATTCGATCAGGACCTTCAGCAGCTATGTGGACCTCATCATCATGAGGCACCCCAAGGAGGGCTTCGCGGAAAAGACCGCTTGGCTCCTGAATGTGTTTTCGGACCGGCCTGTGCCGGTCATCAACGCGGGCTCTGGCCGGGACCAGCACCCGACCCAGGCACTTCTGGACGTGTACACGCTTCAGAGATCCTTTGAAGACCGCGGAGGCATCGACGGCAAGGTCATTGCCATGGTGGGGGATCTCAAGCGCGGCAGGACGGTTCGCTCCCTGAGCTACCTCATGAAGAATTACAGGGAGGTCCGGATTCTCTACGCGGCGCCCCCGGCCTTCCAGATCGGCGAGGACATCAAGGAGTTCCTGTGCTCCCAGGGAATCTCCTTCGAGGAGCACGACAGCCTGGAGTCGGTGCTGCCCGAGGCAGATGCTGTCTACATGACCCGGATCCAGGACGAGCACGACGTCCAGGGGGAGTCGCAGTCCGAATACGCCGAGTTCAGCCTTCGTCGGGAGCACCTGGAACGGATGAAGCCCACGGCGGTGATCATGCACCCCCTGCCCCGGCGTGGCGAGATCGACGTCATGGTGGACAAGGACCCGAGGGCCATGTACTGGAGGCAGGAGCGGAACGGCATGTGGACCCGGTGCGCCCTGATCTCCATGATTTTCGGCTCAGACGAGACCATCCTCGAGGAGGGGGAGAGGTTTCTCCGTTGAGCGGCTGTACAAGGGGCTTTTGGGGCGTCGGTCCCGGGTAGCCGGAGTCCGGGAACGAGCCTCCGCGCAGGATGCGAGCGGACAAGCAACCATGGAGACACTGGGACAGAACGAAAATTTCCTGGGCCTGCCGGCCGAAGATTCGGACATCCGCCGGGCAGAAGTCGCTATTCTGCCCGTGCCTTTCGAGCGCACGTCGAGCTATGTGATGGGCTGCTTTCGGGGGCCGAGAGCCATTCTGCAGGCGTCTCCGCAGCTCGAATTCTACGACGAGGAACTGCGGTGCGAGATCTACCGCCTCTGCCGAGGCATCGCCACCCTCAAACCCCTGCAGTTCGTGTCCGAGGCCGGGCCCGAGGCCGTGGAGCGCATCCGGCGGGCCGTGGCCGAGCTTCTCGAACTCGACAAGTTCGTGGTCTGTCTCGGAGGAGAGCACACTTCGTGCCTGGGGGCCCTCAGGGCATACCACGACCGGCTTGGAGACCGGCTCTCAGTCCTTCAGCTCGATGCTCACAGCGATCTGCGGGATTCCTACCTCGACAATCCTTACAGCCATGCGTCGGTGATGGCCAGGGCTCTCGAGTTCGTGCCTCGAGTCGTGCAGGTCGGCATCCGGAGCCAGGACGCCCGGGAGCTCGAACACCCTGCCCGGGAGCGGGTGAAGACCTTCTATGCCTTCGAGATCAAGACCGGCCGGTCGCCCGGCTGGCGGCAGCGCGTTCTGGAGAGCCTGACAGAGAATGTCTATGTGACCATCGACGCGGATTTTTTCGATCCCTCCGTGGTCCCGGCGGTCTCGACGCCTGAGCCGGGCGGATTCCTCTGGTACGAGGCCATGGAATTTCTGCGCGAGGTCGCGGAGGCCAGGAAGATCGTGGGCTTCGACGTGTGCGAGTTCTCCCCGATCGACGGTCTCCATTACCCGGACTTCGCCCTGGCCCGGCTCGTCTACAAGCTGATCGGATACGCCTGGCTCCATCCGGAGCGGCGTCCCGAAAGGCGCTGAATCCCGGCGTGCCGGCCCAGGGCGCTGCGGGCGGCCTGTCTGCCGGAGAGGCCGGCAGCCCCGGCACTCCTCTTGGATCCCCCGATCTGGTAGAATGAAGAGGGTGAGGGGATTGCCCTGGGCCAATGTATTGTTATAATTAAGGAAAACGTGCCTGCAAGCCGAACAGGGTGTAGGGAAGATGCTTGAGAGACTCTCGGAAAAGACCCACCGTGTCCTGTGTTCGGTTGTTCGGGACTACATCCGCACGGCCCACCCTGTGGGGTCCGTGCGGGTGGCCAGGAAATACAGACTCGGGATGAGCCCGGCCACGGTGCGAAACATTCTGGCGGATCTCGAGGAGATGGGATTTCTGGAACAGCCGTATACTTCTTCCGGGAGGGTGCCCACGGATCGGGCGTTCCGTTATTACGTGGACAAGGCCCTGGAGACCCGTCCTCTCAAACGGTCGGAGCGGGAAATGATCCAGGAGGCCTACCAGTTCGTGGCTCCGGACGTGGGTGAGATCCTGCAGGAGACTTCGCGCATTCTGTCCCAGGTTTCTCGGTATCCTTCGGTCGTGTCGGCGCCGAGGGTCTCGCACCACATCTTCGAGAAAATCGACCTGGTCCGGCTCGACGGATCGCGCATTCTCATGATCCTGATCTCGCAGGGAGGGGTGATCCACAACCGGATCATCGGTGTCGACACCCAGTGGTCCCAGAAAGAACTGAGCCGTGCCGCCGAGTATCTGAGCAACCTCATGAAAGGCATGACCCTTTCAGAGGTCAAGAAGAAGATCCTCGAGGAGCTCAGGCTCGAGAAGGACCAGTACGAGCGGATTCTGTACCGGATCTTCAACGGGGGCCGGAAGTTTCTGGAGGAAGACGTCGCCGATGTTTACATCGACGGGCAGAGCCACATTCTCCAGTATCCCGAGTTCTCGGAGGACATCGAGAAGCTCAAAGGCCTTTGGGAGGCTTTCGAGGAGAAACACCTGCTCCTTCAGCTTCTGGACAAGGCCATGGAAGTTGAAGGGACCCGGGTCTACATCGGGTCCGAGAACGAGGTCGGCAGCATGGAGGCATGCAGCCTCGTGGCCACCACCTACTGCCGGGCCGGGACCCCTCTGGGCACGATCGGGGTGATCGGCCCCAAGCGAATGGACTACTCGCGGGTGATCCCGATCGTGCAATACACGGCAAGGGTCGTTGGGAACAAGCTCCAGGAGATCGGCGCCTGACGCCTGCAGCGGGGACTCCTGGAATCGGACGGGGACTGGGAAGAAAGTGAAAAAGAGTCAGGACGAAAAAAGGGGAAAGGGTTCATCCCCTTCGACCGAAGAGCACAAGCCGGAGTGCGGCCTCGGAACCGAGGCGGAGAACGACCGCGGGAGCGAGGCGGGCGGGAGCCGGAAGCAGGGCGAATCCGGCGGAGCCCAGGCGTCTGCCGGCGTTTCTGCCGCAGGCAGCGGCGAAAGCCAGGTCCCGGAGGCGTCGGGGGAGAACGCCGGGCCTGCACCCGGGGAGGGAGCCGAGCGTTCTCCAGAGGAGCTTCGGGCCGCCCTGGAGAGGGCCGTCAGGGAAAAGGAGGAACTGCAGGAACAGCTCCTTCGGCTCCGCGCCGATTTCGAGAATTTTCGAAAGAGGGCCGCGAAGGAAAAGGCCGACACGATTCAGTTCAGAAACGAGGAGCTTCTGAAGGATCTGCTCCCGGTCATCGACAACATTGAAAGGGTTCTTTCCTCCAGCCTGAAAGAGCAGGACTGGAAGGGGCTCCAGGAAGGGATCCGCCTCGTGCTGGCCGAGATGCGAAAGACCCTGGCGCAAAGAGGCCTGGAGGCGATTCCGGCGGTGGGAGCCCCATTCGATCCGAACTTGCACGAGGCGATCCAGCGAATCGAGACTGCGGCGGCTACAGTGCTCGAAGAGTGCCAGAAGGGTTATCTCTACCGGGGCAGGCTCCTGAGGCCCTCTTTGGTCGTGGTGGCGGTTCCGCCGGAATCGGGCGAGGGAAAGGAACGGCCCGTTGAAGGGGCGTCCGAGGGCCATGGACACGGCTCGTCCGGCGAGCCCATCGTCAACTGATTCCTGCCAGGCGGGCCTCACGCATGTCGGTCCAGAAGGATTATTACCGCATTCTCGGCATTCCGCCCGACGCGGACCTCGAGACTCTGAAGAAGGCTTACCGCAGGCTGGCCAAGAAATTCCATCCGGATCACCGACCCGACGATCTCCTGGCAGGGGAACGCTTCCGGGAACTGAAAGAAGCCTATGAGGTTCTCCGGGACCCGGAAAAACGTCTGCGCTACGATGCGGCCTTTTCCGGCCTGAACGGATTTCATCACGGAACGCCTGGAGGCGCGAAGCGGGAGCCGTCCTCCGGCGACCGGGCTTCCCGCGTGGCCGACTTCGTCAGCGACATGTTCGAACATCTCAGGAGCCGGATGGAGAGCCGGGGGCGTCGGGGCGGCGATCTTCGCTACCACATGACCCTCACGCTGGAAGAGGCGGCCCGGGGCGTCTCGAAGGTGGTGCAGATCACCCGGACCAAGGATTGCCCTGCCTGCGACGGGCGAGGCTGGGTCACGGCCGGCGACAGCCCGGCTTGCCGGGTCTGCAGGGGGGAGGGGGAAATCCAGCTTTCGGCCGGTTCGAGGAAGACGGTCAGGCCGTGCCCGAACTGCGGAGGCCGGGGACTCATGGAGAAGAATCCCTGCGAGCGCTGCAAAGGGCGGGGCCGGATCCCCTATCGCCTGAAGCGAAGCATCCGGGTCCCTGCGGGCGTGGACAACGGCAGCCGTCTGAAAATCAGAGGCGACGGAGAGCCGGGCGAGCGAGGCGGGGAGCACGGAGATCTCTACATCGTCATCCAGGTGCAGGATCACCCTTTTTTCACCAGGAAGAATCTGGATCTCTGGTGCGAAGTGCCCATCCGGTTCTCTCAGGCCGTGCTCGGGGCGAAGATCCGGGTTCCGACCCTTTTCGGGGACCGGGATCTCACGATTCCGGCCGGTACGGCTTCCGGGACCGTGTTCCGGCTGGAGGGATGCGGATTGCCCGGCTTGAATGGCACCGGGGTCGGTGATCAGCATGTGCGCGTTGTCGTGCACGTGCCGAAGAAGATCTCCAAGAAGGAGAGGGAAATTCTGGAAGCCTGGGAGAGAATCCACCAGAGCGGAGGCAAGGGCCCTCCCTCAGCGTGAGGTGCGAGGTGCGGCCTCCATGGGTGGCGTGAAGGCCACAAGAGTTCGAAGGAATCGCCAAGGCCCGTGGCCTCCTGTCCGGTGGGCTGCGGGAGCTCTCCTGCTTTGTCTCCTTGCCGCATCATCCTGCCAAAGACCGTCGGCCGTGGAGCCTGCGCCGGCTGTCCGGGCAGAGCCAGCCGTGTACCTGCGGCAGATCGAAACCGCCCTCGCAGAACGGGACAGCCGGAAGGCGGTCTCGCTTCTTGAGGAGTTCCTCAGGTTCTACCCGGACGATCCGAAGGCCGAGTTTTCGGCTCTCCGCCTGGGGTACCTGTATCTGGAAACAGGCGAAAATGCCAAGGCCTACGAACTCTTGAGAAAGTGGCTGGAGCAATACCCCCAGAGCCGCAATCGTGCAAGGGGGCGCCTGTATTTCGCGATGAGCCTGTTCCGTCTGGACCGGGTGAAGGAGGCCCTGGACCTGTTTCACGCTCTTGCGGAGGAGCCTGAGGCCGCGGCGTTTTATCCGCAGATCTACGTGTACCTGGCCGAGAGCTATCTCAAACAGGGACAGCTCCTGCCGGCCCTGACCTGGTATGTCCGGTACGAGGCCGGTCTCAGGGACGAGGCCGAGAAGAAGGCGGTCCAGAAAAGGTTCGTTCAGATTCTGAGCCGGGACTGGAGCGAGTCGGATCTGGAACGGGCTCTGGCCCGGTTTCCCCAGGGGTTTCTGACCGATGCTGTCTGTTACGGCATGGCTCTTGCCCAGGTTCGCGGCGGGAACAGACGGCTCGCCGAGGAATCCCTTCTGCGGATCTCGTCGCGCCATTTGGACGACCCCTTGACCGGGCCGATTCAGGAGCTCCTGAAGGCGATCTCGGCGCAGGAAAGGCCCCGCGCCTGCACGATCGGCTGCCTTCTGCCCCTGACCGGTAAATACCAACGCATCGGCTCTGGAGTGCTGGACGCCCTGCTTCTGGGTTCTGGGGCGTTCCAAGACCCGGGCTCCCGAGGCCATTCGATCCGCCTGCTCATCCGGGACACGCAGGGAAATCCGGCTGTGGCGGCCAGCCATCTGAGGGAACTGGCGGCGGTGCAGGAGCTCGTGGGTGTCGTGGGGCCCCTGACCGCCGAGGAGGGCTTCGCGTGCGCCCGGGAAGCCGAAACCCTGGGCCTGCCGATGATCGCCCTCACGCAGAAGGAAGAGGTCGCCAGGGTCGGGAACTTCGTCTTTCAGAACGGCCTGACCCTGGGGCAGCAGGTGGACACACTTGTGGACCATGTCATGGGCAGGCTGGGCGTTTCGCGGTTTGCCGTGCTGTATCCAAACGACCCGTATGGCCTGCTGGCACGGGACCGGTTTCAGCGGAAGGTGGCCGAGACCGGCGGCGTGGTGGAGGCCGCTGTGCCGTACGGGGAAAGGGAAACCGATTTCCAGGACGAGATCAAGAGGCTTGTCGGGGAGGCGTACTGGCGGAGCCTCCAGGAGAGCGAACAGAGAAAGGGGGTCCGTCAGACCCTGGAGGAGGACGACGAGCCCGAGGAGACTCCTCTTTCGCCGGCGGACGGGCCCGCGGCTGCCGTGGCGCCGCCCACCGGGCTCCCCTTCGAGGCTCTTTTTATCCCGGACGAATATCGCAGGGTCTCGCTGATCGCGCCTCACCTGGCTCTTTTCGACTTGAGCGGGGTCCTTTTGCTCGGCACCAATGCCTGGCATTCGAACCGTCTGGTGGAATCGGCCGGGGACTACGTGAAAGGCAGTCTGTTCGTGGACGGCTTCTTCGAGGGCAGCCCCATGCCTTTTGTGCGGGACTTCGTCGAGGAATTCCGCAGGAATTTCGGCCGCGACCCCGGGTTGCTGGAAGCCGAGGCCCTGGACAGCCTGCGGATGCTGGAGGCCGCCTTTGACCAGGCCGCACAGAAGACCCGCCGCGGCGTGCGCGACGCCCTGGCGGCTCTGGAAAACTATCCAGGCCTTTCCGGCACCACGAGCTTCGACGCGGACGGGTGTGCCCGCAAGCACCTGCACATCCTCACCGTCTCCGACAACCGCATCGAGGAAGTGTACTGAAGCTTCGCACCCTCCAGCGTTCCCCAAATCGTCTCCACGCGGTGTCAAAGAAGTTCGCCTAAATCCTTTTTGACAGCTCGGGGCGACAGTCGACGAGGGCTCCACGAGGCCCTGCTTGCCGCCAGGTTTACAAAGTTGGGTGAAGCGCTAAAACCCGAGGAACTCGAGCGACCCGTCCCCCCCGTCTCCTGAGGGTCGAAGAGGGTAAAGAGAATATGGACTTCATTCCGGCGTGCCCGGTTATAAGGCGTCTTGCGGCCTTGCCTAACGTATTTCCCAACGGGAATAGCCGTCATTCCTGCGGAAGCAGGAATCCAGAAAGACACAGAAAGACAAGGAGCCTGGATTCCTGGTCAAGTTGGAATGACAACCGACGAGAAGGGCTGCGCGACCCACTACAGGAGAGTTCTCAGACCCCCTTCAGAAAAGGACTCGGTTTGCCGAAGCTCGTTACCAGGACCTCTTTCCTTGCTCTCGTGGCGGCCACGTAAAGCAGGGCACGCTCTTGCCACTCGGCTTCTCTTTTCACGACTGGATCTGCGGACTCGACCGCTCCGGTCTTGTGCGGCAGAATTCCCTCGTTTACCCCCGCGATGATGACTCGGTCGAACTCGAGCCCCTTTACCCTGTGCATGGTGGCCATGCGCAGCCCCGGGTGTGATCTGTCCTCTGGTTCACTGCGTCGTATCGGGTAGGTTTTCCACCCCCTCTCGGAAAGGGAACCCTCATACTGCTTGAGGAGATCGCTTTTTCGAGCCACCAGACAGACCTCTTTCGGCGAAACGTTCTGGTATTGGAGATTTTTCAAATAGTCGTGAATGAATTGGATCTCCTCCGCGAAGGAGCGGAAACACTTCACTGTTGGATTCACCCCGCGGATCAGCGACTTATATGCCTTCTGGTCGTCAATACCTCCGTCGAGGTCATCGACTGTTACCCCTTCCAGAAGCCTGACCGCCCACCTGCGAGTTTCCTCTGTGGTTCGGTAGTTGATTCTGAGCTTCTTCGCTCGGCCGCGGATGTTGATGCCGCACTGGCCGAGCACAACCCTGTGGCGGTAAATTCGCTGATGCCCGTCGCCTACGATGAAGATGGAGTTCCGACCGTCGCCGTCCCCCACCACAGTCCGAATCAACCGGAACGCCTGTGCGCCCATATCCTGGGCTTCATCAACAATGACGGAGCGGTACGGGAGCGTCGACTGTTTGCCTTCCAATAGGAGTGTGGCGTCACGCATGGCATCGTCAACTTCCCGCAGACCGTGTTCATGAAGAAGGAGCCGGTACTCTTCAAAAACCGGCCAGATAGATTGGCGTTCCTTTCTGTTTAGCCGCACCCCTCGGCCGATCCTGGATGCCTGGAGATATTGTTCAAGGGTGTCGATCCCTTGGGGCTGAATGACTCGTTCCCACTCTTCCCGATAGAAGGACGGTGGCAGGAAAGCATCCGGCGGCGCCATGGCCAGGGCCTTTTCCCATAATGGGCTGCTCTTTTTCCCGTAATCGATCTCATGCCTGTAACCATGCCGACGCAGAAAATCCGATACCCATTTATCCAGGTTGACGACCTCGATGCGTCGGAGCACCTCATCTGAGCATATCTTACTGAGGTTTTCGCGGATATCCGCAGCGAGGTTGCGGGTGAACGTAGTGAAAAGCACTCTGTCGTTCTCGCCCGTGAAAACGTTCTTGGCAAGCCCCCTGGCCCTGTGCATGGCAACCACTGTCTTGCCTGTCCCTGCACCGCCGAGGACCTTCTCCAGGGTCGTCTTGAAAAGCTCTCCGGCTGCCTTGCGCTGGTCGATCCGGGTGAAGGACATTTCGGCAAATGCGTCGAAGACCTGCTCCTCTGCCCCGGATGCCCGGCAGTGGACCACCTCGATCCTTCTCTCCTTGAAAGCCTTCTCCACCTGATCTTGGATGTCCTTCTTGAATCGGCGGATGAAGAGGCCCTTGATGTCTTCCGGGCCGTAATCGTCGGGGTTTGCGATCGCGGTTGGGTCCAGCATATTCATGAGGCTCGCGAAGCTGCGCGGCCTGCCGTCGTGCGGGGTGGCGGAGAGCATGATCAGGGTGTCGGACCTGCGCGCCAGCAGTTTTGCGAGCTTGGAGCGGAGGGAGAGACCGAAGCCCCTTTCAGCCACGTTGTGCGCCTCGTCGATCACGATTACGTCCCAGTAGGCATCCTCCAGATACGTGCGGTATTCTGTATCCTGCTTGAGCGTGTCGATCGAGATGATCGCCTTGTCGTAATAGTAGAACGGGTTCTGGTTCGTAGGGATGCGGGATCGGACGCGCTGTATGCCGGTGGAGTCAAGCCGCGTGAGCGGTATGGTGAACCGGCTCCACATCTCCTTCTGAAACTGCGTGAGCATGCTTTTCACGGCCACCACCAGGATCCGCTTGCCGCGGCCGCGGCGGATGAGTTCGCTCAAGAGGATGCCGGCCTCGAGTGTCTTGCCGAGACCCACGGCGTCGGCGATGAGGATTCGATGGCGGGGCTGCCGGAGGGCCTGCATGGCTGGATCCAGCTGGAATGGCACAAGATCCATGGCTGCCCGATGCCCGATGTAGAGATTCTCGTCCGTAGGCGGAGTCTGGCGGAGGAGGCTTTCCATGTAGACCAGGGAGGCCTGGTAGGCGCTCGAGGCATCCTGCACCAGCCTGGTGTTGACGGGATCTAGGACCTCGATGGATCTCTCGATCTCGTCCAGAAAGATCGCCTCACGGCCTCTTACGAGTTCAGAGACGCCCACGACGCGGATCGCCTGGCCTCCAGTTGAGGTGCGGTCCACACGGCGCACCAGCCATTCCGCGTCGCGCACCACGATTCTGGCGCCGGGGGCCAGCACTTGGGTTTGGCGTGCGGAGGGCCGAGGCGACGCTTCGCGGATAGGGGATCCTCGAAGAGGCGGGGGCCGGGCAGCCGATTGCTGAGCGGCCGGATGTAGAGCGGCCGCCTGTTGGGGCGGTCGTTTGATGAGTGGTAGAGGGTGAAGGAACCGAGGGAGCTTGGGAACCTTGGTCTACGTCCGGCTTGGGCATGGTGAATGTTTCCATTCTGGTACTGGGGCGTCCTGCGGTTGCGGTCGAGGAATATCATTTCCCGGCCGATCGAGCAAACCCGGACCAGTCTTTTTTGCACCGGGGATTTTGCCACCCCTTCAGGGCGGTCTACTTGAGGTCCGCAACAAGCCTGCTCGGATCACGGATCACGTCGTCCAGTGTAAAGGCCCGCCACCCCTGCAACGCAAAGGCGTCGCCGGCCGTTCCTTCCAGCACTGCCACCTTTCTGTCCGGCCATGCGAGCTCCGCCTCAGCCAGGACCGCCCCCTGCTCGTCCACCAGTTCAAAGCCGACCTCAGGCACAGGGATCCCTCCCTCCACGAGCTTGCCGACGGTTTCCCTGAGCCTTTCGTCCGGAACGAGATGAAGTGAATCCCGCTCTTGAGTGGACGGTCGCTCGGTGGACGCGATCGGCTCCTCTCGAGACAGCGCCCTCTCCAAAAAGCGCTTGGCCGTGCCCCGTTCGAGATAGCTGTGGATCCGCTGGTTGCCGAAGCTCCGTAGGCATGCGTAGCAGCTCGTGGTCTCCTCGCAGGTGCACGAGGCCACCCGATCCAGGGCATGACGAAGCGAAAGCCCGAGGTGTTCGCGGATGCGCACCACATGCCCGGCTCCACCGGGCACCGTGTCAAACAGGAATACGGACTGGCCCCCTCCAATGACGGGCCGCAGCGTCACGTCCATGTCATCCCTCTTCACTCCCAGGGCGGAGGCAGCGCCTTCCAGAATGGCGTAGGCAACGGACCACCAGGGGCGGCCGTCGGGGATTTGAGGCCAATGGAGTCTCAGCTCGAGAACGTCCGTGATGAAGTCATGCCCCAGGTCGACCGGCGAGCTGAGTTTGGCACGGCACCTCCCTCCCCAGGGGCGCGGGTGCTCTCGTTCGGTTCTGAGTGTCGTGCCAGCCAGGGGCTCGGCGAAGCCGCATTCCTGGCAGAAGCGGAATCCTCTCCGGGCCTTGCCCATGTTGATGCTCACCAGCCGGGCGGGCTGTGGCCGTCCCACGAAAACGCCTTTCCACATCTCCACAAACTCGAAAGGCTCTTTGACTACATAATCGGCAAAGGCGATCCGGGTGGCGTACTGGCGTCCCGGCCGCCGGGTCGTGGCTCTTGGAGGAATCTGCTTGCTCGTGACGAACCCGAACTCGGGCCGGACATACCGGCCCTGATGCGCCTTCTGGTGCGACTGCCCGCAATAGCTGCAATTGCCGGCGGGGGCGCCGGGCTTCAGGATCTGGATCGCACCGCATGGACACTGGAAGTAACCGATCTCCTCCAAGCTGCGCTGGGGCATGACCTTCAACCCCACGCTCCGCCAGACGGCGCCACCGGCCACCACCTCGGAGCCCGGCGCGTACTCGGCGATCGCGAGTTTGAGATCCCGCGAGAGCTCAAGCCCGATGTCGTCCAACTGGGCACCCTGGCCGCTCTGTCCGACCCTTCGGATCGACTCCGGGTGAATGTTGAGGTTGACCACGTCCACGGGGAATCCGTACTTGGGAAAGAGGCCGCGGTTGGCCAGGGCGCCGAGCAGGTGCCGACTTTCGATGGTCTTGCGGATGCGTTGATAGAGTCGGGCCCGGTCGTGTTTGCCTGATTCAGAGGCTTTTTTTTCTTCTGAGCGATAGTAGTGGCAGTCTTGCCGGTATTCCTCGAAGGCGGTCTTGAGGGAGAAGTGGGTTCCTTCGAGAAAGTCGGTCGCCCATGCCCAATCGTTTATCCCGAGCGGCCCGTGGAGTTCGAACGGGACGATGCGCTGAAGCGCCTCGTGAAGCGCCGGGGGCCGCTCGCGGAAGAAATCCCCCAGAGCGGTTACATATTCCGGGCTTCCTTCTGTATCGCCTAACAGATCGGATATTCTTCCCTTTCCAAAGGCCCTCGGCTCCTTTTGGAAGAAAGCCCCGAGGGCTGTGGCGTACACATGGCGGCGGACGATGCGCTCGTTGTCGATGCGGAAAGCGGGTGGGCGCACACGGCCCGAGATCATTCGCATGGGCTGGTTGTAATAAGCCAGGTCATGAGAGCGGCGCTGGGCATAAGTGACGACGTAGGCCGCTGCGCCTGAACGGCGGCCAGCCCGGCCGGCCCGCTGGGCGTAGTTGGCCGGGGTCGGGGGTACGTTGCGCATGAGAATCGTCTCCAGTTCTCCGAGGTCCACGCCCAGCTCAAAGGTGGTCGAGCAGCTCAGCACATCGATACCGCCCGCGTAAAAGAGGTTCTGGAAGGAAGCGGAGGTAAGAGAATCGAGTTGCGCCGTGTGCTCCCGCGCGACCATCCAGAGGTCGAGGAAATCGCGGTAGCGGGCCCGGTAGTAGTCGGAGCGATCCGGGAATTCGCCGGGCTTCTCCGCTTCCAGGGTGCCGTCGCAGCAATAGGTGGGGCATACCCCTGAGATGCTGTGATAGGTCCGCACTCCGCACCGGCTGCACCGGTATGCCTGACCCAGGCATTTCGGTGGAACGAGGACCCAGCCCCGGCGGGCGAGTTGGAAGATGGTTCCCCGTTGCGGGTCCGTGGAATTCCGTTCGAAGTACAGATCGAGGACGGGCAGATTACTCGCGGTCAGATACCTTTCGAAGAGCTCTCCAAGAAAAGTTCTCAGGCGCTCGTCATCGATGTGCACGCCTCTTTTTCGAACCAGTCGTTTCAAGTAGTCCAGGCGTGTATTCGAGGAAGCGGGGTTCTGCGGCACCCAGGCTATGGTGCGCTTGTCGTGAGGCGCGCGTTTGAGAGCTACCGAGACGTCGGCCCTTGCCGGCGCGAAGACCTCGTCGTCCCGCTCCAGCCCCGGCGGAAGAGCCAGCACGTAAGCATCCCTGAGGGTATCCAGAAGAACCTGGATGAGCGTCCAGGCTTCGTCTTCGCTCAGGTTCCAGGGTGGCTTGAGCAGAGGCGGCGGCACCCGAACCTGGGAGAAGCGTTTGAGGACGAAATCCACGGCTCCAAGTTCCTCCAAACTCCGGCGGTCTTTGGAGGCATGCAGAAGCTCGCCCACGATCCATCTCCAGGCTTCGGCCCGGATCTCTTCCGGACCGGCTGTCTCGCCCAGCCATTTCTTTTCCTTGATCAACCGGGAAATACGTAAAACGAGGTCTTCCAGCGGAATCGGTTCGGTATCGTTCTCCACGCAGTAGAGAAGCACGTGCCGCCGGAGGGTGGTGCGATAGACGCTCTCGAGATAAGGGGCGAAGTAGGCTGCGTCCGCTCGGCTGTCGCTAAACGTCAGGATTTTCTTCTTCTCTCCGCGATTATGAACGTAGTGCTCGTTCGCGCTCTGGAAGAGCGTCGTGGCCGTTTCGGCCACCGGTTCGTCCGGTCCTGTGTAGACTGTCTGCAGGACGTCCCGCTGCAACGAGCGCGAGCCGCACGATGGGCAGAACTTCAAATCCATCCCACGCGAGGGGGTCCTCACCACGTCGATGGTTTTGCCTTTTTGCTTGCACCTGCAATCGGCATCGCCCCCCGGTTCGGTGAGGGCGCCGCAGCCCAAGCAGAGCTTCAGTCGTCGAAGGTCAGTCCGGGTGTCCTCGGAGCCAACTTGTTGGTCCACAAGCTCGTCCTCATTGACCTGGGAGGCACCCTCTGCACGGAGGGACAGAAAGACGCGCTGCCTCTTGTTGTCGTCATAGTCGACGAGCATCTCCTGTGTGGGATCCTCGGTGGTCACATATGCACGCCCTTGAGGGTCCATCACCAGGGAGCCTACCAGGATCTCCTCGCCGCAGCGGCGGCAGACGCCGATCTCGAAGACCTTTGAATCAGGATGCTCCCGACATGTCGTGCGACGCTCGAGATACAGGCGAGGCCCTCCGTCTCGGTGATTCTCCAGACAGACAAAACAACCCTCGAGGCAACGCAGGAAGAGGTGATACCGCGTTGTGAGCAGGGGCGGCTGGCCTACGGAGGGTGCGGCTGCGGTGGCGACCGCAAGGAGGTGGAGGAGCGCCCGGCGGCGCTCATCCTGGCGCAGTTCCGGCTCTGGAAACACGCGGTTCAGTATCTCCTCCGTCTCCTGGGGGCCTGCCGTGCAGGCGTCCTTTAGCAGGGTGACTCGGCGGTCGCCTCGGAGCAACTCGTAAAAAGCGCCGGAAAAGGAAACGGGCGTCTCAGAGGTTCCTCCCGCACTGGAAACGAGCCGAGGGGATTCGCCCCAGTCCCACTCCCGTGTCTCTTCATCTGTTTCAGCAAACGAGGCGGTTGTGCGGTCCGTATGGGCTACGGCCTCTGCAAGCCGCTCACGAACTCTCGCCTGTACACTTTCAGGAATACCGTTTTGGGGATCTTTCAAAAGTTCCTCGAGCTTTCGCAATGCGGCCCCGCGGGGCGATCGCGCCATGTCATCCAATTCTCGGTAAAGGGCAGACGGCAGCGGGCCCCATTCTTGCTCGGGCCTCAAATGGGGTATACGTTCCGCTACAACCACGTCCTGGGGATCGCCACTGGGGTTGTATTCGAAAGGCTCATCAAAAAGCCTGGAAGCGAACTCGGCAATGTCCGGCAGGTCTCGTCCGCCGCCCAGGGTTGCGCTTGTTCCTATGCATTGAAGACGATCGCCTCTGGCGAACCCCACGCGCTGCTTCAGGCGGCGCAGGAGCATCGCGATCTCCGTTCCCTTCGCTCCATCGTAGCTGTGAACCTCATCGAGGACGAGAAAACGCAGCAACTTCGACGCACCGGACTCGAAAAACACGCTGTCTTGCGGCCGCACCAGCAGGTACTCGAGCATGGCGAAGTTGGTGATGAGGATGTGGGGAGGGGAAGCCCACATCTCCTCACGGCTTTTCAGTTCGTTCGGGATGTCGGGTTCGTTAGGCCAGGTCTGCCGAAAGCGGCCCAACCCTTCCTGGCGGCCGGTCGGGGTGTCGCCGATGTAGCGGCCGAAGGTGACCGCAGGGCACGTGCGGAGAAGATGCCTGATCCGTTTGAGTTGGTCGTTTGCCAGAGCGTTCATCGGGTAGACCAGCAACGCGCGGATTCCTTGGCCGAGGGTTCCACGTTGAGCCTGTTCTGAGAGCACATGGTTCACGATGGGCAGAAGATAGGTCTCCGTTTTGCCGCTCCCGGTACCGGTGGCCACGATCAGATTGCGGCCTGCCTGGATCTTCTCGATTGCGCGCTGCTGGTGAAGATATAACGGGCGGTCCGCGTGAAGAGTCTCCGCCGGAATTTGCAGCATCACGTGTCCCAGAATCCCCCGATCGATCAACCTGCGAACCGTCTCGCCCTTCTTGAAGGGCGGGTTCAGCTCGATGTAGGGACCGCGGAAAAGGCGTTTGTCCCGAGCGAGGACCGCAGCGAATTGCTCGCGCAGGTGAGCGTTCTTGAAGAAGAACCTGCTACGCAAGTAGCTGCTGTAGCTCTCCGTCAGATCCTTGGTCAGCCGCGCCGGATCGAGATGCATCGCGTCTACTCCCTGAAAGAAAAAGTGCCTCGACCAAGCAAATCATCATGATGTCATGAGTCAACAATTCAGGGATCAACCGGATCATGGTTGGTGCAAGTTCCTCTAGTAATCTCTTTTCGGACAAGGAGAAAGGGACGGCTCGGCCTATCCCTTTCCACACAAGGCCCACGGAAACGGCGAGACTGAGGAAATGCACTCCATAAAGGGGCTCTTGAACGGCATTCGGAAACCACCTGCGCCTCAGGTCTGCATAAATCAGGCGCTCGAAAATCTTGATCCGTCGACCTTCCTTTTGTTTGCGTTTCCGGAATTGTTCGAGTTCGCGAGAAAGGTCCAGCGCATTCGCTGCACAAAGATCAGACAGCTCCTTGCGGTAGGCTGGGTCCGAAGCGGCCCGGATGCACCAACCGAAGCAAGCGTCCTGAAAGGCCTGAGGGCCGACCGCCCCTCTGGGTAATGAGGGGATGCTACAACGCACGGCTTCAAGATGCCTGCTGGCGTTCGTGCGGACAAGGTTGATGATTGCAGGCTCTGGATAACCGTGGAATGTCCCGGCTTCGTCGGGGTAGAAAATTCTCCAGGTGACTTCGGAGGGATCCAGATCAGCCAGCTTCCCCAATGCATCAGGCAAGGGGGTGGAATCTTGAGACTCGAATCGTAACCGTCCGCAGCCGTCCTTTTCCATAAGCACGAGCCGATCTTGAAAATCCGCCGGGCTTTTCCCCTTGAGTTCGACTCTAACCCCCTGATCGAGACGCATGATATCGAAGGGTGTCTGATCCTCTCCCGACTCCACCCGTACGATGGCTGCGGACACGAGGACTGACTTGTCCGCGCTTGTGAAATGCATGGTGCTGTTCTCTTGGAATGGACAAAACATCCGTACATTTTCAACCCCCACGTGTCGAAGGATGCGCGCCTCTACTTGACGGCTGTAACGGATTCCGTGCATGTCCGCCCACATGCCCAGGGCGCCCCAGATCCTCCACAGCTTCTCCGAGTCGGCATCACTGAGCTCCCAGGGCATGCTATTCTCGGTTTCCTCTTTGCTCCCCGGTCGCCATTTTCTTGTAAATAGCCTTGCTCGCAGGATCGTTTCGGGACGACAGTCGCTAGATTGTTTCGCGATGCTTGAAAGAATATCTTCTGACGGGAGGTTCCCAAGGAGAACGTCCAATCTAGACACAAGCGCCGATGATCCCTCACACGTTTGAAAGGCTTCACGTGCCGCCAGGACCTTGCCTGCAAGCGCGGCTCCGTCCTGCAAGGGTACTGGAAGGAGACGTTCATCGTCCGCTGAGCATGCGTTGTAATGGGAGAGTGTGAGACGGAAAAGGTATCCATCCGGGCCTGAGTCTAGGAAGAGGGGATTCTTTTTCCACTCCTCGGAGCTGCCGTATTCGATCGTTATCGAGGACCCTTCCGCAGGTTCGAACGTCTCGGACCACTCATTGGACTGGCCTAACGTCACCCTGTAGACGCCAGGAATCGGAAAGACAACGTCTGTCGCGGCCTCCCATTCGCCTCTTGCTTGGTCCGGGATGTTCAAACAGTGAGGAGACTGCCAAGGCAAAAGGAGAGATCTCACAAGAATTGCGCGGTTTTCGATGGGAACCTTTTCGGTCCAGTGAAACCGAACTACCTTGCCGCATATCTGGCAACTGAATCCTTTCGGCAGCCACCGGTTGACGATATTTGCGCAGACAAGTCTTACGACGCGATCAAACTGAAGCTGTAGAACCAAGTCTAGCCGAGATACCCTCCTCTGACGTGTCTCTGCGACGAACGGGGCAAGGTCCACGCGGCCGTACCCCCGAGAATCAACGGCCAGATCGCGTTCGAACATAATCCCCTTCGGGTCTTCGAGGGTCAGTTTGGCAGAACGGGCATTTCCCCTGGGTGTTGCCAACTTGAGAAGCAGCAAGGGATCCCCGCCCTCGAGTTCGGCAACGGACAGTTGGAGCGGTTCTCGAGTCCAAGAGACAATTTGTCTGCCCGACTTCGGTTGATACACCGCCCAGGCCGGAAGGGGTACATTCACATAAAAGGGGAGTTCCCAGTCTTGATCCCGGAAACCCGGTATGCAGAGGCAAACACGCACAGGATCGCCGGAGGTGGAAACAAGATAACTTTGAGGATCGTCTGTGGGCTCTGCGCCCCGCAGCCGCGCCTCTGGTGGGACTCGTATGCAGCACTTTACCAACCGACCGATGTTGCTCCAATCGATTTGCTCCCGCGATACCGAGATCTCCGGCAGGACCCGAAACAGAAATCGAGCATCTTGTCCGATAGGCCCTTTTACGCGCAGTTGATACTCCCCCCAGGCTTTGGCACCTAGAAGACCCTCGCACCCCAACTCCAAGCGACGCCAGAGGCTTCTGCCTTGCTGAACCACCAGAGGCCTCAAATCGGACAAAGAAATACGTATCACCCCGCCCCGGCTCTGTTTCAGCTCGGTCGGCTGGATTTCCAGAGTCCAGGAGGCCAGGAATTCTTCCTCGCTTTGGCGGGGGGCTCTCCATATCTCCAACGCAGGGGCTTTGCCCCAAAAGAGAAGGAACTGATCATGTGAGACCTCCTTTTTGCCTCCCGCCGATTCTACAAGCCGTGGACCGAGTGCGCCTCCATGCTCGAGATCGACCGAAAACGTCTTCGATTCCTGTTGGTTCTGCAAGCTCAGTTCCTCGATGCCTTTGAGGTCATACACGCGGGCAACGAGTGAACTCCAGCCGAACGGCATCGGACCGAAGTCTTCCACGATCTCTGGCTCGCAAATCTCGTCGGCGGTGCGGCCGAGAATCCTCCAGGAAGGCAGATGCACTATGCCGACTCGAGTCGCTTCCAGGGCTTTTGTGCTGATCAGCTTGGAGTTGTCCGGATTGAAAAAGAGAAAGGGATACTGGCCCGATATGCCTGCCTGCGACCAAGATCCCTTTTCCACCCCGTCTACCAGGAGCCGTGATTGCAGGGAAGAGAACGGCCTAAGGAGGAAGTAGTCCTTGGGTACTGTCACTCTTTCGCCAGGCTCTGCGTAAGTATCCACCCGTTCTGGAGCGGAGGAGTCGATCTGGAGAATCCACGTAAATCGATGCTCGTCGCTCTCGACTCTCTGCGGTGGAAGAAATAATCGAAGACCGTGGTATGGGTCGAAGTAGATCTCCGGTCTCCGAATCACTCTTCGATCTGCCCCGCTGCAGGAAGATCCCGGCGTACTCCTGACCCAAGCCGAAAAGGCATCCAAGACACGATCAGGGAGCCTGATCTCCTGCGCTCCCGGCAATCTCCGTTCGCTTTGCCACACGAGCAGCATCTCTATGCTGCGCTGGAGAAAATCTTCAGCAATCTTGCCGCCATATAGCAGGAACCTCTCTGTTGGTTTGGTGAGATAGAGTCGCGGAACGATGCGGAGGAGGTCGTCGAAACCGCTTCCATCTGCCATGCCGCAGTCCATGGAACGTGGGACCACCTTCTCAAAAAACTCGGGAAGGCAGGAGGCGGGGATCCCGCAATGGGCCAGAATCGGCCCCAGGTACGACCACCGGGTCTTTAGCTGGCGAAATTCGGGAAGCTCCCGCTTTTTTAGACACTCGAGGAAGGCCTTCCCGAACCGCGAGGAGTACTTGTTGATATCCTCAATTCCGATCTTCCCGAGGACATAGGGCCAGTAGGCTCCTGACTGGAAATTGAAGAAAGCTTCGTTGACGAGCCAAACGGACAGCGTAAGAGGCCACCTTTCCGCCAGCCGGCGGATGGCTTGCCCCGGCCCCAACTCTTCAACCAACGACTGAATCTTGCCAGCAAATTCGTTACAGTTTTTCTCACTGAAGACGATCTCGCCTAGCAGCGTTCGCCCAAACAAAGCAGACGTAAGCTTCCGTTCCGCCTCGTTAAAGAAAAGACTGACTGAGGAAGTGGCCATTTTGCGTCTCTCCTTTCCATCTGAATGGAAGCTTACAGGTCTAATTTTTTATCAAAGAGAACTTGCATTTAACAAGAAGCCTATCAGAGAGGTTTGACAGATCCGGTCACAAGGGGAAGAAAAACCTGAGCTCTGCCACCGGGGGTAAAGATTCCCCGGGCAGAGTCCGAAAGAATAGGGTGGCCGGGAAAGAACCCTTATGGAGGCAGGGCGGAACCTCATGGATTCCGAAAACCATCAGGCATGCGACGAGATTCCGGATCGGTTGCCCATCCTGCCGGTCCGGGACGCCGTTGTGTTCCCTTACATGACTCTTCCTCTGCAGATCGGCCGCGAGGCGTCCCTGCAGGCCGTCGAGCGGGCTCTCGAGGACGACCGGCTGGTTCTGCTCGTGGCGCAGCGAAACCCGGCAGTCGAGGAGCCGGAGCCCGACGATCTCTACCGGATCGGCACGGTCGGCATGATCATGCGCATGATCCGGCAGCCGGACAATCGCGCCAAGGTTCTGGTCCAGGGCCTCTCGAAGGCGCGGGTGCTGGAGGTTCTCGCGCTCAGGCCTTTTCTGATGGCCAGGCTCCAGTGCATCCAGGAGAAGCCTCTCTGTCCGGTCCCCCTGGAGGTGGAGGCTCTCATCCGATCGATGCGGCAGACCCTGGAAGAATTCCTGGCCATGCGGAATCTGCCGACCGAGATCCTGCTCGTCACCGAAAACATCAGCGACCCGGGCGTGCTGGCGGACCTTGTGGCCGCAAACCTCAACCTCAAGACGCAGGAGGCCCAGCAGCTTCTCGAGTGTCTGGACCCTGCCCTGAGGCTCCAGAGGGTCGGCGAGGCCCTGCAGCGGGAAATCTTGCTTACCCGGATGCAGCAGAAGATCCAGAGCCAGGCCCGGGAGGAGATCAACCGGACGCAGCGGGAGTATTATCTGCGGGAGCAGCTCAAGGCCATCCAGGGGGAACTCGGCGAGGCGGACGAGAAGTCGAGCGAGATCAAGGCGCTGCGCGAGCGGATCGAGAAGGCCGGCATGCCGCCGGAGGTGGAGAAAGAGGCCCGCACGCAGCTTTCGCGGCTGGAGTCCATGAATTACGAATCGGCCGAAGCTTCCATGCTGCGGGGCTATCTGGACTGGCTCGCCGATCTTCCGTGGAGCCGCTCCACCGAAGACCTTCTGGACATCCCCAAGGTCAAGGAGGTGCTAGACGAGGACCATTTCGACCTTCGGGACGTGAAGGAGAGGATTCTCGAGTATCTTTCGGTGCGGAAGCTCAAGGAGCGGATGCGTGGCCCGATCCTCTGCTTTGTGGGGCCTCCGGGCGTCGGCAAGACCTCGCTGGGCCGTTCCATTGCCCGGGCCATGGGACGCCGGTTCGTGCGGATTTCCCTGGGAGGCGTCCACGACGAGGCCGAGATCCGGGGCCACCGCAGGACGTACGTGGGCGCGCTGCCGGGCCGGATCCTGCAGGGCATCAAGCAGGCCGGGTCCAACAACCCGGTCTTCATGATCGACGAGATGGACAAGATCGGCAGCGACTTCCGGGGCGATCCCTCGGCGGCTCTTCTCGAAGTTCTCGATCCGGAGCAGAACCACAGCTTCAGCGACCATTACCTCAATGTGCCCTTCGACCTTTCGAACGTCATGTTCATCACGACCGCGAACCGGCTGGACCTCATTCCCTCTGCGCTCCGGGATCGGCTCGAGGTCATCCGCATCCCCGGCTACACCGAGGAGGAAAAGATCCAGATCGCCCTGACCTACCTGGTCCCGAGACAGCTTGCGGAAAACGGGCTGGAGAGCCGCCACCTGTCTCTTTCCCTGCCTGCGCTGAAAAAGATCATTTCGGAGTACACCCAGGAGGCCGGTCTGAGGAACCTTGAGCGCGAGATCGCGCGGATCTGCCGGAAAGTGGCCCGGCGCATCGCAGAAGGGCACGGGGAGAGATTCCGGGTGACAGCCGGAAATCTGCACCGGTTCCTGGGGCCGGTCCGGAACCTGCGCGAGGAGGGGCAGCAGACGCCCCAGGTCGGCCAGGCCATCGGGCTGGCCTGGACCCAGGCCGGCGGAGAGGTGCTTTTCGTGGAGGCTTCGGTCGTGGAGGGAACCGGAGAACTCACGCTCACCGGACACCTGGGTGACGTGATGAAGGAGTCCGCCCGCACGGCCGTCAGCTACGCCCGGGCTGCCCACGAGCGCTGGGGCATTCCCGGCGATTTCTACAAAACGAAGGACATTCATGTCCACGTTCCGGCCGGCGCCATCCCCAAGGACGGCCCTTCGGCCGGGCTGGCGATCGTTGCAGCCCTGGTCTCTGCCCTGACCGGCCGTCCTCTCCGCCACGACGCGGCCATGACCGGAGAAATCACGCTCCGGGGCCGGGTGCTGCCTGTGGGGGGCGTCAAGGAAAAGGTGCTGGGCGCGCACCGTTTTCAGGTGGCCGAAGTGTTCCTGCCGGCCCGGAACCGGGGCGACGTTTTTGAAATCCCCGCCTCGGTCCGCAGAAACATCAAGCTGACCTTCGTGCGCCATATCGACGATCTCCTTGAGAGCGTGCTCTTGCCAGCAGACCCGTCTGCAGCTTATCATCTCCGAAAGGTGGCCTCGTGACGAATTCCCTTCGCGACCGGAAGCCAAAGCTTGCTC
>FWPU01001200.1_pt1 | contig 79931 bp, 58 predicted proteins | sample 2228361 | NCBI WGS metagenome assembly FWPU01 (sample SAMEA103939777, study PRJEB20133) | metagenome | reverse complement strand
CGAGGCCGCAAAAAGAAATGGTAAGCAGAGGATTGCTCCTCCAGCCGCCGAATGTATTCGGTGCGGTCAATGTAGAGAAAGCCCTCCTCGACCAACTTCTCAAAATTGCTCACACCGTAGGGAAAGCGCGCTTTCGTCATCACCTCTGTGCCTTTTTGAGAACAAAGGTAGGTTTTATCTCACAGGGCCGAAGTGGAAGGGGCTGCTTGCTCTACCTATGCTTTATCCTTGCAATACGCTCCTCGCGTTTGCCTTGGTTACAGCGGCGAGAGGTGCATGTGTTGCGCCCTTATTAAGGGCTAAACGCGGGCCGATGGCGTGCAATAGGCCTAGTCAAAGCGTTAGGCGTGGCTTTTCTACCAATGTTGAAGAGCGGTCGGCTCTATTTTTTTATTCCTAACAAAAACCTGTAAGTCAATTTTTTGCAAAAAAAAGTCGGAGATAAAATGGCTTTTTAAGGGATAGGAAAGGGTGTAGAAGTGTCTGCAGTGGTCGGGAGGAGCGGGCGCACCTTCGCTTTGTCATTCGATAACTTATTAATTAAAAACTATGAGGGATAGCAACATGGAAAGCCTAAACCACAATAACGGCAAATACTTCGGAAGTGGCCTAAAAGTCCTGCTGCTTGCGCTGCTGTGGGCGTGCCTTGGGCAGCCCGGCGACGTGCTGGGGCAATGCAACCCGGCAGGCAACCCGACGCGCTGGGAATACACGTTTACGCCTTCGTCCACTATCAACATACTGGGGCAGACCTTCTGCACCTCGCAGCAACAGAGCAACGGCTGTTGTGGAGGGCCTTCCTATCGGTGTCTGGACTTGATTTTTCATGTGGAGAATGGACCGAACGGGGAGACTTTTAACAGTAGTTGCAAGGGCCAATTGAACCTGATGACGGCACAGGGCAACTTTGATGCGCTGTTTTTCAGTGCTGGGGTGCCTAGTGCTGGGGGCAATAACGTGAGTTGTGCTGCGCCTATAACGATTGGCAACAATTACGATATCAGCGTGGTGTTCAACGGCACGATTACGGGAGAAGTATCGGCTAATCTGCTGGTCTTCAACTCTATGGGCATGATGGTATTTAGCAGCCTTCAGACGGTCAGCCCGGGGCAGGCACTTATATTGACACTGTGCAAGCCGGGCTTCGGCTGTGTGATGGATGAGATAGCGTTTGGCTGCTGCAACGCAGGAGCCACGTTAGGGCTGCACTTTGGAGCACCGGACACGATATGCCAAGGGCAGAGTGCGACGCTCAAAGTAGCAGGGCTGAATGGCGTACCGCCGTACCAGGTACATGTGCGAGCAGCATCTGCGGCGGATACAACGTACTTTACGATAACGGTGCCTTCTGACGGAGATGGAGCCCCTGCGCGCGACACGCTACTGGTGCCAGTATCACCATTGCGCACAACGACTTATTGCGCCATCAGTGTGGAAGACGCCACCGGATGTGTGCAGCCTATTGCAGCCAACCACAAGGCTACAGTGGTGGTGTTGCCTAAACCAACGGTATCGGCTGGCCCAGACCAGGTGATTTGCCACAATCAGTCCGCTACCCTGACTGCTACGGTGGGCAACGGCGTCAGTAGTGGCTCTTGGAGCGGTGGTGCGGGTACGTTCTCGAACCCTAACGGCCTGACCACCACCTACACGCCTACTCCGAGTGAAGTGGGCAAAACGGTAACGCTGACTTTCACGACCGACGACCCGCCCGGCCCATGTCCGCCGGTATCGGCCCAGGTAAACGTAACGGTATTGCAGCCATCGCCGCTGACGTGTAATGACAAGGTTATTGTAGCTCTCGATCCAATGGGTATGGCCGTTATTGAGCCAGATATGTTACTGGAAGCACCTCAGCCCAATGGCAAATATTTGGTGGAGGTGTTTGTAAATGGCGTGAATATCGGCAACAAGGTGGATTGCTCGCACATCGGTAAGAACGTCATCGGTAGGGTAACGGACCTGTGTACGGGTATCCGCTGCTCTACGAACATTATGGTCATGGACAACTTGCCACCCAAACTCACCTGCACCGACCTGACGCTGGTGTGCGCGGTGATGAACTACACCCCCGCTGCTTTAGAAGCCTTAGGCATACCTAATGTGTACCCACAGGTGGAGGAAAACTGCGGCCCGGTTCAATTGACCTATAGCGACATCTGGCAGGATTTCCCCTGCAGTGCGCCTTGTATTGGCCAAGTAGTGCGCACTTGGACGGCCACTGACCCACAGGGCAGGAAGGCTTCGTGCACGCAATACATCTGTTTTGAGAATAGGGGGCTTGCTGATGTACGCATACCGGCCAACGTTACGCTGGAGTGCACGGCAGGGGTACCCGATACCTCCATTCAGCATACAGGGATGCCCTTCATTACGGCTTATGGGGTGGATTTTCCCATCTTCCCGCCCTCCAAGGCCGGCTCTTGCCGCCTAAGCGTTACCTATGCTGACAAGGTTTTTCCTATTTGCACGGGGTCTTACAACATCGTGCGCGAGTGGACGGTGCTGGATTGGTGCAGTCCCATCGTGCAAAATGGCCCGAATGCTAACCCGCGCACTTTCTCCCAGCTCATCTCGGTGCTCGACCAGGCTGGGCCTGCCATTCTCAACTGCCCCGATGACCTGACGGTGAGCACTGATCCGTTGGACTGCTGCGCTAGGGCGACGCTGCCCTCCGTGCTGCTGCGCGACGTATGCGCCGGGGCGCGCACCGTTACGGCAATTATCTCGGTACGGCACCCCGTCACGGGTGATGTCATCAACACCATCGAAGTACCGGCTACACTGACGACACCGCCGGGCAATAATCCGCCCACCACTGATCGGCTGGCGGTGTTTGCGCAAACACCTTGTCTGCCTATCGGCGCGCATACGGTGCTCTATCATGCGGAAGACAATTGCAACAACACCTCTACATGCGCCTTCAGCCTTGCAGTACAAGACCTCATGCCGCCGCAAGTGGCCTGCATAGAAGTAACGCAGGTGGCCTTGGGTATCAGCGGCATGGCCTTGGTCAACGCCTCTTCTTTTGACAACGGCTCCTACGATGCCTGCGGGCCAGTGTATTTCAAGGCGCGCCGCGCGGAGGCCAACCCTTGCCAACCCAATGGCCTGTTCTTCGACCAAGTCAAATTCTGCTGCGAAGATATTGGCGACACTATCGAGCTCATCTTGCGCGTGTACGACGCCCAGCCACCTACCGGCCCGGTATCGCCTGATTTGGTCGTAGGCAATTACAGCGAGTGCACGGTACAGGTGTACATCGAAGACCAACTCCGCCCCGCCTGTGTACCGCCAGCTAATACTACAGTCAGCTGCGAAAACTTCGACCCCACCCTCTGGGCTTATGGCATGGCTACGGGTACAGACAATTGCTGTGTGGATACCATCATCACTCTTGCGAACTACGGACAGTTCGACACCCTTTGCTCTCGCGGTACCATCACGCGACTCTTCCGCGTCGTGGACTGCAGCGGCAATACCCAGACCTGCTCCCAGCGCATCGTGGTCAATTACCAGTCGAGCTTCTTCGTCCGCTTCCCTAATGACCTCATCCTCATCGAGTGCAATAGCCCCTTCGACAACTTTGGTCAACCCGAATTCTTCGGCGTGGATTGCGAGAGCATCGGCGTCTCCTTCGAGGACAAGCGCTTCAACATCGTACCCGACGCTTGCTTCAAGATAGAACGCACTTGGACTATCATCAATTGGTGCTCCTACAACTCCAATGCGGGCTGTATCATCGTGCCCAACCCTAATCCTAATCCGCAGAGTGAGCACCCCAGCAACCTCATCGGCCCGACTGTCTCCCCCATGGGTACACCAGCGCCGTGGGCGCCCACTAACGCCCGCATTACACCCTCCGACCCACTGCCGACCAACTTCAGTACCTTCTGGTCGCCCAACCCCAACTGCTATAAATACACCCAAATCATCAAAGTACGTGACAAACAAGTACCTGACGTCCAATGCCCAACAGCGCCCGTAGAGGCCTGCGATCAGACCTCCAACGATCCACAGCTCTGGAACGCCCCCCACTGGTACGACCCGCTCATCGGTACCCACGACCTGTGCGAAGGCCCCGTTGACCTGTGCATTAGCGCCTCCGACGCCTGCTCCGGCCCTGCCGACTTAAAGGTGCGCTTCTTGCTCTTCCTCGACCTAGATAACGACGGCACCATGGAAACCGTCGTCAGCAGCACCAACCCGCCCCCACCTGGCACCGTGCTTTTCAACAACGCCAACACGCCCAACTATGCGGGCGGCACCCTGCGCGCTTTCGACCACCGAAACGTACCTGACGCGCGCAAGTACCGCTTCGCCATCGAGACCAACGTAGCGGGCCAAAATCGCGTAGCCTGCCTGCGATGGAACACCCTCGAAAACCCGAGTGCCTACACCCTGCCCGAATTGCCCTACGGCACACACAAAATCAAGTGGTTCGTCGAGGATGGCTGCGGCAACGAGCAAGCGTGCGAATACACCTTTACCGTCAAGGACTGCAAGGCGCCCACCGTCGTCTGCCGCAATGGCATCAGCGCCAACCTCATGCCCACTAAAATGATCTCCCTCGATTACACCGACCTCTTGCTAAATGCCTCCGATAACTGCACCCCACCCAACTTGCTCATTTTCGGAATGAGACGCTCCGGCTCAGGCTTCCCATTCCTGCCCGATGGCAACCCGCAGACCTCCGTTACCTTCGACTGCAACGACCTGGGCTATAACCTCGTGGAAATATGGGCCATGGACCTGGCTGGCAACACCGACCGCTGCACCACCTTTGTACACATCCAGGACAACATCGGCGCATTCTCCAACGCCAACGCCGCCGTGGCCGGCACCATCCAGACCACTTCCGGGCAGGGCCTCGAGGATGCCACCATCCAATTGCTCATCAGCACCACACAGGGCACCGCCGAAATCAGCACCCTCACCGAGCCTGATGGCTACTACTTCCTGCCCAACGCACTGCCTTCACAGGCCGATGTCATTGTGAAACCCTCCAAAAACAACGACCACCTCAACGGCGTGTCCACCTTTGACCTCGTCCTCATCAACAGGCATATCTTAGGCTTCGAACCCCTGAGCGACCCCTACAGGATGATCGCCGCCGATGCCAACGACAGCCGCTCTATCACGACGTACGACATCCTCGAACTGCGCAAACTCATTCTCGGCCTCTACGCCGAACTGCCAGCCAATACCTCCTGGCGATTCATTGACCAAAACTACCATTTCCCAGACCCAACCAACCCCTTCAAGGAGAAATTCCCCGAGGTGCGCATCATCAACAATGCCGACGACCCACGCCTCTTCGAAGACTTTGTGGCCGTCAAGGTCGGCGACGTTAACGGCAACGCCATTACCAATAGCCTAAACCCCACCACCGAACGCACTGTAGGCACCCTCTACTTCGATACCGAAGACCGGCCCGTGCGCCAAGGCGAAACCTTCACCGTGCGCCTACAGCCCGCCGAAGCCGTTGCCGCCTACCAAATGACCCTCAACCACCCCGGGCTGCAACTCCTCGATATCCAGCCCGACCCCGCCATGGGCCTCGAACACTTCGGCGTCCACCCCGCAGAACAAGCCCTCACCGTCTCCTATGACGCCCCCAACACCACCGCCGGCTTCAATCTCATCTTCCGCGCCAACACCGACGGCCAACTGCGCCACATGCTGCAGGTGTCCAACCGCATCACTAAGGCCGAAGCCTATCGCACCGCCGAAATCCTCGACATCGCCCTACGCTTCCCCAACAGCACAGCGCCCATCAGTGGTGTCGGCTTTGAGCTCTACCAAAATCGCCCCAACCCCTGGACACAATACACCCACATCAGCTTCCACCTGCCCACCGACGAACCCGCCACCCTCACCATCTACGATGAGACAGGGCGCGTCCGACTCCGCCATACCGCCTCCTACGAACGAGGCTACCACACCCTCAGCCTCCACAACGAATCCATCGGCATAGGCAGCGGCACCCTCTTCTACCGCCTCGAAACCCCCTCCCACTCCGCCGTAAGGCGCATGCTCAAAATGTAATCCGCCACACTAGCATAAGGCATCCAAACACGCTATTCCTCCTCAGCGTCGGCTCCCCATCGGGCCGGCGCTTTTTTTCTGTTTTTTTGGGAAAAACGGCTGCCCAGCTCCGCTCCTACTTCCACACTTAGAAGGCGTGCCAGCCGCTCTTGCTTAGCCCCGGGCGCGTTCCCGTCCCGCTTCCGGCCTTAATAATGGCACGACCACAGCCCACCGTCTCCGCGCTCGCCCTCTCCGTTGCCTCTTTTTTCAGGCCCTTGTTGTTTTTGCCACTGCCATGCCCTTACCTTTGTGGCCCTAAACAAGGCGGCGCGGTAGCTCAGCTGGTCAGAGCGCATGATTCATAATCATGAGGTCGGGAGTTCAAGCCTCCCCCGCGCTACAGAAAAAACCCGAAGTGTCGAGAGACGCTTCGGGTTTGTTTTTCAGTTTTGAAAGGGTACATATTTTCTCGCAAGAAACCCGGCAGCTATTTGTCAAATCACCCGCTCTGCACCCGCCGCCACCTGCCCCGCCCTCACCGAGGCTGTTTTTTGGAAAAAACGGCCTTAGCGCTTTGACTTGGCCTTTTCGCGTACTTACGCCCACAGCGCCTTGGGCTTGGGCCTGAGCATGTGCCCGTCTCGCCCGAAAGCGGGACGAAAACACGCTCTGGGCCAAACAGGAGCCGCGCGCCCAGTCGCTACGCCCACAGCAGCGGCTCCGAAGCCGGCAGCCGTTTTTTCACCCCAAAAAAATGGAGGTGAGAAAGGCAACGATGGTAGAAAGTGGCCGCTTCTACTTTTCACTTATCACTTTTCACTCTTCACTTCAAAATAGCAGGCTCTCCGGGCGCTCTGGAAAATAGTACCCTTTGCAATTTCCCCAAACACCAGCCTCAATGACAGAGCCAGTTTTTTCAGCACCTACTTCGCTGCCGCATAGTACGCCTGTAAGAGCTGCTCTGCGGCGGCGAAAGGAGAAAGGCGGCCGCTGAGCACGTCTTCTTCAAGCCCATGGAGGCGCTGCTGCACTGCCGAATGCTGATAGAAGTTCTGCCGAAGATTATCTTCAATAGTTTCACGCAGCCAATAGAGGGCCTGTTGGCGTCGCTGCTGCTCGAAGCGGCCACTTTTCTGAAACTGCTCATGGCATGCTGCAACAGCTTCCCACACCTGCTGGATGCCGTTGCGTTCGGAGCTACTACAGGTAAGCACGCGCGGAACCCATCCGCTAGGATGTGGCGGCAGGAGGTGTACGGCATTGAGGTAATAGCCCTGAGCCTTGCGGGCGAGGGAGAGCCGCTCGCCGTCAGCCTTGTTTACCACCAGCAGGTCGGCCATCTCCACAATACCGCGCTTGATGCCCTGTAGTTCGTCGCCCGCGCCAGGCAGCAAGAGGAGGACGAAGATGTCGGTGATATGCCGCACTGCCACTTCTGACTGACCTACACCGACGGTCTCGATCAGCACGGTTTGATAGCCGGCGGCCTCCACAAGGTGGATGGTTTCGCGCGTTTTTCGGGCTATGCCGCCCAAGGAGTCGCCAGAAGGAGAAGGACGAATGAAGGCGCTTTCGGAAGCGGAAAGTTGCTCCATGCGAGTTTTATCGCCCAGAATGCTGCCGCCGCTGATAGCGCTAGAGGGGTCAATGGCCAACACTGCGACGCGCTGGCCTTGCTCGAGCAAATGCGACCCTAAAGCCTCGATGAAAGAGCTTTTCCCTACACCTGGGGCGCCCGTAATAGCAATGCGCAAGGTGTTGGGCACGGGAGCTTCGGCCAACAGTTGCAGAAGCTGCTGCGCCAGCGCCTGATGGTCAGGGCGGGTGCTCTCTACCAATGTGATGGCGCGGGCCAACACCACACGGTCGCCAGCGCGGATGCCTCGGGCATAATCCTGTACAGACCACTGCGGACGCGGCATAATGTAAGGTTGCGAGTGAAGGAGCAAATGTGCAGCGTCCGAAACATTTATGCGCTATAAAGAGCACACACGGCCTCACGACAAAAGCACCTGTCGAAGCCAATTAGATAAGGCGCCGACAGGGACTTGTTCGATAGGATGCGGCCAGTCTGGCAAGATGTCGAGACGACCACGAGGCATCTGGCGGGCGGCCCATTCTGCCTCTTCGCGCGTTACCATTCGGTCGTGCGAGCCTAATCCTACAATCGCAGGGCAAGTGATGCGGCACAAGTCGTCAGCAGTGAAGGCCTCTCCGTGCCCCAGGCGATGGAGCAAGTCTGCAGTCTGGCCCATGACCTGGCGCCAATTTTGAGTACGGTGTCGCTGCGCTAGTGCAGCGGCGAAGTCGGGGGCGCGCTCTAGCATGCGGTCGGGCTGCAGGCGTCCTACTTCGCGGGAGGCTGTTTCGGGCGTCCAATCGAACTTAGTGCCCAAGGTTACTACACACCGGATGTGCTCAGGTGCTAATAAGGCCATTTGCAGGGCTACGTAACCGCCCATGCTATACCCAAAAACCGCAACAGGTTGGTAGATGCCTTGGACATCCAAATAATGAAAGGCCTTTTGCGCAAAGAGGTCAATCGAAAATGCTCCCTCAAATGGCGCATCGCCATGGCCTGGGAAATCGAGGGTTAGGGGCAAAAACTGTCCTTCTAAGGTTTGACACAACGCATCAAAATGAGCGGCGCTACCCAACGCGCCGTGCAATAACAGCAAGTGCTCCATGAGAGTGGGCTACGAGAGCGGCCGAAAGGCATCAGGTCTCATTAGGCTAAATGAGCCTGATAGGCAGCAGCGTCCATTAGTGTGTTGAGTTCGTCTGGATTGGCCACTTCCACCTTGACTATCCACCCCCTACCATAAGGGTCTTCATTGATGAGGCCAGGGTTGCCACCGCGGGCATCGTCAATATCGGGGTTAAATTCCAGTACTTTGGCCTTTACGGGCATAAAGAGGTCTGATGTGGTCTTCACTGCCTCTACCGTACCAAAAACGCTGTGGGCCTCGATGGTTTGCCCCACGGTCTCTACTTCCACATACACTAGTTCGCCCAGCTCACTTTGAGCAAAGTCTGTAATACCTACGTAAGCGATATTGCCGCTTTCAAGACGGATCCATTCGTGGTCTTCCGTATACTTGCAGTTGTCAGGAAAGTGCATAGTACAATGATTATGAAAGGTTTTTGTTTTGAATAAATGTGACTCTCCGTTTTTAAGCGCCGAGGAATGGGCCAAAGGTAAAGCGCGCAAAACACGCGCAAAGTGCTGGCGCAAATTTCTCTACAAACTACCTTGCACCTCCTATTTGGTTAAAACTTTACTTTCGATGCACAACGAGGAACACGAAAAATTCATGCGCATGGCCATTGCCCAAGCACACATGGGCATGATCCAAAACGAGGGCGGGCCGTTTGGCGCCGTTATTGTTCGGGGTGGCGAAGTCATCGCCGTGGGTAATAATCGCGTTACCAGCACCAACGATCCTACTGCACACGCCGAAATTGTCGCCATTCGGGAAGCTTGCCGCAAGCTAAATACCTTCCAATTGCAGGATTGTGTGCTCTACACCTCTTGCGAACCATGCCCGATGTGTTTGGGCGCCATTTACTGGGCCAGGCCTTCCAAGATTTTCTTTGCTTGCACGCGCCACGACGCTGCAGCCATTGATTTTGACGATGATTTCATCTATGCCGAAATAGCAATGCCCTTGCATGCGCGCCGCATCCAGACGGCACAGCTATTGCGCGAAGAAGCGCTGTCGGTCTTTGAAGCCTGGAAAAACAAGCAGGACAAGACGCTTTACTAACCCAAAAGCTGCAGTGTACGCAACCAGCGGTGCTCGGCTTCGTCGGCCTGCAAGGCCACGCGGTGCAAGGTAAAGGGCTGCTGGCCCGGAAGAGCGAGGAACACGCGCCCGTCGGCGTTCTTCTTGTCTTGCTGCATGAGCGCCCAGAGATGTGGCCACATCTGTTCTGTCAGCGGCTGCGATGGTAGTAGTGGGCGGAGCAAGGCGAGAAGGTCGGCATCGGGGTTTTCTACTTCGCAAAGCATACCCACTGCCACCGCTTCGCCGTGAGCAATGGGCGTGCCTGCGTTCAAGAAATAAGCCTCCAGAGCATGACCGTAAGTATGGCCAAAGTTGAGCAGGGCACGCAGGCCGCTCTCGAGGGGGTCGGCCTCCACAATGCGAGCCTTTACGGCCACAGAGGAGCGCAAAACGGACGTCCAAGTTTCAGCAGGCACCTCGGCGGGAGCTAGTAGCCACGCTGGGTGTTGACGCAATTGCTCCAGCAGCACAGGAGCACCTATGAAGGCGTGCTTGACCACCTCAGCCAGCCCGCTTCGCCATTCGCGCAAGGGCAACGTCTGTAGGAATGTGGGGTCAATAAACACTGCTATGGGCTGCTGAAAGACTCCCACGGTGTTTTTGACGCCGCCAAAGTCAACGCCAACCTTGCCACCGAGGGCCGCGTCAGTCATGGCTAGCAAAGTTGTCGGTATCTGAGCGTAGGCCACTCCGCGCTTGTAGGTGGCAGCACAAAATCCGCCCATATCGCCGATGACGCCGCCCCCAAAGGTGAGTACCAGGGCGCGGCGATCCAACGCTGCCTCAAGCATGGCCGACCAAATGCGCTCACATGTGGACAGGTTCTTCAATTGCTCAGCTGCACCGGGCACCTCCTCGCCGTCGGGCATGGGTAATATTTGTACCACAGTGTCAGGCAGCACCGGCAATACGCTTGACCAATGTCGCCAAGCATTAGCATCGGCCAACAGAAAGCTGCGGGTAAAATGGGCCGATTGCTCATGGAGCCAAGTACCGAGGGTCTGCCCTATCGCCCCAAACCACACCGGTGCACCACAGACATGAAGATCAGGCGCGCTCATGCGTGTCCGTTGACTAGTGGCATCCGAATGCTCACGGTGGTGCCCACACCCGGCTCACTTTCCACCATTAGCTTCCATTTGTGTTCTTTACAGACCGAATGGACGTAGTAAAGCCCTAATCCGAAGCCTTTAACATTGTGGACGTTGCCCGTAGGTACGCGATAAAACTTTCTGAAGATATGCTTCTTGTGCTCTGGTGCAATGCCGATACCGTGGTCTTTTACCGCAATGCTAGCATGACCATCATGCGCGAAAAGCTCTACTTCGATTTTAGGAGCCTGTTTGGAGTACTTGACGCCATTGTCCACCAAATTATGTAGGACGTTAGTCAGGTGTAGTCGGTCGGCATGCACCCAGGCGTGGTCACTGTATAGCTTGAGTTGCAGGGTACCCTTTCTCTCCTCTGCCTTTAGCGCCAGTGAGGCCTGCAGCCCCTTGATAAAGTCGACCAAATCAATTTCCTCTAAGTTCAACTTGACACCATCACGCTCCAGTTTGGCCAACTGAAGCACTTTTTCTACCTGAGTATTGAGGCGAGTAATCTGCTCCTTGATGATGCTGGCATAGCGATACAAGCGCTCGTCAGCCCGCACCATCGGGCTTTGCAGGAAAACATCTGTTGAGATATTGATGGTGGAAATGGGCGTTTTGAACTCATGGGTCATGTTGTTGATAAAGTCCCGCTGTAGTTCGGAGAGCTGCTTTTGCCTCAGGATAACGAACATGGCATAAATGAAAAATACTACGGCCAGCAGTACCAACACCGTAAAGGCGATAGCAGTCCCCATGTTAGCCAATAGGGTAGCTTCTTTGTTAGGGAAGTGTACTCCAAAGTAATAGATAAAATCACTGTTGTGATGCGCAGGCAGGGGTATTTCGATCTGGCTCTGCGCATCTTTTGCGTTTCGCTGCCTGTATTTGACCAAGCGACCGCTCACCATCTGATTGCTCGAACAGTCGAATATGCCGTATTGGAAATCCTCGCGCAGCCCCTGATTTTCAAAGGCTTTTTGCAAATAAAACTCCAAACTGGCTTCGTCGAACTGGTTATTGATATTCACCACATAATAATTGGACTGCACCTGCTGGATAAGGTTGGTCTCTTCAAGCACAAAAAGACCCAACCGAGCCAAGTCTCGCACTGTTTCCAACAGCGCCTGGCGCACGCGCTGGTCAAAATCTCGCTCCTGAAGTCTCCACATGCGCGTAACCCAGTAAGCCTGTACTGCCAGCAGCCCCGCCACCGTGAAGGCGCCTAATATGATTAACCTGCGAATGGTTCGGCTTGTCATTTTCTGTACAACAATTTTATGTGGTTCTGAGATGCTCGCGTAAGAAGGTTGAGATGATGTTTTTTAAAAAAAGGCCCCCTTCCAAAGGCAGTTCTAAGGCCCCTAACTTCATCCTTTTTTAATAGGCACTTCCAGTCCCGAGGTGTTGCCAGAATGTTTTTAAATGCTGAGATAGCAATGTCGGCGCTTCCCACATGCCCATGTGCCCGACACCTTCCAATACGCACGTTTCTCCTTTGGGAGCGCCCTTCATGGCTCGGCGCATTTCTTCTAAGGGTACCAAGCGGTCTTCATCGCCAAGGATGGCCAACACAGGACATGAGCAGTGGCACAGAGTTCCGACGTGGTCGCCTCTATTCATAATAGCCCGGATGGCAGCCATGATGCCCTGGGTAGGTTGTTGCAAGCCCATGCACACACAAGTCTCCACCACGTCTGGCTGTGTCTGTGCGAAGCGGGGAGCGAAGAGGTTGCCAAACAGTTGACGTACGTACAGTTCCTGTCGTCCAGCCTCCAGTATTTCAAGGCTGCGCAAGCGGTCTTCGCGGCGCTGTGGCGCATCTGGGAATGGGTGCGAATGAACGAGCACTAACCCAGCCAGAGAAGACCCGTGTTGGGCCGCACATTGCAGGGCTGCGTAACCACCCATGGAGTGCCCTACCAACACGGCGCGGTCAACCCCCTCGGCGCTCATGACGCTCAAAGGTGCGCGTGCATACCAGGCCATCTCAGGTTCAGGCGGCAGTGCAGAGGCGCCAAAGCCTGGCAAATCCACGCTGTAGATGCGGCCAAGAGGCTCCAATTCAGGCAGTATGCGCGTCCACACCGTGTGGTCTTCGCACAAGCCGTGGAGGAGGATCAGCGGCGGCAAGTCGCTTGCCACATTGCCCGTCGCAAAGTAGGCCAAGTCATCAGCCCGCTGCAGCTGCGTGTACTTTTTCATGCGGCAAAGCTGCGAAAAAAATAGGAGGCTCGGGCAGGAGGCCTTACTCAGGATTTAGGCTTAAAAGGCGATTGCCTTTGTTGGTGCCGAATAAGCCCTCCCAAAAAGTACAAATAAGGGTAAAGTGCCGCAATGCCCAATGCCATCAGCCATCTCGACCAGCCCTGAATGACTAGCAGGTCATACAACCCGTGCAGCAAGATGGCAAACAGCAGCCCCTGTATCAAGAAGCGTCCTCGTTGGGCCGGCTCTGCATAGGCCTTACCGGCGTAATAACCCTGCACGATGGCAAAGGCCAAATGCGCAGGCACTGCCGTCAGGGTGCGAGTTACGAGTACGCGCAACCCAAAGCGGTCGGCATACACTAGGTTCTCTACAGAGGCGAAGCCCATGGCAATCAGGACGGCGTACACAATGCCATCTATCGGCTCATTGAAGGCGCGCGAAGGAAAGGCCAACAGCAACAACACCAGCCACTTAGCCAACTCCTCGGCCGGAGCCAGTGCGCCAAAGGAGAGCACTGCCGCTTCCATTACACTCCTGGGCGGATAGTGCAGCATCCGCAAGGCCCAGCGCTCGGCCCACACCACAGGCAGCGTGGCTAAGCCACCGGCAATAAAACACAGCAACAATAGCCACAACGGCTCACGCTCATAGCGGTCGGCCCGAATGATAAGGTAACTGATCAGTACGCCGGGCAGGGTGGCTGCCAACAAGAGAAATGCGTTCACAGGCATTACTCATTTTTCCGAAGGCAAAAAAAGCAAAACCCACTGCACATCAGTACAGTGGGTTTTTGTTGGAAAAGTGCAAGTTCTGCTCAGAGTGGTACTCGCCTTATTCGGTAGGCGACACGTCGGCCGGCTTCGTATCGGCCTCGACGGGCGTCGTCGTTTGGGCCCCCTCAGCTACGACCTCAAAGCGCACAGTCGGTGTTACCTCAGCGTGAAACTTGATACACGCCTCGTAATGCCCTAATTCCTTGACTTCATCAGGCATTTCGATGATGCGCCGATCCACAGCAATGCCGGTTTGGGCCTGAATAGCGTCGGCCAAGTGCTGCGCTGTTACGGAGCCAAAAAGGCGCCCGCTCTCACCCGCCTTGGCAGCCACGCGGATGAGGGTGGCCTCGAGTTTGGCCGCATACTCGCGATAGGTGTTGAGCATAGCGGCTTCTTTCTTGGCCGCTTGTTTTTTCATGCCTTCCAGACGGGCCATGTTGGCTTTGTTGGCAATGATAGCCAGCCCGCGCGGAATAAGATAATTGCGACCATAGCCGTCGCGCACTTTCACGACGTCGTATTTAGCGCCTAAGCGTTCGATATGTTCAAGCAAAATGACGTTCATAGCCTGTACTTTTAGAGGAAAAATTGATGGCTGTTTGTCAGTATTGGCGTGAGGATTATTTCAGCAGGTCGCCCACATAAGGCAGTAAAGCCAACTGGCGCGCCCGTTTAATGGCTGTGGCTACGCGGCGTTGGTACTTGAGGCTGTTGCCCGTGATGCGGCGCGGCAGGATCTTACCTTGCTCATTGATAAACTGCTTCAGGAATTCCGGATCCTTGTAGTCAATGTACTTGATGCCGAATTTACGGAAGCGGCAATATTTCTTCTGTCTCAGGCCGATGCGCGGGTTGCTGAGGAACTTGACATCTTCTCTGGATGCAGCCATGATGTTTAGAGTGTTTGAGGGTTAAAGGGTTATTCGCTTACAGGGAGGATTTCCTCCTCGTCCAGATCCAGTACCACAGGCGGAGGGGTGCTCTCAACAGTAGCAGCTTCGCCCTCTTCACGACGCTTTTTGCCGATTCGGCCATTGCGCTTGTCGTCGTTGTACTTGACACCGTATTTGTCAAGTTTGACGATGAGGAAACGAAGCAGCTTTTCGTTGCGCTTCAGGTTCAGCTCAAACTTAGCCAGCCAGCTGGCGTCTGTGCAGGAGAACTCATAGCAGTAGTAAATGCCTGTAGAGCGCTTGTTGATGGGGTAGGCCAATTGGCGCAAGCCCATTTCGTCCACAGCCACAATAGTGGCCCCGAACTGCCTAAGCTCTTCCAGGATTTGTTCCGCTGTCGCTTTTACTTCATCGCCCGACAGCACTGGATCTACGATGAAGGTGACTTCGTAGTGTCTCATTTTCAAATAATTGTAACAAAATTTAGGAACAAACTTAACAAAACGGGTGCAAAGGTAGGACCTTGACACCGAAGTGCAAAGCAAAGGTCATTTTTTGTGGAAAGCTGTTTTGCTGCAAACGGGCGACCGGATAGGCGTTAGCAAGCTGCCCTTTTACAATCCTGAAAGACAGAGTCTCACAGATTTATTTCGGAAACTCCATAATGAAGTTCCGATAATATAGCATCAGCACCAAGGCTACAAAGAAAAAGATGCCCATGAATAGATAAAGCAGACAATAGCCTTTGCCGCGAGCGTTGGGAATGTTCTCCATGTTTACAATTACAAAGTATCAGTAAAAAGTGGCGGCAAAAATAAGCTCCGAGGCAAAAGCGCGCGATGAAGGCTAATTTTTTTGCCTTAGCGTTCAGGAACTGCTGATGAAGCGATGGCGGAAACCTGCTACCTTTGCGTTCCTGATAATGAACTATAATGCGCGTAGAGAAGTACTCGGACATGTGTAACGCGCAGGTGGCTAACACCTGATTATTTTTTATGACAAACGTAATCCAGTTACTACCCGAAAGCATCGCCAACCAGATAGCCGCAGGAGAAGTGGTGCAAAGACCAGCCTCGGTGGTGAAAGAGCTCATGGAGAACGCCATAGATGCCGGAGCCACGCAAATTCAGCTCATCGTACGCGATGCGGGCAAAACACTCATACAGGTAGTGGACAACGGATGTGGCATGTCAGAAACTGATGCGCGTATGTGCTTTGAGCGACACGCTACCTCTAAAATCCGAGATGCCAAAGACCTGTTTTCCATCCGAACTATGGGCTTCAGAGGCGAAGCTATGGCTTCCATTGCTGCCGTCTCGCAGGTAGAGTTGCGCACTCGCCGAGCGGTGGATGAATTAGGTACACGAGTCGTTATGGAAGCCAGCGTGCTAAAAGCACACGAACCCTGCCAGGCTCCGGTGGGCACCAGTGTAGCAGTGCGCAATCTGTTCTACAACGTGCCGGCTCGCCGCAACTTCCTTAAGGCTGACCCCGTAGAGATGCGGCATATCATAGATGAATTCCAGCGCTTGGCACTGGCCTATCCGGGAGTGGCTTTTTCGCTGCACCACAACGACCAGGAACTCTTCCACTTGGTGGCAAGCAACCTGCGCACACGCATCGTCAAGATCTTTGGCGAAGCCGTAAATAAGAAATTAGTGCCTGTAGAGGAGGAAACGGAAATCCTGAACATCAGTGGCTTTGTAGGCAAGCCCGACTACTTTAGGAAGTCGCGCGGAGAGCAGTTATTCTTCGTCAACAGACGCTTTATCAAGAGCGCCTACCTGCATCACGCGGTCATGAGCGCTTACGAGAACTTACTGCCGTCAGATACTTATCCCCTCTATGTACTTTTTCTGGACATCGAACCTTCGAGAATTGATGTCAATGTGCATCCCACTAAGCAGGAGATCAAATTTGACGACGAGCGCTTAGTTTACAATTATCTGAAGGTCTCAGTGCGGCACGCCTTAGGGGTGCACAGCGTTACGCCTACGCTAGACTTTGAACAGGAACCAGCCTTCCGCACGCGCCCGGTGGACTGGCCCGCGGCACCCAATACACCGGAGCGCATTGCTGACTTGCCTTCGCTAGAGCGCAGCACGCGCGGGCGCACTGGCGACGACGCCCAACTGCGCCACTGGCAGCGCCTGTTCGAGGGTCTGGATGCTCCGCCAGAGGCCGAGCCGCTCGTGCTGCCCTCCAAGGCTACTGCTCAGGCCAACCCAGATACGAGTAGCCCCGAAGAGGACATCCTCGAAAGCCGCAGTGATAGCTTAGACCTCGGCGCCAAAACACAGAGATCACCCTACCAAATACATGGCCAATATGTCGTTAGCCATATCAAGTCCGGCTTCTTGCTCATTGACCAGCAAGCCGCCAGCGAGCGCATTCTCTACGAGCGCTACCTGAACGCGCTGCAACAGCAGCCAGTGCCAACCCAACAACTGCTTTTCCCCAAGAACATCGAGCTCTCTCCTGCCGATGCTGCCCTGTTGCGCAGCATCCTGCCCGAAGTCAACCGGCTGGGTTTTGACATCGCCGAGTTTGGTGGCAATACCTTTGTCATACATAGTGCACCGGCCGCCCAAGTCTCAGACCTCACAGAAGAGGCGCTATTGGAAAGGCTTCTGGAGCAATATAGGGATAACCTTGACCCAGACCTGGGTCTTAATGAGCGGATAGCAGCTGCCTTGGCGCGTAGTATGGCGTTGCGCCCTGGCCAGATGCTGTCTGTGGAGGAAATGCAAGCCCTTGTGGACCAGCTCTTCGCCTGCGCGCAGCCCTATCGCGCTCCTTCTGGGCGGCTGTGCTTCATTACCTTCGAACTGGACGAACTGCAACGGCGCTTTGCAGGGTAGGCTTTTGCATCATGACGCTATACCTTCACTAACACTGTATGTTCTATCAACCATTTACGGGTGTTGTCAAGCACCTTATTATTCTCAACGCGCTGTTTTTTATCGGTTCTTATGTCCTCTTAGGTGAAGAGGTATGGAACCCTCTGTTGGGCGATTACGAAGACCTCGGGCGTTTGTCGCTGGCGCTTTTCATACCTGGCTCGCCACACTTCCGGCCCTATCAGATAGTAACCCACATGTTCATGCACGCCGATTTGGGGCACTTGGCTTTCAACATGCTATCCCTCTTCTTTTTTGGGCCAATGATAGAGGCTGTGTGGGGAGCGCGCCGCTTCTTGTTCTACTATCTTTTTTGCGGCTTTGGCGCCATGGCGCTACACCTGGGTGTTCAGTGGTGGGAGTTACAGCAAGCGGGCATATTGCTTTCAGATTGGAACGGTGCCATGCTCGGAGCATCAGGAGCCATTTTTGGCATTTTTGTGGCGTTTGCATACCTATTTCCCAACCAGATTATTCAGCTGTTGTTTCCACCCGTAGCTATGAGAGCCAAGTATTTCGTCCTGATTATGGCTGGCCTTGAGCTATTCATGGGCGTGCGCGGTTACCGAACTGGGATTGCTCACTTCGCGCATTTAGGCGGGGCGTTATTTGGCTTTTTACTTCTTTTGTACTGGTACAAAGGGCGGTTTCGCTGAAACTAACACAAAGAGTTGCCATGGATTTGCTGCGCTCCATTTGGAATGACCTACTTTATTCGCTGCGGATGTCGAACATCGTCATCAGGCTGATGGTCATCAACTTTGCAGTGTTTCTGGTGGTCAACATTATCTATGTAGTGTTGCTATTGCTGGGGCAAGCAGCAGCATTTGAGGCGGGTTTATATTGGTTCTGTGTACCTGCATCACCGCAAAGGCTGCTGTTTCAGGTGTGGTCACCGCTCACGTACATGTTTTTGCACCAGAGCTTTTGGCACCTTTTGGGGAACCTGATTTTTCTACACATGTTTGGCAGCATTGTCAGCGACCTCATCGGGCCGCGCCGAGTGTTGCCAGTGTACCTGCTGGGCGGATTAGTGGGCGCACTGGCCTTCATGGTTTCCGCACATCTGTTGCCCTATGTGGGCCAGTACGCTCTGGGGGCTTCCGGAGCTGTGATGGCATTAGGCGGTGCCGCGCTGGTGTTGGCGCCCGAGTATCGCGTTCGGCTCTTGCTACTGGGCGATGTCAAGATAAAGTATATCGTCATTGTACTATTAGTCTTCGACCTCATCGGTATCGCAGGGCATTACAACTCTGGCGGCCACATGGCCCACTTGGGCGGCTTCACGCTGGGGGTGCTCTTTGCCCGCGCTATGAAGCAAGGCAGCGACTGGGCAGAACCAATCAATCAGACTTTGGACAGGATCTCAGGTTGGCTAAAAAACACGGCCACCGCGCAGCATGCTGCTCCACCGCGCAGGGCGCGGCATAGTGGCATGGGTACCAAAACCGGAGAAGAGCCGTCCTTTCAAGAGCGTCTGGACGCCATCCTAGATAAGATCAAAGCCAGCGGTTTGGATAGTCTCACTCCGGAAGAGAAGGAGTTCCTGTATAATGCTAGCAAAAAATAGCTCCTTGCTTCGCTCATGCAATATCTGTTGAGGCACGCACTCCAGCTGCTGAGTGCCGCTGTAATCGTATGCACCTTTCTCTCTTACTTGTCTCCATTTGTTAGCCCGGCCCTGTTTCGCTGGCTGGCTTTTTTCGGCACGGCTTTTCCGTGGTTGCTAATAGCCAATATTGCGCTACTGCTGGTGTGGTGGTTTCGACTCCATCGCTACGCGCTCTACCACTTAGGTATGTTGGTCTTAGGTTGGCAGCACGTTACCACCTTCGTTGGCCTAAGCCCAGGCCGTCAAGCCGCACCTGCCGATGCGCTGACCATAGGCACGCACAATGCTGGCGGCATATTCAGAGGCATACACATGGAAGTAGAAGAGTGGGATGCTATCATCGCCGGCTACGGGCGCTTTTGGAAGGAACATGGCGACCCAGGGGTGCTGTGTGTGCAAGAAACGGGGCGTAAGTTTTTCTTGAAGCTAGGGCCGCGCATGGGCTTACCTCACATCTTCGAGCTGGGGCGCGCAGGCAATGCCATCCTCAGCCGCTACCCCATCCTGCGCGGTGGCCCACTCCCCTTCGAAGAGACGGAAAACACCTCCATTTGGGCCGACATCCAAATAGGGCAACGCGTAGTGCGCATCTACAACGTCCACCTGCAGTCTAACCGCGTTACCTACGACACAGAGCACATCGTCAAGGAAGCCCCCATTGACAGCAAGGATACCTGGAAAGGCGTTGGGCGCGTGCTGAACAAAGTGGGCGGAGCCACAGCCATCCGCGCTCGGCAGGCTAAAATCTTGCGCGACCTGATTGCCTCCAGCCCCTATCCGGTCATATTGTGTGGCGACTTCAACGATACCCCCGTCTCCTATGTGTATGACCAACTGTCCGAAGGCATGACGGATACCTTCCGAGAAAAAGGCTTCGGCATCGGCACCACCTTTGGCGGCGCCATACCCTTTCTGCGCATTGACTACATCCTCTGCGATCCTGCCTTCAAGGTGTATCGCTGCAGGGTGCCGCGCGGAGGATACTCCGACCACTATCCAGTGGTGGCAACTTTGGGGTTTTAGAGAGGGTGAAAAAGGTCGAACACGAAGTTTCCCCACCAGGGGCGCCTCTCCTTCCTCCATTTTTTTGGGAAAAACGGCCTTCGGCTTCGAGGCAACTGCCACGGCTTAGCAGGTAGATGTAGTTCCAGCCTGGCCCCAGGGGTGTTCCCGTCCCGCTTTCGGGCCTTAATAATGGCGCGATGGCTGCCCCGACTCTCCGCCTGTGGCAATGATGGAAACACCCGCGCCCCACTACCCCATTACCGATGGTAAAAGCAAGGCGCGCACAAAAAACATAAGCAAAAGCACCGCACCCTATAATTTCACTCTCTCAAAAGGTGCAACCAGGTTCCTTATTCATATCTATCCAAAACCCAAAGATGGTTCTCCCTATCGTAGAAGCCAATGACACCCTCTTTAAAATTGTAGAATATTTCCGAGAACTGATCCTGTGGCTTCATGAGATAATTCACATAAACATTTGAAAATGCCTTATCCAAAAGTTGATGTGTTTCCAATAATTTTCCTATTCGAGTTTTGCCGCTATCGTCAATATCTATCATAGGAAGTATCCCACTATGTTTAAAGCTATGTACCTGGATAGTCATCCACCATATTGGCAGTTTTGTATCCTCGGCATATGAGCCATTCGCTCCTACACTGATATAATAAGAATAGAAGTCGGGCTTTTCAGTTTCTGATAGCGTTACCGATATGTATTCTGATTTGTAAAAAGTATTTCCTATCCTTCTTACCTCTTCATCTTGTTTGTAATTGATGTACATATACTTATATTCATTGGAGGCATTTTTAAAGATAGCATACCTCAAAGTCCTGTACTCTGTAGGTATCATATTTTTTATCTTTTCAGAAAGATAGATTTTCTCAGAAAGTACAGGGTCAGTATTTGTAGGGGAGTCTGGCTCCAACTTTTTAATATCTTTATTGCAAGAAAAAAGCGCCAAGGAAGCCAGGGCTATGTAGAATATATTTTTCATGATGATTAGGTTTAGTTAGTTAACCGATATCAAAACATTCAAGAGTATAAAAGAAGCAACATGAGCCATCGTCGTAGTCTATAACAATATAGAAAAGAAAACAGTAGGCCTTGTTCATAAAGGTCGTGTTTGGAAGTTTGATGGATAATGTCTCAGGAGGAGGTGTTGGCTCATGATACAATACAAGCTTTATTTGCGCTGGGACGTTAGGGTCGGCTATAGGCCCTTCGGTCCAAGCTATTGCCAAATAGTACCCATATCCGACGGCATTTTTCCTTCTGGGTGGCAGTGAGTCGCAGGTACTCAGACAGCTATTACGCGCCATCTCACACGCCTCCATACATTCTGCAAAGGGTGGTCTGCCCCCGGATCCACTTCTACAATCCTGCATACAGGCCTTATATTCGTCATAGCAATTCTTATGACAGCGACAGGCATTAACCCCTGTATACCCGTAGATACATGGATCGCATTCTACATAATGCAAGTTGAAGGTAGAGTCAGCCGCATTAAAAGAGTACGGAAAAGGGTTGAGGAATATACCGCACTGGGCTTTTAACTGACCATGACCTATGATAAGGAGGCTGATCAGCGCAGAAGTTAAGTACCTGGGCAGGACATGCAAGCCAGGGGCCTTTGCCGAGAGCCTCCCCGAAAAGAAAGGCAAGTACTTATTGGACAATGCTCCACCCTCCTTAGCAGACGCGTAATTTTTGAGACCCATAGGCGAGTATTTTTTGATAAGAAGGACAATTGGCTGGCAAGGTTATTTGCAAAAGCGACCTTGGCATTTTAGCGCACAAATATAAGACTTATCACATCGAATGCGCTTTTTTGACGGTAAATTTTTGCGATATGCGGATAAACACATGGCCGGGCAATATGCCCAAGGACTTAACACCAACTATTACTACTGTCCTCGCCTTGGCTTGACCGAGGTAAAGACCATGAGTCGGTCGGCGCGGCTGCCTATGGGGCGGTGATAGACCAAGATCTGGTAGTCGTTTTCGGTTTCGTACCAGTTCCCCTCAACGCCGGTCTCATCGCGCTCGCCTGTGAGGCGGTTGACAAGCACGTACTGGTAGTTGTAGTAGCCCTGTTTGAGGTAGGCGTCACATACATAAGCGCGTTGAGCCTCATCATAGGTCATCTTGAACTCAGGCTTAAGGAGCCAATCGGTGAGTTGGCCGTACACATACACGTCTTGGTCATCGAAGGGTTGTCCGGCCTTCAGGGTAAAGCGCACGATAGCGTAATCACACTGGTCTAGGCCTTGATTGTCATTTCGGTTCTCGATGCTAAAGCGGCCGTTGATGTCTGGGCTTTGGACGTAGGGCTTGTAAGCGCGGTTTTCGTCAGGAGTGAGGGCCACTTCGTAATAGTCGCGCGTCATGCGAATGTTCTGGATGAACTCGCCTCGAAACTGGAAGGTGCGCATGTCGAAGTATCGCCATTCTTTGCCCGCAGGGAAAACGACGCGATCCTGATAATCGAATACCAGCTGGTTTTGGCGGCGCATAAAAGGCGGTAGAGGGCCGATGGCGCTGTCCCAGCGACCGTTTTGGAGCACATAAGCTTTCACTTCGCGCTCTGGGAATTGCACACTCACATTAGCCGTGCTCACTGTAAAATCCAGCTCATGGTGGGTGTTCATGCGCTCTACGCGCGCTGGTGGCACGAACTCGACAGCTACGCTCCAGAGGTTTTCTGAAACCACAAAGCGGCGCACGAGCACCAGCTGGCGCCCGTAGGTAACGTCGTACACCTTGAGGAGGTAATTGCCTGACTGCGTCCAGCGCATGTTCGAGTTGGGCAGATTTACCCAATAGTGCACATAAGGTTGGAGCGTGGTGTTGGAGTTCAAGGTGTTTTGGATGCGGTCTTCAGTAAAGCCATCTAGGTACTCGAGTTCGCCCAAGGCCGAGCGCTGCCAGTCGGCGTTGCAGTGCTCAAGTGTGTACACGTAGTCGCGCAGATCGGTGCCGAGACGGTCGAAAGAGAGCACTAGGGCCCCCATAGCGGCCTTCAGGTTTGCTACCGGAAACGTCAGAGGAGCATTTCGCAGATGAAAGCGCACAGAAAGGATGTCGGGGTCGTAGTTGCGCTCCTCATTGTTTGGGTTGTCTGATTGGGCTAACAGCGAGGATGGCTCAAGCAGGGTTATTACAATGAGCTGAAGACCAAGTAAAAAGCTACGCAGTGGGATATGCTCCATAGTCATCTTTTGTTAAAAACTGCCCTTTAAAAGGCAGGTGGTTGAGATAGGTACGCTCCGTCGGGCGGCTAAACGTTGCGCTATGCGGGCGTGGTTTGGCTTTTCGCCTTAAAAATACGGCACTGTATAGAAAGGGAACGGTAGAGGGGAAGGTGGCTGGGTACCTTTGTCTCTGTGTTTTCACGCCAGTTAGATGTGGAAATGCAGGATAGATAAAACGCGTCAAACCAATTCTAATACAATACTGCACACTGTGAGAAACATTCCATCACCAACCGACTCAGCGTGGGGCTGTGTACCGACGACGATGATAGGGCTGAGTGTGCTCATGGGCTTGCTGTGGTTTCTAATCTCCTGTGGGCGAGATGCCTTCTACGAGCAAACGGTATCCATTAGGGATGGGCGTTGGGCATACGCAGACACGGCTCGCTTTAATTTTTCCATCTCTGATACATCCCAACGCTATCATGTGTACCTGAGCATTGAGCACGCCGACACCTTCCCATTTCAGAACATCTACGTCCGCATTCATACCTTTTTCCCTAACGGAGAGCACAAAGTGCAAGTGCTCCCGCTTGATCTGTTCGATGCCAGTGGTCGGCCCAATGGACGTTGTAGCGGTGGCATCTGCCGTGCAGAGTTCACCCTGCAAGAGCGCGCTATTTTCCCGCAAGTGGGCACTTATGCGCTGGCCTTGGAGCAATACATGCGCGCAGACTCGATAGCAGGCATTCGGGCATTGCATCTCTCCGTTAAACCGGTCCAGAAGCCCACAGAGGATAGCTAATTGCGCACGTCGGTGCCCCAGGTCAGCTTTTCGCGCAGGGTGCGCAGGAAAGAGGTGCCTTCCAACTGGATAAGCTTGATGCCAAAGTCGTTGCGACGAACAGCCAGCTGTTGTTGCGCATTGATGATAGTGTGCCGAGAGTCGAGAGTGCAGACGAACTTATCAATACGTCCTTCGATTTCGAAGGAAATAACCGACTGGTCAGAAAGTACCAAAGGGCGCAAGTTGAGGTTGTGAGGCGCCACAGGGGTGAGCACGATATTTCCCGAGTCGGGCATAACAATAGGGCCACCACAGCTGAGGGAATACGCCGTACTGCCTGTAGGTGTGGCAATGACGATGCCATCGGCCCAATAGGTATTCAGGTAGTCGCCATTAAGGTAAGTGTGGATGGTAACCATCGAGGAAGTTTCACTCTTCAGGATAGTGCAATCGTTGAGAGCGAAGGGCAGCTCGCCAAACAGCGGCGGCGCACTCTCCAGATATAGCATGGTGCGCTCTACGATGGTATATTGGGACTGCGCCAGCTGATATATGGCCATACGAATGTGCTGCTTCTCGATATTAGCCAAAAAACCCAATCGGCCCAGGTTAATGCCTAACATGGGCACACCGCTATCGCGCACATGTGTAACGGCATCGAGCATGGTGCCGTCGCCGCCCAGCACGATGACCACGTCCATACGGTGCACGCGGAAGTCGAGATAGCCATCAAAAATGCCATAAGTGCTGGGCAAGGAGACTTGGTCGCGGATCAGCTCCAGATATCCTTTGTAAATGTAAATGGTGGCCCCCACCTCCTGGAGGACTTGAAACAGTTCCTCTACGTAGGGCCGGTTAGGCTCCTGGAACTTCTTACCAAAAACGACGACCTGCATGGCAAAGAGAGCAATGGCTCAGGAGCGGAAAGCAGCCTCCACCAAATCGGCTTGTTCTTTTTCGTGGCGTTTTACGTAGCCAGTGGCAGGGCTAGCCGCGGCGGGGCGGCTGACACACGCCCAGCCGTATTCACTGTGGTTAAGGAGGAGATAGCTCCACGCGCCCATGTTCAGCGGCTCTTCCTGCACCCAATAAAGCTTGGCCTTGGCGTATTTCTTCAGCAGGGCTTCAAATTGCATCTTAGGGAAGGGATATATCTGCTCTAAGCGCACGATGGCCACATCAGTGCGTTTTTCTTCTTGTTGGCGTTTGCGGAGGTCGTAGTAGATCTTGCCCGAGCACACCAGCAGGCGCTTGACCTTGGAAGGTGTGGCTTCGGTATCATCTATCAGCTCTCGGAAGCGGTTGCCTTCGACCAGTTCAGTCAGTAGGCCCAAGTTGTAAGGGGCCCTAAGGGTGGATTTGGGCGACATCACAATGAGCGGCTTGCGGAATGGGCGCGCTAGCTGACGCCGCAGGGCGTGGAAGAAGTTGCTGGCCGAGGTAATGTTGGCCACCGTAACGTTGTTGCCCGCACAGCCTTGCAGATAACGCTCCATGCGCGCAGAGGAGTGCTCAGGGCCTTGCCCCTCATAACCGTGCGGCAACAGCATGACCAGCCCATCCATACGGCGCCATTTGGCTTCAGCAGCCAAAATGAATTGGTCAATGATGGTAGAGGCGCCGTTAGCGAAGTCGCCAAATTGGGCTTCCCAAATGACCAATGCCTCAGGGTTGGCATAGGCGTAGCCATACTCAAAGCCCAGCACGGCATACTCTGAGAGCAGGGAGTTGTAGATACGGAAGCGCCCCTGATTTTCGGCAATGCCCTCCAAGCGATTGTACGGCTTAAAAGTTTTGGCATCCATAGGGCAGGCATGGCGATGGCTAAACGTGCCGCGCTTGACATCCTGACCGCTCATGCGCACGTCCTTGCCCTCCAGCAGCAAAGAGCCATAGGCTAACAGCTCGCCTAACGCCCAGTCTATCTGCCCTTTTTCTACAAGGGCACGCTGGCTTTCGAGCATCTTGCTAATTTGGGGAAGCGGCTCGAAGCCCTCGGGCAGGTGGAGCAAGTGTTGGAGCAGGCGGTCGAGGGTGGCTTGCGCAATGCCCGTATCGGGCGACTCTTGAAAGGCCTCATCATCAGTGGTGATAGACAGGGCCTTCCAGGCCAGCTCTGTTTCTTGGTAAGCGTAGGGGAGCTTGTTTTGGCGTGCGTTGTCCAAGCGGGCTTGCAGTTCTATGCGGAAGGCACGCTCCATTTCGCGGGCAAGTTGAGCGTCCACATCGCCGCGCTGCACCAATTTGGCATTATACACCTCGCGCGGGTTGGGGTGGTTGGCTATGCGCGCGTACAGGTCTGGTTGGGTGAAACGCGGCTCGTCGCTTTCGTTGTGGCCGTATTTGCGGTAGCAGACCATATCCACATACACATCGGTGTGGAAGCGCTGGCGGTACTGCGTAGCTAATTCGACGGCAAAGACGACGGCTTCGGGGTCGTCGCCGTTAACATGGATAACCGGCGCCTGCACCACGTCGGCCACTTGGGTGCAATAGATGCTCGAGCGCCCTTCGTCCCAGTTGGTAGTAAAGCCAATTTGGTTATTGATGACAAAGTGGATGGTTCCTCCAGTATAATAACCGGGCAGCTGGCTCATCTGGGCTACCTCATACACTATGCCTTGGCCTGCCAGCGCCGCATCGCCATGAATGAGTATGGGTAGGATGCGTTTAAAATCAGAGTTGTACAGCGCATCAGCCTTAGCTCGTGTAAAGCCCAGCACTACGGGATCCACTGCTTCCAGGTGCGAAGGGTTGGGTAGCAGTTTGAGATACACCTCACGACCAGAGGCAGTCTTCACCTGCGAGGAGAAGCCCAAGTGATATTTTACGTCGCCATCGCCGAAACTAAGGTCGGGAATGGTTTTACTCTCAAACTCAGTAAAGATCTGCTCGTAAGTCTTGCCCAGGATGTTGGCCAACACATTGAGCCGCCCGCGGTGCGCCATGCCAATAACGATTTCTTCCACGGGCACTTCCTCAGCTGTAGCCGTATTGATAATAGCATCCAGAGCCGCAATAGTGGCTTCGCCGCCTTCGAGTGAGAAGCGCTTTTGGCCGACGAATTTAGTATGTAGGAACTGCTCGAAGACCACGGCGCCGTTGAGTTTTTCCAGGATACGACGCTTCTTTTCTATAGGAAAGCCGAAGTCATCAGCTAAGTTGCGGTTTTCGATTTTGTCCAACAGCCAATTGCGCCGTTCTTGGTCATAGATATGGTCCACCTCGAAGCCCAAATTGCCACAGTAGATTTTCTTTAGGCGGGCGATGATATCGCGCAGCGGTGCGTTGGGCATACCGACTTCAAAGCCGGCGGCAAAGGGGCGGTCTAGGTCGGCGTCAGAGAGGCCGTAGTCGGCCAACTCGAGTCGGGGCTTGCGGTCTTTTCGCGGCTTGATGGGATTGGTGGTAGAGAGCATGTGCCCGCGCTGGCGATAGCCCTGGATGAGGGCGTACACTGCAAACTCCCGCGTGAGGTCGGCGCTAGTACTCGCCGGGGCTACAGCGCCGTTGCCATTAGCCGAGGAGAGGGCGAAGTCAAAACCTTTGAAGAAGATGGCCCAATCAGATGCCACAGACTCGGGGTCGTTTTGCCAAGCCTTGTACAGCGACTCAATGTATTGCGGATGGGCGTTGAATACAGCAGATATTTCCTTCATTGCTGAATAAATATTGAAAAATCAAGCATTTAGCGTAAAAAAGGCGCAGCAAAAGTAGGCGTTTGAGCCTGAATGGCGGTGGCCTTGAAAAGGCATTTTTTCAGAGGAGGCATCTTTTTATTGCGAAAACAAATACCTTTGCCCGCCTTTTCAAAACAGAGGTCATTTTCATAAAACATTCACGACGTACGCACATAGCGAGATATGGCACATCACCGTTCGGCATTAAAGCGCATTCGCCAAAACGCGAAACGCCGCTTGCAGAACCGCTACTACCGGAAGAGCACACGCACGGCCATCAAAAACCTGCGCAACATCAAAGACAAAGCGGAAGCGGAAAAGTTTCTGCCCAAGGTGGTCAGCATGATTGACAGACTGGCCAAGCGGGGTAACATCCACCGCAATAAGGCTGCCAACCTCAAGAGCGGCCTCATGAAATACGTCAACAGCCTGGCCTAACGCCGCAGGGCCGATCGCATTTGGCGAAGTAAAGACATGGGCGTTGCTCGTGTCTTTACTTTTTCGGCCCAGCCTTCGAGAACTACCCTGTCGGGCGCCTGTTTTTTCGTGTTCTTTCGAAATATCAGACGACATGGCTACTCCTACTCAGTTCTACCCTTTGCGCGTGCGCGAAGTACGCCGGGAGACGCCCGACACGGTATCGGTAGCGTTTGAAGTGCCCGAGGCGCTTCGCGAGGCTTTTCGCTTTTCGCCTGGTCAGTACCTGACGCTTCGCGCTACTATTGATGGGGCGGACGTGCGTCGCACCTATTCTATTTGTAGCGCACCGCACGAGGATGACCTGCGTGTGGCCATCAAGAAAGTGCCGGGTGGAATATTCAGCACCTTCGCTAATGAGTGTTTGCACGCAGGCGATGAGCTACTCGTCATGCCGCCGCAAGGGCGTTTCACGGTACCTTTCGACCCAAAGGGAGCGCGTCTTTATGTCGCTTTTGCGGCGGGCAGCGGCATTACGCCTATTATGTCTTTGCTCAAGGGGGCGCTGCATGCGGAGCCGAACAGCCGCTTCATGCTGTTCTACGGCAATCGCGGCTTCGACCATGTTATCTTCCGCGAAGAGCTGGAACTGCTGAAAAACCTGCACCCTGAAAGGTTGGCCATTTACCACGTATTCAGTCGTGAGTCGCTCGGGGCGGAGTTGTTCTGCGGGCGTTTGGATGCTGACAAGTGCCGCGCCTACGCGCAACGACTCTTTTTGCCTCAAGAGGTAGATACCTTTTTCCTCTGTGGGCCAGAAGAGATGATTTTCGGCATCAAGGCCGCCTTGGAGGCGTTGAGTGTGCCATCGCAACGCATTTTGTTCGAGTTATTCACTACTGCGGGGGCGCCGCGGAAGCCTCGGCCGGTGGTGCCCGCTGCCGATGTCATCGAGGCATCGGTAACGGTCATTCAGGACGGCATGACCTTCGAATTTGTACTGCCCTCTGACGGTAGCACGCTGCTGGACGCCGCCATGCGCGCGGGTGCCGACCTGCCTTTCTCGTGTAAGGGCGGCGTGTGCAGCACCTGTAAGGCTAAGGTATTGGAGGGCGAGGTGGAAATGGAGGTGTGTTATGGGCTGGAACCCGACGAAATCGAAGCCGGCTACGTACTTACTTGCCAGACGCATCCCAAGTCGAAACGCGTAGTTGTCAGCTTCGACGCCTGATATGGGGCAGTTCCTCCCTTAAGCGCGGGGGTTGTCTTTTCTTTGCGCCTCGTTCTTTCTCCTTTATTACCCAAACCTTCGTTTGCAACACATGAACGTCGCTATTATTACCGGCTCGGCTGGCCTCATCGGCAGCGAGTCTGTTGTCTTTTTTGCCGATAAGTTTGACCTCATCGTTGGCATTGACAACGATATGCGGGCCTACTTCTTTGGCCCAGAGGCTTCTACGGCTTGGAATCGCAACCGCTTAATGGAGCGCTTCCCAAACTACCGCCATTACAACACCGACATCCGCGATGCGGAGGCCTTAGAGCGGATATTTCAAGAATACGGCACTGACATACGGCTAATCATCCATACGGCAGCCCAGCCCAGCCACGACTGGGCCGCTCGGGAGCCTTTCACGGATTTTACTATCAACGCCAACGGCACGCTCAACCTGCTGGAGTTTACACGCCGATACTGTCCGGAGGCTGTGTTCATTTTCACCTCGACTAATAAGGTATATGGAGACAACCCCAACCTGTTGCCGCTGGTTGAGCTCGAGACACGATGGGAGGTGGCTCCCGACCACCCCTACTACGAGCGCGGCATAGACGAACACATGAGCCTCGACCACACTACACACTCTCTCTTTGGCGCTTCCAAGGTGGCAGCGGATGTGTTGGTGCAAGAGTACGGGCGCTATTTCAACATGAAAACGGCCTCTTTTCGCGGCGGCTGCCTCACCGGGGCCAACCACTCGGGCGCCCAGCTGCACGGTTTTCTCTCCTACCTAATGAAGTGCAACGTTACGGGACGCGAGTACACCATCTTCGGATATAAGGGCAAACAGGTGCGCGATAACATTGACAGCTACGATTTGGTCAACATGTTTTGGCACTACTACCAGAACCCGCGCCCCGGCGAGGTGTACAACGCCGGCGGAAGCCGCTTCTCCAACTGCTCGATGCTGGAGGCTATCCAATTGTGCGAGGAGATTACGGGTAAGAAAATGCGCTACCAGTACAGCCCCATCAATCGCGTGGGCGACCATATCTGGTATATCAGCGATGTGAGCAAGTTTCGGCAGCACTACCCAGAGTGGCAGTATCAGTACGATTTGAAAAGTATCCTAGTCAAGATTTACCATGCGCTGCTGGAGCGCGAGGGGGCCACATTATGAGTACGGCGAGGCCTGTTGTTTTCCTGACGCGCCACTACCCGCCCAACCCCAACATCAATGGCGAATCGGTGTGCGACTTGGTGGACTATCTGGAGCGGGAGCATAGCCTACAGAGCATTGTGCTGTGTTTGGACCGTTCTTTTGCCGGGGGTGGGGGGCGGCGCCAGCCCTCGGGCCAGGTCAGGCGTTTGTGGACACCCTACGAGGGTAATCGCACGGTGCCGCGTCTGCTCACGATGGTTTACGATGGATTGGCCTTGATTTGGCACGCTTGGCGTTACCGCCATGGCTGGATAGTGTGCACCACCAGCCCGCCGCTGCTGCCCATGTGGGCGGCTTGGCTCTTGCCACGGCGCACGCGTTGGGTGCTTTGGGCCTTCGACCTCTTTCCCGAAGGCTTTCATGCCACCCACTGGATCAGCGAGCGCAACCCGCTGTATCGGCTGGCGATGAGGGCTACCTACCGACGCCCACCGCACTTGCTCCTCGCGCTGGGGCCGCGCCAAGGCGAGCATATTCGCCAGGCTTATGGCACGCCTCACCTGCCTACGTTGCTGCTGCCTTGCGGGGTGCTCTCTGCGCCGCCTTCGCGCCCCGAAACGCCGCCGGCGTGGCACGACGCCCACAAGATAACCCTCGGCTACTGCGGCAACTTAGGTGACCCGCACAACCCCGACTTCCTGCGCGCAGTCATTGACCACCTCAACCCTACGCGCCACCAACTCATACTGGCTCTGTACGGCAATCAGGCACCGGCGCTCAAGGCATATGCTGCGGGAAAGCCCGGCGTGGTGTTGCTCGACCACGTGCCGCGCAAGCAGTTGGCCTTCATCCAAGTGCACCTTGTCTCTCTGCGCAAGCGCTGGACGCATGTGGCCGTGCCTTCTAAAGCAGTGAGTGCCATATCGGTAGGTGGAGCCATCCTCTTCTGCGGCGACAAAGACAGCGATAACTGGCACATGCTCCAAGAAGCAGGCTGGTTTATTGAGGAAAACGAGCAATTAGCCCAGGCGGTAGCGCATTTTCTAGAGCACCTGACGCCCGAAGAAGTGCGCCAAAAACAAACTGCTGCTCCCAGGATTTACCAACACCTGCAAGCAGCAGTTCGGCAGACCTATCAGACGCTGGCTGCCCTGTTCAAGGGCGAACGCACGCCCTAATTGCCCAACTTGGCCAGCTCGCGCTCGAAGATGGTCTCTAACTGGCTGGCCTGCAAGTTTTTGGCCACAATGATGCGGTCTTTATTGAGCACGTACAACTCCGGCGTGATGTCCACGTAGTACTTGGCGTAAATGGCGCGATTAGTGGGGTCAAAAACATTAGTGAAGGTAAAGCCATTCTTGCGGACAAACTCTTTCCACTTCTCATCGGTGGTGTTGAGGGCAATGCCGTAAATGTCCACGCCGCGGCTTTTCCATTTTTCATAAAGGCGCTGGATTTCAGGGGCCTGTTCGCGGCAGTGTTCGCAGTCGGGGCTGTACATGAAGACCACGATGATGGGAGCCGTCATCTCGTAGATGGACTTGTATTGCCCGTTTACGTCCAAGGCGCGCACGTCGGGGCCTTTTCGGCCCATGAGGCTGGCCTTCATCTCGTCGGCTTTCTTCCGGATCTTGGCGATGTTTTCGGGCGTATCCCACGTGGCCAGCTCGGGGGTGAAGTATTTGTCAATAAGGAAGACCATGACGGCTTCGCCGTCCATGACCTTGGTCTTGCCATTTTCGTAGTTGAGGGCTATCCAGTTGACGAAGAACTGGAAATACTCCTGATGCGGCAGCACGCGCTGTACTAGGCGGTCGGCCACAGGTATGATAGAGTCCGGGTGTTGCGGGGTGAGTTCGACGATGTAACGTTTCAGTTTGTTGGCAATGACGGGGGTATGGAGCAGGCGGGTGTCGTTAAAGTCCACGTTGTCCCAGAAATGCTCGCGGAAGTACACGAGGTTGCGAAGGGTGTCTAATTCGCCGCTGGGTTTTCGAAACTCCGGCCAGTCAGGGTTTTGGCCGGCGATTTTGAACTTGGTAAAGAAGGCATCGGGGTATTCTCGGAAGATGGTATCGAGGTGAGCCTTGCGCTGAGCGATGAGTTCATTTTGGCGGGCTTTGGCGCGCTCATGCTGAGGAGTGTTGGGCGCATGTTCACGCATGGTTTGGCTCAGTTGCTTCAGTTCTGGCTCTTGGGCGTTTTGGAAGTGCGCGTTTCGGTAGAACAGTTGGGTGTTGAGGGAGCTAGAGACTTGCAGGGTACCGGGAATGTCCTCGGCCTTTGCGCGCAGCGTCATGCGCTGGTCGTGGCGGTCAATGAGGATGGAGAAGCTCTTCTGCCCAGGCAGCAGGAAGTAGTAGAAGCCGGCAGGCAATGCGTTCTTGCGGCGCAGGATGAAGTGGCCTTTTTCATCGGCTACAGTCGTATCGGCAATGTAGTTTTGGTCGCCGTAGGTACCTACTAAACGCACGGGGCCGGCAGATAGCCCCGTGATAAACGCCTCTATGTAAGTGCTGTCTTGAGCAGCATTGCTCCCTTGTGCGTGAAGCCATTGGGATAAAGTAGGAGATAAGTTCAGGAGTAAAGCGAGAATCATCGTTCGCATAGAGCCATCGTGTTTTGGTTAAACGTAAAGGAAAGGGTAGCTTGCCACAGTGCGTTGCGCGCGGCAAAAATAGAGCCGATGACAGGGGACTTGTGCGGATTTAAAATTCATTGACATCCACATGGTTCGTCGCAGCGCGCCGGCAGAAATTTTCTTTCCCTTTCTGCCAGCATCAGGCGCTGGCGTGGTGTCTTTGCAGGGGGGCTTGTTTGCTTTATCTACTCGAACACTTAATTTGACAGATAGTCTTATGAAAAAAGCACTTTTACCTACACTTTTAACCCTCTGGGTATGGAGCGCCAGCGCTCAGGTATGGTTTCAGGTTGGCGACCGCTGGGCCTATTACGTAACGACGGGCTGGAACGGCGGCAACTGGGGTATCCACACGCTGACGGTGGAGGGCGATACGCTCATTGCCGACACCGTGTGGAAGCAGGTAGTGTACCGGGAAATCAACATGCCGCCTACCACCTTCTACGTGCGCGCTGAGGGCGAGCGGGTGTATCACCTGAAGGCGCCTATCGCAGGGCCGCCGAAGGTCAACCTGCTATACGATTTTTCATTAGCGCCCGGCGACACGCTGTACATAGCCCAACAGCAGTGGTATGTCGTCCTCGATACCTCCACGGTGGCTGTGGGCCAACAACAGCGGCGACGGCAAACCATCCGATGGAAGGGCAGCAACGAACACTTAGAGGTGGTGGAGGGTATCGGGATGACGGGGCGCCGGGAAGAACCCTACAACGCCTGCGCCTTTCTTCTGCTTGATATCCCTTTTTGTATGGGCGCTGTGGATGGCTATAGCTTCTTCTTTCAGTGCTTTCGCAATGCGCAAGGCGATGAGTATTCGCATGTGCCAGAGAGCTGCTCGGCTCTGGGAGCGGCAGAGGTGGCTCCCTTTGCGCCAAAAGTATGGCCCAACCCAGCGCAAGAGCGCCTATGGGTAGAGGGGGAATATGTTTTGTTGCGTCTTTTTGATATACAAGGGCGCTTGGTATTGGAAACCCGCCCTGCGGCAGGGGAAGTGGCGGAGTTGCGGGTGGGCCACTTACCTGAGGGTGTGTACTTGCTCTATACCTTGTCGGCTAATGGCCTATGGGGCAGGCTGCGGGTGGTGTTTGCGCCATAATAAGGATGGAGTTGAGGCCTGCCCGAGCATGTTAGTTGCTGTAGTTTTGCCGGCAGATGTATGCTATTGTTGACGTAGAGACTACGGGTGGTTCGGCTCGGTACGAGCGGGTGATTGAGATAGCCATTGTGCTGTACGATGGGCAGCGCGTGGTGGACACCCTCTCTAGTTTGTTGTATCCAGAGCGCAGCATTCCGTGGCACATCACCCAGATAACGGGCATTACAGACGAGATGGTGGCCGATGCGCCGCGCTTCTTCGAGGTGGCCAAACGCATTGTGGAAATGACGCGCGAGGCCATTTTTGTGGCGCATAATGCCAGCTTTGACTACGGTTTTCTGCGCGAGGAGTTTGCCCGCTTGGGCTACACCTACACATGCCGCCAGAGGTTATGCACGGTTCGGTTGGCGCGAAAGGTATTTCCGGGGCTACCCAGCTACAGCCTGGATAACCTTCGGGCGCATTTTGGCATCGTCTCTGAGCGGGCGCACCGCGCCTTGGACGACGCGCTGGCCACGACTTTGCTGCTGGAACGCATTCTGACCGCCCAGCATGGCTCGGAGAGCATCCGCGCCTTGGTGCATTACGGAGTACAGGCTGCGCGCCTGCCTGAGGGCATCAGCATGGAGCGCCTACAGGAGGCTCCAGAGGCCTGCGGTGTATATTATCTGCACGATGCACGGGGCGCGGTGGTGTATGTGGGCAAGAGTGTCAATATCCGCAAGCGCCTGCACGAGCATTTTGCTGACACCTCGCCCAAGGGTGAAAAGCTGCGCGCCGGGGTGGCTGATTTCAGCTTCGAGGTAACGGGCAGTGAATTGGTGGCACTGCTGCTGGAGAGCGCTGAAATCAAGCGCTTGCAGCCGCGCATCAATCGGGCCTTACGGGTGCGCACATTCCAGGCAGCCATCTACGCTTACACCGATGAGCAGGGGTATCGGCGCTTGGCTGTGGGGCGTTTGCGGGATGGTCTGCGCTTGCCGTTGGAGCGTGTTGCCGAGTTACCGCGCCTGTCGAACGCGCGCAGCTGGGTGGAGAGCACAGCGCGCCGCTTTGGGCTGTGTTTTAAACTGTGCCACTTGGAGGAGGCAACAGGCGCCTGTTTTCACTACAGCATACACCGCTGCAATGGGGCTTGTGTGGGTGCTGAAGCGCCCGAAGTGTATAATAAGCGCGCAGAGGAGGCTATAGCTGCCTTGTCGCGTGGGTTGACGGGTAGCTTTGCCCTCATCGAGCCGGGGCGCACGGCCGACGAATGGGCGGTGGTGGTGGTATGTGATGGGGCTTTTGCGGGGTACACCTTCCTTTCCAAAGACGACTCGCCTGATTGGGAGGCGCTATTGGAGACCGCAAGGGTACCCTACCCTGACCCGGATGCCAACCGCATTATTCGCGGGTATATGCAGCAACACGCGGGGAAAGCGAGGGTGGTCAGCATGAGGCCCGATGGACAGTCAGAATATTGAATAGTGGGCGATGGTTTTTGCTTGGTTTTTGAAAGGGTACACATTTTCCCGCAAGAAGACCGGCGGCTGCTTGCCAAACCACCCGCACTGCGTCTGCCGCCGCCTATGCCTCCCTTACCGAGGCCGTTATTTGGGAAAAACGGCTCCAGCGCTTCGGCCTGGCTTTTTGGCGCACCTGCACCTGCGGAGCTCCGGCTTGGGCCCCGTGCATGTGCCCGTCTCGCCCTGGGGGCTTAATAACGGCGCATCGGCATCGGAGAGGCGCCGTGCTTGCAGACGCGGAGGCGAGCGGCTGCTGTTTCGCCATTATTAAGGCCCGAAAGCGGGACGAAAACACGCACAGGGCCAAACAGGAGCCGCACACCCAGCCGCTATGCCCACAGCAGCCACCCAAGCCGCCAGCCGTTTTTTCACCCCAAAAAACGGAGGTGAGAAAGGCAACGGAGGTAAAAAGTGGCCGGTTCTACTTTTCACTTCAAAATGGCAGGCTCTGAGGGCACTTTGGAAAATATCATTCATCATTCATCATTCATCATTCATCCGCTCTGGAAAATGTACCCTTTGCAATCCCCAAAAAACATGGAGGAGAGGGCGGTCAGAAAAGAGCACCTGCCAAAATGCTCCTTTCTGCGTGTGGATGGGGTTGGTTGGGTTCAGTAGGCCCATTTGAGGTAAAGGGAGCCCCAGGTGAAGCCGCCGCCGAAAGCGGTGAGGATGAGGTCGTCGTCTTTTTTGAGGCGGTCTTCGTACTCCCACAGGCACAGGGGGATGGTGGCTGCGGTGGTGTTGCCATATTTGTGGATGGTAACCATGACTTTGTCCATGGGGAATTTGAGGTGTTCGGCCACGGAGGTAATGATGCGCATGTTGGCTTGGTGGGGGACTATCCAGTCTATTTCGTCAACGGTTTTGTGGTTGCGGCGAAGGAGTTCTTGGGCGGTGTTGACCATGCCCTCGACGGCGAATTTGAAGACGCGCCTGCCCTCCTGATACACGTAGTGTTCGCGGCGCTCGATAGTTTCGTGGGAGGGTGGGCGCAGGGAGCCACCGGCTTTCATGTGTAGGAATTCGCGCCCGGAGCCGTCGCCGCGTAGGACGAAGTCATGGATGCCGGTGCCATCTCGGCGGGGTTCGAGCAGGACGGCGCCGGCGCCGTCGCCAAAGAGGACGCAGGTGTTGCGGTCTTGGTAGTCAACGATGGTGGACATCGTGTCGGCCCCGACGACGACGACTTTTTCGTAGGTGCCGGAGGTGATGAACTGCGAGGCTGTGGATAGGGCAAAGAGGAAGCCCGAGCAGGCGGCGTTGATGTCGAATCCGAAGGCGTTTTTGGCGCCGATCTTGTCGCAGACGATGTTGGCGGTGTCGGGGAAAACCATGTCGGCCGTAACGGTAGCTACGATGAGGAGGTCAATTTCACCGGGGGAGGTGCCGGTTTTTTGGAGCAGACCTTTGACGGCCTCGGCGGCCATGTCGCTGGTAGCCCAGCCTGGGGTGCGCAGGATGCGGCGCTCTTTGATGCCCGTGCGGGTGGTGATCCACTCGTCGGAGGTATCTACCATTTTTTCTAAGTCGGCGTTGGTGAGCCTGTCTTCGGGCACCCAGCCGTTTACGCCAGTGATGGCGGCTCTTAATTTGTTCGGCATGCTAAACAAAGGTTAAAACGGCAGCAAAGGTATTGGCAAAAGTGTATAGTGGGAGAGGATTGGGGCACGGCGTATTTTTGCCGCACGATGAAGCGCTACTTGTCTTTGATAAAATTTAGCCACACGCTTTTTGCGATGCCGTTTGCGCTGGTGGGTTTCTTTGTGGGGGTGGCGGAGCAGGGTGGTGGTCTCAGTTGGCGGCTGCTGGGGTTGGTGGTGTTGTGCATGGTATTTGCGCGCAGTGCGGCGATGGCCTTTAACCGCTGGTTAGACAGGGATGTGGACGCGCTCAACCCGCGCACGCGCATGCGCGAGATTCCGTCGGGGGTGGTGTCGCCTCGGGCGGCGCTGCGGCTGACGGTGGCTTCGGCCGTGCTCTTTGTGGCGACTACTTACTTCATCAATCCGCTGTGTTTCTATCTGTCGCCGGTGGCGCTGGGGGTGGTGTTGGGCTACAGTTACACGAAGCGCTTCACGTGGTTGTGTCATGTCATTTTGGGTTTGGGTTTGGCATTGGCGCCGGTAGGGGCTTACATTGCGGCGACGGGGCGCTTTGGTCTGACGGCTTTGCTGTACGGGGGGGCTGTTTTGCTGTGGACGGCGGGCTTCGACATCATCTACGCCTTGCAGGACGAGGATTTTGACCGGGAGCACCGCCTGTTCTCCCTTCCGGCTAAGGTGGGCGGGGCCGCGGCGCTGCGCGTTTCAGAGTGGTTCCACTTGGGCACGGCGGCATTAATGGTGGGTGCGGGCAGTCTTTTGCACAGCCAGCTGGCAGAGGCGCAATGGCTCACGTGGTTAGGCACGGCTATTTTTCTAGGCTTGCTGGTGTATCAGCATCGGTTGGTAAAGCCCGATGACCTCAGCCGGGTCAACATGGCCTTCTTCACCACTAACGGCGTGGCCAGCCTTATTTTTGGGTTGTTGACGGTGCTCGATTTGGCGCTTTTCTGAAGCGGGTCGGCCAAACCCTATGGGCCGCTCAATCGTTTCAGCACCACTGCCCAGGAGCAGTTTTTTTAGGGCTAAATGCCCTTATGACTTTTTGTTTAAAAGGAGCCATTTTCACCTGTACCCTGTTTGTAGGCCTCGGAAGGAACCCTTACCAAAACGGCGCGAGCAGGGAGCGGGGCAAATAAGGAGATTAGGATTATGTTTCCGACGTACGATGTCATTGTGGTAGGTGCTGGTCATGCAGGGTGTGAGGCGGCGGTGGCGGCGGCTAATTTGGGCTGTCGGGTGTTGCTGGCAACGATGAACATGCAGACCATCGGCCAGATGAGCTGCAACCCCGCCATGGGGGGGGTGGCCAAGGGGCAAATTGTGCGCGAGGTGGACGCGCTGTGCGGTTATTCGGGCATTGTAACGGACCACACTATGGTGCAGTTTCGGATGCTCAACCGCTCCAAAGGGCCTGCTATGTGGAGCCCGCGGGCGCAAAGCGACCGCATGGCTTTCGCCGCCAAATGGCGCCAGATGCTGGAGGCACACCCGAACATTGACTTTTGGCAAGAGATGGTCTCCGGCCTGGTCGTCAAGGGGGGGCGCGTGTGCGGAGTGCGCACGGGTTTGGGTCTCGAGATACCGGGTAGGAGCGTCGTGCTGACGAATGGCACCTTCCTCAATGGCATCATCCACATCGGCGAAAAGCAGTTTGGCGGCGGGCGTGCCGGCGAAAGCGCCGCGCGCGGCATCACGGAGCAACTCATCGAGCTGGGCTTTGAGGCCGGGCGAATGAAGACGGGCACACCGCCGCGCTTGGATGGGCGCACCATTGACTACTGGCGCATGGAGGTGCAACCCGGCGACGAACCACCGGGCAAGTTCTCCTACACCGACACGCCGCCCCTGACCGACCAACTGCCGTGCTACATCACCTACACCAATGAGCGCGTACACGAAGTGCTGCGCAGTGGTTTCGACAAGTCGCCCATGTTCACCGGCCGCATCCAAGGCGTAGGGCCGCGCTATTGCCCCAGCATCGAAGACAAGATTGACCGCTTTAGCGAAAAGCCCGCACACCAGCTGTTCATCGAGCCAGAAGGGCGCCACACTTGCGAAATCTACCTCAACGGCTTCTCTTCTTCCCTGCCCGAAGACGTGCAGTACAAGGCTCTGCGCCTCATCCCAGGTCTGGAGAACGCTCGCATGTTCAGACCCGGCTACGCTATCGAGTACGACTACTTCCCGCCTACCCAATTGCATCCTACCCTGGAGACAATGCGCGTGAAGAACCTCTTCTTTGCCGGCCAAATCAACGGCACTACAGGCTACGAAGAGGCCGCCTGCCAGGGCTTGGTGGCGGGCATCAACGCTGCCATGGCCGTCCAAGAGCGCGAGCCGCTGGTGCTCAAGCGCTCCGAGGCATACATCGGCGTGCTCATAGATGACCTCGTCAATAAGGGCACCGACGAGCCATACCGCATGTTCACCAGCCGCGCCGAGTACCGCATCTTGCTGCGGCAAGACAACGCCGACCTCCGCCTGACGCCCATCGCCTATCGCTTAGGGCTGCGCGGCGCCGATGTGCGCATGGATCGCGTGCGCGCCAAAGAACAAGCCGCCGCCGACATCGAACGCTTCTTCCGCGAAACGGCCGTGGCCCCAGAGGTCATCAACCCTTACCTCGAAAGCGTCAACTCAAGCCCCGTAAGCCAAAAGGTCAAACTCCACAGCATCCTGCTGCGCCCACAAGTTAGCATCCAAACCTTAGCCCAAGGCGTGCCCGACGTGGGCGCCTTTCTTTCGCGCTTCGAGGCCGAGTTCGTAGAGCTGGCCGAAATCAACATGAAGTACGAAAACTACATCCGTCGCGAAAGGGAAATGGTGGAAAAGATGAACCGCTTGGAAGACCTCTACCTGCACCCCGACTTCGACTACCATGCCGTGTCGGCCCTCAGCGCCGAAGCCCGCGACAAACTGAGCCGCCACAAACCGCGCACTATTGGGCAAGCCAGCCGCATCTCGGGCGTCAGCCCGGCCGACATCAGCGTGCTGCTCATCCACCTGGGCCGATAGGCGCAAACCACCTCCTGCCTCTGGGCCGTACCTTCGCGCCCATGATTGTACAAGAGATGCTCTTAGGGCTGTCATTGAGCTTTCTGGTCGGTCCGCTGCTGTTTGCCATTGTAGAGGCTAGCCTTGACAGAGGCTTCCGCGCCGGCTTGGCCCTGGCCGGTGGCGTGTGGGTCAGCGACCTGCTGTACATGTTGGTGGTGTATCGGTGGGTGGATGTGCTGGCGCGCCTCACCGCCCTGCCCAACTTCAGGCTATGGGCCGGCATCGCAGGCAGCCTCGTCTTGCTGCTCTTCGGCGGCATCACCCTCATGAAAAAGGCGCCCCCCGCAAAGGATGCCCACAGCACTACCGCCGACCGCCTCCTCGACGTGCTGGACGGCCCAGAGCCGCCGGGTGTTGAGCACAATTGGATGCGTTGGGGATACCCTGGCTACATGCTCCGCGGTTTTTTGCTCAACACCATCAACCCCTTCACCGTCTTCTTTTGGCTGGGCATCGCCAGTGCCTTCGTCATCACTAACCAATGGACGCCGCGCGACGTGCTAGCCTTCTTCGGCGGCATGCTCGCTACGCTTATGCTCACCGACACCCTTAAGGCCTACGCCGCTAAACGCGTGCGGCAGCTGCTGCAAGCGCGCCACATCCTGCGCATTCAGCGCATACTGGGCTTCGCCTTGTTGGTCTCGGGCGGCGTCCTGCTGGTTCGGGTGCTCATGGGGTAGGCCCTTGCTGTTCCGCCCTCTGGGCCTTTTCCTCCCCTTGTTTTTTTTGGGAAAAAACGGCCTCGCGCCCTGCACCAGCTGCTGTGCTTGCAAGCATGCCGGCGGCTTCTGTGAGGCCCTGGGCATCGTCTGCTCCCGCTCTCGGCCCTAATAATGGCGAAACGGCAGCTGCAGCGCTCCACCTTGGCGACTTTCTACACCAACGACATCAGCCCGCACTCACACTGGCAATCCTCTACAGGTGCGACGCCAGGAGGCCGCTGTCGCGCCATTATTAAAGCCCAAAGCGGGACGAAAACACGCCCCGGGCCGAGCAGGAGCTACACCCACCCGCGATACCCAACTGCAGCTGCGCCAAAGTCGGAACCCGTTTCCCCCCAAAAAGATGGAGGCAGAAAAGGCGGTACTTGTGGAAAGGAGGCATCCAGCGTTTTCAAGCAATTACCCTGAATGGTTGCCCTTGCTCGTTATTTGTTCAGCCTTCTGCCTCTTGGGCATGTGCCTTCAGACGGAGATTTTTGCGAGGCATCCCTTGGCTGAGAACTTTGGCGATGCGGGTGTGTTTTTGGACAGGCTATGTTTTGAGACTGAAGCCTTTACCTTTACTCAAGATACCTATGTTTTTTGCTTCGGACAACGACACGGTAGGCCCCACTGGGCGGCATTTATTGGATAGTCTGCGCTTTCCAGCGGGGTTGGTGGCGCTTTTGTGGTTGGTACATGTGTATTTCATCGTCAGCGGCAACGACCCGGGCAATTGGGGCATCTTCCCGCGGCGGTTGTGGGGGCTAAGGGGCGTGGTTACGGCGCCATTGGCACATGGTAGCTGGGAGCATCTGATTTCGAACAGCGTGCCGTTGTTTGTGCTGACTTCGCTATCGTTGTACTTTTACAAGCGGGTTGCGCTGAGGGCGTTTTGGCTCATCTACTTCATGACGGGTGTGGCAGTGTGGTTGTTGGGGCGTTCGGTCATACACATTGGGGCCAGTGGTGTGGTGTATGGGTTAGTGGCGTTTATTTTTTGGAACGGCATTTTTCGCCGCAGCCTTCGCTCCATTGTGTTGGCGGTCATTGTGCTGATGCTGTACAGCGGCATGTTCATGGGTATATTGCCTGACCAAGAGGGTATCTCTTGGGAGAGTCATCTATTGGGAAGCCTCTCGGGCATCTTTGCGGCTTTTTGGTTCAGAGACGAGCTGGAAGAGGAAGAGATAGAAGCGCCACCTCAGTGGGACGCCGAGGAAGAGCGCTACTTCTTGCCGCGCGATGCCTTTGAGAAAACCAAGGCCCAACGCGCCTGGGAGGCTGAAGAGGCCCTCCGACGCCAACAGCAGGAGCGCGACGAGAACGCCCCCCGGCCGCCATACTGGAACAGTACCTGGACGTAGGTTTAGTAGAATCGGTAAACGGCGCCGAGGGCTACGCCTATCATAGAGTCGAGAGGATAATAAGTAGTACTCTGGGAAATGTTTCCAAATGGGCCGATTATCGAAAGGGTACGGCTCATTGATGGATGTGAGTGTGCAGTAGGCAAGCGAAAAGTAGGTCTTAATATTAGGGTAAGCTGGTCGCTTACGGGAAGGCCCATTTCTGCTGGCAGGATCAGGTACGAAGCAAGGATTCGATACGGTCGGAAATCAATCTCCGCGTCGCCATTTTGCAGAAGTCTTAGGTCAATTTCGTAACTGCTCGAATAGCCTACGCTGATGCCAATGCCGAAGGATAACACCATGGGAGAGGCGAAGAAAAAAGCCCGACTGATGTATCCATCCCACACAAGACAGGACTCGCCAAAGGTCAAGCGACCTCTGCCGCCATGATATGCTTCCTGAATGGATGCCCGCTGATAGCCGAGCGCCAAAACTCCTGACCAGCGGGGCGTCCAGCGATAGCGATATTGGACTTCACCGCCCCACGTGAACTCCTGGGTTAGGGGCATGTGGATGCGCAGGAAATTGAGGGCGATTTCATTTTCCTGGGCATGAGCGCTCAAGGCCACGAGCAGGACGAGCAAGAGAGTGGCTCTATTCTTCATAAGCAAAGATTTCAGAAAGAAGGGCTTGGTGGCCCAACGAGCACACTGCAAACCTGTAAGCCGGATTCTGTACCCGTTTCCGGGCCTCTGCCATTTATCTGGGCCGACGCCTCACGACGCGGCTCTGCGCTGCCTACCCCCCTTGCTGGCCTCGTAGGGCCGACGTGCGAGCCACACATCCTCCGCCGAAGCGAAGCGCAAGGTATACATGGCATTTCAACCCGCAAGGTTTATCCGCCCTCCGACTTGCGCCGGAGCGCCGTGCGCTCTTACCGCACGTTTTCACCCTTACCGCGAGCTTTTGGCTCGAGGCGGTTATTTTCTGTGACCCTCTCTGTGCCTCGACCTTTGTCGAGACCCCACCCGTTAGGTGGTGCGGTGCTCTGTGTTGTCCGGACTTTCCTCCCCGCCCCTGAGGGGGCAAAGGTGGCAGAGCGGTTTGCAGTGCGAATGCTCGTTGGCTACTTCGTGTGTCCTTATGACGACTGTCCTGCTCGTTGCGTTGGCACGATTTTTTGCTTTTGCACAGCGCTTTTTCAACTGAGGCTTCTTGTACTTTTGCGCAATGTCTGCGCTGACAAACCTTTGCTTTCAACACAAACAGCGACCTTCAAGGTGGCTAAAACTGCGGATAGGCCTCGCATAAGTCCGCATTTGGTGTGCCTACTATGATAAGAAACTCGCTCCTGTACCTTATTGCTGGGGCCATTTTGGCGGCAATGGTTTTTACTGCGCGAAACAGCGCCAAAGATACGGTACTGTTGCAACACAGCGCGGTGGCAGCGGGCAACTATCTGAGCGAACAGGAACGCGCCGCCTTGGCATGGGCACAGCAACAACAAGCCACTTTGCAGGGGATACGGCAGGGGCGCATGCCGACAGAGGTGGAAACGTGGAGCGCTGTGTTGCGCGAACAGAACGAACAGCCTTACACCCTGCTTATTTCGCTTCAGGACTCTCTTCTTTTTGCTTCTAACAACTTGGTAACACCTCCGCGCGAGGCGCTACTGGTATTGGCCACAGGGGCTGTTCAGCGTCGGCTCATGGCGTTTCCGTCGGGCTACTTTTACGCATATGCGCGCCCTTTTGAAGGCGGAGCCACCTTGTCGGTGTGGGTGCCAGTAAAGCTTCACACGGCGGGGCAACACTTCTTTCCTAAGGAATTGTCTTTGCCCAATGCCTTGGAAATAGTATCAGTGGGAATGGGCGAGCCGGTGGTGTTGGGCGGAGAGCCGCTCTTTGCTCTGGCGGCGCCCAGTGGTGTGCAAGCTGCCTGGGCTCAGGTGGTGATGCTGTCGGCGGGGGTGCTGCTGTTAGCGGTGTTGCTGATGTGGCTGGCGCAAATGGCCTTGCAGCTGCACGAACGCGGGCGCCGTCGTGGGGCCATAGGGGTGCTGCTGTTGGGGCTGTTGGGTGCCTTGACGGCGCTGTGGGCCACTGCTGCCGAGCGCACGGGGCTGGAGAGCATGCCGATATTCGCCCGAACGCTGTCCAGACCACTACCAGGCGCCTTTTCGGTAGGAGATCTCTTGCTGCAGGCAGGGGTATGGTTGTGGTTTGCGGTATTCTTTCACCGCATTTCGCGCGCAGAAGGATTGGATCGGTGGTTGTCGCTCCCTGCGCGCATAGCGTGGAGTGCGTTGGCTTACATTGCAGTCATCGCCAGTGTATCAGGTCTAGCTGGTCTGTGTCATTGGCTGATATTCGGCTCGGGTATAGCCTTTGATTTTGACAACCTGCTCAATGCTAACTGGTTTTCTTTTTTGGCGTTGGCCAGTTTGATGGTCGTACTGTTGGCGCTGTTTCTGCTGCACCATCGCTTGCTTTTTTTGGTGGAGCAATGCGGCCTGAAGGTTGTCCATCAGGCAATAGCGCTGGCCGTAGCGTTTGTTGCTGCGGTGGTATTGGTGTGGGTCTTGGGCACACCGGCGCCGTTTACGTTGGTGTTATCCGCCGCTTTGGGGGCCATTTACGCCTTTCTTTTTCAATATGCCATTGCCCAGAGGCTGCAGCGACTGGTAGGGCTGGCGCTATGGCTCATGGTTTTTTCGGCTGCGGTGGCCGGTTCGCTGTACGCCTTCAATGCAGGTAAAGACCGTCAAGTCCGTTTCCTTTATGCGGAAATGTTGGCTATAGGTCGCGACTCTACACATGCGGAACCGCTGTTGCGCCAGCTGGTGCCACTTTTGATACGGGATAGCACCATCAATTATTTACTCAAGCCGTGGCCCTTCCGGCCTTTAGCTGCCGATCTGCGCCAGCACCTTTATGAGCGTCTTTACCCGTATAGCTATCTTTTTCAGAACTATCGCCTGTCAGTGTATGCCTTCGACAAGGATGGTTCCGTCTTGCCCCAAGACCAGGCACAGAGCCGAGAGGAAATCGTCGGTAAAAACTGGGCAGAGGGCACATCTCTTGCCGGCTTGCCACAGGTGCGCTATTGCGTGGCTGATAATGGCGTGTTCCGCTACATGGTGCGCACTACTATGCAGCGGATGAACGACCCTTCCCAGCCCGCAGAGGTATTCTATTTCTTTGACCACGTCTATCCGCAGCCCACGCGCGTGTACTCGGAGCTGTTCTATCGCCTGCCTCTCAGAGGCATGGAGCGTCTTTTTGCTTATGATTATGCGGTGCAGCGCCGCGGCCATTTAGTCGTGGACCAAGGAGAGGCGGGGCGCGTAGTGTTTGCAAAAGACCTGCCGCGTGGTCAGGCAGAAGACCGCTTTTCTGAGCGGCCGCGCCGCGTAGATGCTGTTTTCTGCACTCCTGATGGCCTGTCAGCTGCAGCGGTAGGGCGCCCATTGGGCGATGCGCGCAAACCGCTCTACCTCTTCTCGGTGCTCTTTGCAGCCTGTCTGTTGGTCATTGTATTGGTGGCCCTATTCAATACTTGGCTGGGCTTTTTACCAGCGCATTATCAACTCAACTTTTCGGGACAAGGCTCGTTGTCCAAGCGCATCCATTACCGCACCTTCGCCCTCATTGGCTTGGGTTTTGCCTTCGCCATCGGCCTTACTTATTTGCACTTTGCTGACCAAGCGCGCCGCCGCGAAGAGGCAGACCTTGACCGCCGGGCAGAGGCCTTGCAAACCTACTTGCGCATTCAGTTGGGCGACGTAGAGCCGCAAGCGGACACCCTGAGCCTAAAAGTGCCTCAATTGCTCGCACCTCAAGCTGCCAGTTTGGCTACTGACGTCAACTTCTTCTCTCCGCAGGGCGACCTTCTTTTTTCCACCCAGATACCTTTAGTGCGCTTGGGTGTGTTGCCCAACCGCATGAATACAGAGGCTTTTGTGCGCCTGACCAGCGATGCCGAGCAAGAGGCTACCGTTGCCGAACGCGCCGGCGGCACCTCCTACACCAACCGGTACCTACCAGTGCGCAATAACCAAGACCAGCTCTTAGGCTTCCTAGGCATACCTTATTATCTGTCAGAGCGCAAAATCGGTCCCGAAGTGTCGGACTTTATCGGCCTGCTCGCCAGCGTGTATGTCTTTCTCATGTTCATCGCCTACGGTCTCTCTTACACGCTGTCTAATTCTATCATTAGCCCGCTGAAACTGATTTCCAACAAAATCCAGCGCCTCAAACTCGAGGACAAGAACGAACCCCTCGAATACGCTGCTCAGGCAGGCGATGAAATCAGCGCTCTCATCGAGGAGTACAACCGAATGGTGGAAAAACTCGAGGACTCAAAGGCCAAACTCATCCGCCTCGAGCGCGAAAGCGCCTGGCGCGAAATGGCCCGCCAAGTCGCTCACGACATCAAGAATCCCCTGACCACCATCAAACTCTCCATGCAGCAACTCGAGCGCCTCTCCGGAGATCCTGTGCAAGCGGCGGCTTACCTCAAAAAAGCCATCGCGCGCCTCATCGAGCAGATTGACTCGCTGGCCCAAATCGCTACGGAGTTCTCGCTCTTTGCCAACCTCGATATCCGCCAAAAACATGACATGGTGCTCAATGACGTGGTGGAAAGCGTCTACGACCTCTTCACCGAAGACCGCAACGTGGAAATGGCCATCGAGCTACCCGAAGAGCGCTTCCACATTCGAGGCGATAAGAACCACCTCATCCGCGTGTTCAACAATTTAGTTATCAACGCCATCCAGGCCGTACCCTCCGAGCGAAAAGGGCGCATCGAAATCTCCTTGGGGCGCAAAGGCGACTTTTCGATAGTGCGCATCCGCGACAACGGCGGCGGCATACCACCCGAAATTCAGCAACGCGTCTTCGAACCTAATTTTACCACCAAAAGCTCGGGCAGTGGGTTGGGCTTGGCTATTTGCAAACGCATCATCGAGGCCCATGATGGCAACATCTATTTCGAGACGCGCCTCGGCGAGGGTACAGACTTCTATGTGGAGTTGCCCATAGCCGCCATTGAAACGCCTTCCGAGCACTCCGAGGAGGTCATCTCCACTTAGCGCTTCACGATGAAGCGCGCGCTCACCTCTCCGGCCGTCGTGTGCAGGCGCAACTGATAGACGCCCGGCACCAAGTGGCGCACAGGTAAGGACGTTGGCAAGTCGCCCTGCGGCGTTGCGCCTTGCTCGTAGGTCAATTGGCCTAAGGCGTTGCAGACCTCCACCCGCAGCACCTGTGCTTTAGCGTCGTCCAATTGCCACCATAATACCTCCGCCGCGGGGTTGGGCCACAAGCGTAAACCTCCTAATTCCGCTGGAGCTTCCGGCTCGGCGCTTGAGACAGCCGTTTCGAACGGCGGCAGCACAATCTCATCGAGAAACACCGTAAGGCCTACATCAGCGGCTAGGCTACCCCTGCGGAAAGCCCACGCTAGCGTGTGCTCACCGGCAGGCACGGGCAGGCGCACCTGTTGCCAGACGTCCTGAGAAGTCGCCCAACGGCCCAGTGGCATGCCATCAAGTAGGAAATATAGCGAGTCGCCCGGCGAGAGGTCTTTCAGGCGGTAGGCAAAGCTCACCCAGCTGTCTTCCATTACCTTCAGCGGCAGCTGCAGGGTGCCGTGCTGCTGCATCCCCAACCCAGCCAAGCGAACGCAGTATTTGCCCGAATAGGGCATTTGCGCGCTGATTTGCCACAGGCGGTGGCCTGAGCGCTGCCATCCAAACTGTTGGAAATTGCCCGTCTCGAAGGTCTCCAAAATGGGATTGACTACAAAAGGCCCTACAGGCATCACCTCATGGTATGGGCCTGCTGACAGGGCAACCTCCGGAAAACACCATAGCGACCGCCGCTCCGTGGCCTCTACTCTCACTTCCAACGGAATAGTAGTCGCTCCACCTGCCGGAATAGAGGCAAATGATAGCGGTTCTACAGCGCTCAACGACGCCGGTAAAGAGGCCCATTGCGCCACGCCCACCGGCGACTCGCTGCCGCCCTGGTTGCGCACTTGCAAGTACAAACGCGCTACCTCATCGCTGTGCAGATAGCGCGAGTTGGCGCCCGCCATAGAGGACAGTGTCCATTGGCTCAGCACTAGGCGCGGCGCCTGCAAAATGGCATAGGTGCTGTACGTCCATTCAGGCTGCGCACCGCCGCTGAGCGTCAGGGTGAAATCAGCGCGGCTCCCGTGTGGCACATCCTCGCGCACTCGGAAGCGAAACTCCAACACAGCAGAGTCTCCTTGACCCAACGGAGGCACCGCAGCCTCCGTATCTAACCAGGTTATCAAGGCTGCTGGCGCATCCACATGGGCCTCAAGAGGAGCAGAAGCCCCCTGGCCCGCATTGCGCACCACTGCTCTTAGTACCGCCATCTCTCCGTAATCCAAGCGGCCGTTGCCGTTGCCCGTAGCTGCATCGGATACCGTCAGCGCCCCAGCCACCACATAGGGTTGTGTGGCAGGTCGCAGGTATATGGGCCTCTGATAAGGCAGGTGGTTGAACTGCGTCAGCGTCAGCAGCAGCGGCCCATCTCCTGGCGTCAGGTCGAAGACCAAAGTGGCGCTCCCATTGCTTACCCGCCCTATTGCCAATAGGCGCCCATGACCGTACAGCGTCGCCATAGCTCCCTCCACTGGGCAAGAAAGCGTCAACACCTCGGCATCAAAGGCGATGGTGTCGGGGTGCTGGGCCACAATGGCGTGTGGAAAACGCGTCCGGGGCACCGTCGTAGGGTCAGCGAAGGGGTTCCAGAAGGCGGCCATTTCCTCGCCATACACGCCGTAGGCTGCAATCATGCTGGCGTAGCCTGCTGCCGCCATGGCTCCAATGGTAGGGTGCAGGGTGATGCCGTCGGCATCTACCAAATATTGGTTCATCCCGTCCTGCGCTTCCATGGGCGGCGCCCAGCTCTGCAATACACTCGAGAAAAAGCCCGCAATACCGCCCCACGGCTGCCCAGTTTGGTAATCACCAGCGCGTTGCCACGCCTCACCCAGAGACTCCAGGTTACCCGTAAAATCGCCCGGGCTGCAGCCCACTGCGATGAGTATTGGGTAGCGTCCGGGGTTGTTGAGCGTGCGCACAAAGTTGGTGTTGAAGTTTCCGGTGGACAGCCCCTGCTCCCAGCCGTGGCCGGTGTAGTTGAACAGCGACACTCCGCGCTGGCGAATAGCCTGTATCAGGTCAGACGGCACAGGGTCGCCAGCTTTGTCTGCCGTAGCGTGCCCCGGCGTGGGCGAATCTGCCCCGTGCGAGCCATCGTAAAATTCCCAGTACCAAGTGTAGCCGTCTGCCAAGTGATTGGCTTTCCATTCGTTGGCATGTTGCCAGTCGGCTTGCCCGTCGTCTCCGTAGCCCAGCCCTTCATCAAAAGCTGCGGCCATGCCCGCTGACATCCAGTCGGCTTGCGGGTCGAGCAGCGGCGCTTTCTCGTACTCCAAGATGCGCCGCACCATCAGGCGCACCTGCTCGGGGTTCGTGGCGTGCAGGCGTCCCACCAGCACCTCGGGCAGGTAATCGTTGCCCACCAGATAGCCGAAGCAGTTGTCGCAGGCAAAAAGCGCATCGCCAAAAGGCAGCATTACGGGCGCAATGGCGTCGTCGTCGCCTACCAGCAGCAGATAAGTATTGCCGTGTTGACCGTAGTACTGCTTCACAAAGTTGTACACCACTTCGGCTTTATTCGAGCCGATTTCCTCTGTAGTTACCACTTCTACGGCCAAGCCGCACTGGGACTTCCACGCTATTAGCGGCTCCAACTCGCCGATAAATTCGGACGGTGCAATGACCAGGATTTTTTCCGCAGTCTCCGCCCCGCCTGTGCGCTCCGCAGCTACCAGCGGCGCGCCATTGACGAAAAAACGCTCCTGTAACTCCGCAAAGGCAGGGCTGAGTGCCATAGGCACTGGCACAGCGGTTAGCTCATCCTCACCCGCTACATCCTGGTGCTTTAGGCGCAGCACCACCGAATGATACACGCGCAACACGCGGCGCACAGGGTTGTACTGCACCGGATATACCCATAAACCCTGGCCCTGTACATTTCGAAAGACAAACGTCTGCCGCATTTCAGCCAACGTCCCTGGGTAGAAAGCGTCTTCCTCATAGGCCGCCCCGTATTCAAAAAATACTGCTGAGGGCAGCTGCGTCCGCCAAAGATTACCTTTCGAAGGCGCCACCTCTACGCCAGTCAACTCCTCATAATCGCCGCCTAACACCTCCACAGACCAAGCCCCCCGCGCTGCAAGACGCACCGCCGCCGCGTACTTCGGTACGTCGGGCATACCCTTGTTCAATAGTGGAGTGCTCCCCCGAAAACGAGGTACCACAGCCTCCCCCCGAGGTGTGGACACACGACCGTAGTCAATGTCAGCAAGGTCAAACTGCAGCACCATCTCCGTTGCCGTATTAGACAGCACCCGCAAATGCGCATTGCGAGCAGGCTGGGCAAAAAGCAAGGCACCCAACAACAGGGCAGACAAAAGGGCAACAATACGTTTCATAACAATGAACAGGATGAACCGAGGCGTCAAGCATATAGCGCCCGTGCCACAGGTGAGCCAGTGATTTTGCCTCAAAGATAACTTCCTAACCGCGTAGCGTAGGTTTTGCCCGTCTCTTTTCTGTGTCTCCTGTCGTTGCCCTACCGGCAGTTATGTTGAAAAGAGTAAAATTTTCCGGATTGTCCGCAGAAATAACTGCTGAGAATGCAAATCTAATTCGAGATTTAGTGTGAAAAGTAGAACAGCCGCTTTCCGCAGTTACCTCCTTTTCCTCCTCCGTTTTTGGGGGTGAAAAACGGCTGCCGGCTTCGGCGCAGCTGCTGTAGGCGCAGCAGATGGGTGTAGCTCCTGTTTGGCCCCGTGCGTGTCTTCGTCCCGCTTTCGGGCCTTAATAATCGCGAAATGGCGGCCTCTCGCCTCCGGGTCTGCAAGCACGGCGACACGGAGGAGCTGCTGCGCCGTTATTAAGACCCCAGCGCGAGACGGGCACATGCCAGGCCTAAGCCCAAGACGCTATGGGCGCAGGCGCGCGAAAAAGCCAAACCAAAACCCTAAGGCCGTTTTTCCCAAAAACAACCTGGGTGAGGGCGGCGCAATAGCAGCACGGGTTAGAGCAGGTAGCGTGGAAGGCAGGCTTCTCAGACTTCTAGCCAGAAGATGTGTGCCCTCTCAAAATTTTTTAAAAACGAGAGGTCGTGAGAAAAACCACAGCCCAGTCCTCATCGTGCCCATGCATTGCTTCCATCATCTTATTTCGTCCCGCTTTTATCCTTTGGTAATAGCGCGATGGCAGTCCGCTGTCTCCGCACATGACACTACCTTTCCCTCTTCATTTGGTCAATAGAAAGCTGCTTCACCTCGAGCCTGTCGCTCCCTTATCCTTTCGGCAATGTCAAGTTCTATCCAAATGCGTATTTCCCTTCTATTCACATGCTATCTCTCTGCTGCCACAGTGATGGCCCAAGTCAGTGAAACAGCGCTCAAGTGCGCCTCCCGATTGCGAGCGAGCGATGGATGCCGGATATTCACCCTTGCCGTGCGCGATATAGCGACCTTTGAGCAACAGTTGGCAGCCATCGCACCCGAGGCGCGCGTGGTACATCGGTATGCTCCTGCAGGTGTGCTGTTGATAACCTGTCCTTCCAACGTCTTCTGGCAGCGCGTACTACCTCTGCCCGAAGTGTACTTCGCCGACAGGGGCGACCTCCTCGCCCAGCCCGAGCGCGCAGTGCCTGGCCACGACCTGTCGGTCAATCACATCCGCGCTGTGCATGCCTACCGACCTGAGCTCGACGGACGCGGCACAGTAGTATCGGTCAAGGAGTGGCGTTTCGACTCCACCGATGCCGACTTGCATGGGCGTGTCCTCTTGAGCGGTCTGTCGGCTCCGCAAACGACAGTACACGCCACGCTCATAGCCACGCTCATTGGCGGCGCTGGCACCAGCGACCCACGCGCCCGCGGTGTGGCCCGAGGTGTCCAGTTGCTCTCCTCGTCCTTCATCGGCCTACTGCCCGACGCCGATGAAGACTATACCCTGTGGAACGTGAGCGTCCAGAGCCACGCCTACGGCACCGACATCGAGAACTATTATGGCGCCGGCGCATTGGCCTACGACGCCTCAGCCCTCCGACACCCTGAACTGCTCCACGTCCTCTCCGCCGGCAACTTGGGGCAAAACGCGCCACCCTCTGGCAACACCTATGAAGGCATAGAAGGCTGGGCCAATCTTACAGGCCAATTCAAGATGGCCAAAAATGCCCTCGTCGTTGGGGCCACCGACACCTTGGGCCGACTGCAGCCCTTCAGCTCGCGCGGCCCAACGTACGATGGGCGCATCAAGCCCGACCTCGTCGCTTACGGCCCCAACGGCACCTCTGAAGCAGCAGCACTGGTGGCCGGGACCGCGGCCATCGTTCGCCAGTGCCTGTGGGAACAGCGCCAACTATTACCTACTTCCGACTTAGTGCGGGCCGTGCTGTTGGCTGCTTGCGACGATGCCGACGCCCCAGGTCCAGACTTTAGCACCGGTTACGGCAATCTCAACTTGGAACGCGCCGTAGCCGTAGCACAACATCACTCCTTGTGGCAGGGCGTCTTGGCTTCAGGGCAAGAGTTTGTCCAACCCATAGAGGTGCCCCTCGGCTTGTATCAGCTGCGCGCTGTCTTGTGTTGGAACGACCCACCGGCCTCGCCGTTAGCACCTGCTGCGCGGGTGAACGACCTGGACCTGACCCTTATTGGGCCTGACGGGCAAGTGTGGCATCCTTGGGTGCTTAATGCGCACCCACATGCCGACTCGCTGCGCCTACCCGCGCGGCGCGGCCTCGACTCGTTGAACACTACAGAACTCATCAGCCTGTGGGCGCCCGCCCCTGGCACCTATACCTTGCGCGTGTCGGCCCGCTTTGTGGCCGGCAGCCCGCAACCCTTCGCTGTGGCTGTTCACTTGGACACCGCCGGGCGCTTCGCTTGGAAAAGCCCCGTGGCAGGTGAGCGCGCTGTACGCGCCCAAAACCTACCGCTGCGCTGGGAGCACCGCCGCACCGAAAGCACCGCCACTCTTCAATGGCGCACCCTACCCGATGGTTCATGGCAGCCCCTCGCCGATAGCGTACCTCTCGACCGAGGCTCGTGGAACTGGCTCCTGCCCGATACCACTGCCCTTGCACAGGTGCGATTGTGTACCGGAGGGTCTTGCTGGGCTTCCGACTCCTTCCTCATCGCTCCTGCGCAGTACCTGCGCGTGGATGTTCATTGCCCCGACTCGGTGCTGTTGCGTTGGAATGCCATCGCGCCTGGTGCTCAGTATCGCCTATGGGGCTTGGGCACCCGCTACCTCGAACCACTTCTGCTTACAACCGACACGACTATCGTCCTGCACAAGGCCCTTTTCCCAAATACCCGTTTTGCTGTGTCGGCCCTGCTCCATGGCGCCGAGACGCCACCTTCCGCAGCGCCACACATCGGCGAACAGGGCGCTGGCTGCTATGTGAGGGCCCTCTTAGCCCTCCTCGACGAGGCCACTGGCCACATCCTCCTGACGCTGAGCCTTGGCTCGGCGTACGGAGTGCAAGAGGTGCTTTGGGAAAAGAGACAAGATGATGGTTGGCAAATGCTGCGCCGACAACCGCCCACAGCCCTGATACTGCAGGCAGAAGACCACGCCCCTCAGCGCGGGCGCAACACCTACCGCGCACGTTTGCGAATGGCCAATGGTGCCGACCTCAGCAGCGAAATCGTGCACGTGTTCTACGCCGGCCCAACAGAGGCGCACGTCTATCCCAATCCGGCTGCCTCTGCGCAGGCGTTAGTTGTACTTATCGCCACAGAGCGCCTGCCGGCTTTGTGGCACCTGTTTGACGCGTCGGGCCGCATTATTACCACCCAGCGCATCGAGGAAAGTCCTACTGAAATGCGCTTGCCTTTCTTGCCCCCAGGCCTCTACCCGTGGCGTTTGCAAGCGGAAGGTCATTGGGTAGCAGCGGGTGCCCTACTGATAAGGTGAGAGCACCAAAGCGATATTGTCATCAGGCGCCACATCGCACCTCAAAAACACGGGCCACCCCGACAGACGGAGCGGCCCGCATATTTTGCTGCTTCGGCGTTGTGTGTTGTCAATAGAGGTAGTTGAGAGCCGTCTTGTCGTTGGTATTGAAGGGGCGATTAACTCCATTGCTAATGCAAGCCAGCATCCAGGAGTTCGGGTCTGAGCCAGTGGGTGTGCCTGGGATGTGCACCGCCCCCACGCCTGTGGTTTCCTGGCCTTCGTTGCCACCCGTACCGCAGCTATAGGAGCGGTTCATGTAGTCCGTGTGGCGGAAACCGATGCAGTGCCCAATTTCGTGGGCAAACACTGTGGTGAGGGTGTTCACATTCCAGTTGCGATACTGGCGGTTAAACTGAATCTGAGGATACGGATTGCCGCCGCTGGGGAAGCCAGCCGCTGCAATAAAGGAGCCGCCGTTGACAATCTTGATGACGATGTTGCCCCCACTGGACACGCGCTGGAAGGTCAGCAGCAGGTTTTCAGCGTTGTAGCGGCTGATAGCAGCGTTGATGGCATTGTTAAGATTGGTAGTGAGCGACCCAGAGGTGCTAATGGTGATGGTGCGCGGCAGCCCAGTAACGAGGTTGAACGTGCGGTACTGCTCTTCTTCGGCGATGATCAGGTTTGGGCTGGTGGTAGGGTCGGCATCCAAGTCTTGCTTGCGCAAGAAGATATCGCCCTCCACGATGTAACCATCCTCGTAGGCATAAGCATCCTTCGGGCTGAAGCCCAAGCGGGCGATCTTCGCCTTGACGTCTTCAGGTACAGTGGGGAGGAGCTCCTCGGCGCCATTGTCGCGCACACAGGAGTAAATGCCAGCCGAAATGACGGCGGCCACAGCAAAGAAAAGGAGACGTTTGAGCATAACGCAGGGAGTTTGAGCGGTGAAATGAAACAGGTAGTGCCGAAGCAAGCGGGCAAATGTATTCAAAATTTGAGCTGTCAACACGCATTGTAATGACTGACCAAAAACATTTACCACTTGCAGGCCCCAGGTGCACCTTTGAAAAAATAGCAAGTTTTCTTGCTAAGCTATTGCTCGTTACAATTAACCCACACAGTATCATGCATATATCGGATAAGGTCTTCGTGGTTACCGGCGCAGGTAGCGGCATTGGACAACAGTTGTCCTTGCTTTTGTTGCGCAAAGGCGCCAAAGTCATTGGCATAGATATTCGACAGGACACCCTAGAACGCACCCAATCGCTGGCTGAAGGCGCAGCGGAGCGTTTCAGCAGCGCAGTGCTGGACATTTCAGACCTCGCAGCAGTGCAGGTCTTTGCCAAGCGCGCCCCCAGCACGTTTGGTGCAGTTGATGGCCTCATCAACAACGCGGGCGTTATCCAGCCCTTCGTGCCGGTCAATGAGCTATCGCTGGAGGCCATCGAGCGGGTGATGAACATCAACTTTTACGGCACCGTGTACTTGATCAAGGCCTTCCTCCCGCACCTGCTGGAGCGGCCCGAGGCCCACATTGTCAACGTCTCGAGCATGGGTGGCTTCTTGCCAGTGCCGGGGCAAAGCGTTTACGGCGCCTCTAAGGCGGCAGTGAAGTTGCTGACGGAGGCGCTGTACGCCGAGCTGCTGCGCACCAACGTACGGGTTACCATCGTGGTGCCTGGGGCGGTAGCTACGAATATCGTGGAAAACTCCGGGGTAGCGAGTCCCCCCTCCGCGAACGGTCAGAAGTTCAAGGCGCTGTCCGCCGACAAGGCCGCTGCCATTATCGTTGAAGGCATCGAACGCAATCGGTTCCGGGTGTTGGTAGGGTCTGATGCCACCTTCATGGATCGCATCTATCGGCTAGCGCCCAAGTATGCGGTGCATCTCATTACGCGCCAGATGCAAGCCTTGCTAAAGGGCAGTGGCGCGGACAAAGGCTGATGTGAAGGGTGGCCCCAATCCCTCAGTCGGTGGTGTGGGATAACAGGAAATTGCAAAGGGTACCATTTTCCAGGGCGTCCGCAGTGTTTGCCATTTTGGAGTGAAAAGTGGTGAATGATGAATGATGAATGATGAATGATGTTTTCCGGAGCGTCCGCAGACCCTGCTATTTTGAAGTGAAAAGTAGAAGTGGCCACTTTCCGCCGCCTTTCTCACCTCCGTTTTTTGGGGTGAAAAACGGCTGCCGGCTTCGGAGCGGCTGCTGTGGGCGTGTGGTCTGGGCGCGCGGCTCCTGTTTGGCCCAGGGCGTGTTTTCGTCCCGCTTTTGGGCCTTAATAATCGCGAAATGGCGGCCTACCGCCTCCGCGCCTGCAAGCACGGCGACACGGAGGAGCTGCTGCGCCGTTATTAAGACCCCAGGGCGAGACGGGCACATGCCAGGCCTAAGCCCAAGGCGCTATGGGCGCAGGCGCGCGAAAAAGCCAAACCAAAACCCCAAGGCCGTTTTTCCCCAAAAAAACGGCCCTAGTGAGGGCGGCACAGGCGGCAGCAACCGCAGAGCGGGTGGTTTGGAACACAGCCCTCGTCGGAAAATGTGCACCCTTTCAAAATACGAAGAGAATAAACGGAGCAACGCAACCCATGGGATTGCCTACCCGCTGAAAAAGGGTAATCCGACAAATAAACACATTTCCTATGGCATTCCGCTCTTGGGGGAAGCCTGTATGGCTATTGATTCTCCTTTCCTTCGGTGGTGGCGTTTTATTCTCTTATTGGTTGCAAGAGCGCTCCTCGAAGGGGCGCCACAATGACTGCGGCTACCGCATTGCGCGGGTAGGCGGTTACGAGTGGGTGAGGCCGCTGCTGTCAGCGGAGACGGAGTGCGAATCGGAGTCTTACGCTTCGCTGAAAAAAGCCGTAGAGCGCCAAATAGACAGCTTACAACAGACAGGTTGCCTATCAGAGGTTTCTGTGTATCTGCGCGATTTTGAACGCGGCCAGTGGATGTCTGTCAACCCGGAAGCGCGCTACAGGCCTGCCTCGCTCATGAAAGTGGCCCTGCTCTTATCAGTGTTGAAGGCCGCCGAATTTCAGCCCGGCCTGCTGGACCAACGCATTGTGTATACTGCGCCACCGCAGGGAGCCATTCAGCCTCAGTACTATGACTTTCCATATATTGAGATAAGCAAAGAGTACACTGTAGCCCAGCTATTGGAGTCTGTCATTGTTAACTCCGACAATCACGCAACTTGCCTATTGGCCAGCCACCTCAACCCGCAAAGCACCCCTAAGCTATTTGCTGACCTCGGTCTGTCGCCACCGGTGCAAGACAAGGAACAGTTTACCCTGTCCACTTACGAGATTGCGGTGCTGTTTAAGGCCATTTACAATGCCTCATACCTCAGCCCCGAGCCTTCAGACTATGCTGCTCGTTTGTTGGCGCGGTGTGCATTTGCCGAAGGTTTTAGGAGAGGCGTACCCTCTGGGACGCAGATGTGGCACAAGTTCGGCGAATGGCGCTACCCAGGACATCCCTATGAGCTACACGAAGCGGGCATCATCTATGTGGAAGACAAGCCCTATTTGCTCGTCATTGCGACGCTCGGCACCGATACCGACCGCCAAGCTCAGGGCATCGCCGCCCTAACGCGCACAATTTTTCAGTATCTTCGGCAGCAAAGGCGCTCTACTGGGATGGGTTTGCCGATCTCTTGAGTTAGCCTTTACGGCGCCTCCGGAAGCGCGCGCACCGGTACGAGCTCGCCGCGTTCCGGTGCAGATAGCTCGGCCAAGTCCTCTTCTCCGCTTTCAGGAGAGAGAGATACACTCCGTGTTGAAGTGGCATCAGGCCGATTTCGTTCTATCATGCGCACTATTTTAGAAAGCAGATCAAAGTAGTTTGGGTCAGTAGCATAGCCTGCGCGGGCCACCTCTTGCAAGAAGGGCAGCGGATCTGCCCCTACGCGCACAGCAGCGGCATAACGCGGGTTGGTCAGAAAAAACTGCGCGTGGTCGTCGAAGGAGCCTTTGGCCGTCCGGTACTTGCGAAACCAGTCTTTCACCCTATACTTCCACAGCCCAGGCTTCACCTCCGTGATGGAGAGGACTTTGGGAAAAAGATGGGCGCGGTCAGGGCTTTTGAGGTATTCGGTCGTGGTCAGCAGCTGCCGCTTGTGCGGTGGGTCTGTAGCTTTGGCTTTAATGCCGAAAAACATATTGCCGGGTGCGTGCTGCCCCCAGCCGCTTTCCAAGGCCGCCTGAGCCAGAATAGCTACTGCACTGATTCCGGTCTTTTTCTGAGTTTGCTGCGCGTAGCGCCAATACTTGTGGACAAAATCGCGAGGAGTAAGTTTCATGAACAAGGGTTTAAATGGTGAGGAAGGTTGCCGCATAGGCTTAAGAACAAGCGCAGTTTTGATTTAAGGGGCATACATGCGGAACGGCCCGAAGATAATTTGCGGACTTTTCACGGCTAAATTAAGTTTTTGCGCATTCTGGGCGACATTTATGCCAGAATGAAATACATTTGCCCAAACATCACTGTACAAAATTTAAAAACCGCTCCACCTATGAGTAAAGTACCTCTTTGGCTCGTGTTGCTGGTGTTCGCAGGTTATACGGTGTGGGCTGTCCGTTTTTGGCACTGTCATGTGTGCCAATGCTGCGACGGACAGGATCCCTCCGCCATAACAGCGAAGACGACCGGCGAACCCCTATTCAAGTGGATGGCCGACACCCCTGAACCAGACGCCAACTTCGCTGAGTGGAAAAAAGAGTTGCTGAGTGGTGGTGAACAAGGCGACACGCTGCTCATCACCGGTTGGCAACGCCCAGGCGAACCTGAAGGGCTTGGCTTGGCCCGCGCTGAAGCCATCAAAAAAATGATGATGCCCGAAATGCCTGAAAGCCGTCTGCGCACCTCTTTCAAAATTGTGGAGGATGGGCTGGCGGAAGGCAGCGCGCCCATGCCCTCCGCTGATTTTACATGGCAGAAGATGGTGCTTGCTATGGAAGAAGGTGCCATCATTGAGTCCGACCAAGACGTTACCTTTCTCTTTCCTTTCCGCTCCACCGAGTACGACAAAGACCCGAAAGTGGAAGAGTATCTGAAAAAATTAGTCGAAAAACACAAGACCACCTCTGCCACCTTCTTGGTCGTGGGGCATACCGACGATGTGGGCACCGATGAGGCCAACCTGGAACTTGGCCGCGCACGCGCCCAGTCCATCGCTAATGTGCTCATTCGGAGCGGCATTGACCCTAAGCGCATCAAGGTAGAGTCGCGTGGCAAACGCGAACCCGTGGCCGATAACACCACCGAAGACGGACGCCACCGCAACCGCCGCGTCGTTATTACCGTAAAACCGTAACCATCCACCATCAAAACAAACTCAACGCCATGCTTCTCCCATACATCTTACTCAACAGCTTTACCGAAAACCTCCCCGTAGCCCTAGCCCTGTGCATCGTGCCCTTCATTCTGGGGTGGATAGCAGCATACGCCTATTACAAAGTTAGCCACCTGCAAAACGAAAATGGCGAGCTCAAGCTCAAAGTAGAAGAGCAGACCAACGCCATCACCGAACTGCGTATGGAAAAGGCCAAAGTAGAAGCCGACCTCGAGACGCGTAGTAAAGAATTGCACAAGGCCAAGGATGCCCTCATCTTGTGCGAAAGCGAGCGCAATGCCCTGCGCGAGCAACTTGGCGAAACCACCAAAGGCAAAAAAGCCGCTGCAGCTCCAGAAGCATCCGTGCGCACCATCACCTTTGCAGGCAAGCAATACAAATGGGACGATCTACAGATTATTGAAGGCATCGGGCCGAAGATTGCCGAGCTCCTTCGCAATGCCGGCATCGAAACTTGGCAACAACTTTCCATGACCTCGCCCTATCGCTTGCGCGAAATCCTCGATGCTGCAGGGCCGCAGTACAATACACACGACCCAGAAACCTGGCCACATCAGGCAGCCTTGGCTGCTGATGAAAAGTGGGACGAACTGAAGGCCCTCCAAGATGAACTCATCGGCGGGCGCAAGGGTTGATTTCCCTCTAATCTCACCTCCTCGGAGCGCGGAGCGCTGTCTTCTGAAAGCAGGCAACGCTCCGCTTTTTCGGCAAGGCCAGCCGCAGTAGGTCTGGCCCTCTATGAAGGTATTGCTCAAAATTACACCCAGAAGCAAGGCAAAGGGCGCACCTTTGTACCTGTGGAAGCAAATGACTTCTTATCTAAATCTGCCAACAGTTACACAGAGAACACGGTATCATCACTAAACACTCATACTTACTTATGCGCATCGCAATCACTCTATTGTTTGCAGTCGGCCTCATGCTATCAGCCACATGGGCACAGGCTCCTTACGTTACGGAAATGGAACGCGCCATGTCCTTTGGGACTCGTCCAGGCTTCGCTGTCTCTTTTATGGACACGGATGCTAAATTAGTCAACGACGTGTGGAATGAGTTTGTCAAGGTCAACTTCGGCACCAAGCTGAAGAAGGGCAAACGAAACGAATTCTCTGCCTCTCAATGCCGCTCTACGAGCATCAGCACAGGCACCTTTACCGTGTATTCCGAAGTGGAGAAGGTCGGCACAGGCGCCCAGCTTAATGTTTGGTTTGATGTAGGACCTTTCTTCCTCAACCGCCGCGACGACCCTCAGCGCACCGAAGAAGCCATCCAATTGCTCAAGCGCTTTCACTGGGAAGTGCGCAAGGCCGTGGCCGACAACGCAGTAAAAGCTGAGGAGAACAGGCTGAAGGAGTTGGAAAACAAACTGAAAAAGCTCCGCCGAGACAACGACAATCTCAATAAAGACATCGCCAACTTTGAAGCGCGGCTCAAAAAGGCCCGCGAAGACCTCGCCCAAAACGAAAAAGACCAGGAAGCCACGCTCATAGATATTGAGCGCCAGCGCGCCCAAGTGGAAGAGGCCGTGCGGCGCCGCGCCAGCGTACAGAGCGAGCAGTAAGACGAGAGGCTCACGGGCGGCGGTGGGCGCCCCAAAAGGGCAATGCCCTATCCTTTTCCGATACGATGGCTGCCGATAGGTCAATGCCCCAATCAATGGCCAACTTAGGGTCGTCATATCGGATGCCGCCCTCGTGCGCGCGCGAGTAGTAGTTGTCGCACAAGTAGAGAAACTCCGCCGTCTCGCTCAGTACCACGTACCCATGCGCAAAGCCCCGCGGTACGTACAGCTGTCGTTTATTTTCGGCGCTTAGCCCAATGCTATACCACTGCCCGTATGTAGGGGAGTTCTCCCTCAAATCAACGACTACATCGAGGACTTCTCCTTCCACCACGCGCACCAACTTAGACTGGGCCATTTCGCCTACTTGGTAGTGCAGCCCGCGCAATACACCGCGGCGACTGCGGGCTTGGTTGATTTGCACAAACACATCCTCAACCCCCACCTCCGCCCATGCGCGACGGTTGTAGCTTTCAAAAAAATAGCCGCGCTCGTCGTGGAAGACAGCCGGCTCAAAGACCCACAAGCCCGGTATCGGTGTCGAACTAAAAGGCATCGCTCGTCAATGGCTAAAATGAACACTTGAAAAAAACCTCGACCACAAAGGTGGAGCGCTGGCCATCAACGCTGAAAGCCATGCCACCAGCAAAATACGCGCGAAGGGCACGCCTGTTTACGGCTCGGAGTTACTGGATGCGAATCTCGACCCGCCGATTTTGCGCTTGCTGCTCTTCGCTTGAGTTAGGGTTAGGATAAATCATCTCCTTATTCCCATAACCTTTATAGCGCATGCGGTCGGGCGAGATGCCGTTTTTCAGCAAGTAATCGTACACCAATTTCGCCCGATTGACGGACAGCTCCCATTCCCAGCGGTCGAGTTGTTCAGGCGTCTTGAGCGGGTTATTGATGTGCCCAGCAATCTCGACATACGCCTCTGGGTTGAGCTGCATGAAACGCAACACCTTGGGCAGCTCGCTCTCAGACTCAGGTAACAGCACTGCTTGGTTTCCATAGAAAAGCAAATTTCGCAAGGCGATCTTCTCGCCTGACACAGCAGGGGGCAGGCTGATGGTTACAGGTGTTTCCGCGCCGACGCGTTGGGCAGTGGCCTCGAAGAAATAGCCCGGAGCAAACACCTCAAGGCGCACGATAGTGTCTTTGGGCAAGCGCGCGCTGAAGTAACCGCTCTCGTCGGTGCGCAGCGAGTCGCGCCAGGTTTTGGAAGACAAGTAGATGATGGCTGACACGGGGGAGCCGCTCTTTTGATCCGTTACACGGCCCGAAATAGTGCCCATAGGCACCATTCTCCTCACCTGAATGTGGGCGCGGCGGTTGCGCTGACGCCCATCCTCGGTGTCGTTGTCGGCCAAGGGAGCAGCCTCTCCCAAGAAAGACAGGGCGATGGACTGACGCTCGACGCCCATTGCTTCCAATGCGGCGGCGACAGCGCGGGCGCGCTGCTCCGAGAGGCGCAGGTTGCTCGCTGCGCTGCCGACGGCATCGGTATGGGCTGCAAGAGCTATTTGGGCGCCCGCGCCAGCTTGTTGCCAACGGAGTACGGCCTCCTGGAGCGCAGGCAGGTCATCGGAGCGCACCTCCCATTTGCCAAAAGCGAAGAAGACCTCCGTCTCGTAGGTGGTCTGGACGGAGTCCACCAAAAGTCTCTGGGCCGGAGCCAATGCCGGCACCATAGCTCCTAAGAGCAACAGTGTGCGTGTAAGCATAGGAGTATGTTATGGTTGGTTTTGTCGCTTTTGCCTTAAAGGTACAGCGAATGGTCACTTCGCTGCATCGGTTGCTTTAGCGCAAGTTGCGCACGTAGTCGAGCAGTGGGTCGCGGCCGTCTCGGAAGGCGCTGAAAGGCAGCTCTAAAGGCACATCCATCCGCAGTGTGTCAGGGTTTGCGGGCAATGCCTGTACGGGCCGGGTACCATAAAAGACCTGCAGGCGCGTGTTAGGCAAGAAGATAAAGTCTGGGTCGCCGAAGTGGTTGGGCCTTTGCGCGGGCGGTTCGCCGATAAGGATGGCCTTGGTATGGCGCTGAAAAGCTGCGGCAATCTCCACCGCAGGCCCTGCAGTGTAGCGATTGACCGCCACAAACAGCCGATGCGGTTGATTGACCGATGGGCGAGCCGCCAATTGCTCCACTACCCTGAGGCCGTCAGCAGCGTAACCGGCATTGTTGAAGCGCAAGTCGAAGAAGAGCCGTGCCTGAGGTAGGCTATCCAGTAAAGTCAGCATCGAGTCCAGCACCGGCTGGAAAGGTGGTGCTTGGCCAGCGCTGGCGCTATCTCCGACGGCTAAAAACATTTCGCGGCTGAAACACCCGTTATACTGCACATAGACTACTTGCGGCTCCTCCAACCAATGAATGCTGAACACCTGCTTAATGGGATACCAGCGAAGGTCTGGCTCCTTAGGCGAGAACTGTAGCGGAAAGCTGCCGTCCTTGTCTTTGCGAAAATCAATAGGGTGCACATACAGCCCGAATTCCTTACCCGACTCATCGGCCAGCAGGATGGCTAGCGTGTCGCCTCGACCTACGCCGGCCATCTCCACCGCTTGCGGAAAGCGCAACCACATCGGGCCATCGCGGCGCAACGTTTCGGTATTTTCCTGGGGAATGAAGTGACCCAGCTGGCCCAATACGACCTCCGGCGCCAGCCCATTGATGCTGACCACGCGCTTGCCCATAGCCACCGAAAAGCGCCGCACCGTAGCACTCACGTACAGGTGCCCTTCGTACCAGCCCAAACCTATGGGAATAATCTTGCCCGACTGCTGGAACAGCGGCGACAACTCCACGCGCGTGTTGGCGTCGCGGCATTTAGCCAAGGCCGCCTGCAACGCCAATGCTATCTGCAGGTCGCTTTTACCTTCGCACTGGGCAGCTATCAGCTCCAGTTCACGCTCAAAAGCATCTCGGCTGTGGTAGCGAAACAGGTCAGGGTGGCGCTTGGGCAACTCTCGGCGCAGCCATTCTATGTCGGCCCGCCATTGGGCCGCGTCGTGCTGTGCACGGGCTGGCATTATACTCCACAACAACACAATAAGGGCGGGAAACGCGAAGCGGTACATGTCTCTCTCCTATTTTTTGCAGCAAAAACGCCGCAAAACTACACCGTACGCCTCGGTTGCCCGCCCTTGAGGATAAACTATGGGCTAGCTCGCCGCAGGATTAAGGTGCTTTCACAAAGACCTCGCGGAGCGTCCAGTCTTTGCTGCGCACTACCAAAGTGTAGAAGCCTATGGGCAAGTGCCCACATGCCAGCTGGGTGGTGTTCTTTGCCGTCTCGACCAATTGGCCGGTAGAGTGGTACACCTCCACGGTGAAGTCCGTCTGCAGCAGATCCGGCCCAACATCTATGTGCAGCCAGTCCCTGACAGGCACTGGATATACCCTCATACGGCCTACTACCGGTGCTCGCTGCGCAACCACCTCCTGACACTCTACAGCACCGATAGTGTACCCTTCTTTTGGGCGTGGCAATCCAAAGAAATCAATTGCCGGCATTACTCCATTTTCAGGCGTCATTATCAGGTAATGGCCAAAAGCATTGCAGATCATGTCCCTTGTGGCAGTGCCTCGACTGCAGTCTATGATGGGCATAGTCTGCGGCATATCTGGGCTTTCTCTATTGTTGGTGAGTACTTTAGGCCCAAATGAAGGCCGTATGCTCCATAAGTTGGCGTCGAGTAGATAATCTAGCTCTGGAATCCACGGATGTTTAGCCTCTACCAATGGATTGGCTAAGTCAGGGTCAAAAGCAAAGATGTTGTGTTTGATCCTGACATTTTGTATTGTTCCATAACTTAGAAGAGGCCTATCCGAAAAATAGAAATGTACAAGTGCGGCTTTGTTTCCAGGCTTGGGCATACCCCATAGCTCAATAAAGGTATTGTGCCATACAAAAACATTTCTGATGCAATTAACACCAACCACGTTCAGATTACCCTGCCAGAAGTCGAGAAAACGCCCTGTTTTCTGTACAAAATTATTGTAGATAAACACACTATCTACATTTGGAAACACTTCATCAGGCGTGCGACATATTGTGTTGCAGTTTTCAAATGTCGGCCAGATACCTGACACACAGGCGCCTTCATTGGCGATAAGAAAAGCTCCTCCCGACCACTCTAATTCATTGGTATCTACTGGGCAGGTTGTCCAATAGCGCTTCCCTAAGGAAGGTGTATTATAGAGGTGGTTTTGATGAATGAGAAGCCGAGAAGAGTTGTCACAATAGAACTGCTGTGGGTTATCGTGTAGCTCGTTGCGATAGGCTTCGCCATACATGCTGTTGTGAAAGTTAAGTCCTTCGCCTCTGGTATAAGCAATTTCAGAGTCGTGGATAGTGGCATGGGTACAGCCCAAGAATTTGATACCACTGGGATAGCTACAAGGAGCAGGGAGATTCTGCTGTCCTGGTCGTGCAGAATATCGCGCTGCGCAATGCGATACTTCTACCCTGTCCACCCTTGTAAACAGCATACCAAAGCCTTTCACGCTGTCCACTTCGACATTTTCTATCAACACATCGGTAACACGACTATTATCCCAGCTACTGATGAGCACGCCGTGAATATCTCCATACATCAATTTCAGGTTTCGGATAAAGATGTGGCTACCCGCTAAGTGGATGAGATGCCCGTTGGCGAAATTGTTCTTGCTCGGGCCTCGAATGATCACATTGCCTATGCCTTCAATGCTGACGTTTTTCAATGCGCCAGTAGGCTCCTTCCATTGGCTATGGCTCTGCTGAAAACCTGTCATTGTGTAATAAACGCCTGGGAGCAAACGCACCAATCCGTAAGTGGACTGCCCCGGGCCTCTGAAAGGAATTAGTTCCAAAGCGCGCGAGAAGGTCTTCACCGGCAGGTCAGAGGTGCCAGGGTTGTTGTCATTGCCATTCGGAGCCATATACACGATGTAGGTGATGGGAAACTGTGGTGTATTGACTTCCGGCTTGTCAATATGGAATTGAGCAGAGGCTGTGCCTGCTAATAGCAGCAGGCAAACAGAGGGTACCGTGTATTTCATAGGAATACGACTTAATGGTGAGAGGATAGTGAGTAATCGGTTGCGCAACTGAGGTAATCATACCTCAGGTAGCAATAATGTTACGAAGCCGTCGGATAGAATTAATATAGTTAGGATAACCAAGTACATGGCGACTCTGTACTAATTAACAGCCGACAACGGTATCATATTCCAAACGGCGCTTCCAAGCCAAATAGCCCGATACAGCCAGGGCGAGAAAAACGGCATACTGAAAGGCAGTAAAAACAAAGCCCTTGATAAAGTACAGTGGTATGGCGCTCAGGTTGGTCAGTATCCACCAGAGCCAGTTTTCGAGTTTCTTGCGCGTCATGAGCCACATCCCTGTGTAGGCCGCCGCAGCAGCGAAGCCATCCGCTATGGGTACAGTGCTATCCGTGTAGCGGGAAAGCACCCAGAACAAGCCCCCCCAACAGGCCCCGAAAAAGAGCAGTGCCCCTGCCCATTCGCGCGGTGTGGAGCGCGTGATGCGCAGCACCGATTGGCCCTGGCGCTTTTTAGCCCAGCGTATCCAGCCCACAATGCTCATGACGGTGTAGTAAAAGTTGACCCCCGCTTCCGCATATAGCCCAGCTACGGCGCTCAGATATATGTATAAGGTGGTGTTGACCAAGCCCGTCGGATAAACCAGGATGTTTTCGCGTCGAGAAAAGAGGATGCTGATGATGCCGAAGAGTACGGCGATGAACTCCAGCGCGGAAGTCTCCCGCAAGCCAGTGATGAATTGCTGGGCGATATCGCAGAGCAGTAAGGCGCACATGATGCCGCAAAAAAACGGCGCTCACAGCTCCTGTCGGAGCACCTCGAGCGGCGGATGCTGCACAGCGTTGCGGCTGCCCCACCACCCAATAAGGAGCGTAGCAGCGATGACCGCCCCAGCCGTCAGCACCAAAGGCTGCGCCTGAGGGTAAAACGGCATGCGGAACACCCAATGCGCCAGCGCCCACGTGCTCAGGAGAGAAAGGCCGGCCCCTACGGTACACGCCAATACCCCCACCAGCGCGTACTCCACAGCGACGATGCGCAACACTATGGCGCGGCTGGCCCCCAGCGTGCGCAGCAACACGCTCTCGCGCAGGCGCGCATAGCGGCTCTGGTAAATAGAGCTGAGCAAAACCAGAAAGCCCGTTAGCAAGCTGAACAAAGCCAGAAAGCGCACTACAAAGGAAACCTTGCCCAAGACCTCATCCGCCGCCTGGAGGATTTGGGTCAGGTCAATGGCCGAGACGTTGGGAAACTGCCGCACCAACGCCGACTGAAAAGCCGCACTCTGGGCAGCACCTTCCACACGCGAGACGACCACGTGCGTCTGCGGAGCGGCCTCCAGAACGCCCTTAGGAAACACCATCATGAAGTTGGTCTGTAGGCGATTGACGTCCACGCGGCGCACGCTGCCCACTTCGGCCTCAAGACGCAGCCCTTGCACGTTGAGGGTCAGGCGGGTGCCGACGCGAGCCTTGAGGGCGCGCTGCAGCCCCTCAGAAATGGAGACGCGCACAGGCTGCCCGGGCTGATGCTGGCCGCTCCAGGCGCCGGCAATGATGCGCTCGTTGTCAGTCAGCGTGTCGCGGAAGGTTACGCGAAACTCCCTGTCCCAAACCCAGCGGGCCACACTATCGGCCTCCGAACCCAGACCCCAAGCAGCAGCGCGCTGTGTTTGGGTATAGGCTTGGGGGCCTTTCCCATTGACTTGCTCGACGCGCAGGGCCACGATGGGTACCTGTTGCACTAGTGGCATATTGTGAGCGCGCACAAACGCCGCCACGGCGTCCTTTTGCTCGGGCTGAATGTCGAAGAGGATGAGATTGGGCTGATGCGCGCTGCCAGCCAGTTCGAGGCGCTGCAAAAGGAGGCTTTGGGTGAGAAACAGGGTGCTTAGCAGCATCACTCCCGCGCCAATGGTTACGACGAGGAGCGTCGTCTGGTTGTCGGGTCGAAATAAGTTTGCCAAGCCCTGCCGCCACACGTACGACCAGTTTTTGGGGAAAAAACGGCGCAACAGCCACATGAGCACCCGGGCAACGGCCCACAACAACCCTAAAGCAGCCGCCATGCCTAAGGTGAAACCTAGTGTTTGACCGACATCGCCCAACATTTGGGCGGTAAGGCCCATGATGGTCAGCGCTATAAGGCCGAAAATGGCTGCACGCGCACCTCGAGACAGTACCACAGTCTCATCCACCGACGCCCGCAGCGCCTGCAGAGGGGAAACCGCCAACACCTCTGCTAAAGGGCGCAGAGAAAAGAGCACCGCCATCAGCAGCCCTAAGGCAATGCCTTGCCCTGTGGCAGCCCAGGAAAAGTCGGTGCTCAGGCGCTCTACCGGCAACAGGTCGCGCACCAACCAGGGCAGCGCCTTCTGTAGTGCGGCGCCCAGTAAAGCGCCCGCCATGGCACTCAATAGAGCAATGCCTGCTATCTGAACAAAAAAGACGAGAAATGCCTGGCTGCCACGCGCGCCCAAACAGCGAAGCGTGGCCACCAAAGGCCGCTTCTCCCGCAGATATAAGTGCACAGCGCTGGCTACCCCCAACGCACCCAACAGTAGGGCAATAAAAGCCACCAAGTTCAAAAAGCCCGCGAAGCGATCGAACACTTCGCCGATGGCTTCCCGATTGCTTTCCACCGTTTCCCAGTCCAACCCCGCCTGGCGAAGTGGTTTCTCGAGGTTCTTTACCAAGCGCTCGAGCAAGACCGGATCTGATATGCGCGCATAATACTGGTACCACACGCGGCTGCCCTTTTGCACCAGTTCTGTGGCGGCTAGCTGATCCATAGGAATGAAAACCGTAGGAGCCAATGCAGCGCCAATGCCAGCGCGACCAGGGCGAGAGAGCAGATCGCCCGCAATGATGAACTGCTGGGTGCCGAGCTGAACTGTATCGCCAACCTGGGCCTCGAACTGAAGCAAGAGGCTGTGTTCCAGCATGGCCTGGGGTACCGTTGCGCGGGAGTAGGTCATCCAAGCGTCGGATGGCTCGGTATTCCAGGTGCCGTAGAAGGGATAGGCCGGGTCGACAGCGCGCACATTCACCAAGCGGGTGCCATCGCTTTTAGGAAAATAGGCCATGCTCAGCAGATTGAACACGCGCGCTACCTCTACCCCTGGGGTGTGCTGCAATGGTATGAGTAGAGAGTCGGGCAGCGGAAAGTTGCCTTGGATGAGCAGGTCGGCTCCTAGCAGATTACGCGCTTCGCGCTCGACATCGGCTTTCAGGTTTTCGCTCAGGGTGCGCACGGCCGTTAGAGCAGCAACGCCGGCCACAATAGCCGAGACAAAAAGCGCTAACCTGGCGCGACTGCGCCGGCTGTCGCGCCAAGCCATTTTCCAAACAAAAGACATGGACTGCATCGGGTCTTGCACAGGCAACCTCAACAAGCGGGGCGCCCAATCGTTCGCCGCAAAAAAATCAGACCTTTGCTCGTGCAATCACACCCGTAACCCATCCGCGGCGATATTACCCAAAGAAGCGCCATGCGCGAAACGATTTTCATCGAACTACACAAAGACAAGTGGGCGGAGTACGAAACACTCCTGCAGCAACCGTATATTGACCCAGACCGCCTGCGAGAGATGTTCGTACACATTACGGATGACTTGGCCTATGCCCGCACTTTTTACCCCAATCGCATGGTGCGTTACTACCTGAATGGGCTGGCCCAGCGCATCTTCAATCGCATACACCGCAACAAGCGCCAACCACTACAGCGCGTGCTGGCATTCTGGACGGAGGAGCTACCCTACCTGATGTGGCAAACGCGCCGAGCCTTGTGGCTGTCGTTCGGCATTTTTGTGTTTGCCTTTATCATTGGAGTTATCTCTAGCCAAATAGACCCAGACTTTGCGCGCTACATCTTAGGCGACGATTATGTGGAGATGACGCTCGCGAACATTGAGGCAGGCGACCCCATGGCCGTGTATAAGGAAGGCCCGCCCTTGGGCATGTCCATGGGCATTGCGTTCAACAACATCTTCGTGGCCTTGCTTACAGCGCTCTCGGGCGTGCTGAGCGCCATTGGCACCGTGCTCATCCTGATCCGAAATGGCATCATGGTGGGAGTTTTTCAGTATTTTTTCATTGAGCGCGACCTTTTTTGGCCTTCTTTCCTAAGCATTTGGATACACGGTACCCTGGAAATCAGCGCCATCGTGGTGGCCGGAGCCGCGGGATTGGTAACCGGCTCTGGGCTGCTTTTTCCGGGCACCTACACGCGTCGGCAGGCCTTTCAGCGTTCGGCTCGCCAAGGCATTCGCATTTTCACGGGTCTTATTCCGGTGTTTCTCCTGGCGGCTTTTTTTGAGGGCTACCTTACCCGTTATACGAAGGCTCCGGAAGTATTGCGGTTGTCTTTCATTGCAATTTCGCTGCTGGCGGTGTTGGGCTATTTCGTGTGGTATCCCTGGTGGAAGGCTCGGCGCGGCCATTTTGAAATGGCTAGTTTGCGAGAGCCAGTACCCATACCCGGAGGGCCAATTTTCCTGCTGTCCATCAAGAGCAACAGTGTGGTGTTGGTAGATGCTTTCAGGGTGCTTTTTCGGCAAGCCCTGCTTCTGTTGGGCAGTGTGGGGGGTGCCTCTGTCCTGATGGTAGTGGCGTCTTTTTATGCAGAATATACGGGTGAATTACCGGCTTTAAGCGCTGCTGCAGGTTTTTACAGCATGAGCTGGCTTGACCATCCGGGGCCGCGCCTTTTTAGTGCGGAGGTGCTGGTGTTGGCTGTGCTCACTTTTATCAGCTTTGTGGCTCTCCGTCGGGAAATGCCGCCGGAACAGCAGCCGGTCTATGGCGGGCGCTGGCGTTGGTCTTTTGCCGCAGCGCTTCCCTTGCTTTGTGGCGGTATGCTTTGGTTGGGCTACGAGACGCGCACCTTTCTTTTTTTGGTGGGCAGCCTTGTGCCCCTGCTTGTAGGCTTTGTTTTGGCAGCGCTCTTCTTCGGCGGCTGGTCTTGGGCGAGGGCAGTAAGTTCGGCTCTTTCATTGGTGTGGAGCAATCTGTTTTTAATGGGCGCCTCCTTAGTGTTGATGTGGTGGCTAATGCTGCGTTTCTTCGACAGCTTTTTAGGTAGTGCCATCGCAGAATTCTTTAGCTGGTGGGTGCCTGTGGAAGACCAATGGCTTCAGCGGTATTACTACGGCGTCGAAGTCTTCTTGCAGAGTTTTGCCCTCCATACCGTCTGGGTGATGATGATGCTCACAGCGGCTATAAAGTTTTTTTCCTATTGGGAAAAGACGGAAGCACTGCAGCTACGCGAGGGTTTGGAGCACGTCGGTAACCAGGTGCATTGGCGAAAGTTGGCGCGTGAGTAGGCGCGTCTTTGACTAATCTTTTGCACACACACGCATGAGGTTGGCATAATGATGAATGATGAATGACCCTGCACACACATGAACCTACCACCACCGTTTGTTCGGCAAATGCGCGCTCTATTGGGCGAGTCGTACGAAGCCTTCGCTAAGGCGTCGGCTGAAGAGGCGCCTGTAAGTGTTCGCCTAAACCCCCACAAACGCTGGTCTTGGGCGAATGACGGTGTGCCCTTTGTCGGGGCTACCCCTGTGCCTTGGTGTGAAGAGGGCTGGTACTTGCCAGAGCGCCCCAGCTTTACCCTCGACCCGCGCTTGCACGCGGGCGCTTATTACGTACAGGAGGCCTCGTCTATGTTTATCAGTGAGGTGGTGCGCCAAGGCGTGGTGGCGAGTCAGCCGCTGCGCGCCTTGGATATGTGCGCTGCACCGGGCGGCAAAGCCACCCTGTTGCAGGCCGCCCTACCGGGTGGTAGCCTGGTGGTGGCTAATGAAGTGGTGCGCTCGCGCCTTGGGGCGCTTAGGGAAAACCTCGAGCGTTGGGGCAGCCCTTACGTTGTCATGACCTCTGCAGCCGCTGAGGCGTGGGAGGTGCTTGGCCCTTGGTTCGACTTGGTGGTGGTAGACGCGCCATGTAGCGGCGAGGGGTTGTTCCGAAAAAACGCTGACGCTGTGGGAGAGTGGTCGCTCGCGCACGTGGAAGCCTGTGCGCTTCGTCAGCGCGCCATCTTAGCCTCGGCCGTGCGGGTGCTCCAGCCCGGAGGGTTGCTCATCTATTCTACCTGTACGTTTAACCGCCTGGAAAACGAGGATAATGCCCTGTGGCTGGCGCAAACCTTTGACCTACAGCCGCTGGAAATGGTTCTTCCCGATGCCTGGGGGATTGCCAGTGCGATGCCTGGCACCTACCGCTTTTTTCCGCATCGGCTTCGCGGAGAGGGCTTCTTTTTAGCGGCTTTTCGGTGGAAAGCTGATGAAGTTTGCGGCCCAGCCCTGCGTTCGCCGAGTGGTTTTCGGCGCTTGCAGTTGTTGCCTTTTGCCCAGCAGGCTAGTGTGCGCTCGTGGTTGGGCGGTGCCGATGAGTGGGCGTTTTTCCTTACGCCGCAGGGGGAGGTGCTCGCCATGCCGGAGGACTTGCTGTCTGATTTGCACCTGTTAGACGCCGCTGTGGCCAACAAATGGCTGGGCTTGCGCATGGGCCAATTTAAAGGGCGCGATTTTGTGCCCGACCATGCCTTAGCGCTCAGTTTGGCCCTGTCGCCCGAAGTGCCTGCAGTGGATTTTAGCTGGGAGGAGGCGCTGCTTTTCTTGAAAAAGGAGCAGTTTGCTTTTCAAGGTGCCCATCAACATCGCGGGTGGGTGGTCGCGCGCTTCGACGGGTTGCCCTTAGGGTGGCTCAAGATGCTCGCCGGCCGTTGGAACAATTACCTGCCGCCAGAACGCCGTATTCGCATGGCGGTGTCTCCGTCATGAACCAAGCTGATGTAAAGGCGCAGACCGGCGCCTGATTAGAACGCTTCAAAGAGCCACTCGGCCAGCAGCTGTCGGTTTCGGGGCTTCACTAGGCGGCGCTGATCCCAGCTATTGCGGATATTTCCAAGTTCGATGTACACGGCGATAGGGCGTTGGGTTTCTTTGAGGGTGAGTAAGCCGCGCGGACTGACGGTGCCTTGGTAACTTTTATGTACGCGGTAGCGCGAGTATTTGAGTTGCATAATGCGCTGCATGTTGTCGGCGAGCGCTTTGCTTTCTTTGCAACCTGGGCGATAGTAAAAGAAGACGTCAATTTCTTGCTTTTGCTGGCGGGAGTCCACGTGTATTTCCACTAATGTTTGCTTCTTGGCTCCGGCTTTTTGGTGCACTTCAGCGAGTTGGTTGACCAAGTTGGTACGCTGCAGGAGGCGTTCCTTTTGATCGTAGGGGATGGGCAGATTTCCCCAGACAACCTCGTCTTTATCACAGGGAAGAATGGGTGTGTTGCGGATGCCGTCGTTGTTGTCGCGCACAATCATGTAGGCCGTAGCGCCGTGGCCAATGAGGAGGCGAGTGAGGCGCAAGGCCACATCGTAGGCATACTCATCTTCGCATAGGGTATGGCCATTGTGTTTGCCCTCAGCGCCGCTGTCGGGGCCGCCGTGCCCGCTGATGATGTAGAACACTTGCCCCCTTAGGCGCTGGCTAAGGAGTGGTACGTGTTGGTATTCTGGGCCGAAGATAGGAAAGATGCGCTTACCGCTGGCAGCGGCGGCTTCGGCTTTGAGCGGTTCGGACAGGGCGGCGGGAGCCATACTGGCCGCTGCAGCGCTCAGTTGTTCATCGCGGCAATTAAGCGCGTGCCAAGGCACCCACAATTCGCGGTCATCTATGAAGCTGCGGTCGCGCAGACCTTTATTCAAAGCTTGCTTGTTGAACTCGGCGATGCTGGATGCTACTTGCCAGCTGTCTATACCGAGGGTAGAGCGCACGGTCTTGCCGTCGTAGTTTACTATCTTGATAGGCAGCCGATAGGTTGTCTTAGGTTTGAGGCGATAGTCTTCTTTTAGGCCGTTGATGCGAAAGAATTCGGTGGCGTTGCACGTATAGCCATCTAAGCCAAAGCGCGCCAGCAGCTCGGGTACGCTCTCGCCGGGTTGGGCAACGGCTTCCACATAGCGCTCTTCCCCTGGCCGCGAGCGAATGGTAGCTGCCGCAGCAGGAGTTTGTCCTGCGACCTCCGCCAGAGCCATTAAGCAGGCGAACAGTGGCGGAAGCCAAGGGCGTATAAGACGCATGTGGGCTTGCATATCGGCAAATGCGTAAAAAAAAAACTTCGAGCCGCCTTTGTTTTTGTCAGGGAGTTGCACTTTAAAGCAGTATATTGCTGAAAGGTTCTCCGTAGAGGAGGCCTGTTGGCTTTTTACCAGACTCATGCTAAGACGTCATCATTACCGACAAGACGAAAAACAAAGGGCTGCCCCTCTACAGAGAGACAGCCCCACCTTTCTATGTTGAACAGTAATCCTTGGCGTTCAGAGTTTCCACCACATCGGGTTGCTGAAAATACCCGTATTGTCAATGCCTTGGCGTTGGATAGCGGCTTCCAAGTTTGCCTTGTTGTTGCCCGTTTCGCTGGTAGGATAGGCAAAACGCGTAGGTACTCCCTTTCCTGGGAACGACGACAGGGGTACTTCCTGCACCTCGGAGGGGAAGCCCGTACGGCGGTATTCCGTGAAGGCCTCGCAGCCATCGCCGAAGAGAGCTAACCATTTTTGCGTGATGATGGCGCGCAAGGGTGCGCTGTCATAGGCACTGCTGACGGCTGCCATGAATGTCGCATCTGCCGATACTCCATGTTGCTCGCAGGAAGCCATGACACCGTCCAAGTAATGCTGCTTGTTGTTGAGGGCCTCGGCCATGATGAATTTTACTTCGGCGTACGTCATCAGGTAGGAAGGTGCAGCAGGATTGTCGCGGAAAGCACGGCCAATGGCAGAGACGGAGGTAAATGGGTTAGGCTCCACAGTGCCATTAGGTTGGCCCTTGTACACCCCTTGGTCGTTCTTTTCGGCGTACACGGGTAGGCGCGGGTCGTTGGTAGAGAGCATCAGGTCTACCAGCGTCTCGGAGACGGCGTGGTCGTTGCGCCCGTCGTTGTACTTGTTGCTGTAGATCGGGTTGGAGTTGACGGTGTTATCCGGATAAGTGATGTAGGCATTCTCGCCGTTGCTGGCGATAAGGTCGTTAGGGTTCGACAGCAACGTTTGTAGCTCCGTGGCGTAGGCCGAGTTCTTATGCTTGGCGCGGTTGAGCAGGCGCGCCCGCAAAGAGTTGGCAAACTTCTTCCATTTTGCTATATCGCCCTGGTAGATGAGGTCGCCCGGGCCGAGGTTGTCGCCTGCAGGGTCAAACATGCTAGCTGCCGTACGTAGGTCGCGGATGAGGCCATCGTAGATGGTAGATTGTCCATCGTAGCGCGGCGTAGTGGTCAGTGAGGGATTGAGCGCTTCTGTGTAAGGCACTTCGCCCCACATGTCTGTAATAATGGCGAAGTAGTAGGACTTCATCGTCAGCGCTGCAGCCAGCATATTACTGGGGTTGGGGGCCTTGTCAATGATACTCTGCAGGTCGGCTAATGGGCCAGCGTACAGGCCATCGAAGTGGGCCGTAAAAGCGTCTGGGCGATAGTCATAGTAATCCTCATCAATGTACTGGATTTTGGCATAATGCTGCACCCACAGGCCGGCATAGGTCATGTTCATGCTGGCTCCGTGCGTACGACGCACACCCTGCGAGATGGCAGAAATCAGTACATTGGTAAGCGGCACGTCTTCAGGGCGGTTGGGGTTGGTGTTGATTTCGTCGAAATCTTTTTCACACCCGCTGCCCGACAGCGCGACAGCCAGTATTAGCAACCAGATTTTGATATTTTTCATAGCAAGGGTTGTTTTTTGATGAAAATGAAGGATGCGGTCTAAGGTCAGAATTGGGCGTTAAGGGTCAGGCCCACCGTACGAGCGGAAGGCAGCTGGCCGAATTCGATGCCCTGCATGGCATTGCTGTTGTCAAAAGCTGTTTCCGGGTCAATATGCGGAACATTAGCCTTGAGCAAAGCCAAGTTGCGGCCATATACCGCAAGGCGCAGGCCGCCGATACCCGAATTGACAAACCACTTTTTGGGGAAATCGTAGGCCAATGTTACCTCGCGCAGTTTGATAAAGCTGGCGTCAAACACGCCGCGGTCGTGGCGGCGGTTGTAGAAGTCTGCATTCCAGGCTTCTGCCGAGCGCTTAACGGTGTTGGGCGAGTAGGTACCATCGCCGTTGTCCACTACTCCGCCGAAGTTGTAGCCATTCTTGATTTCATCCAGCGTGTTACGGCCTTCGAGAGTTTCCTCAAGAACGCCGGCATAGCGGCCGAAGATGTAGGTCATGGAGAAGACGTCGGAGCCTTGCCGCATGTCAATGAGTGCGCTCAATGACAGGCCCTTCCAAGAGAAGGTATTGCGCACACCACCCACCCAGTCAGGGGTGATAGTACCCAGCACGAAGTTGTTGATGTTGCCGTTTTCATCGGCGTCATACACTGGGCGGCCATTTGCCACGATGATCTGCCCATCAGGAGCGCGCTTCACGCGGCGGCCCACGAGCGCGCCATATGGCTCACCTTCACGCGCAACGAGGCGAAGGCCCCAGTTGGTGTTGAGCGTGATTTCCGTTACACCCTCGGGCAAGTCTTTTACGGTAGAGTTGTTCTTGGCCCAGTTCAGGTCAATGTCCCAGCGGAATGAGCCGGCCCTGAGGGGCGTCAGGCCAAATTGCACCTCGATACCGTCGTTGTGGATGGTACCCGCGTTGGCAAAGCGGCTGGTGAAGCCCGTCGTCGAAGAGACATTGAGCGGGATGATTTGGTCAATGTTGTCGGTGTTGTAGTACGTTACGTCCAAGCGTACGCGGTTGTTAAATGCCTGCAATTGCAGCCCTGCCTCGATAGACTGGGCACGCTCCGGTTTTAGCTCGCTGTTAGGAGCCGCATTGGGGATGGTGAATGACGGAGTACCTCCCCACGGAAGGTTTGCAGCATATACTGGCGTCAGGCGGTAAGGCTCGGTGTCTTTACCTGCCTGGGCGAAGCCGCCGCGCAGTTTGAGGAAGTTTACACCTGGAATTTGCACCTTTTCTGAGAGCACCACGCTGGCGTTGACGGCCGGATAGAAGTAGCTGCGATTGTTGGCAGGCAAGGTGGACGACCAGTCGTTGCGCGCCGAGGCCTCCACGTAGAGAAAATTCCAGAAGCCCAACGACACACTGGCCAACACGGAGTTGACACGCAGGCGATTGACGAACTGATTTACGTTCACCGCGCCGTCAGCATTAGAGAAGTTGAACAGCCCCGGAACCACCAGCGCATTGGCCGTTTGCTCCGTGCCTTGGAAACGGGAGTCGCGGCGCACGGCACCTATCGTGGCATTTAAGGAAAAGGATTCGGAGAAGTATTTGTCCACCAAAAACAGCAGGTCGGAGTTGGTCTCCTGGAACACGTATGACTGCGCGATAAAGGTGCCATTCGGATAGTCCACCGTTTCCTTTTCGAAACGTATCTCCCGGTTGTCTGTGTAATAGTCTGTCCCACTGCGGCCCATCACTTTAAGCCACGGCAACAGTTGATACGTTACGGCGATGTAGCCGTTGGTGCGGTCGCGGCGCTGTGGTTTAGTGTTGTTGTACAGGGTGAAGAAGGGGTTGTTCTGATAGTTGTGGTTCCAGTTGATGATTCGGCCAAATTCATCGCGCTTGTTGTAGTTGGCGCGCAGGTATTCCCAGTCCACTTGGCGACCTGCCCAGATGGTCTGCTGCAGGATGTTGTCGCCGGCATAACCGATACCTGGGCGGTTGTTGGAGCGCAACGCGGTGTACGTGATGTTACCGTCCAAGTTGAGCTTATCGCTCATCTTCATACCGAAGCCCAGGTTGAAGATATTGCGGCGCAGATCCGTGTTGGGCACCATACCTTTTTGGTCAAAGTTGGTAAAGGAGAAGCGCCCATGCATGTTTTCACCCGCAGCCGTAATAGCGATGGAGTTGTTGAGGGAAATACCCGTGTCGAAGATGTTGCGTACGTTATCTGGGCGAGCTACCCAAGGTTGGTCTTTGCCTGTAAATTGGTCGAAGCGCTCACCTTCACCGGGTTCGTCCGTCAGACCATTGCCGTTGTTGTCAATGCCATCCTGTTGGCTAATGGAAGCGTCGAAGGCCGGCCCCCAGCTTTCGTCCACACCGTCCCAGAGGCCGCCACCAGCACCGTCCACGTAGTTGAACTGGAAGCCGACACCCTGGCCGAACTTGTTCTGGTAGCTCGGTAGGCGGAAAGGCGTAGAGAAGCCCACGTCGCCGGTGTAGGAAATGCCCAGACCCTTTTTGGCCGCCTTGCCTGTCTTCGTAGTTATCATGATGACGCCATTGGCGCCGCGAGCACCGTAGAGCGCCGAGGCGTTGGGGCCTTTGAGCACAGTGATAGACTCAATGTCGTCCGGGTTGATGTCTTGGATGGCATTGCCAAAGTCCACCCCGCCGTATTGGGTGTTACCGGCGCCTTGGTTGCGGTTGTCCATCGGGATGCCGTTAACCACGAAGAGCGGTTGGTTGTCGCCCGTAATGGACGTATTGCCCCGGATGACGATACGCGACGAGGCCCCCACATTGCCCGAAGAGCTGATGACGTTCACGCCGGCAATCTTGCCCGAAAGGGAGTTTACGATGTTAGCATCGCGCGCCTGTGTCAGCTGGTCGCCTTCCAAGTGCTGCACAGCGTAGGACAGCGACTTTTGCTCGCGTGAAAAGCCCAGAGCCGTTACCACTGTCTCGGCCAGCTGCACACCACTGGCCAGTACGACATCCACCACATTAGAGGCCCCCAGTGTAATCTCCTGGGTCTGATAGCCAGTGTAGCGGAAAATCAGCACATCATAGCCGGCAGGCACCTCTAAGGAGAATTTACCCTCCACATCGGTGCGAGTGCCTGCTGCTGCACCTTTGACGGCAACCGTTGCCCCAATGAGTGGCTCACCGTCGTCTCCTTTCACCGTGCCCATGACGGTGCGTTGTGCAAACGCCAACCCTGCCAGGGTCAGCGCCAAGCAAAATGTTGTTAATAAGCGCTTCATACAAAAATGAGTTTTGGTGAAAAAATCATGATTTAGGATTAAAAAAGTCTGCTGATACCTCAGCAAAAGGAACAGGCCATTGCATCCCGTAAAGACGGGCAAAAGTATGCTTACGCTTTCAGAAGATGCAATGGCCAAAGTTTACGTACCCCTACCTCACTATGTCTGTGGGTGAGTTTTACGAATAATTGAAAAGGGTACACATTTTTTAAGTGAAAGTTTTGGCGAAGTTCTTTGACAAGTTGGAAAAAAATATAAGAGTAGCCTCA
>FWPU01001199.1_pt1 | contig 79965 bp, 62 predicted proteins | sample 2228361 | NCBI WGS metagenome assembly FWPU01 (sample SAMEA103939777, study PRJEB20133) | metagenome | reverse complement strand
GTCAAGCAGTGCGATCCGCCAAGCAAGTTTCAGCTTCGGACGGCGCCGCATGACGCACGTCCCCGTAGACGCGGCTTGCTGCCGCGTACCCAAGTACGCGTACTCCCCCGTGTCCCACTACTTGGTTCCACGCCAAGCAGTGCAATCGCGGACGCAGCCGCGTGCTTAGCTGCGTCCCAGCAGTACGTCGATCGCCGCGCCGGGATCCGGATGGGTAACGAGTGTTTCACCGACCAACATGGCGTGCACGCCGGCTGCTTCGAGGCGCCTGACGTCTTCCCGCGTGCGGATGCCGCTTTCGCTTACAACCAGACAATCTTTGGGCACCTGCGGCAAGAGTTCCAGCGTATGCTCCAGGCGTGTCTCAAACGTATGCAAGTTGCGGTTGTTGATGCCCACCAGCCGTGTGCCGGTTTCGATGGCTCGCGGCAAGTTCGGCGGGTCGTAGATCTCCAACAGGGTGGTCATGCCCAGCTCGAGAATCAGGTTGTGCAGGCTCCGCAGGCTGCAATCGTCTAGGCACTCGGCGATCAGCAGAACCGCGTCGGCACCAGCGGCGCGTGCCTCCCAGACCTGGTAGGCGTCTAGAACAAAGTCCTTGCGCAGCACGGGAAGTGCCAGGGCATTGCGAATCGTGCGGAGGTGGTCGAGGTTGCCCTGGAACCAGCGTTGATCGGTAAGCACGCTGATGCACGCCGCGCCGTGTGCTGCGTAGGCCGTGGCGATGGCCAGCGGGTCGAAGTCGGGCCGCAGGATGCCGCGCGAGGGGCTGGCCCGTTTGACCTCGGCAATCAGCTTGATTCCGTCCGGGGCAGCCAATGCGGCGAAGAAATCCCGAGGCGGCGGAGCCTGGGCCGCCAGTTTGCGCAGCTCGGCGAGGGGCAGGATCGCCCGGGCGCGGGCCACCTCTTCTCTCTTGGCGGCCACAATCTGCTCGAGGATAGTCATCAGTGCTTGAAGTGGCGGCGGCCGGTGAGAACCATTGCCAGGCCATGGCGCTCGCAGGCAGCTAGTACAGCTTGGTCGTTGCGTGAGCCCCCAGGCTGAATAATCGCGGCGATCCCCGCCTCCGCGGCCCGCTCAACCGAGTCAGGGAACGGAAAGAATGCGTCTGAAGCCAGCACAGCGCCTGCGGCCCGAGGTCCCGCCTTGCGCAGGGCAATCTCGGTCGCGTCCACGCGGCTCGTCTGGCCGGCGCCCGTGCCGGCCAACGCCTGCTGGCGGCATACCACAATGGCATTGGACTTCACGTGCCGCACGACGCTCCAGGCGAACCGCAGATCGCGCCACTGGTCCGGGGTCGGCTTGCGTTCGGTGGGCACGCTCCATGCGGTCTCGTCGTCTGGCAGCGTATCGGCCTGTTGGCGGAGCAGGCCGCCCGCAAGCTGCCGGTGCTCGTAGCGTGGGGTGGGCGCGCCCAGCGGCCCCGTTTCCAGCAGCCGCACGTTCGCACGCCACTTGGGACGCGTGGTGAGAGTGTGCAGCGCCTCAGGCTCAAAGCCGGGCGCCGCCACGGCCTCGATGAACCGCTCGGGCGCCGTCAGTACCTCTGCCGTCGCTGCATCCACCGTGCGATTCATGGCCAGTACGCCGCCGAAGGCGCTCGTAGGGTCGCCCTCCAGCGCCGCGTGGGCGGCCGCCGCGAGCGCGTCGGCCTGCGCTGCGCCGCAGGGATTGTTGTGTTTGATTACTGCCACGGCCGGTGCGGGCAACAGGCGTACCAGTTCCAGTGCGCTCTCCAGATCCAGCAGGTTGTTATAAGAGAGGTCCTTGCCGTTAAGTTGCTTGGCCCCCACGATGGTGCCTGCCGGGGCGCTCGGCTCGACATAGAGTGCTGCCTGCTGGTGGGGGTTTTCTCCATAACGTAGAGTGAGCGAGCGCCGCAGAGAAAGCGTGAGCAGTTCGGGGAAGGCGTCGTCTCCGATTTGGCGGGCGAACCACTGGGCGATGGCGCTATCGTACGCCGCCGTGTGTGCAAAGGCCGCTACCGCCAATCGGCGGCGCAGCTCGGGCGACGTGCAGCCCTGCGTCTCGATCTGACTGGCGATCTCGTCGTATTGCTGCGGACTCGTGGCGATGGTCACAAAGGCATGGTTCTTGGCGGCGGCCCTCACGAGAGATGGGCCGCCAATATCGATCTGCTCGATGCACTCGTCCCACGCGGCATCGCTCCTGGCGGCGGTGCGGGAGAAGGGATACAGGTTCACCACCACCAACTCCAACGGCACGATACCATGCGCAGCCAATGCGGCCAGGTCGTCCGGCCGGTCGCGGCGGCACAGGATGCCGCCATGAATTCTAGGGTGAAGCGTTTTCACGCGGCCCTCCATCATTTCTGGAAAGCCCGTGTACTCCGCCACGTCGAGCACGGGTATGCCGGCATCTTGCAAATGCCGCCGCGTGCCGCCGGTGCTGTACAGAACGATGCCGCGGGCCGCCAGCCGGCGAGCAAACTCGGCCAGGCCGGCTTTGTCGCTCGTGCTCAGCAGGGCACGCTCTATGCGGGGCGACAGAGGGTGGGGCGAGTCCATGCCAGGCCGCAGCACTATGCTTCTGCATCCATGTCTTCGCCTCCGGCACCGTCTTCATCGCCAGCGCCGTCTTCGTCTCCAGCGCCGTCTTCATCGCTGGCACCGTCCTCGCCCTCGGCATCCTCATCTCTCAGGCCGCCTGCCGGCTCTCCCTCTGGCCGAGCTTCGCTGGGCTGCCCCGTGCTGGATGGCAGAGGCACATGCCGCAATGGTTCTGTGCGGGCCTGTTCTCGCAGGCACTGGAGGATGCCCTTGCGCGAGCCCACGTAGATGCGGTCGGTTTGCGTGTTCGTCAAGGCCAGCGACATGAGTCCAACGGGCATGGCGAAAACGCGGCTGCCGTTGGCCTTGTCGAGGCAGACGATTCTGCCGAAAAAGTCGAGCACATACACGCGATCCTGGCCGGCTGCCAGGAATTGCGAGATCTGCAAGGCGTGCCAGAGCACTCGGCCCGTGCGCGCCTCCAAGGCGTACATTTGACCCGATTCGGGAATCACGTACACGGTGTCTTCCACGACCACCGGTTGGTGTTCGATGGGCGTGCCGGCCGAAAACTGCCAGCGCAGCGTGCCGTGCAAGCTGGTCATGCAATATACGTAGCCGTCCCGGGACGCCGCAATGATGCGATCTCCCCACATGGCCAAGGGAGCGTTTACCGGGCCGCGCGTGGCAAAACGAAAGCGGGGCTGCATCGTATCCGCCGCCGTGGCGTACACATAGCCGTCGGCCGTGCCCCAGGCCAGGGTATTATCTTGCACCAAAGGAGAAGCGTAGCTCATGGCGCCGGCACGAAACGCCACCCGCGGCTCGTACGGGGGCAGCGAGACGGTCCCTTGCTCGCCGCTTTGGGCCTGCTGCTGCTCACGGATGGCCCGCAACGAATGACTGACCACAACATGGTTCACCAGAGGCACGTAAACACGCTGTGTGCCCATGGCGAGGCCGGCGCTGGGAGCAGTTTCCAGCCTGCGCTCCCACACCAGATTGCCGTCCGAACGTCTCAGCAGGTAAAGCGTACTGCCCACGCAACTCGTCACAAACTCTTCGCCCGCAGCCGGCGCCACGGCAGGGTAGCCAGGCTTGCCCACGTGTCTTACCCAGAGGGTGCGGCCTGTCTCGGCATCAATGGCCTGGATGGCCGCCTGGTTCGTCTGCACGTAGAGCACATCTGCGTACAGAATCACGTCGGCGATCCGGCCGCGCGAGGGATCGACCTCTGCCCGAGTTACCCACGCACGTTTCATACCGTACCGCTGGGCTAGGGGGGCCGAAACGACTTCGCTCGCCAGCCCCTGGGCCCACACCTGGGCCGGCAAGGCAAGGCAGGCAAACAGGGCAAGAGAAAGGCGCAACATGCTACGAGTTTCGCTTGGGGACCACCGGGATTCTACGGCACGCCCGCCAACCAATTGTCCGGATACGGGCTGAACCTCTATGATACCTACAACCCAAAGGGCGCACAGCGAAAAAAGCCACGCCGCGACTCGACTCAAAAACCTCTTCTCCCCCGCCCGTCACTTCGGCATAGACGTGCTGCAACTGCCACCCGAGACCCTGGCCGCCCTGAACGATGTGGTTGGATACCTGAACTTCTCTTCAGGTAGTTCCAATCCTGCCTTCTTGCGGCACCTGAACGCGGTTTGGGCGTGGCTAGCAGCGTCTGGCCAAACCGACCGGCCCTGGCACAGCTTTGCGGAACTGCTCTTGCGGCATATGAAGGCCGTCGAAGGCACCGGGGCGGCCTTTCAGAACCTGGAGCAGGCCCGCGAAGTGATTCGCCTGACGTGCGACGAGCTACTGCCCGCGTATCGTCGTTTTCATACCGACCTGCTGTTCCACCAGAGCGACGCCGCCCTATTCCAACCCTTCTTTTTGGGCCGCGCATTTGAGGCCGTGTTGGCAGAAGGCCCACCCTGGAACGAGACGAGCCGGGTGGTCAATGGCGCCCTGCGGCGCTTGAACAGTTTTGTGGGGCACCGCCCCGTGCCCCAATTGCATGGGCGGGCGCCTGGTGCGCCGTACGAGCATGAATGGACGTGCCCGCTGCCGATCTACGTGCGAGGGGCTGGCACGGCGGTGGGCCCATACCAGGAGGTCACTGAACACGCCCTGGCGATTTTGCGTGCCACCCCCGCGTCTCTGCTGGAGGAGGCCGGTTTGGATCTGGATCGGCTGGAAGAGCTGGCCGTCGACATGCGCGCGTACGATTTCGACCACCCGGCAGATAAGCGGCCGAACTACCAGTTCGGTCAATGGGATCCGCACAGCATCAGCCGCGAGGGCTATTACCAGCGGCTGGTGGTGCGGCAGCTTGCCCTGGAACTGCTGTTAGCTCGTCCGCGCGAGGCGCCGCCCGAGCAGCGGGCCGAGTTTATGATCGAGGCGGGCGCGGTGCTGGCGGGGACGATGCTCATGGCCGCGGGGGTCGATGGGCCGGGACCGGGCGCTCATGATTCAGGGACCACGCTCGCCACGCTGCTCCCGCGAATCGCTTCGTACCGGGACCGGTTTTACGAGCAGTTGTTGAGCGCGATGCCGGGGCAGCATGGGGCGCGCTTGCGTGCCGAGGCGCAGCGGCTACATCAACCGCTGGGCGGGGCGCGGCAGACGTTCAATCAGCGGCTGGCGCGGGTGCGTGCTCTGCAAGTGCAGCACGTGCACCTGGCGATGCTGTTTGCGCGCATGGGGTATCCCGAGGCTGCGAACCGGCAGGCACAGCGCGTCGCCACCGCGTCGGCCCGCTTCTTGTGCCAGATCCATTGCCGGCTGACGGCGGGGCATCATGCGCTCGATCGCGGCGAGCTAGGCGTGGCGGCCGTGCTGGCCGGTGAGATCGAAGAGCTGCTGCGGCGGGGCATTGAGTGCGGCGCCCTGGCCGACCCCTGGACCATTCTCGGATTCCAGGCGCAGTACAGCTTGTTTCCCGCGGTTGAGAACAGCATGTACGACTACCGTGTTGATGCACTGTTAGAGGTCGTCGAGCGGCTGTTTGCATTGCGGGGGAGGATCTTGCGCGAGGCGGCGGCCGGTGGTGTGGGGGAGATAGAATTGCGGCAGGCTGCCGAGCTGGAGCGGCTGGCGCACTGGTGGGATCAGTTTGCCACGATCGAGGTGGGCGGGGTGCTGCACGTGGGCGGGGGCGAGGCTGCTACCTCGGCCCGGCAGGTGGCGCGTGCACTTTCGTCATGGCGCGAGGCGGGGGCCGCGAGCGGCGCCATTGCCTTCTGGCGGCGTCAGGTGGACGTGTTCGATTCTCCCAAGGCGTATGCGCTGGTGGTCGAGGCGCTGCTCGACCGCGGAGACGCCGAGGCGGCGCAGGCCCTGCTGATGCAGTGGCTGAGCCAACGCGCGCAGGTGCCCCTGGCGCGGGGCAGCCACTCGTTCTACGAACTGGCGTTGCGGTGGATGCGAGACGCTTTTCAGCGTACCCGCAGGGTCGGGCAGGGAGAGCATGGGGGCGGATCCGACCGAGTTGCGCCTGCTTGCAGGCCAGGGCAAGATGTGCCTTCGCCGGCGGCCAGGCAAGGGTCGCGCTTAGGCAGCAACGCTGTAGGCACCAACGCTGTAGGCAGCAACGCTTTGGAAGGGTGCGAGCTTGTCCAGGCACCCTCTGAATGCCTGGAGGTTTGGCAGAAGTGCGCCCGGTTCATGGACTTCGTCGAGGCAAACGCCGAAGACTACTGGGTGCCCACGGAAGATGTGCTCGGCTGGCGGCCGCAACGCGAGCGGACGGTCGAGCCGGCCGAACCAGAGAACGAGGTAGGCGAAGAAGGCCCCGACGACGTCGTGGCTGCGGCCTACGAGGGGATGGTGTACCGCGACACGACAGACGACGGCACGGACGCGCCCTTAATGGACGAGGAGAGCCCGTTCTTTGGGATGGCCGATTTCGAGCAGTCGCCCGTGCTCGACTACCTAGCACTGATGACGATGATGTCTCAGCTTTGGAAGCTGGCAGCGCGGGCTGCCCTGGCGGCTGGTCAGACGCAGGGCAACCACAGGCTTTTGGACTGGTATCGCCAGGCGCAGACCAACCTTGTGGCCCTGCGGCAGGTGCAGCGTGCGATCGAGAATCGTCGCCTGCCGGCAACGGGTGCGTCTTGGGATGCGCTGGTGGAGTACGACCGCCAGCGCCAGATCCGAGACTGGCACCTGTCGCGGGTGATCATGGCCCAGGTAGAAACGGCTGAGGCGGCTCGGCTGCTGAGGGCGTTATACGGGCAGCCGGGGGCGGACGACGGCTCTGGCAAGCATGCAGAGGAAGCTGCCAATGGACCGAACGTACCGGGCGAAGGGGATGCCGCCGCTGGTACCGAGTGGCCGCTTTGGGCACAGGCATTGGGGGCGCTGGTCACTGGCAACGTGCTGTGGTTCAAGGAGAACTGGTTAGACCTGCTGAAGGAGCTAGATGATACTCAGATACTGTATGTTTCCCTGGCGCGTGGGGGGCGGGCGGAAGAAGTTTTCCATTCGCAGAACGTGTTAAGAGGGATGATCACGCTGCTGCGGGGGCTGCCCCGACTTGGCCTGTTGCGCGAGGCCGGCCAATTGCTGCTCGTGGCGCGGAGCATGGAAAGGCACCGCCCGCAGGGGAGCGCCGCTGTCAGCGAATTCAATCGCTTGTTCGATGCGGGGTTCGTAGCGATCATCGAGGCAATGCTGGCGGCCTCGGGTCCGGAGAAAGGGGCTCCGCTGGCCGAGGCCGAACTGGTCCAAGGCGTACAGCGGCTGATGCACGACCTGGCGTCGCTTTGGCAGGTCCAATCCCGCAGCATGTGGCTCTCTGTGCTCGAGCACGTGTTGGACGCTGCAAGCTGGAAGGCCCTGCGGCAGTTCATTTGTGAATACGGCGCCGACCTGTTCACCCCCAAGTTGATGCAGCACGCGAACCTGCGCGCCATTCTTCAGCAGGGAGTCGAACGTTGGCTGCGCCGCATCGAGGAGGAAGGCGACGGCGAATGGGACTTTAAACTACTGTACGCACTCGACCGCGAGGTCCCGCGCGAGAAGGCGGTCGAGCACCTGAGGCTGGTGTTCGAGGCTGTGGTCGACAACTACGTGGAGTATCGGGACTACAAAGGAACCACAACCCAAAGCGATCGGGGCGAACTGCTCTATATGTTCCTGGACTTTTTGCGCATTAAGGCCCGCTACGAGCGCGTCGCTTGGAACCTGCGCCCCGCCGTGCTGGCCCACAAGGTGCTCTGCCGCCACGGCCATTTGGAGGCCGCTGAACTCTGGCGGCAGCTTGTCGGCCAGCATACGCAAGAGATGGCCGATCGCTTCGTTCAACAGCTCGACAAGCTCTCGCAGAAATACGGCTTGCGCCTGTCTACCGTTGCCGATCGGATTCACGAGAGATTCCTGCGGCCACTGGTTGTAGACCGAGTGCGCATGCTGGTGCGCCCGGCGATGCAAGAAGCTCGAGGAAGCGGGCCCCACTTGGCCTTCGCTGCTCTCGAAGAGGAACTCACTGAGCTGGCGGAGCAGCCCTCAGGCTCCGGCCTCGATGTGCCAGAGTGGCTGGAAAGCCTGGAAGAGGAGGCCGAACAGCAGACCCTCGGCGACGACGAGGAAGCCACAATGGTCGACCTCTTAGAACAATTGCCGGTCCGCCGGCTGACGTGGGAAGAGATTCATGAGCAACTAGCGAAATTCGGGCGCGACATCGAGAGGTAGGCTTGCTAGCGAGCGGCCAGAGCCGGCCACTGCCAGCAAGGGTGCGCGAGCGGACACGCCTATGCCTGGCCCAGCATGCCTGGGATGGCCCCGCCAAGGGACGGCTGACATCAGCCTTGCGCGTTCTCGGCTCGCCATGCCCATGCGCCGCCCACAAGCCCAGGCCGTCGCATGCAAGCACCCCGACCACGTCCCGCAGTTGCTGGGCACTTCCCGCACGGTTTGGCTGCCGCCGGCCACCACCCACGGCCCGAGGTGCCGACTTGGCCCCGCACCGCAGGCCTGCCTATCATTAGGCAGTGCGGGCCCACTCGTCTCTGCGGCCCGCCGTGGAGCCCAAGCGTGAGCAACAGCGCAGTTTCGTCCCAGCGCATCCAGCGGCTGCTCGATCGGCTGGCAGCCGGAGATCCGACCGCCCGCGATGAACTGATCGCCGCTACCAGCAAACGCCTGATACCGCTGGCACGCAAGCTGATGGGAGATTTCCCCCGCCTGCGGCGTTGGGAACAAACCGACGACGTACTGCAAAACGCGCTGCTACGCCTGCACCGTTCCCTGGAAGAGACCGCCCCCTCGGACCCGCGGCGGTACTTCGGTCTGGCCGCCACCATGATCCGCCGTGAACTGTTGGACATGACGCGCCATTACTACGGCCCGCAGGGAGCCGCCGCACACCATGCCAGCCGCCCTCGCTCTCGGAGTCGGCCCGCCAGCAGCAGCCGAGCGAGCCGCACCGCCCCCGCTCCCGCCAGCATGAACCCGCAGCACCAGGCAGAATGGACCGAGTTCCACCAGCTCGTCGAACGTCTGCCCGCGGCTGAACGGGAAGTGTTCGACCTCTTGTGGTATCATGGCCTCTCGCAAAAAGCGGCCGCCGAGGTGCTGGAGGTCTCGGTGCGCACCGTGAAGCGTCTGTGGCAATCGGCGCGGTTGCACCTGCACGCCCTGGTCCACGGAGAACCACCAGGAGACGATTGATAAACTTGCGTCGCCCCCCACGCGAGGATCCCTTGGCGCCCGACCCGCGACTCACCGAATTGTTGCTGCGCTGGGAGGAACTGCATGCGCAGGGACATGAAGTCTCCCCCGAATCGCTCTGCGCCGACTGCCCAGAGCTGCTGCCCGAACTCAAGCGGCGCATCCGCGTGCTGCAATCGATGAACGAGCGGCTCACGCTCCCGCAACTCGCCGACTCGCAAGAACTCACAGAGGTCTGCGGGCCGCCCCCCGATTTCCCCCTGCCCCCCCCCGGACCGGTCTCCGCCAACCCGCATTACGCAGAATTGAAATTCCTTGCCCGCGGAGGCTTGGGCGAGGTCTTCGTCGCCCGCGAACTGGAACTGAACCGCGAGGTCGTGCTGAAGTTCATCCAGCGCCGCCATCTGGCAGACCCGGAGAGCCGCACTCGTTTCAACATGGAGGTTGAGGTTACCAGCCACCTGGAACATCCGGGCGTAGTACCGGTACACGGCTTCGGCCAGACGGCCGATGGGCGGCCGTTCTACGCCATGCGGTACATACGCGGGCAGACCTTGCAGCAGGCGATCGACGAATATCACCGGCAGATCAACCTGCCTGCTTCGCAGCGCCGGCTTGCGCTGCACCGGCTGCTGCGCCACTTCTGCGCCGCCTGCAACACGGTGGCGTACGCGCACAACCGCGGCATCGTGCACTGCGACATCAAGCCGGACAACATCATGCTGGGCAAGTTCGGGGAGACGCTGGTGGTCGATTGGGGGTTGGCATTAAGCGTGGCGCGGGATGCACGGGCGCGCGCCAGCGGCGAGCCGACGCTGCGGCCACGTTCGGGCAGCGACCTGGAATCGTCAGGCAGCGGGGCGGGCACGCCCCCGTACATGAGCCCGGAGCAGACTCCCGGCAGCGCCATGCCGATCGGTCCGCCCAGCGACGTTTACAGCCTGGGGGCGACCCTGTACCGGCTGCTGACGGGCCGCATGGCGTTTCAAGGGGAAACGCCGCGCGAGATTTGGGAGAAGGTGAGCCGGGGACAATTTCCGCGGCCGCGCGAGCTGAACCCCGAAGTTCCTCCGGCGCTGGAAGCCATCTGCTTGAAGGCGATGAGCCTGCGGCCCCAAGACCGGTATGCAACGGCACTGGACCTGGCCGCCGACGTAGAGGCATGGCTGGCAGACGAGCGCGTCTCGGCCTACGACGAGCCGCGTGCCGAACAGCTTGCCCGCTGGGCACGCCGGCATCGGGGGGGCGTGCTGGCCATGTTGGCAGCCGTGGCCTTGATCATGGCTGTCATCAGCGGCACGGCCGTAATGTTGGGGCGCATGGCCGCTGCCGAACACGAGGCCCGCCTCGCGGCCGACCATGCACGCAGCGAGGGCCTGCGCGTGGCGGCACGATTCGCCGCGCGCAACGTGGCCAACGAAGTGGACCTGCGCTGGCGCGTCCTCGAGCTGGCCGCAGCAGATCTCGATCTGCGTTCGCAACTCGACGCCCCCCCAGAAGAGCTGGCCATCGGCAGCGATAGGCAGAAGTCTCTGCAAGCCTGGCTCGATGCTCGCTTTCTGGAACACTTGCAGGCCACACGCGCTACGAGTTGGACCTTGACCGATCGCCGTGGCATCCAGCTCGCGCGCACGCCGCTGGCAGAAACGATCGGCGACAACTTCGCCTTCCGAGATTACTTCCACGGCCGCGGCCGCGACCTTCCGCCAGAAGAAGCCCGGGACGTACAGCCCTTGCAAGATGTGCATTGCTCGCTCGTCTTCAGAAGCCAGGCCAATCAGAACCTGATGGTCGTGTTCAGTGTGCCCGTCTGGAGCGGCAAGCCCCACGCACCCGGCAGCGAAGTGCTCGCCGTGCTGGGCATGAGCGTGGAACTGGCACGCTTCGGAAGTCTGAAAACGGGCCTGAGCCAAGACCAGGTGGCGGTGCTCGTCGACACGCGGCCCGACTGGATCGAGGGCAGCCCGCGCCGCGGCATCATTCTGCACCATCCCCGGCTGACAAACTTGCGCTTCCGCGAGCGCGCCAGCGATCTGGCCCAGCTCGTTTACCGCCTCCCCTCGCAGCGAATCGATGCCCTGTTAGAACTTCGAGAAGAAGCACTGGCACGCCAGCGCGCACGCACCAGCCTCGCATGGGAAGAACAGCTCACCAGCGAAGAAGAGCCCCTCGAGGGCAGCCTCGTCGACGATTACGAGGACCCGACAGGCGGCCCCTACGCAGGTCGCTGGCGCGCCGCCTTCGAGCCCGTGATCGTGCGCGGCCGCACAGAGAACATCGGCGATACCGGTTGGGTGGTCGTCGTGCAACAGAGGCTGCGGCGCGAGGAGTGAGGCGAGAGGCGTGAGGCGACGGGACGAAGCATACAGCAGCACGCGGGGCAAGTTGGCTTGTCACCCGGCTCACGCCACGTACGCCCGCCAATGATGCAGATAGGTCCTCAAACTTCCGGTCCCTCGCGGCCCGTGGTGCCGGGATCCGCGGTACTGCCGCGTGTGATGACGCGAGTCGATGCCGTGGCAGTTGTGGTGGGCAGCATCATCGGCTCGGGCATATTCCTTAAGCCCGGCGTGGCGGCGGCCAGCCTGCCCTACTTTGGCCCCATTATTTGCGTGTGGGTTGGCGTGGGAGTGCTGACGCTGTTCGGCTCTCTTGCCCTGGCCGAGTTAGCGGCCATGCTGCCGCACGCGGGCGGGCCGTACGTGTATCTGCGCGAGGCGTACGGGCGCCTGCCGGCATTTCTGTGGGGCTGGACCGAGTTCTGGATCATCCGCACTGGTTCGCTGGGCGCCCTGGCCTGTGCCACTGCCATTTACCTCGACCGGGTGGTAGACCTGGGCCGCGGCGGAGAAGAGCTGCTGGCCGTCGCCATTGTGGCCTCGCTGTCGGCGGCGAATATGCTCGGCACGCGTTGGGGGGCAGGCTTGCAGACAGGCACGGCGGCCATCAAGGCTCTCTTTCTGTTGGCGGTGATCGTGCTGCCGTTCGTGCTGCGACGAAGCAGCAGCGAGATGCTCGTGCCCGTCTGGCCCGAGGCTGCATCGGCCGACCTGCTCCGCGGCGTCGGAGCGGCGATGATCGCCGTGCTCTGGCCGTATGACGGCTGGATCAACATCGGACCGGTGGCGGAAGAGATCCGCGAGCCGCAACGCAACGTGCCCCTGGCGCTGGGGATAGGGATGCTGATCGTCATCTCGCTCTATGTGCTGGCCAACGTCTCGTACCACGCGACGCTGCCCATGGCCAGCGTGCGGGGCTCAGACGCCGTGGCGTCCGATCTGCTCAGCACGCTGCTACCCGGCATCGGCGGCACCATAGCGGCGATCGGTGTTGCTTGTTCGACGTTTGGGGCTGTGAACTCGAACCTTCTGACCGGTCCGCGGATTTACTTCGCCATGGCCCGGGACGGGCTGCTGCCTGGCGCCGTCCGCCGCATTCACCCCCGCTTTCAGACGCCCTTCAACGCCATTCTTATGCAGTGCGTGTGGTCGTTGATCTTGATCCGCGCGGCATACGCCCTCAACGAGCGCCCCATCGACGTGTTCGATACGCTCACCAACTTCGTGGTCTTCGGGGGCTCGGTCTTCTACGCCCTGGCCGTGGCCGCCGTGTTTGTGCTGCGGCGGCGGCGGCCGGAGTGGGAGCGCCCTTATCGCACCTGGGGCTACCCCTGGACGCCCGCCTTGTACCTGCTAATGTTCGTGGCCGCTATGGCCTACATGTTTTACGGCCAGCCTCTCGAATCGCTCGCCGGAATCTTGCTCATCGCCGCCGGCCTGGTGTATTACGTGCTGACTTCCAAAGCAAAGGGCCGATGACGGCACGTCGAGCACGATCTCGCCCATCAGGGTGAATTGGGCAACAACGGCTGAGTCGGAGAACAGCGAAGCGCGTGCCCAGCACGGGACGCAGAAAACGTAACAAGCCTGCCAGAGAATGGCGTAGCAGCAGCAACGCGTAGGGGGCATGCCCTGCTTCGTCCGTTCGTCTCAATGTGAGAGTGGGGCGAGCGCCGACGCCCCTACGCGGTCTTCCGATCACCTGAACTGGTTCGCTGCCCGCCGATGCGCCTCGACTCCACGAACGTGCCCCTAGTTTCGTCTCAAAATGAGATGCCCGCAGGTCGGCGGCATGTAGTCCGTAACTATTTGCCGAACAAAGAGTTATGAATATAATCCGCTAGCGTCAACCACACTGTGGGCGGTGGCAAGCGATTGGCACTCCATTTGCTGAGAAACTCCCGACGGCCGACACGCCCTCGTTTCGGCAAACTTCCGCGCAGTTGCTGGAAATGATGGCGTCTGGTCGGTACACTGGCTATAAGTCGTCTGGTCTCTTTGCCTTTCGCGCAGGGAAGGTTCGTATGCACAAGCGTGTTTGCAAGCGTAGTGGTTTTACGTTGGTCGAGCTGCTGGTGGTGATCAGCATTATAGGCATGCTCGTGGCCTTGCTGCTTCCGGCCGTGCAAGCCGCGCGGGAGGCGGGCCGCCGCACGCAGTGCATGAACAACATCCGCAACCTGGGCATCGCGTTGGTGCGTTTTGAGGTCGAGAAGGGCCACTACCCGGGCTATGTAGATTCGATCTATCTCAACGATCCCCAGGCGGCGACCTTTTTTCCGCAAACGTTTGGGGGGCCGACCTATGTCAGCCCCAGCCCAGAGCAGGCGCAGATCATCGACAGCAACCCTAACTTGAAGCTGCCCGTAAGCTGGGTAGTCAAGATCCTCCCCGAGCTGGAACGCCCCGACCTGGACCGGCAATGGAAGCAGGGAGCCTACCTAGCTAGCCCGCCGCTGGTGCCGCACCCGGGCGACCTGCGCATCGACCTCTTGCAATGCCCCAGCAACCCCAACGAGTTCAACCAGGGCCAGCCGTTGCATTACGCGGTGAACGCTGGCCAGCCAGATATTGCCGTGCCGCAGACGGCCCAGTTTCCAGCGGATTATGCCAGCAATGGCGTGTTCATGAACCGGTTCACCGAAACCGTGTGGCATACCGTACCCAGTTTTGTGCAACGGATCAGCAAGGAGTTCATTAGCCGCGGCGACGGCGTCTCCACCACATTGATGTTGATGGAGAACAACCAGTCTGCGAGCTGGAGCTATCGGGACATGCACACCACCAACACGCCGAACTTCAGCACTGCGGAGATCTTCCTCGGTGCCTTGTGGCATCCCGAGGTGAACCAGAAGCCCCCGTGGCGCATCAACGGAGACCCGCAGGGTCCGCGAGACATCGACCATGCGCGCCCATCCAGCTTCCATCCAGGCGGTATCAACGTGGTGTTTTGCGACGGGCGAACCAGGTTCATCAGCGACACCATCGACTACTGGGTCTTCTGCCTGCTGATGACGCCCAACGGCTCTCGCTGCGATTCGCCCGGTCAGAATATCCAATCGACCGATGCGAACTATAATTACATGTACCTGCGGAACAACGTGGTTGACGAGCGAGACTACCAGTAGTCTCTCTCCGGCCGTGTGCGCACGCACAGCTTGCTTGCCACGAGCAGCCGTGTGACGGTTGTCAACGCGGGCGCCTTCTGGTTCAAGCGATGTTACGAGGTCAGCCTCTCTCCCGCTTGACCAAAACAGCCCAGAGCGTCTTGTAATTTCGCGATCTGGCTCAGGCTGCAAGGCCTGTCGTGGCGGCCGAGTGCTTTCGAATCGGCCGATGCCACGCGCTTGGTTGTGCGCGCGACACGGCCGGATCAGGGTCCTCAGCCGGGTGGCCGACCGTCGCTTGTTCAGCAAGCTGTGGGTCCCAATGATGCGCTGTGCGATACTCCGGTGCGCTCGATCATGGGCCTCCGACCAGAGGTACCTGTTCTTGTGGCATAGCCCGCTCGCTAGCGATTTGGAACAACGGCGCACGTCAGCCCGAGCGGCGGTGCGCTGCTTGACGCTGCGCCTCAAGCAGTGACGCACGTGCCGTACGGGGCCGCGAGCGATCGCCTTAATCATCGCTTTGGGCGGCTGAAGCGAGGATCAGGTAGGCTGACAGCTCTCAGCTTCGCCTCGAGCCGGCACACCGGACTACTGCCGCAAGGGGTTGCCTTTGGCAGACCGTACAGGGCTGCGAAGCGGGTTCCCCTTGCGCGTGTTGGGCAGAGACGGTTCGGGCTGCTCTTCCCAACGTGCGGCGGGCAGAATCACATCGCCCGTTTCGGGCGGCGAGGCGTGGGCTGCGTGACTTGGAGGAATGCGTTGCTGCCCTGCATGGCGGCGCACGTCAGCCGAACCAGGTTGGTCGGACACGACCGCTGAGGGGAGCGCCGCCGGTTTTCGACCAGACCAGCTTTTGTGCCGGGCAACACGGCGCGCGTCCGGAGCGTCTGCTGGTGTGAAAGATACCATGAACCAGTCAAGCGGCAGCCACGTGGACTTTACATAGAGGGGAGGGGGCTCGCCGGTTGAACGCATTTCGGGGCGGCCTCGCAACACGATGCCTTCTCGCAGTGCCGCCAAGACTTGCGCCTCGCGCTCGTTGCATTCTGGATCTGCTGCGCGATGGGCCACTTCTGTAGGCGCTGCCGTTTCTTCGACAGAATGTGCCGGCGCTGCCGCGTTGCCCGCGGTACCAGAGGGCACTGCGGCTTTGTGTGCAGTGCGGGCGAGCAGAGCAGGCTTGTCGGCGGCCCGCGCAGGCGCCGACATGCCAGCGGTGCAAACGGCAAATACCCAAGGAAGCGCGAGGGCGTAGCCGGAGACGCCCCTGTGTTGCCAAACACGACAGCAAACAGCTCGAAGCCCTTCAACCGGTACCGAATGCTGTTGAGCAGGTTCGGCACACTGCTGGCGTGGTAGCATGAGCTTTCCTCTCACATTGAAGTCGCGGCAGAACATTCTGGGCCGCCGTTATCGCCTTCATAATCGGCAAAGTCTGACAGGAACTTGGGGCACCATTCGTTTTGTTTCTCGTTGTGGATGACGATGTGCTAGAGTTTTCGGAATCTGGGTTGATTGAGCAAAGTAGCTAGAGTCAGACGCCATTCCATGGGAACTCGCGACGCTTGGAAGGAGTATTTCCGCCACTGGCCCAAGGAAGTACCCCAGCGTGGCGTGGTGGTGACCTCGTTCGGCGAGCAGATACCCTTCGAGGGCTTTGCCACCAGCGAGAGCTTTGTGGTGCTCGAGCGTAAGACGCCAGACACCACAGGCGCGCGTAAGGTGATCTTACCCTACGAGCAGGTGGCGGGGCTGAAACTGACCGACGTCATCCGCATGAAGGCCTTGGAGCCACTAGGCTTTGCAGTTCTGGCCAAGGACTAACCATCTGTGATATATATGAGGCTTGCGGGGCGCTTGCCCATCGCGCGGCTGGCGGCGCCGCAGCCCGATCGCCTTTGTTGACCGCCCCTTGCAAGGAGTTCGTTGATGTCTCAGATTCCCGATGCCCCCCAAGGCGAAACCCCCGCACCTGCCACGCCCCAGCCCACACAGCAGCCACAAGTGCAAGCCCCGCAGGTCAAGGTCGATGACTCCAAGCTGGTCGCCATGTACTCCAACTTCTGCCGCGTCACCGGCACGCCCGAGGAGCTGATCATCGACTTTGGCCTGAACCCGCAGCCGTTTGGCGTGCCCACGGACCCCATCACCGTGAGCCAGCGCATCGTCACCAACTTCTACACGGCCAAGCGGCTGCTGGCGGCCTTGCAGCTCACCATCCAGCGCCACGAGGCGGCCTTCGGCGTGTTGGAAACCGACGTGCAAAAACGCGTCGTGCCCTCTATGCGGCGGCAGCAGTAGTTGGCAAGTCCCTTCAGGACTTAGATAGCTCGCGCGTGGGCGCAAGCTGTAGCTCCACCATGCGCCGGTAGCGGCCGCTGGCTCGCATCAGCTCGGCGTGCGTCCCCTGTTCTACCACGCGGCCGCACTCCAGTACGACGATCCTGTCGGCGTGGGCCACGGTGCTCAGGCGATGTGCAATCACAAACGCCGTGCGCCCGCGCAACAACCGGGCAAGGCTGGCCTGGATCAACCGCTCGCTCTCGGTATCGAGGTTGCTGGTGGCCTCGTCGAGGATCAGGATGCGCGGATCGGCCAGCAGCGCCCGGGCAATCGCCAGGCGCTGCCGCTGGCCGCCGCTGAGCTTGACGCCCCGCTCGCCAATCAGCGTTTCGTAGCCGTGCTCCAGCTCCATGATGAAGCCGTGCGCATTGGCCGCCTCGGCAGCGCGGCGGATGTCTTCGCCCGTTGCCCAGCGTGCGGCGTAGCCGATATTCTCGGCGATGGTGCCGTCGAAGAGAAACACGTCTTGCTCGACGATGCCCAGCAAGCTGCGATAGCTATCCAGCTTGAGATCGCGCAGGTCAACGCCGTCCAGCTCGATGGAGCCGCTCGTGGGATCGTAGAACCGCGCCACCAGGTTGCAGAGCGTGGTCTTGCCGGCGCCGCTAGGCCCGACCAGGGCCACCAGCTCGCCGGGCCGCACCTCGAGGTTTACGTCGTGCAAGACCTCTTGAGAAGATTGCGGGTAGCGGAAACAGACGTTCTTGAGCACTAGCCCGCCCTGCACCTCGGCGGGGCGCAGCGAGCGTGCTCCGGGCCGATCGGGCAATTCTCGGCTCTCTGCCAACAGATCGAGCACGCGATCGAATCCAGCGAGATTGCTCTGAAACTGCGTGGCGCTCGTGGCAAGCGTGGCCAGCGGTCCCAGCAGCATCGCCACGTAGACGAGAAACATCATCAGGTCTCCCAGCGACAACGCCCCCGAGAGCACGCGCGAGCCTCCGTACCAGAGCAGGGCGGCCGAGGCCACAGGCAGCAACAGCTCCCACACCAGCTCGATCGCCCTTGCCCACCACCACACGTGCAGCTCTTGCCTTGCCATCAGATGGTTGGCGCGGGCAAAGCGGGCCGTCTCCCACCTCTCGCGCTGGAATGTACGCACAACCCGCATCCCTCCAAATACCTCAGTGGCCTGGCTGTCGATGGCCTGGCGCTGGTTGCGAACATCGCGGTACAGCGGCCGGATCTTGCGTACCCAGGTGCGGTGTGAGAACAAGACCAATGGCAGCAGCACGACCGTTCCCAACAACAGCCGCCAGTCGATCCAGGCCAGTACGGCCACGCTGCCCATCAACTGGATCACAGCATGCCAGGGATTGAAGAGCAGGCTGAATATCAATTCGCCGATGCCGCCGGCATCTTCGCGAAGTATGCTGGCCACGCCGCCGCTCTTGAGTTCGTATACGCGGGCAAGCGGCAGGCGGGCTGCGTGCGCGAACACGCGCCGCCGCAACGCCGATTGCAGCCTCTTGGTGGTCAGCGTGGCCCACCAGCGCCCGCAGAGATGCAGTACCGTGCCCAAGATAGAGACCAGCACCACGGCCGCGGCCAACAGCACCAAACGTGCATGGGCACTTTCGGGCAAGGGGAGCCGCTCGTTCCAGGGAGAGGGGAATGGCTTGCCGGCCAACACGTAATCGATCGCCAGTTTGGTGCCGGCCGGGGGCACCAGGTGGAGCAATGTGGCCGCGCTGAGCATGGCCAGGGCGGCGGCGATAGTGAGGCGGTGGCCAGCCAGCAACCTCCAAAACTCAATGAGCAGCGCAGCGGCCGGACGCTGCCGCGGCCGGCGGACGTGCGGCTCTCTGCCGGAGGGCCGGCCGCTCGATGTGCGTGCCTGCGCTCGGTACTCGGCAAACTGCCGGCGACTCGTGGTCGGATGTTTGGGAGCGATCAAAGGGGCATAGCTCCTTGCAAGCAGTCTCGTTGCTGTTGTGATCTCCCATTCTACGCGCCAGCGTTGCAGACGGCCCCCTGAAGCGTTCTCGGCACACGATGCTCCGCAGCGTAGGCGTCCGCCTGCGGCAGATGGGAGGGCGCGCGCAGCGAGCGGGTCGCGGGGGGAGGGGCGAGGGACGCGGGTGTAAGCGACGCGACTGGGAGGATGCGTGCGTGGAATGGACCGGCGTGGGAGCAGACCCGGCGGCAGAGACGTGAACCGTCCGAGATCTCAAATCTGAAATCTCAAATGTCCAGCTTCAAAAAATGCGGTATTCCCAATCTCCCAAGGTCTCATCCGGCATCTTGAGTCATCGCCGATCCCGTGCATCACGTCTCGCACGGCAACCCAAGACCCAACCGCCTCTTATTGGACATCGTACCCTGCATCGACGGTATTCGTCGTTGGCGCGCCTCTTTTGCGCGAAAAGCGACGGCCCTTACACCTCTCGCAGTGCATCGACGGTATTCATCAGCACGGCACGCAGCGCTGGGAGCATGCCGCCTACAAGGCCCATCAGCACAGAGAGTGCTGCCCCCTGCAATAGCACCTTGGGACCGAAGCGGAATGCGAAGGTAATCTCGCTGAAGGTCTGCCAGTTGGCCGTACCCGTAGAGAGCCCATTGAGGGGCAGCGTGGCCGCGCAGCCGAGCAGCCCGCCCAGCATCGCCAGCACCAGCGATTCGATCAGAAACGCCGCCAGGATGTTGCTGCGGCTGAAACCCAGCGCTCGCAGCGTGCCGATCTCGCGCGCCCGCGATGCCACGGCCCCGAACATGGTGTTGGCCACCGCAAAGCAGGCGCCGATCGTCAGAAAGAACGAGATGATCCGGCCAACGATCTTGATGGCCAGACCGGCTATCGCCTGCTCGGCAAAATACTCCGCCTCGGTCACGGCCTTCAAGGCAAACTGCTCGTCGTTCACTAGCCGGTCTTTCAAGGCAGCCAAATCGCGCTCACTGGCGGCGCGAAGCTGCACGCTGGAGAGCAGATTGGGCCGCTTGCTGGTCTGCCCCAGCACCTTGAGGTCGGTCCACACCTCGCTCTCAGCCGCACTCTCTCCGCAGGAGAACAGGCCCACGATCCGGAACTGGCTGCCCCACACTTCGAGAGACTCCCCCATCCGACAGCCATGGAACCGGGCCGCCATGGAGGGGCTCGTCATAGCCTCGCGTACGCCAGGCCGGGGCAGACGTCCTGCGATCAGCTTGAACCGGGGCCGCAGCTCGCGCGCAATGGGCGTCACTCCGCGCACAAGCACGTTAGCGTGCCCGCCGCCTGTGCGCCGCGGCTTGTTGACGACCACCACCAGCTCCGGAGAACAGAGGGGCTGGCCCTGCGCGTTTGTGGCGATCCCCGTCAAGGTAGCGATCTGCCGGGCCAGGCCCTCTTCGATGATGCTGCTCGTCTCCGCCGTGGCACCCTTGCGCAGCGCCAGCAGATCCAAGGGATCGCTCGATACCTCCAGCGTGTGGTCCAAACCGGCCGCCAGCCCGAACGCCAGCACGGAGGCCCATACAACAAGTGCCGCACCGGACAGCGTCATCAGCGAGCTGACCCACCGCGCCCGCAGGCTGCGCAGCGTATACTTGAGCGGAATGCGCATCATGGCACGCGCCGCCAGCGCCAGCGATGCCAGCACGATAAACCCGCCCGCCAAGAGACACAGGTTCAGCCAGCGGTCCGGACCAGAAAACAGTTCTCGCAAGCCGTCGCCCAACTTGTCCATCTAGCTGCTACTCCTGGTTAACCGTCCCTCGAACCGCCGCTCGCTTCACACCACCCGCCGCAGGCCGTCGACCACAGACAAGTTCGCCGCACGCACGGCCGGAATCACCCCGCTCAGCAAGCCCACGCCCACCGCCAGCAATATACCCGTCAACGCCGAGTTCCAAGGCACGTAGAACCGCGTCAACCCGGGTATGCCCGCCACGCTGGGATCGACAAAGGTCGTCAACAGCTTGACGGACCCCACCCCGATGATCCCCCCAGCCAGCGAAATCAGCATCGCCTCGCCCAGCACCAGACCCAAAATCGTGCGGCGCTGGAAGCCGATCGCCTTCAGCACGGCCACCTCGCGCACCCGCTCCCGCAGAGACATGGCCATGGCATTCGCTGCCACGCACACCAGGGCAAACACCACCGCCAGCGCCGTGTTCTGGATGAACGCCTGCACGTTGCCCACCATTTCGGTAAAGCTCTGCACAAACGCTTGCTCGGTCATGGCCCGCAGCGGCGTGTCTGAGCTGGCAAACCGCTCGTCGATGCGGCGGGCAACGTCGGCCAGCACGGCCCCCTCTTCCGCCTTCACGAACACGGTGCCGATCCGCCCTGCCGCCCGCGCGCGGCGTGCCTTGAGCAGCTCGTCGAAGTACGTGTAGTGGAACCAGAGCATCTCCGGATCGGCTGAGTCCGGCCCCGTGTAGATGCCGCGGACGGTTAAATCCAGATTGCAGTCGTAGATCGTTCCCTTGAGCACGATTTGATCTCCGATCTTCCAACCGCGCTGTTCGGCAATCCCCCATCCCACCACGCAGCCGGTGCGATCCTGCTGCCAGGCGAGGAGCTGATCTGGGGGTAGGCGGTACTCGGTCCACACCTCCATGCACTGCATCGGATCGGTGGCGAACTGGGCAAAGGGGAGCTTGTCGTCCTTGTAGAGGCCGCCGAACCAGCTCAACGGCATGGCGGCCTTCACGCCGGGGATGGCCCGGATGCGGTCAACCACGGCCACGGGCATGAGCGCCGTCAATCCCTCGACGTGCGTGACCACGAGCCGATGGTAGTCGGCCGACTGTTTGCCCAATTCCTCTTGAAAGTCCAGGTAGGCGTAGAGCAACGTCACCAGGAAGAGGCTCACGCCGATGGAGAGCATGGTGAACAGGTTGCGCAGCTTGTGCCGCGCGACGTTTTTGAGCAAATAGGGTAAGAACTTCATGGTGCCACCTCAGCCGAAGGGGCGCGCGGGCTGCGCCGCCGGCCGCCGTCTCCCCCGGCCATGCGTGCCCGCTCGATCGCTTCGATGTCGGCCTCTTCGAACCGCCCCTTCTCGAGGTGAAGGATGCGGTGTGCCCGCCTGGCCGCACGCGGATCGTGCGTGACCATCACGATGGTCTTGCCGAACTCTTCGTTCAACTGCGCCAGCAAGTCGAGCACTTCGACGGCCGCCACCGCATCCAGGTTTCCGGTCGGCTCGTCTGCCAACAGCAGCACCGGGTCGGTCACGATGGCCCGCGCGATCGCCACGCGCTGCTCCTGGCCACCGGAAAGCTGCCGCGGATAATGATGCATGCGGTCTTGCAGGCCCACGATGCGCAACGCCGTCTCCACATGGCGGGCCCGCTCGCGCCGAGAAAGGCTGGTCAGCAGCAGCGGCAGCTCCACGTTTTCGAAGGCCGTGAGCACCGGCATCAAGTTATAAAGCTGAAAGATGACGCCCAGGTGCTCGCTGCGCCAGCGGGTGAGCTGGCTCTCGGAAAGTTCGCCCAGATCCTGGCCCGCCACGATAACGTTGCCGGTGGTGGGGCGGTCAAGGCCGGCGCACAGGTTGAGCAACGTGCTCTTGCCCGAACCGCTGGGGCCCATGACGGCGACGAACTCGCCGGCCGGAATATCCAGGCTGGTATCGGCCAGCACCGGGATGCGGAGCTTGTCGCGGAAGTAGTCCTTGGAGACGTTGCGCAACTGTACAACGGGCTGAGCAGAGACATCGTGCATAATCGAATCCCGCGAGAGGGCCGAGCGGCCGGCAAGTTCGTTACATGGTGCTGCGCACGCGTGCCCCGTCAATAAGGTCGGCGGGGGGGTTGACGACCACGGTATCTCCCCCCTCCAACGCCCCTTCGATGGGCACCAATCCGTCGCGCGGCTCTCCCCTGGGTTGCACGGGCACGCGGCGAACCTCTCCGCTTGGCAGCAGCTTCCAGGCAAAATGCCCGCCGGAGTGGCTCACCAGTGCGCCCTGGGGGAGATAAGTCTGCGGGCTGCTCTGGCCTGCATGAGCCTCCTCGCCCAGCGGAAGAAAGTTGACCGTGGCGCTGAGTTCGGGAAACAGCCGCTCGTCGGCGTCGAGAATTTTTACCTTGACTTTGACGATGCCGCGGCTGCGGTCTCCCATGGGGATGATCTCGCGCAACTCTCCGCGATAGCGCTTGCCGGGCACAGCATCGACCAGCACCTCGGCAGGCTGGCCTTTGCGCAGCTCTCCCAGGGAGTCTTCTTTGACGTCGGTATCGACTTCGAGCTGCGTGAGGTCGGCGACGGTGGCCACGGAACCCCGGCCGGAGGCCAGACCCATGCCGCCGGGCATGATCGTTTCTCCCACTTCGGCGTCTTTGCTGATCACGGTGCCATCGAAGGGCGCGAGGATGTACATATTGCGGATGGCCTCCTCGACCTCGCGGACGCGTGCTTCTGCCAGTTCGACTGCTTTCTGGCGCGAGACCACGCGGGCACGCGCGACGCGGTCTTCTGTCTCGGCCGCTTCCAGGGCTGCCTGGGTGCCGGCGCCTTGGGCGTGCAACCGCCGCTCCCGCGCGAGGTCACGCGCGCGCTGCTCGGCAACGATCTCCACGTCTGCCAACTCGGCCTTGGCCTGCTCTACAGCAGCCTTACGTTCCAGCAGAGATGCTTGCAAGTCGGCGTGTTCGATGACGGCCAACACATCGCCCTTGCGCACCTGCATGCCCTCTTCGACCGGGATGCTCTCGATGCGGCCGGCCACCTTAGCCCCCACCGATGCTTGCCAGCGGGACTCGAGGTATCCGGTTACGGTCAGCACGGTGCGAGCCTGGCCCTGGGTCATCACCCGAACGGTATCGGTCCTGACCTGAGGCAAGGGGCGAAGCTGGTCTCGATACTTCCAGCCTGCCAGGCCGGCGGTGCCTACAAGGCCCAATGCCAACAGTCCCAGAAACGCGCGAGAAAACCAGCCGCCCCCTCGCCGGCGAGATCGGTCTATTCGCAGCGCAGCCAGCTCGGCACGCAGCGAAGCGGAGCCCGAAGGTTGCAAGCCACGAGATGGACTGCTCTGAGCCGATGTCATCGCCCCAATTATATCAACCAGCTACGAGCAAACCAAACATGGCTCGGCAGCAGGCAAATGGGATGCGCCACGGGAGCAAACGGGCGGTCTCGGCCCTGCCGGAGAAGATGACTGCCCGCCTGCTAGACGGGCAATAAGGCCGGCCGATCCCGGCGGCAAGTTACGACCCATACGCCTTTAAGCGCAGGGTAAACGGCCTCCCCGCTCTTCTAGAGAGGCTTCGGTTTGCAAAGTCGCAGAGGCTTTTCCCGACACCGCCGGTTCTGTGGCGTGAACAGCCGCGCCCGTGGCAGGCTGCGACCTGTTCGCGTTGCCAGCCCGGATCGCGCCCCCGAGATTCTCTTGCAGACGACGATCGCAGGCCGCGAGCGCGGCAGCCACAACTTCTGCCTGTGCTGCGCGTACCGTCTCGCACTCGGCCACTAGTTGCCGCACGTGTGCGCGCAGCCGCTGGTTGCGAGATTGCATTTCGACCAGGCCGCAGGCCAGTTTACCACCGACGTATAAGGACCGCCGGCGCGTGTGCAAGCGCCGCCCCACCCCTGGCATGCGGCGCACCTGCCCGGCCAGCAGCACGTCGGCAGACTGCCTTGCGATGCGCATGGCGAAAGCTATCCAGGGGCTGCCCCGCCGCGAAAAGGTACACCACGTGCGTCTCTCCAAGCGACGGGCCCCTTCTGCCGCCAACCGCTCCGCTTCGCTCACCAGGAAAGGCGATTGTGCCGACCATGCCGCCAGCGGTTTGCCGGCGCCGTCAGCAAGTATCAGCCACCGCACCTCCAGCGGATCCAACAGCTCGGCCAATGTCTCGAGCGCGCCTGTCTGGTCCCGGCAGCAAACGTCTTCTCCCAATATCCGATCCAAACCGACAGGCATTCCCTCGTACCCCTTACAGCGAGAACAGGTGCGCGTGCGTGAACAGCTCGTGGTCTAAATCCGCTAGCAGCACTTCCACGTCGTGCCTGCACAGCCCCAGCGCCGCCAGGCAACCCGAAGACAGCTCCGTCAGATTGATACCCACGCTGCTCATGCCCTTGTAGGAGCAAAGCACGTTCGCCAGCTCCACACACCGCAAAATCCCCTCATACTCGCCCGCATATTCGTCCGCCGCGTGATGGTAGCGAATGGCGGTGATGACCGCACCGGGAAACTTCCAACGCCGAGCAAACAGCTCTCCCAACTCTGTGTGGTCGAAGCCCAACACCCCCTGCTCCTGCGCCGTCAGCGGCCTGTCGGCTTGCAGAGTCAGCACCAAGCGGCGGAAGTCATCATGCACGCCCTGGTCTTCCAGAATAATGCCAATGTCGTGCAACAGGCCGGCCAGGAATGCATCCTCGAACGCCGCCATCCGCTGGCGCATGGCAATCAAACGAGCGCAAACGGCCACCGCTACCAGATGCCGCCATAGCTCGCTGCGCCGGTAGCTCCCAATAGCCTCGGAATTGCGAAACAACTCGCATACCGTGGCTGTGAGCGCCAGGTTCCGCACCTGCTTGAAGCCCAGGTACGCCACCGCAAGCTGCAAGTTCGACACGCGCGTCCGCAGCGCGTAGGCCGACGAGTTGGCACAGCGCAGCACCCGCGCCGAAAGCGCCGGGTCAGACTCCAACACAGACTTGAGTTCAGCCGCTCCGCAATTCGGGTCATTGACCGTCTCGATCACCATCGCCGCTACGTGGGGCAACGACGAGATCTCTTCGATGCGGCCTGCAGCAGCCTCCAACGACGATGCTCCAGTCTGTGATGCGATCATGGCAGGGGTGCGCGATTCGATAGTGGACTGTCCGTAAGCCCTTGCAAGGCTAGCACCTGCACAGGCGGCGGGATAGCTATTCTGAGCCGATCTTGCGGTGGACCGCTGGCGGCAAGGGCGCTGAGCTGCCAACACCTGAAAATTCGGTTCTTGCTGCTCGTACGATGGGCGCAACCTTTGGCGGTTGCGCGGCCGCGCCGTCTCCACCCGCAGGTCGGCTCCCTTGTGGCGCGCACGCCGCGGGACCGGCTGCCCAGTCCGTCCTACCCGCGCCTCCAATGCACCGGGCCACCAACAAAAACTGCACGATGTGGCCTGGCGCGTATAGATGGCTGCGGTCGCACAGGGTGCGCGCCCTCCTCGTACCCGTTGCCTCGCTACCCTATGGCGGCGGCCTGATCTGACGACAAGAGAATGCCCGTCAAACGCACACTGGGGTGTTCCTACCCCCATTTGGACCCAACCCGCACGTGGGTTGTAAAGGTGAGCAACTATCTCGCTCAACCTCTCCCCATGCCATGAGCCTGTTGCCGAGTTCGCCGGCCCGCTCACGGGCGGCGACAGCCGCTGCGACCTCCGCCCCTGGACCCCACACGGTAGCAGGAGCAAGCGCAGAAGCTTGAAGTGCGCATGTACCGGCGATATGTTTGCGCGCGTCCCTCCGATGCTGCAATCAAGCTTGCACTCGAGGCGTACGAGCGGTCTTGCACCCCTACCCCGCCGCGGCGGACTCTGGTACGTGTTCATTAGGCCATCATTCACTGTGGTTCATGCCTTGCCCGGCCCGGTTCAATGCTGCCTGACTTGATTCACACCGTTGACCAGCTAGAAGAGGTGCTCAGCCGTCCCACGCCCGCGGTTGTCGAAACCCTGCGCGCGCACCAGGGCGACCTGCTCGTGCTTGGCGCAGGGGGCAAAATGGGACCAAGCCTCTGCCGGATGGCGCGCCGCGCCGCCGACCAGGCCGGGGGCCGGCGGCGCGTGATCGCCGTGAGCCGTTTCTCCCGGCCCGCCGTGGCCGAGCAGCTTCTCACATGGGGCGTCGAGGTAGTGGCTTGCGATCTGCTTCAACCTGGCGCCGTCGACCGCCTGCCGGATGCCCCGCTGGTGGTTTCGATGCTGGGTTACAAGTTCGGCACCCGCGAATACGGCGCCACCACCTGGGCTGTGAACGTTTGGTTGGCGGGGCTCGTCGCCCAGCGCTACCGTACCAGCAGGCTGGTGTTCTTCTCGACCGGCAACGTATACGCCCTCACGCCCGTGCATCTCGGGGGAAGCGTCGAAAGCGAGCCGCCCAATCCGATGGGCGAGTACGGAGCCAGCGCGCTGGGCCGGGAGCGGATCGTCGAGTACTTTAGCCGCTGCCACACAACGCCGGTCAGCATCGTACGGCTCAACTATGCACAGGACCTGCGCTACGGCATCCTAGTAGAGCTGGCCCAAAATGTGCTCAACGAGCAGCCGATCGACCTGACGATGGGCCACTTCAACGCCATCTGGCAGGGCGACGCCAATGCCGCCGCGCTGGCCAGCCTTTCCCGCGCGGCAACGCCGCCGCTGGTCTTCAACCTCACGGGGCCGGAGACGCTCTCCGTACGCCAGGTGTGCCAAGAGTTCGGCCGCTTGCTGGGCTGCACGCCGCGGTTCATCGGCAGCGAGGCGGCCGACGCGCTGCTCAGCAACTCTCAGCTTGCCATGCGGCTGTTTGGCTATCCTACCGTGCCCCTTCAGCTAATGATCCGCTGGGTCGCCCACTGGGTAAAATCGGGCGGAGAGAACCTGGGACGGCCCACGCATTACGAAGTACGAGACGGCCGCTATTAGCAGGGGTCTTCCATGGTCGTTCACGTTGGCACCAAGTTCTACGGCAAGGTCGACCGCGTTCCGAACCTTTTCTACGTACGCACGCAGTTCTTTCATGTGCAGTTCCTGCCCCTGATCCCGCTGGGCAGCTATCTGTTGGTCGAGGGCACGAACGACGAGCGCGGAGTGAAAATACCGCTGAGCATCAAGTCGGTTTTCACCGCCTGGGTGCGCGCCGCGCTTGTGCTGATTGCGGTTGGATACGGCATCCTCACGGCAGTGCATGTGGTGCCGCTGCTCGGTAACCAGCAAGCGAGCGTTGCCAGGGTGCTTCAATACGCGGGCTGGATGGCCGGCGCTTGCCTGGTCTACTGGATAACCGTGCGTTTCAGCCGTCCCAGTTACAATCGCGCCATCAAGCTTGGCGGCTACCTCGGGCTGGAGCCTGCTGTGGTCGAGAAGTACTTGTACGACAACCTGCCAGCCGCCGAAGTGGACCTGCCAGCAGCCGAAGAAGGCATCCAGGCGGACGAAGAGGGCGCGCAGGCGGACGAAGAGGGCATGCAGGCCGCGGAGCAGCCGCCCGAGCCTCAAGAAACGCCTGAAGCAAGCGAAGATCGTTTGTAGCACGGCTCGCTCGCGGCGGGGGCACGGCTACGATCGATCGGCCGCGCGATCAGTGCCATTTTCAGCAGCCACGACCTGGCTTGTAACCCGGCCCTTGGCCAGCCGGGTGTGGAGCAATTCCCCGCTGCGGAGGGTGCCGGCATCGCGCACCACGGCACCATCTACTGCCCTGGTGGTAATGCTGTACCCGCGAGCGAGCACGGCCAGCGGGCTGAGCGATTCGAGCCGTGCCGCCGTCGCTCCCAGGTCGCGGCGCGCCGCTTCGCACCTGTGCCAGACGCCGCGAGACGCACGTAAACCAAGTTCGTCCAGACGCTGCATCAATGCGTGTACGCGATCATAGGGGCGACGGAAGACGGGGCGTGCCGCAAGTTGGTGCAAGCGCGTGCGCATGGTGCGAGACCGCTCGCGCAACACCCCTGCCAGCCGCCGGCGGTACGAGTCGAGCAGCCCCACGACCTCCTCGGCCGATGGGACCACGCGCTCCGCCGCCTCGCTGGGCGTAAGCGCCCGCACGTCGGCCGCCAGGTCGGCTAGCGTCACGTCGATCTCGTGCCCCACGGCAGACACTACGGGGATCCTTGAAGCCACGATCGCACGCACCAGCACCTCTTCGTTGAAAGCCCACAGGTCTTCCATGCTGCCGCCGCCTCGGGCCAGCACGATGCCGTCGAACTGGGCACGCAGCGAGTTTACCTGCCGGATCGCCTGCGCGATTTCTCGTGCAGCGCCGGCGCCCTGCACGCGTACCGGCACGACGAGCACGTCGGTCAGGCGCCAGCGTCGGCCGAGCACCTCCAAGAAGTCGCGCACGGCCGCGCCAGAGGGGCTGGTTACGAGCGCAAGCCGCCGGGGGAATCTCGGCAGCGGCCGTTTGCGGGCTTTATCGAACAGCCCCTCCGCTGCCAGCCGCTCTCGCAGGCGGCGCAGGGCGAGTTCCAAAGCGCCCTCGCCCAGCGGCACCACTTGAGTGACGATGAGCTGGTAATTCCCCCTGGGCGGATAGACGTCGATGCGTCCGCGGCAGACTACCTGCATGCCGTCGGCCAGGTCGAACCGCAGGCGCGTGGCCGTGCTGCGCCACACCACCGCAGCGAGCTGCGCCGAATCGTCCTTCAACGAGAAGTACAAATGGCCCGATTGAGGCCGGGCCAGGTTGGAGATCTCGCCGCTTACCCACACGTCGGCAAACGTCTCGCCCAGCAGTTCGTGGATCTGCGCCGTAAGCTCCGAGACGCTGAGCACCTCTGGCTCGGAGCCGGCGGCGGGGAATAATGAAGGCTGAGACATGTAACGCGCTCCGGCACGTCTGGGCCGGTGCCGATCGATATCTACCACCTGCACTGACGGCGCGGCGCTTGCAGCGCTCGACCGCCCACAACGCCGCTGACATCTGCCAAGGCCGCGCAAGTACGCCACGCAGGTGCAGCCGCCATTTTGCATCGTCACGACCTTGCTGGCCAGTGGCGCACATGCCGCTCTGCCCGGCACGGACGTTCGTGATCATGGCGCGGCAGTCGGCAGCTTCGTCAAGCTTTGCAGGCCGCAGGCCGGGCAGCCCGGGGCAGAGAGCCATCCTCCCGCAGGGAGATACCCTGCGCCCCTACCAATCGACACCAGGCCCGTGAGTATGACGCACACTGCCGCTGCGCGCAGCACGCGCTGCCGCGCGCGAAGCGAAAGCAGTCCCGCCCCCACGCCCATCAGAATAAGCGCGGGAGAAGTGCCCAGGCCGAACGCCGCCATCCGCGCCGCCCCACCCCACGCACTCCCGCCTCCCGCGGCCGCTGCCAGGTAGGCATAAACTAGCCCGCACGGCAAGAAACCCGTAAACACCCCGGCCAGAAAGGCCGATCCCACTCCTGGCCCGCGCAAGAGTGGCGCCAGCAGCGGTGCACCCAGGCACCCGCCGGGCCCAACGCCGCGCCTCTTGACCACCCCCGCGGCAGCCAACCCTTGCCAAACCAACAGACACCCCGCAAGCACAGCCAGAATCGCCTGTGCCGGAACTGCCCCAGGCAACGCGCGAGCCAGTTCGCTACCTGCCTGACCTACGACCACTCCCCCGAAGGCATACGTACAGATTCGGCCGGCGCTATACGCAAACTGCCGATGTAATGCCGCGGCCGCTCGCCGCGCCGTACTTCCCAGCGCCACCGCGTAGCCGCCGCACATGCCCACGCAATGGGCCGAGCCCAATAATCCTCCTACTGACGTAAGCAATAATTCCAACATGGCGGCTCACAATGCGGGCGCAGCATGCACGTCGTCGTGCACAGAGGGCGGGCTTGCACCTTCCTCCAGCGGCGAGTGCGGCTCAGACCGCTCAGCATGCATGTCGGCCGCCGTGCTGCCGGCAGGCCAGGCAGACTCATGCTGCGAGGCGCCGTGCTCATGGGACGGTTCCGCTAGCCTAAGCGAGTTGGCAATCACCAGCAGGCTGCTTGCGGTCATGGCGGCTGCGGCCCAAACGGGCGTCAACCGCCCCGTTGCCGCGAGGTACATTCCAGCGGCGTTATAGACCAGGGCCCAGAAGAGGTTCAGCCTGACCACGCGCAGCGTGCGCCTGGCTAACTGGATAACCCAGGGAAGGCGGCTCAGATCGTCGGCCAGCAGGCAGATGTCGGCCGTCTCGCGTGCGATGTCTGCTCCTGAGCCCACGGCCAGGCCCACGTCGGCCTGGGCGAGCGCTGGCGCGTCGTTGATCCCATCTCCCACCATGGCCACGGCCCCGAAGGCCTTGCGCGCCAGCTCCACGGCCGCCAGCTTGTCTTCTGGCTGGAGCTGTGCCTGGTAATCCACTTGCAACTCGCTGGCGAGGGCAGCAGCACGGGCCTCACGGTCGCCCGTCAGGAGCATCGGGTAAAGGCCCATCTCTCGCAGCCGCCGCACGGCTTCGGCAGCGCCCGGGCGAAGCACCTCCCGAACTCCGAACACAGCAGACACCTGCTCATGGCAAGCGAGGCACACCACAGAAAGTCCCCGAGACTCGGCTTTGCCCAGCGCGTCATGCAGCTCAGAGCCAACAGCAAAGCCCTGCTGCTGCATCCATGCCAGGCTGCCCAGTGAACACCGCAGCACCGCATCTTGTGGCGGCCGCTCGGGACCGGCAGTGCTGCCATCGCCGTCGTTGGATTCTTGGGACAGTTGCACATGGGCGCAGTCGCCAATGATTCCACGGCCGGCGAATACGCGCACGTCGGCCGCGTGGGCAGGGCGTATGCCAAGCGACGCAGCATGATCTGCCACGGCACGTGCTGCGGGGTGGCGCGAAGCGTCGGCCAATGCAGCGGCGCAGGCGAGATGCTGCCGCATATCGCCCAGGACATGGCAGACTTCGACCCGTGCAGACAGGCCGGACAGGGTGCCCGTCTTGTCCAGACAGACGACGCGAACGCGCGCCAGCCGCTCGAGGGCAGAGCTGTCTGCAAGCAACACCTGCCGGCGAGCAGCCGTTCCGGCAGCCGCCCACATGGCCATGGGCGTTGCCAGACCTAGGGCGCATGGACAGGCAATCAGCACCACAGACAGTAGGACCATCAGCCCGGCCGCCAGACCATGATGCCAGGCGTGCCATGCCCCCGCGGCAACGGCGGCCAGCAGTACAAACCACGTAAACCAATGTGCGGCCACGTCTGCGAGGCGTTCGTACGTTCCTTTGGCAAGACGTGCAGAACGAACGAGGGTGAGCATTCGTCCCAGCATGCCGGCCTGCGGCGGGCCGAAGGCTATTATTTCCAGATCTCCATCCAGGTTCACCGACCCGCCGTGAACGATGCTGGGCGGCTGCCTGTACACAGGCGAGCCTTCTCCGGTGAGAATGTGTTCGTCTACGAGGGCGGCGCCGCGGAGCAGGCGGCCATCGACGGGGATGCGCTGGCCGGCAAGCACGCGCAGCAGGTCTCCGGCGCGTACTTCCTCGGCGGGGACGCTCGTCCACTCGTCCCCGCTGCGTCTCAAGACCTGCTGGGGAAGCAGGCGTTCGAGCGACCGCAACGCCTCTGTGGTTTTCAAGCGGCCGGCGGCCTCGAACCAGCGTCCCAGGGTCACGGCCACCAGAACGACGCACACGACCTCGAAGTACACTGCGCCCGTTCCGCGCAGCACAGAGATGAGAGAGTACGTAAAGGCCGCTGCCACGCCAGCGGCCAGCAACGGGTCGGTCGAAGGCCGGCGGCTCCGCAGGCTGTGCCAGGCACTCGCTGCCAAAGGATACCCCAGGAGATACACCACTGCTGCCGTGAGACCCAGGCAGGCATACCTCCAGAGATCCGAGAGCAGAGTTTCAAGCCTCTCCGGAGGCGCCGCGGGATACACGTCGCCAGTCCAGAGCGCCATGGAGAAGGCGACCACGTTCATAGTAAAGAAGACCGCCAGCGCCAGCCGTGCCGCCGTGTGGCGCACCTGGCCCTGGGCGCCCCCGCAGCCTGCCACGGCTGCTGCCACTCTACAGCCCAGGCAGCAATAGCGCGGCGCGCGGTCGGCCGCCAAGTTAGCACTGCCGGCCAGCGGCAGACCGCAAAACGCGCACGCCGTGTCTGTAAGGCCCTGTGGCTCTGTGTGTTCGGCAGGGTACACGGCTCAGACGGCGCCTATGCGCTGCGGTTAAGGCGGATTGGTCAGCTCGATGCGCAGCGACGGCACGAGGTACACCGCCACGTAGTACGCCACGAAGCACCAGAAGCAGATCCACATCAAACGCACGAACCAGGGGATTTGATTGCCGCGATAGTGGTGGAATTGGTGCTCGCCGCGGGCATCGGTCTGCTCGACCTTGGACATTACGTCACTCCTTGCCGTCAAGCATGCGTTCGCGCTCCAGCAGAAGGAGCTTGGGACGTTCGACATCGTGAAACATGCCGTTCGCCGCCGCCCAGCCGAACAGGAGCAAGAAGCCCATGCTCGCGAGCAGGTAGTTCAACACGGGGCTTACGGCAAAGGCCCCTTCTCCGCGCTCTCGCGCTAGAGCCGCTAGCTCGACGAACTTGGAACCGAAACCCCACAGGCTGGGGAGCAAAATTGCCAGGGCCAGGACGCTTGCGGTCCAACGTGCTGCGCGGCTGCGAGGCGCGAGCGAACTCATGGAGTCTCCTCCAACGTAGGAAGGGCTTGGTATGCCTCGTAATAGGGGTAGCTCTCCAACCAGGAGCCAAGCCACTGGACATACGTCATGATCGCCAGCCCCCGGCGGTTCGGCCGGTCTGCCGCGCCATCGAAGAACCAGCGATACGCCGGCATAGGAGAGCCTTCAGACAGGCTCCGCGGCTCGAAGAAGTGCGCGGCATGCCAGTCGTTGCTGCGGCGGCCGCCCTCGCGGCTCAGGTCGGGACCCACTCGCCGCGTGCCAAACATCACGGGCCGCTGTAACTCGTTCTGATACTCCCAGGTAGCCGATACCGCGCCCCAGCGACGCGGCTCGTTGGACACCGGCCGCACATACTGGCTGTGGCAATGCCAGCAGCCCTCGGCTATGTAAATCCGCCGACCCAGCGCCAGCGCCTCTGCCGCACGCTGCTGCGTAGGCTCGCCGAAATAACGCCTAAAGCTTTCGGGAAATCTCCGGCTGAGATCCTCGAACTGGTACATCAAATTGGCATTCACCAATTCGCTTGCACGCTGTTCCGGCAAGTGCCGGTACATCTCCATCGGCACCAGCGCATTGGACACCAGCGCCAACACGAAGAATCCCAGCCCGCCAATTAACAGCACCCCGGCCTTAGACTCAAACATGGGCACGCTTCCGCCAGGTAGCGATCAGATTCACCACAAAGCACACTTGCCCGCCGATAATCACTAGCCCCGCCAGCAACCGCACCATCCAGAACGGGTAGGACCCATCCACAGATGCCTCCCACGGCAGCAGCGCCGCCCAATAGTACCCCTGGAACATTCCCGCCAGGCCAAGATCTACAAACATCACCACAATACCCACCGTGCTCGCCCAAAAATGCCACTCCGCCAGCTTGTCGCTGTACCAAGGACGATCCAGCAGCCGCGGAAACAGGTAAGTCATCATCCCGAAAATCCACATGCTGAAGACGCCGAACATCACCAGGTGCGCATGGCCCACCACCCAGTCTGTAAAGTGGATCACCGCCTGAAACGTAAGCGTCACCTGCAAGGCGCATTGCAGACAGGTGATGAAATAGAGCACCATCCCAGTGTAGAACCAGCGCAGCGGCAAATTCGCCAGCGCGAGCCGCCCCGCCCCCCAGATGGTGCCGAAGAAGTTCACCAGCACTGTGGCCACCACGAGTTCCACTGCCACGGTAGCGATCACGCTACCATATTGGAGGAACATGGGGATGGGTGTGTACAGGAAATGATGGATGCCGTTCAGCGGATAGAAGAACGCTAATCCCCAGAAACCCACCAGAGAGAGGCCATGGCTCCAAATGGGCTTCTTGAGCAAGATGGGAACAAAGTAGTACATCAACCCCCAACCCAGCGGCGTCACAAACAGCCCCACCAGGTCGTGGATGAACAGCCCCGCAATGGCACCGCCGCTCGTGCCAGGGACGTAGTACTCGGGTAGAAAATTGCCCATGGCGTAGGTGAGCAGCGTCCAGACGAAGGCCGCCATGAAGTACCAGGCTGACACATACAGGGGCCCTCTGGCAGCCGTGATGGGTGCCAAGAAGTTCACGGCTACCAGCAGCAAGCCCGCCAGGGCCAGCGGATCGATCCAGGTGGGAGTCTCACCCCACTCGAGGCCCTGTGCGTGTCCCAAGAGAATGCCGCCGGCTGTCGCCAGGACCACGGCCTGCCAGGCGGCAAAAATAAACCACGAGAGCCGCCTGCTGAGCACAGGCCGCAGCGTCAGACGTGGCACGGCCCAGTGCAGCGCGCCCAGAAAGCTGTTCGCCAAGAAGCCGTAGGCCACGGCATTGGTGTGTATCATGCGCCAGCGGCCGGGAGAGAACAGCTCGATCCCCTGTAGCGGGTTGGCCTGCACGAGCTGCAAGGCCATGAGCAGCCCGCCCAGCAACGAAACGCCCAAGTAGCCGAGCGCCGCCACAAAGTACCAGGCTACCAGCCGGCGGTCCACCAGGTCGGATTCGCTTCCCGCCGTCTCGGCCCAAGGGGTGTGCGTCATGGTGCGTCCGTCACTCGCCTATAGGGGGTATAGGTGCCCAGCGGGTACGCCAGGGCCATCGTCCAGCCAAACACCAGGTGGGTGGCCGCGGCCACCCAGAAGGGGATCTCGCTCAAGATCCAGCGGCCCCCGAACAACAACGGCTGCAACCAAGAGAGGATGCCGTAGAAGTTGACGACCCAAATCGCCAGGGCCAAGGCGCTCGCCCAAACGAGCCGTTGGCCCAAACGTGCGCGGGGTGCCCACCGTGCCAAGACAAGCTGAAAGATGATCCCGTACAGCATGCCCGTGGCAATGTACAGGCAGCAGCCCACGGCCAACGCCAGCCCCCCCTCCAAACGTAGTGCCTCCTCTCCTAACGGGAACGTGAGATACACCTGGATCAGCCGCAACGGGTGCTGCCCAACTAGCAGCGACCCCACCACGTTGAAAAACAGACTCGCCAGCGCTCCCACAGCCCCCAGCATGAAACCCGTGGTGGCGTAGTAGGCCGCGTAATAGCCCGTCGCCTGCCAGGGCCGTGCTTCCTGCGCCTCGACCTCCGCTTCCAGCTCGGCGATGCGAGCACGCAGCTCGGCAAGTTCGCGGCGTTTTTGCTCAGTGTCCATCCGCCCTAGCCTCCCGCCTGCGCGCCCTCTGCCGTACCGGCCGGAGGTGTGCCGCCCGGCACCTGCCTCGGACTGCGCAATGCACGGTATTGGGCTTGTACCTCGCGGCGACGCGCGTCCGAGACAAACTGCACATAGTGCACTAAATGCCAAATGACTTCCGGCTGGGACGCGAGTGCCTGGTGATACGACGGCATGGGCGTGCCGTTCACGCCCCCGTCGATGCGTCGATAAATGTCCAGCGGCTCCGCTCCCCCGCGGAAGAGGCCGCTTGTCAGATCGGCTGCCCGTGTGCGCTGCCCCCAGTTATCGACAAAACCTTGTTCGTTCTCGCTCGTACGGCCCGTGCCGTCTGCACCGTGGCACTTGAAGCAGCCCGCCTTCTCGGTGAGAAATGCCTGCCGCCCCAGCTCGATCGATTCCCGCGTGTACGCCGGCTCTGCGATCGGCGGCACAATTACCTGCTCTCGCGCTACGCGCCATGAGTACAACACCTCGGCCACCAGGTCCGGAACGATTTCGGGGTCGATCTCCCCCTCGTTCTCCGCCTCGATCGCCAACCGCAACTCCAGCTCGCCGCGATGCGTGAGCGCCAGCACATAGTCGACCACGGCTTGCAGCTCCGTCTCAGGCAGCAGATCGAACGAGGGCATCGACGTCCCGCGGATCCCTACCCGAATGGTACGTACCAGGTCGCCTCGCAACGGCTTGGAGCCGTATGGAGTAGACATGAACTTGAAGACGCCCTTGCGGTAGTCTCTGGGGCGAGGGTTCATCACCTGTGCCACGGGCCCCGCACCATCTCCGCTGATGCCATGGCAGGCGGCGCAGTGCCGCTGGTAGACGCGAGCGCCCAAGCGAAGGTGCTGCGGATCCATGTCTGCCTGGCCCAGCAGCCGCGGCTCTTGCGGCGTGCCGCACAGCTCTGCGAGCTGGCGGCGAACCTGGTCTTGCAATGGCTCTTCGAGCGCCAACACCTCGCGGCTGCTTGCGAACTCCGGCAGCGACTCGCGCGCACAACCGGCCGCCATCAACACTAGAAGGGCCAGCCAGGCTGCACGCGCAGAAACCCGCCCGAAAAGAGTGGCGTGAACGTTGGCGATTGACGTCACCGTAGTATCGATTTCCTGTGCTTGGCGACTCGAGCCTAGTCTCGCTTTACCAGCCGATACCAGTCGATCGGCTCAATGGGAGCCCCAGGCTAGCGAATCATGTGCCAACGCTGCCAAGGTGCGTGCGCTCAGGCCATTTCGCAGGCGATCGATGCAGCCGGTGTGCCAAACAGCCGCGCGGCGCGGTGCGCAGCGGCACGCAGCGGCGCGCTCGATGTGCCCTTCGAGCACAGGTGCGGTCCAGGGCATGCAGAAGAGGGCAGAGAGCAGCTTACATGCTCCCCCGTGTGCTGCTGCTTGACGCACAGCGTCAAGCAGTGCGGCCCGGAATGCGACGAGCACTGCTCCCCGTGTGCCACTGCTTGGCCTGCCACACGCACTGCTTGAATGCGGCCGTGGTGCGTCGATCCACTTCCTGCAAGCGTATGCGCGGCCGCATTCAAGAGAGCGGCACACTCGGACATGCATCTTGCGTTGTCCGACGAGCACCACACGGTGTGTTCGCGAGGCACGCCCGCTGCCTCGGGCAAATCCCACCTGGCCGCACCTGCCGGGCCATGCTACCATAATGCGGGGGTCGGGCAGGTGGTCTGTGTTCATCTCATGCGCCGTAACGACATACGAAACATCGCCCTAATTGCACACGTCGATCATGGCAAGACTTCGCTGGTCGATTGCCTGTTGCGGCAATGCGGCCAGTTCCGCGCCGGGCAGCTTGTAGGCAGCCAGATTCTCGATAGTAACGAGCTGGAGCGCGAGCGCGGCATCACCATCCTGGCCAAGAACGTCGCCATCAGCTACCGGGGCGTGAAGATCAACGTGATCGATACGCCGGGACATGCCGACTTTGGGGGCGAGGTCGAGCGCGTGCTCCGCATGGCCGATGGGGCGCTGGTCGTGGTCGATGCAGCCGAAGGCCCCATGCCCCAGACACGCTTCGTGCTTTCCAAGGCGTTGGAGTACCGCCTGCGCCCCGTGGTGGTGATCAATAAGATCGATAGGCCCGATGCACGCCCCCAGCAGGCCCTGGACGAGATATTCGGCCTGTTCATCGAGCTGGGGGCAGACGACGAACAGGCCGACTTCCCCTATATCTTTACCAGCGCCCGCGATGGCTATGCTACGCACTCTCCCAACGAGTCTGGCACGTCGATGGAGCCGCTGTTCGAAATGATCTTGCGCGAGGTGCCTGGACCCCTGGCCGATGCGAACGCGCCGCTCCAGATGCTGGTGACCACGCTCGATTGGTCTGACTACGTGGGAAGAATCGCCGTGGGACGCGTGCATGCCGGCACGATTCGCGCCGCGGAACGCGTGGCAGTGATCAAAGATGGGGGGCGGTTGAGCGAGGGCCGAGCTGCGGCCGTTTACCTGTTCGATAAGCTGGGCCGCGTCGAAGTGCCGCAGGCCGAGGCTGGCGACATTGCCGCCATCGTGGGCCTGGACGACGTGGAGATCGGAGACACCATTTGCGACCCAGAGCGGCCCGCGGCGCTGGCGCGCCTCGAGGTGGAGCCGCCCACGCTGGAGATGATCTTCAGCGTCAACACCTCGCCGTTGGCAGGGCGTTCGGGCCGGTTCTTGACGAGCCGGCATCTGCGCGAGCGGCTGCTGCGCGAATTGGAGCGCAATGTGGCCCTGCGCGTGCGGCCCTTGGAGGGGAGCGATGCCTTCGCGGTTGCGGGGCGCGGCATCCTGCACCTGGGCGTGCTCATCGAGACCATGCGCCGCGAGGGGTACGAACTCTCGGTGGGCAAGCCGCGCGTGATCACGCGGGAGCGCAACGGTGTGGTCGAAGAGCCGTTCGAGACGTTGGTCATCGAGGTGCCGCCTGATCGGCTGGGGGCGGTGATGGAGTTGGTGGGCTCGCGCCGCGGCAAACTTCAGACCATGCAGATGCGAGGGAGCTACCAGCACCTGACTTTTTCCATACCCGCGCGGGGGCTGATTGGATTGCGCACGCGGCTGCTGAACGCCACGCAGGGCACAGCGGTCATGCACCATCGCTTTCTTGGGTATGGGCCGCAGGAGGGAGAGATTCCCGGCCGTGCCAATGGGGTGTTGGTATCGATGGTGCATGGGCGGGCGGTGGCGTTCGGCCTGGACGGTTTGCAGGAGCGGGCCGAGCTGTTCATCTCTCCTGGAGACGAGGTTTACGAGGGGATGATCGTGGGCGAGAACAGCCGCGCGGGCGACATGAACGTGAACCCGACACGTGAGAAGAAGCTCACGAACATCCGGGCGGCCGGCAATGATCGGAACATATTGCTCAAGCCGCCGCGGCAGCTCACGCTGGAGTTGGCCCTGGCGTACATCGAGGAGGACGAACTGGTCGAGGTAACGCCTGATGCCATTCGGCTGCGGAAGGCGGTGCTGAGCGAGGTCGAGCGCCGTCGCCTGGCGCGGCAGCGGGCCTAGCGCTGGGCGTGGTCGGTAACGGTCGTGGGGAGTCTGCACGCAAGCTGGGAGGGCGGGTTTCGTTGCGCAGGGCGGGTTGTGCGGGCTTTAGTTCCAGCCGTCTGCCTTGCGTCCGCTGGCGCGTTTTTCGGCACGGGTGAGCCGGTCGTCCAGCGGCGAGATGCCGAGCTTGATGGCGAATCTCGTAAGCAGGGCAACTTTGTCTGTTTGCAGCTTGGCCATAGCGGAGGACTTTTGATTATCGATGGTATGCGGGCTCTTCTTGAGGATGGCGGCCACTTGTGCAACCGTGCAGCCGAGCGAGAGCAGCCGCACCACCTGGCGTTCGACGGGGGTGAGTTCGGCAGACATGCCGGCCCGGCGGCGCTGGTAGGTCGAAACCTTGCCCCGGGGCTTCTGTGCGCGCCTGGTTGATTTGCGGCGCGTGGCGGGTTTGGAGCGCCGTGTCGTCATTCTTTCCTCAAGGTCAGCAGGTAGGCATACAGATCGGCCAGGTCCTGATCCGTCAGGTCGTTGAGCAGTCCGACAGGCATCAGAGATTGCCGGCTGGGCCGCATGGCGGAGATTTGATCGCCGGCTATCCGGAGCGTGGTGTCGGCCGAGGTTTGCAGCAGGACGGTTTGTGAAGACTCGTAGACAGCCAAGCCATGATAGGATTGCCCGTCGTGCGTCACAACGGAGACGGTCTGGTACAGAGGCGCCACATCCTTGCTGGGGTCGATGATTGCGGTGAACAGGTCGTCGCGCGAGAACCGCGCCGCGGCACCGGCGAGCGAGGGCCCCAGCCTCCCGCTCCCACTGTGGCAGCGATGGCAGGCGCGCCGTTCGAAGACGCGGAGGCCGCGCTGGGGATCTCCGGCGGACCAATCGATCTCCTGGAGGCGGGTTTGCCAGGCCGCTGCATCCACAGCGGGGGCAGAGAGCCGCGCCGCCTCTGCCGGGTATTCTGCCTTGAACCACTCGAACCATGGACCATAGGCCATGCGCAGCTCGGCAGGCGATGAGGGCGAATGCGAATGCGGCGCCTCGTCGACTCGCAGCGCACGGCCAGACCAATGCACAAGCAGTTCCGCCAGCGCTGCGCGCACCGTTCGTTCCTCCGGGGCCTCGCAGTAAGAACGCAGCGTCGCAAGGGCCTGGCCAATTTCTGCCGGATTGCCCGGTGCGGGCAGTCTCAGCAGGGCCTCGGCCGCGGCACGCACCACCTGAGGCTGAGCCGAGGCAAGTGCTTCGACCAACAGGCCGCGATCTGCCGCTTGCGGATGCTCCGCCAGTACAAGGGCCACAGCATCTCGCAGGCCGAACTCATCCCACAGAGAGCGCAAGGCCTGGCGCGCGGCATCGTCGTGCAAGCGACCGACCACCGCGACGAGTTCCGGCGTCCACGCCTGTACCCGGTCTTCGGCCGCCTGGGCAACGTGCAGCAGACGCCGCGCTGCCTGCTCGCCCGGCTCGCCGGGCATCAGAGAGGCAAACAGGGCGTGTTGCGGCAGACCAAACGCCGGCTCTTCCAGCAACGCAGCCATAAGGTTCGCGTCCCTGAAACAAAGCTGCTGGAACATCTCGCCCACGCGCGCCGGCCAGTTGCGGTCTGGTTGCATGCCGCACGATGCCAGCTTGTGGTGCACGTTTGCGAGTGCCCATGCACAGCGGCGGGTGAACTCTGCCGATCGCTCACCCGCGAGGCGCGAGACCACGATTAGGTAGTGCAGGTCGTCGTGGGGCGAGCTGGCGGCAGTCCATTGTGCGGCAATCCGCTCCAACAAGTCAGGCGTAGAAACTTGCAGCATAGAAAGCGTGCGTGCCACTTCCCTATCGAGTGCGGCCTCCCCGGTGGGAAATACAGCCTCCAGGCCGCTGAACAGCGCACGCCGCTGGTCATCGCCCAGTGCGGCCGTCAGGTTGCCGCTATACCCGCTGTATACCTCCGGCTGATCGGGCTGCACGCGCATGTCTCCCAGGGCGAGCTGAATCAACCGCACGGCCTCGAGCCGCCAGGCGAGGTGCTCGGCGTGCCGAAGCGCGTTGAGCATCCCCTGTGTCCAGGCATCGAACTCCGCTGTGTTTGCGGGTTCAGGCGGGCCGGCAATCCAGCCCCATCCCAGCCGCCGGCCGATGGGCATGCGTGGGTCGAATGCCCCCACTGCGCGCTCGAAGCTCGCCCGGCCGCCCCGTTTTGCTGCTAACACCATGGGTGCCCTGACGCGGCGGCGCGGTTGGTCCAGTGCCTCCAGCCATGCCGGCGGCTGGCGAAGCCCATCGAACAATTCTGCCGGCTGTAGGGCCAGTGCCTCCCATGCGGAACGCTGCACCCAGGCATCGCTTGCATGCGTCAGTGCTGCAAGTAGTTCGACGCCTTCGGTACTGGGTGGCATGCGGCCGATGGCCCAGGCCACGCGTGCAGCCAGCAACGGTTTGGGCTGCTCTGCGGCTGCACGGGCCACGGCGGGCGGCACGCCCCGGAACAGCTCTACCAAGACCTCCACAGCTCGCACCTGCTGGAGTTCGTCTGCGCTTGCATCGGCCACGAGGCGGCAGAACGGCTCGGGTCCCAGCGACTGCGCGAGCGGAACCCAGCGGGCACGAGACCAGCTTGCCAGGGGCTGCTCGGCCGCGAGGACCTGCGCAAGCGCATCGGCCTGGCCTGTTGTGTGCTGCGGGCATGTGCCGTCGCCCTGAGGTCCGGTGTACCGCACACAGAAAACACTGCCCCGCGTACCACGGCCGCCCACGGCAACATACAACTCGCCTGCTGGACCCACCGCGAGATCGACCGGTGCGAACCCCGTATTGCCGGTGGTCTCCAAGAAGACCTCGGGCGTGCCGCGAAAGCTGCCGTCTGTAGGGTGCAGCGAGATGTGGTAGACACGGCCAAGCGTCCAGCATGTGGAGAACACGCCGTTACGATAGCGCGGCGGGAAGGCATGGTGCCGGTAGACGAGCACTCCTGTCGGCGAGCCTCGGCCAAGCTCTGCCGTGCGTTCGACATTGTCGAAGAACGCCTCTGGCCGATTCCAGCTTCTCTGCCAGCCGGCCAGGAGCCAGCCGTGCTCCATTCCGGCGGCAACGTCGAACAGCCGTGTGGGAGCATACCAGGGAAGATGATGGTCCCGCTCGCCGTCTGAATCGACGGTAAATAGCGCGCCCGAATGATGAAAGTCCAGGTCGTAAGGATTGCGCATGCCGTGCGCAAGCACGTCTGAGGTGCTCCCGTCCGGCGCAATGCGCACGATCCCCCCGCAGCGCGGCTCCAACACCGGAGAGCCGCGTGCTGCGGCATGTTCTGGGCCAAGTCCCGCATCGTTGCCGCAGATGATATAGAACCAGCCGTCTGGTCCCCGCACCACGCCGTTGGCTCCATGTTCGGGATGCCGGAGCCTGGCCCACACTTCGCCCGGACCGTCGGCGCGGCCGTCGCCGTCTGCGTCGGTCAGCCGCAACACGGAGTTGTCTCCCGTGCACACCAGGTGCGGCCCGTCGAAGTACATGCCGTGCGCCCCGCTGGCCGGCAACTCAGAAAACAGCTCGGCCCTGTCGGCGCGGCCGTCGCCGTCTTCGTCCAGCAGTCGTTTCACGTAGTTTGGCCCGGCTGCGACTACGCGCCCGGCGGCGTCGATCGTCAGGGAGTAAATGTTGTGCGCCAGCTCATCATCGGCAAACTGCACGACCTCGAAGCCCGGTGGCACGCGCAGGCCCAAGTCAGCACCCTCGGGCGGCCCGCCTGCCAGCGCCGCTGCGTCCAAATTTGTTAACGCCTTGCACGCCAGCCAAGCACCGAACACCGCCGCACATGCGGCGCGCCGGCCCGTCGCAGCCGCGCACGTACCGCGTAAACGCTCGGTCCGCTGCGGCATCACTCTGCCTCCACTAGCACATCGACTTCAAGCTGCTCGCCGTTCCGCAGGATGGTGAGCCTGACCGTCGTGCCAAGCTGCCGCTCCTCCAATGCGGCGTACAGATCGTTCACCGTGTTGACCGCCTGCCCATCCACCGCCAGGATCACGTCTCCCAATTGCAGCCGCCCTCCGCGGCCGAACTGCGTGGGACGCAACCCTGCACGCGCCGCCGCGCCCCTCGGCAATACGTTCAGCACCAACACGCCCGGCCTCCGCCAGGCATGGTCCGGCACAAACGTGGCGCCAATCCCCGGTCGGACCGTACGGCCATAGCGCAGAATCTGCGGCACCACGCGATTCACCGTATCGACCGGCACCGCGAACCCTATGCCCGCATATGCCCCCGTGGGACTGTAGATCGCCGTGTTCACGCCAATCAGCCTGCCAGCACTATCCAGCAAAGGACCGCCCGAGTTGCCCGGGTTGATGGCCGCGTCCGTCTGGATCACGCCACGAATCGTCCGGTCCTGAGCCGTCTCGATCTCGCGCCCCAAGCCGCTGATCACGCCCGTCGTCAACGTCTGATCCAAACCGAACGGATTGCCGATCGCAAACACCTTTTGCCCCACCTCCAGATCGCGCGAGGTTCCCACGAGGATGGGCCGCAGGCTGGCGGCCGGCGCGTCGATCTTGAGCACCGCCAGATCCTGCTCCGGAGCAATGCCCACAAGCTCCGCGTCGTAATACGTGTGGTCGGCCAGCGTGACGCGCGCCGCGTTCGCCCCCTCGATCACGTGATAGTTGGTAACCACGTGCCCTTGCGAGTCCCAAATGAAGCCCGTGCCGGTACCGCGCGGAATGGCGTACGGATTGAACGAAAAAAAGTCTCGCCTCACTGTGGCGGTCGCAATATGCACCACAGAGGGAGACGCCTGCCGGAACAGCTCGATGGTGCTCTTCTCATCGGCCGCCAGCTCCCCCCGCGGGGTGATCGGCCGCGGCTGCGCATTCGAGTCGCCCAGCGGCTGCAACGACGGCAGCCAGGTTCGCACCACGAGTGCAACCAGCACCAGCAGTAGCAGAATCCAGGGCAGTCGCTGGTTGAGATAGCTGCCCGTACCGGCGGGCCTGGGGTGATACTCCATCGTTTCATGATCCTTTCTTCAGTGAGCTGCACCTGGGCCGACGCAGCAGCAGGCAGTGCAGGTTTGGCCTGCCTCATCCCTCGGCCGGCTCTCCGCCGTTCTGGCGCGCTGGGGCTTGATAGGGCCGTTGGCGGCCCCACGGACTCGGCCCGCTTACGCACCGGCCTGGCAGCCGCCGGGGGTTAGTGCACCCACCGCTTGGGAAAGCCGGCCAAGGCGCCGCCCGAGGGCTTCCACAGCACGACCTCGTCGATGCGGGCAGCCAACTCCACGTCGCTATAGGTAATAGCCCGCACCCGGTGCGTCTGCAACTTCACCGTAACTTTGGCGTATCCCACGCTCAGGTCAGGGTGGTGCCAGGCAGCCTCAGCCACGTATCCGATGGCCTGCACCAGCAGCATGGTATGCGTCCAGCCGGGCGTATTGTACGTGCGCCGCAGCCAGCCCTCGTGGACCTCCCACCCCGGTAGCCGTTGAAGGGCGGCGGTCAGCTCCTCTTCCGTCAATACATGGTCTTCGCTCATGGCGGGCTACTCCTGGCGCGGTTGCACAATCGGCCCATACATCTCGGGCCGACGATCGCGAAACCGATGAATCTCGTGCTTGCCGGGCACACGAACGATGTGCTTGTTGCGAGCAAGCTGCGGGTCGATTTCTGCAAACAGCGTGCAGGGCTCGCTACCAGCGGCTTGCAGCGTGCGGCCATGCGGGTCGCAAATGCGTGAGCGGCCGATGAACGCGAAGCCCCGCTCCACGCCGACGCGGTTGGCTGCCAGATAGTAAATGTGGTTCTCCAGCGCCCGCGTGTTCAAGACGTGCTCCGCGGTGCACTGTGCTCCTGGCGGCCAATTGGTCGGCAGCACGACCAGGTCCGCGCCGGCCAGGGCCATCACGCGAGCGGTCTCTGGAAAGGACCCATCGTAGCAGATGTTCATCCCCAGCCGCACCGGACCGGCGGCCGTGGCCAGCTCCCATATGCCAGGCGGTCTGTCTCCCGGCGTGGCAAATCGATCCACACCAAGATATGGAAGATGCAGCTTGCGATAACTCCCGACTAGTCCACTTGGGCCTACAAGCACGCAGGCGTTGTATACCCGGCCATCCTCGCGCTCCAACATGCCGGCAACGATGTAGATTCCCAGCCTGCCACACACCTGTTGCAGCCAATTCGTGGCCGGGCCGGGAACCGGTTCGGCAAACTCCCGTGCTTCTTCCAGGCTATCGAAGCAGTAGCCGGCGACGGCGCACTCGGGAAACACCACAAGCTGTGCGCCCACGGCGGCCGCCTGGCTTGCCAAGGCGGCCATCGCCTCCAGATTCGCCTGCGGCTCACCAAAGGCGATGTCGCACTGGACTGCCGCAATCTTTACGTTCTCGCTCATGATGCATCTCTCTGCGGGCAGACACCGCCGATTCTCCCACAATAACCTCCGCACGGGCAAGCGACGCAGGACTCGCTTAGTATTTCGTTTCCCTGCTCTAGGCTGCACGCCACCGCAGCTTGCTATCCCCAGCGCGGCCGGCAATCGAGCGCTGCAAGGTCCCCATTGCTGGAGTGTGGCGGCATGGTGCCCCTGGTATCAGGCTAGCAAGAACGCAGCGGCAGTGTGAGATCGCAAGCGACAATGTGCGTGGAAAAGGTCTCAGACTGCACGCGCCGCAATTTTGCTGCAAATGCGAACTAGGAATTCATGGGCCACATGTGCAACAACGTCGTAGTGCCTGAGCAAGCGGGGACGCTTGCTCTACGAGCGGCCTTCCCCGGAGGGGAGAGGTGGTGTGCGATCGGCCGCGGTGAGCAGTTCCAGGGTTGGCTGCCACTGGGTGTCGGGTTCCCAGGGCCAGCAGGGGCGCTGCCGATGCTGGTATTCGTAACGCCAGAAATCGCTGGGAGCACATCCCGGCGCCTGTACCAGGATGATCTCCCGCGCACGCTCGCCGTAGGCCGCGCGAAATCCGCAGGGACTCTTCGCTACCAGCACGCTGGCGGCAAAGGGGTCCAGACCGGCTGTTTGGAACAGCTCGGGGGCAAAGTGCGGGCCGCTATGGCTGGTGAGCACAAGCAGCACGTCTCCCGCACGAAGCAGGGCGGAGCGCCCCATATCGAATCGCAGGTTCTTGCCCAGGTGGTGGCCGGTGAGTGCAAAGCGTGCGTCGAACAGCCGCTCTACGCGGGCTGCCAGGTTGATGGGCCGGGCAAACCGGCTATCGCGGCGTCCGCCCAGCGGGCCCTGCCAGGCGGCGCCGCTGCCCGACACTGCGGCCTGCGCCACCACCTCTGGGGCTACCAGCGTGACAAGGGCCGGCCGCGGCCAGCGATACTTGAGCAGTTCTTGCAGTACCCATGTGCTGTCTCCTGGCGCGCCGCTGGTGGTGGCATCGGCGCTGTCTGAGAGGACGACCAAGCCTTCGGCGCAGAGGGCGTGTGCGCGGGCCACGGCCTCTCCCACGGGCAGGAGATCGGGCAGGTAGCGGGCGCGGTGTTGCCACACGTCGCTCGCCAAGCGGAGGGCCGTCGCTTGTGCGACATCGGCTCGGGCGTCGCCCGTGACCACGACGGTAGTGCCCAGGCGTGGAACATCGAGCCAGGGTTGTACTGTTGCCAGGCCGGCAGAGAGTACATGGGGCTGAGATTCCGCGGCTTGCAACGATTCTCGGAGGTCGAAGCTGATGCTCTGCGGATCTTGCGTGTTTGCACGCTCAGCGGGAACGACCAGCGGCAGCCGTACGAGCGCGGTTACGGGACGAGCGCCTTCGAGGAGGATGCGCCTCAGGAGCCGAGCTGCGCGCACGCCCGTTTCGAACATATCGATATGCGGCGCGGTGTGGTACAGCACCAGGGCATCGGCATTGCGGACCATTTGCGGCGTGATGTTGGCGTGCAGGTCGAGCGTGGCCACGACCGGAACGCGGGGGCCGACCACAGTGCGCACCGCTTGGAGCAACTCTCCTTCCACGTCGGGCGCTGCTTCGGCCGCCATGGCGCCGTGCAGAGCCAGCAGGATGCCATCGAGCCGGCCTGCTTGCTCAAGGCTGCCGACCAGTTCGCCTCGCAGCCACTCGAAGGTTTCGTGCGTTGCCAGGCCGGAAGGCCAGGCCCCCAACCGCACCAGGCCGCAAAGTTCGACCGTCTCGGGCCAAGCGCGCAGCGATTGGATGAATCCGCCCATCTCATTGGTATCAGCAAGCTGCGAGATGCATGCCTCGCCGCGAAGCACGCCTAGCGGCTCGAAGTCGGCCGGCGTGGTGGGAAGAGGATTGAACGTGTTCGTTTCTTGCCAGATGTTGCCGAGTGCAATCCGCAGCATGGATAGGACTCCTCCGGCGGCCCGCCGTGCAGGCAGCGCCTCCGTTTCGCCGGCCGATCGAGCCGCCGGCCGTTGTGTTGTCAAATGAATGCCAAAAGGGCCTTAGGCCGGCCGCCGAATTCGCGGCATCCATTTGCAAAGCAAGATACCGCCGAAGTACAGGCACAACAGCGGCACCAGCATGAACCACACGCTGATCGGGTCGGCGGGCGTGAGCACGGCAGAGAGCACCACGATCACCATGACGGCGATGCGCCACTTGGCCAGATAGGCCTGCACGCTCAAGATGCCAAGCCGCTCCAGAAACAGCATCACCAGCGGAAGCTGGAAGCTGACGCCAAAGCCCAGCGGCAACAGCAGCACGAAGCTCAGCCACTCGCTGATTCGCAGGTCGACCTCCAGGCCAAGGCTGCGGTTGAAGTCGAACAGAAAATTCAGCACGGGGCCGAACACGAAGAAATAGGCCAGCGCCGCCCCGCTGAGGAACAACATCAGGCTGAAGGGTGCAAATACGTAGACGTAGCGCTTCTCGTGCGGGTAGAGTCCGGCGGCAATGAACGACCAGATGAAGTAGAAGGCAAAAGGGCTGGAGATGATGATGCCCACCACCAGCGAGGCCTTGAGGTAGATCATGAAGCCTTCCGGTGCACCCAGCGTGCTTGGCTTGATCCGCGAGTCTTCGCGTAGCGGGTACCAGGCAAATAGGGGCAGCAGCGAAGATTCGTCTGCCTGCTGCATGGTAGCGGCGTCGCCCTGCTCGATGCCGCCAGCAATCTCGGGGCTGGGTTGTCGGGCCCCCGGTTGCTGGGGCCGGTCGTGGCGGCCGCCGTCGCGCCCGGTTCCGGCGTGCCGGGCGCCGTCGCGTTGGCCGCCGGAGTCGCTGCTCCCATCGGCGCCAGCCTCGTTTCGGCGCGAGGAGCCTGGGTGTTTGTCCCCGCGGATCTGCGATTGCCGGCCCCCCGCATCGCGCGCGCCTTTGCCGGAGGACTGTTTTCTTTCTGCCGTGTGCTCCGAACGGCCGGCCCTCGCAGGGGCTTGGCCGACAGCGTTGCCGTTCGGCTCCCCAGCGGCCTGGGGGTGGTCCCGCCAATATGCACGCAGCGTGCCGGCAACCACGTGCGGGTGGACGTAGTGAATCTGGTAGATCAGCCCGCGGTCGAACAGCAGGTGTTCTGCCTCTTGCAAAGAATAGGGTGGCGTCTTGCCCGCCGCCTGTTGCTGCTGGGACCAGGTTTGATAGTAGTCCCAGTACCGGGCCTGGTAGTAGTTCACCAGCGCTCTTTGCAAGGGTGCCGTGATCACGTCCACCACGCGCTGGCCCAGAAAGAAGCCGATAATGGTGCCGATGCCGATGCTGAGGACGGCCTTCATCAGAGAGGCACGCAGCTCTTCTAGGTGCTCCCCGAAGGTCATCGTGGAGTCTTTGAAGAGGTCGTCGTCTCGCGGCCTTAACATACAGCTAGGGTATGGGCGTGTGGGGGTTAGGAGATCACGGCGGCACGCAGAGCCCGCAGGCACGCGCCAAGGCCGGTCTGCCTGGGCAAACCAGCAGCTCGGCAGGGCCTACGGGCGCGAGGTCCTGCTGGGTTGTGCCCGCGCCGTGCCTTGCGGAGCCGAGGCAGCAGGGCCATGGGAGGCTCTGGGCGCATGATGGCACTGCGTTCAAGAATAACACCCCAATGTGTGGCCGACAATGCAGGGCTGCCGTCTCGCCTGCCGCTAAATGGCCTCGCTGCCGCGTTCGCCAGTGCGGATGCGAATGCAGTCTTCTAGCGGCAACACAAAGATCTTGCCGTCTCCAATCTGCCCGTGCGGCCCCGTGCGCCCGCCCTTGATGATGGCCTGGATGGTCGGCTCGACGAAGTCTTCGTTCACCGCGATCTGGAGCTGTACCTTGCGCAGCAGGTTGACCGAGAACTCGTGTCCGCGAAAGGTCTCGGTATGTCCCCTTTGCCGGCCGAAGCCCTGCACGTCCATGACCGTGAGTCGAAAGACCTCTACCTCGGTCAGCGCGGCCTTCACGGCCTCGAGCCGGCTGGGTTGGATAATGGCAATGATCAGCTTCATGGCATGGCTCACCCGTTGCATGGTCATCGTAGCCCGCATCCTGAATTTACTCAAGCAAAAGAACGCCAAGAGTGCAGCCAGCGCGGGGGCATTCGCTCCTTCCCCTGCCTCCGCTATGCTCGATTGGATCTTGCGCCCCCCTTGCCGCCGCGCGGGTCCCTGAGTGTTTCTTCCCCCGCCCGCTGTCCCTGCCGCTACTTCCCGGGCGGCTGAGCCCGTTGCGGTCCCTCCAGGCCGTTCGTTAACATGCCACCACGTTTCACGCTTTGCGCACCCCAGCTCATCCCCATGCATCGAACGTCGCTCGCCTTGGTCCGCCTGTCCCTCTTCTTGCTGCTCGGCTCCGCTTCGCAGGGCCGCGCGGAAGAGCCTGCTGATCTGTACCCGTTCAGCAACGAGTTGCGCGTGCTGGCAGAAGACGTGGCTAGCCCCGAGTACCGCCAGCTTGTAGACGAAATGCTCATCACCGACCTGTTGGCCGAGTGGCAACGGGTCGAGACGCCCGACAGTTCGGCCCGCTTCGTGCAGCAGCATGGGGGCCGAGAACGCGTACTCTCTGATCCGGCGTTGCGCGCCGCCTACGAGCGGCGGTTGGCCGTTGAAGAAGAGTTTCTGCACATCATGCGCGCCGGCTTTGCACGCCACGGCGTGCGGCCGCCCTTTGACGAGGGGGCACGTGCCCGCCCCGCCGGCACCACCAGCGGCACGGGCCCGCAAGAGCGTCCCGTCCTCTCCGTGGTCTTGCCGGCGCCTGGTGCAGCCGACCATTGGCCTCGGTTTCGCGGGCCAGACGGCCAAGGCATCGCGCGCACCCGTGGCCTGCCAGTGCGCTGGGGACGCAACGAGAACGTCGCCTGGCGCACCCCGCTGCCGCCGGGCAACTCTTCTCCCATCATTTGGGGAGATCGAATCTTTCTCACCAGTGCGGGGCCGGACGGCAGCGGGCGGAGCGTCCATTGCCTGAGGCGTACGGACGGCCAGTTGCTCTGGACCGCCCCTTGCCCCCCGCACGAGGTCGAGCCCATGGTGCGAGACAAGAACGGCTATGCCTCGGCCACGCCGGTGACTGATGGAGAGCGGGTGATCGCTTACTTCGGTTCGGGAGGATTGTTGGCGCTCGACTTCGAAGGCCGGCAGCTTTGGCACCATCCACTGCCGGGATTCGACAGCACGTGGGGTAGCGGCTCCAGTCCGCTGTTGTACGAAGACAGCCTGATCCTGATCCACGATCAGAACCGGGCGGACTCGCTGTTTTTGTGCTTGGACAAGCGCACGGGCGAGTTGCGTTGGCAGCGGCAGCGTGCCCGGGCGATGGGCTGGTCGACGCCCGTGGTGGTGCGCGTGGGGGACCATGACGAGCTGCTGTTTGCAGGCGGCGAGACGGTGAAGGGCTACGATCCGCATACGGGCGCGGAGTTGTGGTCGCTGAGCGGTCCCACGCACGAGGTGATTCCTACGTTGGTGGTGGGGAGGGATTTGATTTACTCGGCGTCGGGGCGGCTGGGGCCGACGTTGGCTCTAGTGCCGGGCGGGCGGGGAGACGTCACGGCGACGCACCTGGTGTGGCAGACAGTGCGCGGGGGGCCGCACGTACCCTCGCCCATCCTGTACGAGGGGCGGCTGTACACGGTGAACGATACGGGGATTGCCACGGCGCTGGATGCGCAGAGCGGCGAGGTAGTGTGGCAGCATAGGATTCGCGATCGCTTTTCGGCTTCTCCGGTGGCCGCGGAGGGACTGCTTTATGTTTGCAGCGAGAGCGGCAGCACGTACGTGTTGCGTGCCGGCGACTCGTACGAGTTGGTGGCCAAAAACGAACTTGGGGAGCCCATCTTGGCGTCGCCGGCCGCGCTTGCTGGGCGTCTGTACGTCCGTACGGCCGAGGCGTTGTATTGCCTGGGTGCGGCGGCCGGAGAATGAAACTGTTTCTTTAGGCGGGTGAGGCTGCGTTTGAGGCGCTCGGTTGGGGCGAGGCGCATCCCTGCCCGAGCGTGTGCTGGCGCAGCGCCATAGCTGGGGCCATCGGTGCAGAGCGGCGCGTGGGTTTCGCAGGTGCATGGCGGTGGTTTGCGCCGTTTCGGGGGCCGGGACGCCCCCACGGCGGGGAGCGCGGCGTCAGACCCAACTCCTGCATCAGGGCCAGTTCCGCGCCGCCCCCACGGCGGGGAGCGCGGGTGTGGTCGCAGACCGTGGGGCACCGCCAGAGCCTCCGCGCGTCACGGGCAGGTGCGGGCTGTGGGTCGGCGGCTCGCGGCGTGGACGCCGGGGCTATCTGTGCGCGAACACGCAACTGGGGCGGTATTGGTTGACACGCATACTGGCGAGAATAAAATGGGCGGTTTCGCACGTGCGGGAGATCGAGCATTGAGTAGCATGACCGCTGGGGGCGAGGGGTTGGGGGTGCTTTACCCCCCGCCGACCGCCGGGAGGAGGGTATTGGATCGCGCCATTGAGAAGGCCGACGTACTGATCGAAGCCCTGGAGTGGATCCGGCGGTTTCGCGACAAGTACACGGTGATCAAGCTGGGGGGCAGCGTGCTGGAAGATACCGGTGCGTTGCGGCATCTGTTGCTGGACATTGTGTTCATGCGCACGGTGGGCATGCGGCCTGTGGTGGTGCACGGGGGTGGTGCGGCCATCAACCGCGCGATGCGTGCGGCGGGGCTGGAGCCGCAGTTCGTGCAGGGGCGGCGGTACACGGACGCCGCCACGCGAGACATTGTGGAGCGTGTGCTGGCCTACGAAACGAACGAGGCGATCTTCCAGACGATCGAAGAGCTGGGCGGTCGGGCGGCACCCTTGAACTTTCGCACCACGAACGTGCTATTTGGGGAGCGGCTGCAACTCGCCGACGGGGAGGGCCGGCCCATCGACCTGGGCTACGTGGGCCGCGTGACGCGGGTCGATCGTACCACGATCGATAACCTCTGCTATGCCGGCATTGTGCCGATCATTCCCTCGATGTGCCTCGATGCGGCCAAAGAGAAACTGAACGTAAACGCCGACACGGCGGCCATGGCCGTAGCGGAGGCCTTGGCTGCGGAGAAGCTCGTGTTTTTGAGCGACGTGAACGGCGTACGCCGCGTGAAGGACGATCCCTCCACGCTGATCAACTCGCTTACGGTCCAGGAGGCCCGCGAACTGCTGCGCAGCGGCGCCGTGGACGAAGGCATGATCCCCAAGCTTGAAGCTTGCCTGGAGATCCTAGATCGCGGCGTGCGCAAGGTGCATATCATCGACGGCCGCCTGCGGCATTCGTTACTGTTGGAGGTATACACCAGCAAGGGGGTGGGTACCGAGATCGTCGCGCAGCGCCAGCCCTGAGCGTGCGCGGGCAACGGCAGCCGCCTGGCCCCGCGCGAACCGCGCCGCGGCCCCCCTGCTCATGATCGTTTGTACTGCATTGCCTCTGGGAGCCAGCACGTGGCCACACTTCAGCAAGCTTCTTCGGCAGAAGTTGTCGAGATCTTCCAGCGCTACGTAGTCCCCAACTACACGCGCTTTCCCGTATGCCTGGTGCGGGGCGAGGGATCGTACGTGTGGGATGCCGAGGGGAACCGTTATCTCGACCTCTTTCCCGGCTGGGGTTGCAATCTGCTCGGCCACTGTCCGCCGCCTGTGGTCCGCGCGGTGCAGGAGCAGGTGGCGACGCTGATCCATGTACCCAACACGTGGTATACCGAGGCGCAGGGGCTATGGGCGCAGGCATTGAGCGAACGCAGCTTCGGCGGGCAGGCATTTTTCTGCAATTCGGGGGCGGAGGCGAACGAGGCGGCCATCAAGCTGGCACGGCTGCACACGCCGCCGGAGCGGTACAAGATCATCACGTTTACGGGGAGCTTTCATGGCCGCACCCTGGCAGCCACCACGGCCACGGCCCAACCGAAGTATCACGAGGGCCTGGGGCCGCTGATGGCGGGCTTTGTGTACGCGCCGTTTGGAGATTTGGAGGCGGTCGAGCGGCTGATCGACGGCGAGACGGCCGCCATCATGATCGAGCCGGTGCAGGGAGAGGGAGGCATCAATCTGCCGCCTGAGGGCTTTTTGCCGGGCCTGCGCGACTTGTGCGATCGGCACGGACTGCTCCTGATCTTCGACGAAGTGCAGACCGGCTGCGGCCGCACGGGACGTTGGTTTGCCTACCAGCACTTCGGCGTGGTGCCAGACATCATGACGCTGGCGAAGGGCCTGTGCGGCGGCCTGGCCGGCGGTGCCTTGCTGGCCAGGCCCGACGTGGCACGCAGCCTGCGGCCCGGCATGCATGCCGCAACCTTTGGCGGCAATCCGCTGGCTGCGCGTGCGGGCATCGCCACCCTGGAGATGATCGAGTCTGAACAACTGCTCGAGAACGTCTCGCGGCTCGAGGCGATCTTCCGCGAACGTCTGCAAGACCTGCGCCGAACCAGCCAGCTCGTCGTCGACGTGCGCATGCTCGGGCTGATGATCGGCGTCGAGCTGGCAGTGGCCGGCGCGCCCATCGTGCAAAAATGCCTCGAACGCCGCCTGCTCATCAATTGCACCCAACAGGTCGTGCTGCGGCTGTTGCCTGCCATGACTCTAGCACCCGAACAAGCCCACGAGGCCTGCGACATCCTGGCCGACGTGCTGGCCCAACACACCCCCTAGCAGCGGATATGCGACACCTCATCACGCTGCACGAACTGAAACGAGGAGAAATCGAGCGGATCTTCGCCATCGCCGAAGATCTCAAAAGCAAGTACCAGCAAGGCCTGCGCGAACCGCTGCTGCCCGGCCGCGTGCTGGCTTTACTCTTCGAGAAGCCGTCTCTACGCACTCGCGTCAGCTTCGAGGCGGCCATGACGCACCTCGGCGGCACCAGCCTGTTTCTGGGAGACGATGTGGGTTGGGGCTCGCGCGAATCGATGGCCGACTTCGCCCGCGTACTCAGCACGTATGTCGATGCAATTGTCGTTCGGGCCCATGACCACGCCAAGCTGCTCGAGCTGGCCACTTTCAGCTCTTGCCCAGTGATCAACGGGCTCACCGACCAGGCCCATCCCTGCCAGGCACTCGCCGATCTGTTCACCCTCCGCGAGCGGCTGGGCATGCTCCGCGGCCAGACCCTGGCGTTTGTGGGAGACGGCAATAACGTGGCTCGCAGCCTGGCCGTCGGCTGTGCCAAACTCGGCATGCACTTTGTGCTCTCTTGCCCCGAGGCCTACCGGCTGGAGGACGCCTTCATCGCTCGCCTACGGCAAGACCAGCCAGACATGCGTTACACCTACATACCCGACCCCCGTGCCGCCGTCGCACAGGCCGCCGCCGTGTACACCGATGTGTGGGCCAGCATGGGACAGGAGTCCCAGGCCGCCGAGCGACGCGCGGCCTTCTCCTCCTACCAAGTGAACAGCGAACTGATGGAGCACGCGCCGGCAAATACGTACTTCATGCACTGCATGCCGGCCCATCGGGGCGAAGAAGTGACCGACGAAGTCATCGACGGCCCGCGCAGCATCGTGGTCGAGCAGGCCGCCAATCGTCTGCATGTGCAGAAGGGCATCCTTGCCTGGATGCTGGGCAGCAGGCAGTAGTCCTTCAGCCCGCGGGCGCGGTCTCGCTCGCCTGGAAGCCGCATGTCTTGTGCGAGCCGTCGCAAAAGGGCTTCTTGGCAGAGTGGCCGCAGCGGCACAGGGCATAGGAGGGCTTATCCGATGCCAGCGGGAAGGGGTTGCCAAGATGGTCGACCAGCTTGAAGGGGCCCTCGACCAGCAGCGGGCCGTTGGGACGCACGCGAATCACTACTTCGGTCATGGCGGGTTACGTCTCGTTGAAGGAAGTCAAAACAGGATGCGATCTGAAACGTGGCGGCCCTTCGGGAACCACCCTCCGGCCGTTGGAGGCCGAAATCACACGCGGCGATGGCCTCGAAACTGACATCCCGGGCCCGGTGCACCATTTGCCGGTATGCGGCACGCTCCCGAGCCGCTGCTGCTGCAAGCAGCCCGGTCATCTTACCAGGGCATCGAACATCCGCCCACCCACGACGCCGCAGCCAAACACAACAGCGGGAACAGCACCAGCACGGCCGCGTATGTGAACAGGCTCGTCCAGCGCTTTTGGGGCCACCTGGCCATGGCAAACGCTCCTACTCCCCTTGAGTGCTGCCAGAAGGCGCCCCCGTTGCAGCCGCGTCCGCATCTCGGCCGATGGCACCTGCCGCATTTCCAAAGCTGGGCTGCAATGCGGCCTGCATGGCCCTCTCGGCAACGGCCTGGGCAGGCACCGCCGCGGTAAACTGCACGCATACGGTCATGACATCGTCTGCCGGCCGCGGCAGGCGTGCCTCGACGCGGGCACCGAACGGCGCCGCCTGCGTCACCCTGAGCCGTGCCTCGGGGCCCGACTGCTGTTGGCATTGTACCTCGGGCGTTCCTTGCAGCGGCGGGCAGAAGGCCACGTGGGTCGTGGCATGCTGGCTTCCCTGTGGCAAGGTCAGCCGCAGCGTACCGGCGACGAGTTCGCGCCCCGAAGCGTCTCTTCCCCGAATAAGATGCTGATCGACTTCGTGCACGTCGAGCGGTACAACCGGCTGCGGCAGGCAGGTCTCGGCCTGGAGAGCCTGCCCCGGTTGAGCGGCCGTCTCTACGCGGCCGGCCCGCACCCTGCGATGTGCATGTGCGCCCCATGTGCCACCGAAAAACAGAACGACCTGGGCCAACGCACACACCAATAGCAGGCAAGGGATCGTCGCCCCTCTGCCGGGTAGCCACACGGCCCAGGTTGTGGCCAACGTGGCAGCAGGCGGCGTCAAGCCGAGCAACCACCTGCCCGGACGGGCTGGCTTAGTATCCGCAGCTCGCAGGCCGCGCTTTGCATCGAGCAGCACGAGCGCAGCGGCTGTGCCCGCCAGCCCCAGACCAACCAGAATCGCCACACCCAAAAGAGGCGGCTGCACTGCAAGTGCTCCCTCCAGCCGGCGCGTCGCCAGCAACACCGCTACAACGAGCGGCAGCCACCACACGGCCCACCACGCGAGGCGCCCCCATGCGAGGTGCGGCAGTGCGAGGCGCCCAACTCCCAGAGGCTCCCACACTAGATGCCCCCACCGCAAGCGCCGGCATGCTGTCTGGTATGGTCCTACCGCGAGCCGCTGCCCGGCCGCCAGGGGCTGTCCTGCCACCTCGTCCTGCGTGGCCCCACTCGCCGTGGTACGCCGCATGGTTCCCATCACCAACGTCAGGGGGGCATGCACAGGGCGGCAAGCTGCATCGGCATGCCGCCGACTCGCGAAAGCCTCAACCGGCCGCCAGCGCCATGCCAGCAGCCTCCGCCGCCAATTCGGCGGCGCGGTGCGTGCTCTCCCAAGTGAATTCAGGTTCACTGCGGCCAAAATGCCCGCCCGCCGCCGTTAGCCGGTAGATGGGCCGACGCAAATCCAGGTACTCGATGATCCCGCCCGGAGAAAGCGGAAACAGCTCCCGCACCAGCCGGCACAGCCGCTCGTCATCGATCTTGCCGGTACCGAAAGTATCCACGTGCACGCTTACCGGGTCCGATAGACCAATCGCATATGCAAGCTGCACCTCGCACCGCTCGGCAAGCTCCGCTGCCACCAGGTTCTTCGCCACGTGACGCGCCATGTACGCGGCGCTGCGGTCCACCTTGGTGGGATCCTTCCCGCTGAATGCCCCCCCCCCATGCCGGCTCCAACCGCCGTACGTATCCACAATGATCTTACGCCCCGTCAGCCCGCAATCTCCCAGCGGCCCGCCCACTTCGAACCGGCCCGTGGGATTGATGTGATACGTTATCCTGCCGTCCGACAGCTCCGGCGGCAGGCACGGCCGCACCACCTGGTCGATCACAAACCGCCGTATCTCCCCCTGAGAGACCCCAGGCGCATGCTGCGTCGATACCACCACCGTGTCCACGCGCACGGGCCGCTGACCCTCGAACTCCACCGTGACCTGGCACTTGGAGTCCGGACGAATCCAGTCCACCACCCCCTGCCGCCGTACCTGGGTCAGACGATTCGTGATCCGGTGCGCCAGCGCGATCGGCAGCGGCATCAGCTCCGGCGTGTGATTGCACGCGTAACCGAACATCAGCCCCTGGTCGCCGGCGCCAATGCCCTTGCCCCGCGACGCGTCCTCGTCGACCCCCAAGGCGATGTCGGGGCTTTGCTTGCCCAGCATCACGATGACCGCGCACGTATCTCCGCACAGGCCGATGCGGTCGTCTGTGTAGCCCACGTCGTTGATCACCTTGCGGGCAACCTCTGCAAAATCCACAAAGGCTTGCGTGCGGATCTCGCCAGCCAGAACGGCTGCGCCCGTGGTTACCAAGGTCTCACAGGCCACGCGGCTGGTAGGATCCTCAGCAAGCAGGGCATCGAGGATGCCGTCTGAAATCTGATCGGCCAGCTTGTCTGGATGACCCATGCTGACCGATTCGCTGCTAAACAGGTACTTGGTGGCCACGAACGGGGACTCCTGGTGAGCGGTCCCGTGCAGGCGGAAGCACAGCCTGCGGCATCTCTGAAAGCCGCTTGCGCCGTCGTCCCGAGCAAGTGGGGAAAGCACGGGCACCGTGGGGCGATTATAGGCGGTGCAAGGCCCCACGTTCAACGGCACGTGCGACGCACGGGAATAATGGCGGAGCCTTTGCTGGCGACGGGCGTGGGCGGCCCGAGAAACGCCCCGAAGGCAAGTGGAGCAATCGCGTTGAGCTGTTTCAGGCAATCAGCGATTGCCACTGGTTGCCAGAAGGCGGTCAGTTGCTGAAGAACCAGCTCCAGTCTTTGTAGTCCTCGTAATAACCCGTGTGAACGCTCAGGTCTTCATGCACCCGGGCACCAAACCAGCCCCACGGATAGCCGCGTGTGCCGACCTCGGTTGCCCGGTAGCCGAGGTGCACCCGGCCATGCCGCCCGCTGCGGTTGCAGCCATACGAGACTGGCTGAAGCGATGGATATACGAGGACGAACCGCGATTGGGCATCCACGGCGTGCGCACCTGTGTGGGGGATGCGCCCCGTAACAACCCCGGCACGGGGTGCCACGCGCTCTCGCCAGCCGGGCCGGCACCACGGCCCGGCTGCCATGGCCGGTGCTTGCACCAGGATCACCAGCAATAACCCAGCAAGCAGGCAGGAAGTCATCGAGCCTATTCTGGCCGGAATACTTGGCATGGGTGCTTGTACCTCTTCGCAGGCCCAATGTGCTGGTCGGCGTTGCGTGCACCGTGCACTTACCAGCGGCGTTGCGTGCACCACGCAGACTGCGTGCGCCATGCACCTTTCTTTGCACCTGGTGCGATGCATTCTGCCGGCAAAGATGCCCCGGCGCACTATCGGTTTTATCGGTTTTTTGGCGACCGTAGCTGGAATCTGGGGCGTTGCGTGTGGAGCCAAGTACGCAATATCGCACGGCAGCCAGCAGTTGCGCAAGCCTGGCATCGCGCATGCAGGCCCGAGATAGCGCAGGTGCCCCGGCTTTTGCAGCCTCTTGTGCGTTGTCCAAGCACCCCCCATTGGCAAGCGGGGCTGGCTGGGCTGGCAAACGGGGGCCCTTGTGCTGCTGGCGCTGCGATAAGCGGAACTGCTTGCCTTTGTTGAACTTCGCAAGCGGTGACGCCTGCCTGGTTGCACTCAGCAACCCGTGACGCTTGCCTGGTTAGACTTCATAAGGGCAACGCTCGCGCCGGTCGCACTTAGCAAGCGGCAACGCTTGCGATATACAACAGCGGACGAGTGGTGCGATATGCTTCTACTCCTTGCGCCGCAGGGCGAAGGACGTGTAGTGGATGCCGGTCTCGTCGTCGGAGAGCAGGGCGCCCCCGGGCGCGAGATACTGTTGCAACACGGCAAACGGCGGGAGCGGATTCTGCTCAAGCGCCTGGTTCAACCCCCTGAGCAGCTCGCTCTGCTGGGCACCGCGCCGCAGACCCTCGCGGGTTTGTTCGGCAGTGAGCAGGTCATAGACCATCCGCATTCCCTCTTCGGGGCGGTTGAAAGAGATCATGGCTGCCGCAGCCCCTCCGGGCTGGCGGCTGATCTTGCTGGCGACCAGCTTGTAGTCGAGCGCCTCGCCCAGCGAATTGGCCGGATCGCTTGAGGCGACCACAGCACGGTGGAAGGCACTCGCGCGGTCAGCGATCACCAGATCGGTACCCAGGATGCCCACGCAAGGCCTGCGCGGCTCGCCCTGGTCGTTCGGATTGGGCAACGCGGTATTCAGTTCGTAGTACGCCACTCCGCCGTAGTTTTGGCGGGAAAGCTGCGCTGCAAAGCGGCTGACCAGCTTATCGAAAACAGCTTGGAACGCGGCTGCATCCCTGAGCCGCAGGCCGACTACCGTGGCCTGGCTAGTGAGCGTAACGGGCTTCTCGATCCAAGTGGCCAGGACCACGCGGCCCTCCAGCCCGGCTAGCAACTCGGCTCGCAGGTCGATGCCGAGCCTGTCCCGGGCCCGGTCTGCTACGGCACGGGCAAAGGCGCCCTGACCCTGGAAGCTATCGATCAGGCGTTCGAGCTTGTCGTAGGTTTGCTCGAAGTCCCAGTAGAGAGAGCTGTAACTGGCGGCATCGGCGGGCACCCAGGCGGGGGGGGTATTGTCTCCGCTGGCCAGGGCGACCAGTTCCATTACCCCCGCGCGCGGGCTTTCGAGCAATACGTGGAAGTGCGTCAGAAAATCGTACTGCTCTGTGGCCAGGGCCACGGTGCCGCCCAGGGCTTTGAGTCCGTCGAGCCCTAACGCTGGAAGAATGGCCAGCCCCACACGTGCCTGGGCGTTATTGGCGCCGGCCGTACGGACCAGCTCGATCGGATCCACATACCAAATGAACTGGGGCGCATCGTCGGCAGAGCTGCGGCAGCGCGAGAGAATGGCAGCGTACGACGGGTTCTGAGACAGGCTGTTCGCACTGCCCGATTCCCACGCTTCCAGCACCCCCTCGAGCAGGCCAGGATCGTTGCTGAGCAACAGGTGCCCTGCCTTCTCGCACCAAGCCACCCGCGGCTGGCCGCCGTTAGGACCGCCCGGAAGTGTGTACAATACCAGCTCGGCATCGCCCACGACCTGGCTGGTGCGTTGACCTCCTCGCTCTTCGAGCAGGGCCTCGGCACGCTGTAGCATTTTGTTGAGGGTAATGATGTTGTCTCGGGCCTCCACGAGCGCGATCACGCCCGGCGGCTGCATCTCGCGGGCCACCACGCCGATGGCCAACTCCCCCTGCGGAATTGCTAGCAGATCATCCAGGCTTGCCCCCACCTGGTCCTGTACGGCCTGAAAAGCCTCTGCCAACGTGCCGTACACCTGCTCCAGAAGGGGCTGCAATTGGGGATCACGCCCCATACGGCCCAGGGCTGTGGTGCTGAACCGTTCTTTGAACTCCGCAGCACTCGTGAGCGAGAGAAACACCACAGTGTTGCTGGGGAACAACTGCGCTGCTGGTGCTCGCTCCGCCACGGCCGGCCGCGCCCCCACGGCCATTGCCCAGGCCAGCCAAACACCCGCCACACACCGCCAAACCACGCGCACAAACTGTCGATCCACGATTAGGTTCCTCGTTCAAACGACAATCCCGCCAGCCCACAACTGGGCCGTCTCGCCTTCGTGTTCCAATACCCACCCGCCGGCGGCTTGGTTTCATCTCGGCCGGATTTTCTTCGATACCAAATCGGGCATATATGGGGCAAGAACTCGCGGCTCGCTGCCAAAGGGGGTTACAGCGGCACTCCGCCTTCCACGCTCCGCAACACCCTGGGGCCATTCTCCCCTGAAGCGAGACGTGTTACGAGTAGGGGAGAGAGCGGTGGCGGCACATTGTGCCGGTCACCGCTGCTGAATCAAGGCTGCGTGCATAGGCCGGCAATGGCTGGCACGCGGCATGGTCTTGCAAGAGTGCCCAAGTTCCCCTCGCACATATGAGCAGCCGCTGCTTGAATGCGGCCCGAGGAAAGTCTGCCGATGCCTCTGCAACGCCCCCAAGCTGCGTTCAATGATGGCCCTTGCCGCGCCCAACCCTCGGTCCCAGCTCCTTCTCCTCTTAATCAGCGGAAGGGGGTCGAACCGCAACAAGTTGCGCAAGCGCGGGCTTATCGGCACTAACGTCACGACCGGCCCGGGCAAGTGGTGTAGCGACCGAACCATGCGATCCGATCCCTGCATCAGGTCGTGTGCAACGGTTTGCCAGGCGGTGCCGGCAGTGTCGGCGCTTCGCTTTGTGGCCGGCTCGACAGGCCGAACCTTCACAGGTTGCCTGGCGCCGTAGCGCAGCGCCACCCTTCGCCCCACAGTACCCTCCCTCGCTAAAGGGGGGAAGTTGGGGGCGGTGCTGCTTGGCTGCGTTGCTTCGCTGGCCCTTGGCTTCAGAAAGCGGTTGCTGCCTTGCCGCGGCTCGCCAAAACGCGGGTGAAGCTCGATGGGCGCTCCAGCGGCACCTCAGCCCACACTCTGTGCGCGTGCGGCTGCCGCGAGTGCCGCTAGGGCGAGTGCGGCCACGTAGTCCTGAAACCACATGATGCACGTCGGTCTTTCTAGGCTGACCCGAACCTTCTCGCGAGCGCACGGAAAAGCCATGCAGTGCCGGTGTGGCACCGGCCCCCCCTCCGACCTCGTTATCCGCCGCCGGCCTCTCTTGCCGTCCGCACGTGGGAGCTATCGGCCCAAGCCTGTATAATTCCACAGCCAGATTACTCCCACCAGCAAGGCCCAGGTACGATGACCACGCCAAAAACAAGGGCAGAAGATCCGTCTGAGGATGCGGCGGTGCGAGCAGGAGGCGAGACCTCGTTCGCCGAAACCGCCCTGACACTGGGCGGCAAGAGCGAGGACGAGGCACGCCGCACCGGAGCCATCGACCGCGCGGACGATTTGGTCGAGGCCCTGTTCGCCCCGCAGTACCAGACAACCGCCAGTCCCGTGCACCGCGCGGTGTGGGATGATCGCTTCCCTGCGGAGCTGTTCCTGTTGCGGCCCGCGGCCACCCCAGAGCACGTGAGCCGGGTGATGGAAGACTCGCTCGAGGTGGTGCAGCGGCATCGCCGCGCCGGCACGCTGTTGGACGCGCAGCGCAAACTCTCCTCAACCCTGCTGCGCGAGCTGGGAGAGGCCGGCTATTGGGGGCTGCTGGTGGGCCGGGCCTATGGCGGAGCGGGCGCTCCGTTTGCCAGCTTCGCTCCCTTCCTTACACGCATGGCGATGCTCGACCCCACTACGGCTGGCATGGCAAGTGTGCATGGGTGCATCGGGGCTGTGGATCCCGTGCGAACCTTCGGCAACCAGGAGCAGAAAGAGCGTTTCTTGCCCAAGCTGGCCAGCGGAGAGCGCTTAAGCGCCTTCGCCCTCACCGAGCCCAACGCTGGCAGCGATCTCACGGCTCTGCGGACTACGGCCGTGCTCGATGGGCACGAATATGTGGTCAACGGCGAGAAGCTGTTCATCACCAACGTGTTGCCGGGCCGCACCATTGGCTTGGTGTGTCTGATCGAGGGTAAGCCGGCTGTGCTGGTGGTCGATCTGCCTGACGCAGAGGACGAGCATTTTCAGCTCAAGCGCTACGGGCTGTATGCGCTCAAACACACGCACAATCAGGGGATCGTGTTTCGCGATTTTCGCGTGCCAGCGGCAAACCTCTTGCAGCCGCCGCGCGGGGACGGTCTGACGATCGCCTACCACGGGTTGAATCTGGGCCGCGTGTCCTTGTGTGCCACGGCCGCCGGCAGCATGCGGCTGATGTTGGCCAACCTGCTTCCCTGGGTACGGTTTCGCAAGACCTATGGGGCGCCCATCGGCACCCGAGAACTCGTGCGACGTAGGATTGGCCGGCTGGCGGGGCTGATCGTCGCGGCCGACGCGCTCGTGGAGTGGTGCTCCACACTCATCGATCAAGGCTTCCGCGGGGAGATGGAGTGCATTGTGGCCAAGATCTTCGGCAGCGAGGCGCAGAAAGAATCGGCCGTCGAGTATCTGATGAAGACGCACGGCGGGCGGGCTTTCTTGCACGGCCACATGTTCGGCGACAACGTGCATGAGTTTCTCGCACCCTGCATCTACGAAGGGGAGGGGGAGATGTTGGGGATGGCTTTTTTCAAGTCGCTGGTGAAGCACCACGCCATGACCTACTTTGAGCCGGTAGGCAAGGCGCTGGCCGCGGCCGGTATTCGGCGGCCGAACATGCTCAACCCAGCCCACCTCTGGGCATTGCGCAGGCCGCTGGCGCGGTATGCCGGCTGGCTTGTGCGAGAGACGCTGCGCTGGCGCCGCAGTACGCGCTTGCCGCCGCTGCCGGAGCCGCTCGGCCGGCATGCGCAGTTTGCGGCAGCGTTTCTGGTCCACGCGAGGCTAGAGACAAGCGCCGCCTTGCGCAAGCACCAGCTTGCGCTGGCCGATCGCCAGTGCCGCATGGCCGAACTCTCGCAGCGCGTGCAGGATGCCGTAACCATGCTCTGCACCAGCCTGTACGCCGGACGACAAGACGACGAACTCGTGCGCGCCGCGGCGGATGTGGTCTGTCAGGATCTTGCCCGCCGGCTCACGGGCGAGCGCCCCAGCGACAGGTATTTTCGCGCAGTCACTCGCCTGGGAGAGGCGATTGTGGATGGAGGCTTTCGCTCCATCGCCGGCGTCGAGGCGGGCGAGATCCTCATGCCGTACCAGGACTGATCCAGGCGGATCTGGAATCAAATGCCAGAGTCTCACGCACTACGCGGTCATGCAGGCGAGAGGGATTCGCATGACTTGCGTTCATTGCGGGCTGCGAAGGTCTCATACGTCGGGCCTGTGGGTGCGTGTCGCTTCGTAGCCCGACCTCGTGGCTGACGGGCGATCCTGCATCGCGCTTCCTGGTGGGGCAGGGCTTCATAGTACGAGCAGCAGGCGGACTGGGGAGTCCCTCCCACTGGGCCTTCCCACAGCGCATTTCGACAGGTGCTTTCAGCGGGGAGCAGGAGCCGGGGCGGCCTCTTGGCTACGCCAAAATCTCGTGTACCACGCGGCCGTGGATGTCGGTGAGACGGAAGTCGCGCCCCTGGAAGCGGTAGGTGAGCCGCTCGTGGTCGATCCCCAGGCAGTGCAGGATGGTCGCCTGCAAGTCGTGCACGTGTACGGGATTCTCGGTGATGTTGTAGCTGAAGTCGTCCGTTTCGCCGTAGACCAGGCCGCGGCGGATACCGCCGCCGGCGAGCCACATGGCGAAGTTGCGCGGGTGATGGTCGCGGCCGTAGTTCTCTTGCGTGAGCGTGCCCTGGCTGTAGATGGTGCGGCCGAATTCGCCGCCCCAGACCACCAGCGTGTCTTCCAACAGGCCGCGCTGCTTGAGGTCCTTGATCAGGCCTGCGCAGGGCTGGTCGACGTCTCGGCATTGCGGGCGGATGTTCTTGGGCAGGTCTCCATGGTGGTCCCAGCCGCGAATGAACACCTGGGTGAAGCGCACGCCGCGCTCTGCCAGCCGGCGTGCCAACAGGCAGTTGTAGGCGAAGGTGCCGGGCGTGCGCACGTCGGGGCCGTAGAGATCCAGCACGTGCTGCGGCTCGCCTGAGATGTCGATCAATTCGGGCACCGAGGTCTGCATGCGGAAGGCCATCTCGTACTGGGCAATCCGTGTGAGGATCTCCGGGTCGCCCTGTGCCTGGTATTTCTTTTCGTTCAACTCGGCCAAGCCGTCGAGCATCTTGCGCCGGGCAGAGCTGCCCACGCCCGGCGGGTTGGCCAGGTACAGCACTGGATCTCCCTGTGAGCGCAGGGCCACTCCCTGGTGCCGGGTCGGCAAGAAGCCGCTCCCCCACAAGCGAGCGAACAGGGCCTGGCTGGCCGCTTTGGAACTCCAACTGCTGGTGAGCACCACGAAGGCCGGCAAGTCTTCGTTGGGGCTGCCCAGGCCATAGGAGATCCAGGCCCCCGTGCTGGGGCGGCCCGGCAACTGGCTGCCGGTGAGGATGAAGGTGATGGCCGGGTCGTGGTTGATGGCCTCGGTGTGCAGCGTCTTGACGATGGTGATTTCGTCGGCGATCGAAGCCGTGTGCGGCAACAGTTCGCTGATCCACGCGCCGTGCTCGCCGTGCTGGTGGAACTTGAACAGCGACGGGGCGATGGGAAACCGCGCCTGGCCCGACGTCATGGTGGTGATGCGCTGGCCGCCCCGCACCGAGTCGGGCAGATCCTTGTCGAACCACTCGTGCATCTTCGGCTTGTAGTCGAAGAGGTCCATCTGCGAGGGGCCGTCGGCCATGAACAGCCAGATCACGCGGCGGGCACGAGGCTGCACGTGGAACGCCGTGAGTTCGCCCAGCGGGCGTTCCTCGTCCGCAAACAGCCGCGGGTTGAGAAGCGAGGCCAGCGCCACGCCGCCGATGCCGGCCGCGGCTCGGCCAAAGAAATGGCGGCGGGTTTCACGCAGCATCGACTCTTGGCGCGGATCCATGGTTGGCTCCCTGGTCTGACGCCGCCCAGCCAGCAGGCTCGGCGGTTACTCCTTGGTTATCGCCTCATCGAGATTGAGGAGCAAGTTGGCCACCATGGTGTAGGCGGCCAGCTCGGCCACGTCGGCCTCGGGGGGCCGGGGGCTCTCTCCTACGCTGAGCAACCTCTCTGCTGCCGCGCGGTCTGACTGAAACTCGGTCTGCTGGGCTGCCAGCACGCGCAACAGCACCTCCAGCTCGTCGCCAGACGGCAGCCGGGCCGCCACCAGGCGAAAGCCCAGACGCAATCGATCTGCCGCCTCCCCACCGCCGGCCAGCATCCGCTGGGCCAAGTGCCGAGACGCCTCCACGTATTGCTCGTCGTTCATCAGCACCAGCGACTGCAAGGGCGTGTTCGTCCGCGCACGCCGCACCGTGCAGGTCTCGCGCGAGGGAGCATCGAACGCAGCCAGGCCAGGGGGCGGGGCCGTACGCTTCCAGAACGTGTATAGGCTGCGCCGATACAGGGCAGACCCCGCGTCGCGCTTGAACACGCTCGTGTTGCTGCCCACGAAACCAACCGCCTCCCACACCCCCTCGGGCTGATAAGGCTTGACGCTCCGGCCGCCCATCTGTTCGACCAATAGCCCGCTGGCGTACAACGCGGCATCTCGCACAACCTCGGCATCCATGCGGAACCGCGGCCCCCGGGCCAACAGCACGTTCGCCGGATCTCGCTCCCACAGCTCTGGTGCGACTTGCGAAGACTGCTGATAGGTGTACGAACCCACCATCAATCGCAGCATGTGCTGCACGTTCCAGCCCGATGCAATGAACTCGCTCGCCAGCCAGTCGAGCAGTTCAGGATGGCTGGGCCACTGCCCCTGCGAGCCGAAGTCTTCCGGCGTCTTCACGAGGCCAACGCCGAAAAGCTGCTGCCAGAGACGGTTGATGGTGACCCGCGCCGTGAGCGGGTGATTGGGGTCGACCAGCCAGCGGGCCAGGCCCAGGCGGTTGGGCGGGCTGTCAGCCGGCATGGGGGGGAGAGCGGCCGGCGTACCCGGCTGCACTGGCTCGCCCGGCTTATCGTACGCGCCGCGGATAAGTATGTATGTCTGCCGCGGTTCGGGCATGTCTTGCATGACCATCGTCTTGGGTATGGCAGCCTCCAGGTCTTTGAGCCTCTTATCCAGCTCGGCTGCCTGGCCAAGCAGCGGTTCGAATTGTGCTCGCGTGGGCGGATAGACGTATTGCAGAAAATAGTCTCGCAGGGTTTGCACTTGCTCGGGCGAGCGTTCGGCGGCGGCCGCGTTCAGGGCCGCGCGCACAGGCTCGGGCAGCGATGTGCCACCCAGAGTACGTTCGGCGGCCTCCCAAGCGGCTAGCGATTCGAACTCCCCCCCCACCTGGGGCGTGCGGGTGACGATGCCGGCCTGGTCCCAATACACGGTACCGCCGTATTGTGTGAACGCCCAACCATTGATCAGGGTGCCGGCCCCCAGGCCCACCTCCGCGGCCGGAACTTCCAGTCGCACCCATTGGCCGGCCTGCGGCAGCGGACCCATGAGCTTGCGGCTGGGCGTGCCGAGCGTTCCCCACGGGATGAGGTCCTCTCCCCAGGCTGCGCGGTGCTCCCACGAGCCGTCGTTGAATTGCAGCATGATCTGCTGGGGAGGGTTCTGCGGGTCGAGGTAGACGAAGCAGAAAAGCGTATCTCCTTCTCCCACGCGCAGGGGGGGGTTGGCGCCCGTGAAAAAGTGCTGGCTCAGGCCGGAGGCCGTCCGTGTGCTGGCGCGTTGGCCGCTGTAGACGGGTGCAGGCGCGGAGGCCCATTGCCATTCGCCTCCGTCTGCCGTGGGCTGAGCGGCTGGGGGGAGGTCGTCGTCGATCCACACGACTTCCCGCGGCTCGGGTGCGTGACCGGCGTCGGGCGTGGGGTCGGTGTATTGCACCTGAGCCAAGGCCGCGGAGATTTGCTGGCGCACTTGGGCGAGCTGGCGGGCAAGCTCGTCCTGTTCGCGTTCTTGATCGGGTGTGGGCACGGCCAGGATGGGCGGCGGCAGCAGGGCGTTGCCGTCCATGGCCGCCTCGGCCACGCTGTTGAAAAAGGCCATCAACTGGTAGAAGTCCCGCTGGGTGAAGGGGTCGTACTTGTGGTCGTGGCACACGGCGCAGCCGAGCGTCAGGCCCAGAAAGACGGTGCTCGTGGTTTCAACGCGGTCGACGGCATAGCGGACGCGAACCTCTTCGTCGATCGAGCCCCCCTCGCTGGTCGAGACATTGCAGCGGTTGAATCCCGTGGCGACGCGCTGCTCGCGGGTGGCATCGGGCAGCAAGTCTCCGGCAAGCTGTTCGATGACGAAGCGGTCGAAGGGCATATTGCGGTTGAAGGCCGCGATCACCCAGTCTCGGTAGGGCCAAAGCGAGCGTTCGTTATCGAGGTGCAGGCCGTGGGTGTCTCCGTAGCGGGCGGCGTCGAGCCAGTAGCGGGCCATGTGCTCGCCGTAGCGGGGAGAGGCGAGCAGCCGCGAGACGAGCCGGTCATAGGCGTCGGGCGAGGCGTCTGCGAGAAAGGCATCGACCTCCTCGGGCGTGGGGGGGAGACCGGTGAGGTCGAGCGTCAGGCGGCGGACGAGGGTTACACGGTCTGCCGGCGGGCTGGGCTCGAGTCCCTCGGCCTCCAGCCTGGCCAGCACAAAACGGTCGATCGGGTTGCGGACCAGCTCCTCATGGCGCACGGCTGGCGGCTCCGGCCGCACCACTGGGACAAAGGCCCAGTGGGGACGCCACTCGGCCCCCTCGTCGATCCAGCGGCGGATGAGTTCAATCTGCTCGGGCGCCAGCCGCTTGCCACTTGAAGGAGGCGGCATCTTGAGATCGGGATCCTCGCTAGCAATGCGGCGGTAGAGTTCGCTCGCATCGCTGTTGCCGGGCGCCACGATGGCAGTCTCTGCGCTCGATCGGGCGAGCAAGCCCTCGGCCGTATCGAGCCGCAGATTTGCCTGACGCTCCTTCTCGTCCGGACCGTGGCACTTGTAGCAGGTGTTCGAGAGGATCGGCCGAATATCGCGGCTGAAGTTGACCGGTTCGGCCGCCGCGGCTGGTTGCGAAAGAATCCCCACGGCGGCGCAATGCAGTACAAGGGGCAATAGGCGGGCGAGTCTCATGGCAGGTCCTGCGAGGCGGGTATGCTGCGATTATAGTTGGTCGTGGACCCGCAGCATATGGGTACCCGGCGGCGGGCGCACCGCGGCCAGCCTGGCACCCGCTGGCGGCTGGTCCCAAAGGCCCCCGCAAGCTAGCGTGGGGCGCGAGTTAAAAGAGCCGCAACTGCCCGGCGAGCGCGGGAGGCTCGAACCGGCTGCTATCGCACTCGGGCAGTCCAGGTGCAAGTCCATGCTTGCGGGCAAAGGTGCGAAAGAGCTGCCCGATTTGCTCGGCGATCGGCCCAGAGCCTCGCATGCGGCGGCCGAACTGCGAGTCGTTCAGCCCTCCACCCCGCGTGGCACGAATCTGCCCCACAACCCGCTCTTTTGCGTCCGGCAGCGTTCGTTCGAGCCAGTCTAGGAACACCGGTTGTACGGTTTGGGGCAGCCGCAGGAGCACGTATCCGGCAGCCTGCGCGCCCGCCTCGGCGGCGGCTGCCAGCAAGGCGGGTATCTCTCGATCGTTCAGACCCGGTATGACCGGTGCCACCATCACCCCGACCGGAATCTGCGCGGCTGCCAAGCCTTGCATGGCACGCAAGCGGGCAGCCGGAGTGCTGGTGCGCGGCTCCATGCTACGAGCCAGGGCGGCATCGAGCGTGGTCAGACTCAGGTAGACGTGTACCAGCCGCTGCGCCGCCATCGGTTGAAGCAGATCGAGATCCCTCAGCACTAGGGCATTCTTGGTGACAATGCACACGGGCTGCCGGCAGGCCAGGGCAACGTCCAGGCAGGCGCGCGTCAGCCGGTAGCGCCGCTCGGCCGGCTGATAGCAATCTGTCACACCGGAGAATGCTACAAGCTGTGCGTCCCATCCAGGCCGGGCCAGAAACTGGCGAAACAGCTCCGCCGCACGGTGCTTGACCATGATCTTGCGTTCAAAGTCGATCCCGGCGCTCAATCCCAAATACTCGTGCGTGGGCCGCGCGTAGCAGTAGCTGCACCCGTGCTGGCAGCCGCGATAAGGATTCACGCTGTAGCGAAAGGGAACGTCCGGGCTATCGTTCTCCGTGACGATCGACTGCGATGCGTCGGGAAGATACTCTACCTGCTCGTCAGCCAACGCCGCAGCCAGGTCTTCTTCGTCAATAAGCTGCTCCAGATCCGGCTCTCGCCTTATGGACTCAAAGCGATTGGGCGGATTCGTTTGTGCCCCACGGCCGCGCATCGTTCCCATCGCACGTTCCGCACGAATGCCGGGTCATGCCTCGCCGAACGCAGCCCGCAGCTCGTCTAGGTATCGTGGGCAGGCCTGGCGGGGATCCTCGGACTCTTCGAACTCCAACACAATGTAGCCTCGATAGCCCGCATCTCGCAGCAGGCCGGCCAGGCGCCGGAAATCGGCCGGTTCGCGCGGGCCGTTCCCCTGCTGCACGACAACCTTCACTTGCACGTTCACCGCATACGGGGCCAGCATCGCCAGCTCGGCATACACATCGGCGCTGTGGAAGTTGCCCGTATCGAGGTTCACGCCAAACCAGGGACTCCGCACGGCCCGCACCAGCTCGAGCATCCCCTCGGCCGTGCTAGTGAGGCCCCCGTGGTTCTCCAACGCCAGCATCACCCCGTGCTCCCCAGCGTACTGGCAGCACTCTTCTATCGCCTCGATCGCCAGCCGCCGAGCCTCGGGCTCAGATACCTGACCGCTCGCCCCCCCTGAGAAAATGCGAATCACCGGCGCTCCCAACAGCACAGCATGATCGACCCACCGCTTGACCAGTGCAAGCTGCTCATCGCGCTTGCTGCCCGGTGGGAGGCAGAAATCGTTGCCCACCGCCGTGCCCGATACGTCGAGGCCCAACTTGAAACAAAGCTGCTTGAGCGTACAGAGGTACTCTCGCGTGACAGGCTGCGGAAAGTAGTAGGAGGTGAGTTCGGTACCTTCCAGTCCCATGCGGGCACAATCGTGAACAAAGTCAAAAAGGGTAAGTGGCGGCGAGGCCCCTGTCAGCAGGTCGCGGTAGCTGTAGGCGGCCAAGCTGAATTTGAACTTGGCCGCCGAGGCGCTGCCGGACACGGCACTGCGGTCGATCGGATCGATGGCCTGTGCCATGCGTGCGGCCGCTGCGGAGGCCAGTGTGCAACCGCCCAGTGCCATGCCCGCCAGCCAGCGGCGGCGGCTGTGTGTGCGCGGTGCGACAGCAGAGGGATCGCTCGTGCGCGCGCGGAGCTGGTTCTCCCTTGGCTGCGTCGTGCTGCACGGGCGAGTAAATAATGGCGATGGATCTACAGAACGCTGCGGCAACATGGCAACTCCTCGAGGCAGCGGCTAATTCGGCCCTGCGGCTGTTCGGCAAGAGCGACTGCTTTCGATTCTGCTCCACCGGGCGGCAGGATACAAGCCTGCCGCCACGCTCGCTGCCGAGCAAGCGTATTGTTTGCACGGGCCAAGGGCAGCCCTCGAGTGTCAGAGCTATGGCAAGCCCAGAACGGGGCGGTTTGCCCGGCGCAGCGCACGGCCGAGCCGCAGCCGCTGCTGTTATGGCTATTCGCCCGTGCTGGCCGGGCGGGAAGTTCACCATTCACCGTGGGCCGTTCACTATGGGCCGTTCACCATTCGCCGTTCGTCTCGCAGCCATGCTGGCGGGCCGGCAAGCCGCCGCAAGCTGCTTCTACGTCCGAGCCTTGCAACCGCGTGGGAACGTTCGCAGACCTTCAGTCCCGAGCAGAAGCCGCGGGACGCTGGTTGATAGCTGGCTGTGTCACAATGTGGGGGTGGCGGGCGTATGGGTGGTAATGGCGATTCCAAGTGGCGTGTGCTGCGGCAAATGGCCCGGCGAGGTACATTGGCCATATCAATCGAAGGAACCTAACTCATGCGGTCTCTTGTAAAGTGCGTCGTCGCGAGCGTCTTGTTGCTCGCGGTGCTGCCGGCACGTGGCCAGCCCAACGATCCGCTTGCCACCAAGCTGGGCTTTGGCGCGCGGAGCGATGCCCTGCCGGCCTGGAGCGAGCCGACGCTCGCCGAACGAGAAGAGCTTGCCGCATTCATCGATCAAGCCAGCCAGGGCGTGTTGCTGGTCGGCTACCGCAAGCCTGTTCCCGGCACAGATCGATTCGAGAGCGGCACGGGTACGGCCTGGGTGCTCTCTTCGAAGCATCGGCTGCTAGCCACGAATGCCCATGTGGCTGACATGATCGTTGGTGCCGACGGCCGCATGATGGCGATTGTCAACGGCACCACCTACATGTACCGCGTCGCGAGGCACTGGTATCACCCCGGCGTGCTGCGCATCAAGGAGCTGGGCGGCGGGCAAGTGGCGTTCGTGCACTCGACCGACCCCGCTGCCGGCGACACCTTTCCTCATTGTCCCGACCTGGCCGTGCTCCAGCTCTCTGAAGATGGGCCGGACCTGCCCTTCGAGTGGCAGATGGCGACGCCCGACGAATTGCAGCACCTCTTCGCCAGGCCTGTTGCCATCCTCGGTTTTCCCGGCGACGATACGCCGTACTTTCCCGACGATGGCGAAACCGCCGTCGCCACGTTTCACGACGGCACCATCTCACGGCTCACTGACTTCCAGGGGAGCGTCAACGTGCCATATGAAGACCGCCAATGGGTACAGTACACCATGAGCACCTTCCCGGGCTTCAGCGGCTCGCCAGTATTCCTGGCCAATGGCCATGTTGTAGCGGTACACAACTCGGCACCAGAATCGAAGAACCCCAATACGGGCCAGGTCATTGCCAAACCTCACGGCATACGGATCGATTGCCTGTGGGAGTTGCTGGTCTACCATGGCCTTGATCGCCTCGTTGCTCTGCCTGTGGATCGTTCGCAGGTCGAAGACCGCGTCCAACGCTGGTTGCAGCCCCATCCCGAAGACGAGGCCGTCGAGCGCGCCTACAACCTGCTGCTCGATGCGGCAAGACTGATCTACATCGACCAAGACTACCAAAGCGGCATCGACCGTGCGACCCAGGCCCTGGCTGCACTGCCGGCATATGCACGCCCGTACTTCATCAGGGCACATGGGTATGTGCACCTCTGGTTCTTCAACCGCCGCCAAATGACCCCGCAAGAGCGGCTACGCGTGCTCCAGCAGGCACAGGCAGACATCGAAGAATACATCCGCCGTGCCACGAACGACCCGGATGGCCTGGTAATGCTCTGCGCCATCGCCAACAACCTGGGCCTGGAATCCCGCCAGCGAACGTATCACACAACCGCCGTCGATGTCCTCAACAAACTGCTGGCAACCGACAACCTGCCCGCGCGCACGCGGGCCAGGGCGCTCAGCAATCGCGGCATCGCCCTCGACAACCTGGGCTACGACGAACAGGCGCTCGAAGACCACAACGCCGCCGTGGCCATGAACCCCGATGATCCCATTCTGTTCGAAAACAGGGCTGATTTCTGGCGTGTGCAGGGCCGCAACGACTTGGCCGAAGAAGATCGTGCCCGTGCCGCCGAGGCCCGCCGACGCATGGCCGGCAGGTAGGCGGGCCTGTTCAGGTGCCAAGCTACGCACTCCGGCACCCAGCTCGCACGTGAGGCTTTCCCGCCTGACGTATGGCACATGACCGCGTCGGTTGCGGGGAGCTTGGCATCACCCTGGAAAGTTCTGAACCGGCGGAAGAGACTGCTGCACGAGGCGTGCGGAGCCGAGACGTTGGTGGCAGCCAAGCACGCCTGGCGTACACCAGGCGCTGTCGAGCCAGGCCGCGGGTTGGTTGTGCGGGAAAACCGACCCGCGGGTGCACTCGCAGGATCCTTCCCCTGACGGGGCGTGGCGATTATGCTCTGGCGTGGCGGGAGAGTTCGAGCCTTTGCTTGGGATGCCAAGCGCGGAGGCGCCAAACGCTCTCCCCGGCGCGAGGCGTTGCTGGCTGAGCCCGAACGTCTGACGCGAGCACCAGATCGTACAAGAGAGAGACATCGTGCCCAAGATTCGCAGCCAGGAGGTAACAGAGGGTCCCAGCCGAGCCCCCGCGCGAGCATTCATGCGGGCCATGGGCCTTACCGACGAAGACCTGGCACGCCCGCTTGTCGGCGTGGCCAGTACCTGGAACGAGGCCACGCCCTGCAATTTGACCCTCGATCGGCAAGCCCGCGCCGCCAAGCGGGGCATCCAGCAGGCCGGAGGCACGCCGCGCGAGTTCGTGACCATCGCCGTATCGGACGGCATCGCCATGGGCCACGAGGGCATGAAGGCCTCGCTGGTGAGCCGAGAAGTGATTGCAGATTCGATCGAGCTGATGATGCATGCCCACCGGTACGACGCGCTGGTCGGCCTGGCTGGCTGCGATAAGAGTCTGCCCGGCACGCTGATGGCGCTGGCGAGGTTGAATCTGCCCGGCATTTTCCTGTACGGGGGGACGATTCTGCCAGGCAGCTTCCAGGGCCGAGACGTGACGATTCAAGACGTGTACGAGGCCGTAGGTGCCCATGCGGCGGGCCGCATGACCGACGCCGAGCTGTACGAGCTGGAGTGCCATGCTTGCCCGGTGGCCGGTTCGTGCGGCGGGCAGTTCACCGCCAACACCATGGCGTGTGTGGCCGAGGCGTTGGGGATGGCGTTGCCCGGCAGCGGTTCTCCTCCGGCGGTGGACACCCGGCGCGACCGATACGCCGAGGAATGCGGCCAGGCAGTAATGCGCCTGCTCGAGCGAAACATCAGGCCGCGCGACATTATGACATTCGAGGCGTTCGAGAATGCCATTGCGGTGGCGGCCGCCACGGGCGGCAGTACGAACATCGCCCTGCACTTGCCGGCGCTGGCTCATGAGTGCGGCGTGCGTTTGACCCTCGACGACGTGGACCGGGTGAGCCGCCGTACGCCCACCATAGCGGATCTCAAACCGGGCGGCCGCTACACGGCGTACGACTTGTTCAAGGCCGGCGGGATCCCGGTGGTGCTGAAGGTGCTGCTCGATGCGGGCCTGCTGCATGGAGACTGCCTGACAGTAACGGGGCGCACGCAGCGGGAGAACCTGGCGAGCGTGGTGCTGCCGGAGGGGCAAGACGTGGTGGTGCCGGCCAGCCGGCCGCTGAGTCCGACTGGCGGGTTGGTGGTGCTACGCGGGAATCTGGCGCCCGAGGGGGGAGTGATCAAGGTCACGGGTGTGAAGCGTTTGCAGCATCGCGGGCCGGCCAGGGTTTTCAACAGCGAGGAAGAGTGCTTTGCAGCCGTCGAGCAGCGCAAGATCCAAGCGGGCGACGTGGTGGTGATCCGCTACGAGGGTCCCAAGGGCGGGCCGGGGATGCGCGAGATGCTGGCCGTGACGGCGGCGATCGTCGGCCAGGGGCTGGGGTACGACGTGTGCCTGCTGACCGACGGCCGCTTTAGCGGCGCCACGCGAGGATTGATGGTGGGCCACATCGGCCCTGAGGCCTATGTCGGCGGCCCGTTGGCTCTGTTGCAAGACGGAGACATGATCTCGGTGGACGCCGAGCGCGGTACGCTCGATGTCGAGCTTTCTCAGGCAGAACTGGCGGCGCGCCGGGCGCGGTGGCAGCCCATTGCCCCGCGCTATACATCGGGCGCGCTGGCCAAGTATGCCACGCTCGTCGGCCCGGCCTGCGAGGGAGCTGTGACTCGTGCCCGGCCGTAGCACGCCCAGCCCTTGCGCACCCAGCACGATCGCGCCCACCTCAAATAGGGGCGTTGATCGCCGCACCATTCCCGTTGTGCCGAACACGGCCTCGATAAACCTAATGCATTCCGCTCATTGGCAGCCCGGCGATCGGAAGAAGCGTCTACATAATTCCGCCATGTTGAGCCGAGCGTGTTCGGCAGTCCTACTGCTGCTCTGCGCTGCGGCCCCGAACCTCGCTGGGCGGCACGCAACAGCAGACACACCGCCGGATCACCAGATACCCGCCAAGGAGGCGGCAGCGGACGTGCTCGCCATCGAATCCGACCTGGTCGAACCCCATGTCGGCTGGCGCCTCAGCTATCAGGAGGCATTGGAAGGCTGGTTGAGCCTGTTCGACGGGGCGACCACCTTCGGTTGGAAGGACGCAAGCTGCCACCACCACACTTTGCAAGGCGGCAGTACCACGGGCCGTTTCGCACCGTGCGACGTGCGCGCCTGGTGCGAGCAGGAAGGCTGGCTTTCGCACGGCGATCAACAGCACCACCTCTCGCCTGGCATGCACACGTTCTCAAGCCAAGCCACGGGTACCATTGCCCTCTCCGGCGGACTGCGCCTCAGCGGCCTGTTGGTTAAGCCACGAGGCCTGACTCCCCTATTCAATGGCCGAGACCTGGAAGGTTGGCAGCGTATCGACCGCACAGAGGCGCCCCAGTCACGCCGTCCGCGGTGGGAGGTAGTCAACAGCGCCATTCGCGCCCAAGGTGGCCCAGGGGCGCTTGAAGCCCAGACCCTGCTGGGAGACCTGGTGATCCAGGTGCAAGCGCGTACGCATCGCCATCATGCCAACGGAGGCGTCTTTTTCCGCTGTCAACCAGGGTTATTCATGATGGGCTACGAGGCCCAGATCCTCAATCGCTGCCGCGAACACGATCCGTTACAGCCCATCGGCTGGAGCACCGGCGCCATCGACGACCGCCAGGCCGCCCGCCAGCTTGTCAGCCCAGACGGCCGCTGGTTCCTGCTCACCGTGGTGGCAGACGGCCCGCACATCGCAACCTGGGTCAACGGCCTCCAACTCGTCGATTGGACCGACGAACGCACGCCGCACGATAACCCCCGCGAAGGACTGCGCCTTGCTCCCGGTACCATACAGCTACAGGCACACGACCCAGATAGCGACCTCGAATTCCGCAGCGTCGCAGCGGCACCACTAAAATAGCACAGCCCCCCACTTGCCGATGCCCACCCGGTCGGCCACGCAGGCGCCGACCTCGGTTGCCCGCTGAAACAGTGCTCTCACTCGTGTCCGCCCTGCACGCGGCGCGGCTTGACCTCCTCGCCCTTGAAGAAGGCTACTCGCAGGGCTCCCCCGGGCAGCCGCACAAGCAACGCGCTGTAGGCACGAATGCAAGGGCAGCGGTCCGCCGTTTCCTGGGGGCGTGCCTCCGCCTGCCGGGCAGAGCTAGCCTCGGCAGGCAGGGCGGCAGCGATCTCGCCAGCGGCGAGCGCCTTTTCTTCCAGGTCCTGCCCATGCATTTGCTCGCCCGCGCCCGCCGGCAGCTTGAGCACCACATGAGGGCGAGGCAGGTTCTCGTGCCGATCGTGCGGTTTTGGCGGTCCGCGTCGCGTGCGCTTCATGGTCGGGTCTCGCAGGTTGTGTCAAGCACGATATCGACAGGCCGCGTGCAGTTGTGCACTTATGCTGGCAAAAAACTTCCCTGCCTGGCGCGCAGGCTTGCACCGCGAGACGGGCCGGAGTCTAGGGCCGCATACTTGCTGCCCGGCGAGGCCCCAGCTTGCCCTCGCTACACTACGACGTAGCATTAAATGTACGTGCGTGCCGCGAGAGCTGTTCCGCCCAGATAGAGACGCGCGCACGCGCATGGGTTCGTCCGCAAGGTTCCGTTTGCGAGCATTACCGGTCGCCAAGGTGTGACGTTTTGCGCCGTTTTCGCAGCTTATGCAATCGTGAGACTCGATCGGGGTGTGGGACGTAACCCTTTATTTGATTGACATTTGTGGCCAAATGGGCTCCACTTGCATTAGGTGTGGCGGGTGCCGTTCCGTTGCTACCTGTGCGTTATGAATGCTGGCTTGCTGAGAGGCAAAGCATGAGTTGCAGCCGTGTACGGTGGCTACTGGCCGCATTGGCCTTTGCGTTTGCTTCTGTGGGGGCGCCCAGGGAGGGCGGCGCGATCTTTCGCCTTTTCCGCCGCTGGTGGTATGGCGGAACGTACGTGTACCAGCCTGTGTACGCACCGAGCGCCGTGCAGGCGCAATACGTGCCGCAGACCTACTATCGCCAGCAGTGTTCTTATGTGCCCGTCACCACGTACCAGCCGGTGACCACCTTCGATGCATGCACGGGCTGTCCTGTAACGGCGTATCGGCCGGTTGTCGTGTATCGGCCACAGGTGACGCTGGTGCCCTACACGTCGTACCGCATTGTGTACTCGGGGGTGGGGTGCAGCGTGCCGACCGCGACGTATGGGAGCGTGCTCTACCAACCGAGTGCGGCCTGCTGCGGCCCGGCGGGCACGTACGCGCTCGGAGCATCTGTTGACAGTTATGCGCCTGCGGTTCCTGGTTCTACTTTGCCGTACGACAGCGGCGCGACGCTAGCGCCCGAGGCAGCCCAAGACAACGGCATGGGGCCTGTTCCCACCTACGAAGGCGAGACGCAGCCAGACTCTTCAGGCGAGCAGCGTTTGCGGCCCATTCCAGACGAAGAGCCGGATCAGGGAACCACCAAGGAGGATAAAGAGGGCGCAGAGAAGACCGAGCAGAACGGCACCTCAGGGCATCCTCGGCTTGTCGACCCAGATAGCACGACCGCGCATCGCCCCCAGGTGCGGCCCTGGTCTTACTCTCGCGTGATTTGGCCGGCGCGGCAGCCGGCGCCTGTGCATCCGGCGGCGACAAGCACGCCTGGCGAACGTCTTCCTGCGCGTGCAGGCCGAGACGGCTCGGAGCCGGACGACAGCGGATGGCGGCCCTCGCGCCGCTAGCAGCGGCTGCGGGGCCGACCGTCGTCAGCAAGGTGAGACGTCGTATGCGCGACGCACTGCTTGACGCTGCGCGTCAAGCGTGTGCCACTCCTTGAATGCGGCCGCGGATCGGGTTCTGGGAACCGAATCGAGCTACCACGGCCGCATACAAGCAGTGCTCCTTCAAAGGGAGACGTGTTTGGCCGAACGAATTGGCTTCTATCCATCCTGCTCGCGCCAAGAGTTCGGATTTCGCGGCGCACACTGTAATGGCGAGCAGGATGGGTAGAAGCCGCGTTGAACGAAACCATGGTACAACCGGCTGTGGGCCTTGATCCGTAGGCCAGGCCCTAACGGCCCAGGCTAGGGCTCAGCTCGACGCGAGTCAAGCCCCCGGAGGCGTGTCGGGCCTGGAACCAGCCCGGTCCGGTCATGCGTGTAGGTTGTGTTGCGATGGGATTCGCCGCGGCGCAGACGATTGGGCGCATGCCCTTCGGCCAACGCATCGAATCGCCGTTGCCGTGCTAGAGCGTCCGTGTCTGGACTTCATGAGGTGTCCGGCGTGCGTGCCACATCCCCGGATCTGGTGTGGCAAGACGCCTCGATCGAGCCATACAATTCTCGTGCTGCCGGGCACGCCAGGTACGCTCGCCTCTCCCCTCGGGGGAGAGAGACGCCCCTCCCCCCCCCTTTACCAAGGGGGTCAGAAAGCGCACACACCACGCAACCGCGTGCGTCACGCGCCCCGCTTACCTCGCGCGAACGCAGGCCAGCGACGAACCGCGGCTGCCCGTCGATCCTGCTCCCGCACGTGTTCCTTCCCCGTAGGGGTTACACATTTTGGCCCAGGGCAAAGCCAAGTCACCTCACGACCACACACGGCATCCAGATTCTCAAATCTGGCGGTCGCAGTAACCCGAACGCGGGATCCCAGGGATCACACGCACGACTGCAAATTGATCATACGAGGCAAACACCCAGCGCGCGCAGCGCCGCCCTGGGTACGCAAACACCCACCGCGAACGCGCCGCCCTGGGTACGCAAACCCCCACCGCGAACGCGCCGCCCTGGGTACGAAGACGCCACAATTCACCAAATCCTCCGTCCCCGCGCATGCGTCCCGTCTCTCGTACCCAC